>Ga0163150_10002541_pt1 | contig 27648 bp, 24 predicted proteins | sample OliLakLV19P2IB_FD_148628 | JGI IMG/M metagenome (GOLD analysis project Ga0163150, IMG submission 148628) | Freshwater microbial mat bacterial communities from Lake Vanda, McMurdo Dry Valleys, Antarctica - Oligotrophic Lake LV.19.P2.IB | ecosystem: Environmental > Aquatic > Freshwater > Lake >...
CCGGTTTGCCACACAACTGAATTTTATCATTGAAGAAAAAACATGGCAGGGTATAAAAGACAGTGCAGACAGAATAAAAATTATTTCGCAGGAAAGAATAACGGATGAACTGAATAAAATTATTGCATGCCCCAAACCATCAATCGGTTTTGACCTATTGTATAAAAGTGGGTTGCTGCGAATTATTTTTCCGGCAATGGTGGACCTGGCCGGGGCAGAATACAAAGACGGACATGGGCACAAGGATAATTTTTATCACACCCTGCAGGTACTGGATAATTTGTCGGAGAACACCAACGATTTATGGTTGCGATGGTCCGCCGTACTTCATGATATAGCCAAACCCGCCACAAAAAAATTTGAAGAAGGTCATGGCTGGACATTTCATGGCCACGAAGCAATGGGAGGAAGAATGGTGCCCAAAATATTCACCAAATTAAAATTGCCACAAAATGAAAAGATGCGGTTTGTCCGCAAAATGGTAGAACTCCATCTTCGCCCCATCAGCCTGACAAAAGAAAATATTACAGATTCGGCCATCCGCCGTTTATTGTTTGATGCCGGCGAGGATTTTGATTCATTAATGATGCTTTGCAATGCCGACATCACTTCTAAGAATAAACAAAAAGTAAAACGTTTCCTCGAAAATTTTGAACTGGTACGGCAGCGATGTAAAGAAGTGGAAGAAAAAGACCATGTCCGCAACTGGGAGCCGCCTGTTACCGGCGAAATTATAATGGAAACATTCGGACTTTCGCCTTCCAAACAAGTTGGTATTATAAAAGATGCGTTGAAAGATGCAATGCTGGATGGCATAATACCCAATACTTACGAAGCGGCACATGATTTTATGCTGAAAAAAGGAATGGGAATGGGATTAGAACCTAAAAATTCGTAATCTGAGTCCGATAATTATCGGGACTAAAATCTTAAATTTGTCGCATGGCTATTTTAAAATTCAGGATATATTTAGAAGAAGACGAAAGTGTGTACAGGGATGTCGTTATACGTCATACACAAAGCTTCCAGGATTTGCATGAAACAATTCTGAAAGGGTATGAGTTTGACAATAAACACAAAGCCACTTTTTACCGCAGCAACGACCATTGGCTCAGGGGTCGGGAAATTTCATTGGAAAAATATGAGAAGGAGTACAAGGCGCCACCACTCATCATGAGTGAAACAACGGTTGGTTCTGAAATACGGGATCCTAATCAACGTTTTATTTACCAGTATGATTTTAACAAGAACTGGGGCTTTCTGATCGAACTGATTAATGTGTCAAAAGAAGAAAACCCTAAAACTATTTACCCGTCTGTAGCAAGGGTAGAAGGTATTGCACCGAGCCAGTATGGAACAAAAGGATTGCTTGGGCCTAAGTTTGCAGACATAGAAGAGAAATATGATCTGACACAAGTGGCCGGTGATGGCTTTAGTGAAAAAGATGAAGAAGGTGAAGATATTGGTTTGGGAGAAGAAGGTGCCGTGGAAGAAGGGGGCGAAGCTGAAGCAGAGGAAGAGGCATAAGATTTTTTTTATAAATAGTATTCAATTGCCCCGGCCCTTACCGGGGTTTTTAAATTGCATCAATGCCTTTAGCCAGGAATAAAACAGTTATTATTATTGCAGGCCCTACGGCGGTTGGCAAAACGGCGGTGGCTATACAACTGGCAAAGCATTTTCAAACACAAATCATTTCTGCCGATAGCCGCCAATGTTTTACAGAACTTACTATTGGTGTGGCAAGGCCATCGCCGGAAGAGCTGCAACAAGTGGCTCATCATTTTATTGCTTCACACCCGATTGCTATCGGGTCTGTTCAGAACGAAGTAACAGCGGTGACTTTTGAACAATATGCACTTAAGATCGCAAACAATTTATTTCAGCAGCATGATATTGTGATTATGGTTGGCGGCACCGGGCTTTATTTCAAAGCATTTTGTGAAGGATTGGATATGATACCTGAGATTGACCCGGTTATCCGGCAACAGGTAATACAATCGTATACCGAAAAGGGAATAAGCTGGCTGCAAGAGCAATTGCAGGAAAAGGATATTGAATTTTATACAACAGGAGAAATGCAAAATCCGCAACGGATGATGCGGGCATTGGAAGTGGTACTCAGCACCGGGCAATCTGTTCTTTCGTTTCGCAAAGGGAAAAAAGCAACAAGGAATTTTAATATCATAAAGATCGGATTAGAGTTGCCCAAAGATGAACTGCACCGCAATATCAATACAAGGGTGGATAAAATGATGGAGGCCGGGCTGCTTGATGAAGTGAAACAATTAATCCCTTTCCAACACCTGAATGCTTTGCAAACGGTTGGGTATGCTGAACTGTTTGATTATCTGGATAAAAAGATTTCATTGGAAAAAGCGGTTGAGCAAATTAAAATCCATACAAGACAATATGCCAAGCGGCAAATGACCTGGTTTAAAAAAGATAAAGAAATGCAGTGGTTTTTTCCTGCGCAGATAAAAGAAATGATTGAATGGGTGACACAGAGGCTTCCCGATAGAAATACCTGATACTATCAAAGAGAAGGAAGGGATGCTAAAAGCTATTGAAAATTAGCAAGATGTTATTTGGACAATCCACTCTACAAGAACATTATTTTGCGATAGAAAATTATTTATTCACCACCGCCGTCTCCACTACTATCTCAGCTATTTGTATCAGCTGAGTCATTGTGGTGGTGATGACTATCATCAGCACCACTTCTATCACTGCCAGTAGTTCAGGCATTATTGTTTTCGTTTTTCTTTTTGCTGGTGGAAGAGATGATTAGCCCGTAGATAATTACTGCTGCTATAATGATAATAACAATTTTCATACTGATTACTTACTTGTCAGCTCATCATACGCAGCTTCCAGCGGCCGCAGTATGCCATCGGTTTTCCATTCTTCACTACCGGGTATAAGGGTGGTTTTTAATACTTCCTCTTTTGTTTTGCCGGCTTTTATTTCACCTTCTGTAAATTTCAGCACATTGCCCAGATAATCCTGAAAGGCCCGAAGATCATCTGCTTTGCCGGTAACTTCATAACCTGTACCGGCATGGCCAAATATATAAGTGGTATTGCTGTCAAATTTATTAATGCCTATATTTAATACATCTATCCAGTTTTTCATATTGGCTCCGCCGGGGCGATCCACAAAAGGATGGCGGCGGTTAAATACCAAATCGCCGCAATGAACAATGTTAGCATTTTCAAACTGTACAAAGCTATCGCCGTTGGTATGGGCAGCACCAAAATAATGCATGCGGATTTTTTCTTTATCAATGTTGCGTCCCCAGGTATAATTATAAGTAAGGTCAGGATAGAGTTGTTTGTCTTCTGATTTATTTTTTTGTGCAGCAGCAATTTGGTTGATTAATGAATTTTCATGCGCCAGCACATTGGCCACAATTCCTTTAAATGAAATATTGCCTGCTGTATGGTCGCCATGATGATGGGTGTTAATTAGCAATTGAAATACTGCTTCGCCTGGCTGTCCGGCAGAGAGGATTCTTTTTTTCAGTTCATCCATGAGGTGTTTGCTCTGCTCAGGAAATTGTGAGTCCACTACTACAATACCACTTTTGGAAAGTAAGAACCCGATTGTTCCACCTCGTTCTATAAAAATACCAAGGTTATCTGTCAGCATTTTTATTTTCCAGGGGTCTTCGAATAAACCGCTTAATAAGTTTTGATTGGCTAATGATAGTACACCAAAAGTAAGTGCAGTGTTTTGAAGAAAGGAGCGGCGGTTCATGAAGAAAGTTTAAAGTTGTTAGATAGTCTTTACGTATTAAAGTTACAATTTTTTAAAACCTCAACCCTCGACTACTCCGGATATTGTAAACCCCGATTTCCTCTCCTTGAGGAGAGGGGTGTAGCGTCTTCGATATAAACGAATCATGTTGGGGTGAGGTATTGTAAGGCTTTTTAATATTCAAACTTCCGCAACGTAGGGGCTTTGACCCAGGCAATAATTACTACAACCAATGTCATACAGCCACCAAAAATAACAGAAGGCACAACACCCATCAGCCTTGCCGCTACACCGCTTTCAAACTGGCCGAGTTCATTGCTGGAGTTGATAAACATAGAACCTACACTGCTGACACGGCCCCGCATGTGGTCCGGTGTTTTTAGTTGCATCACTGTTCCTCTTACTACCACACTGATGCCATCCAGCATACCGGCAATCATCAGTGCTGCAAAAGAAAGTACAAACCACTTTGATAAAGCGAAGCAAATAATACAAATACCAAAACCTGCTACAGCTATCAGTAATTTTTTGCCTTGTGCTTTTTTAATGGGAAAAAGAGTAAGGAGTACTATGCTAAAAATAGCACCAATGTCTATGGCAGCATTTAGCCAGCCAAAACCCTGCGGACCAATCTTTAAAATGTCTTTGGCAAATACAGGTACCATAGCCGCCGCACCACCAAACAATACCGCAAACATATCTAAGGAGAAAGCAGCGAGTATTTCTTTTGTTCTAAAAACAAACCGCAATCCTTCTTTTACACTTTCCCATGTTTTCTTTTCCGTGTTTTGAGCCATCGGTGGCTTGGGCTTAAGTAGAGTTATTAAAAAGAACGCCACAACGAGTAAAGAACAAACGATGATGAGTGTGCCGGTGATACCGAGTTTCCAAATGAGGAAACCACCGGCTGCATGACCGGTTACAGAAGCAGAGAGCCAGGAGCCTTGTGTCCAGCTGGTAGCGTTTTGCAAATATTGCCTCGGCACAATGCTGGCCAGCATGGCTGAAAAAGTGGAACCGGTAAATGCCCTGATAATGCCGGTACAAAATATAAGGGCATAAATAAAAATACTGATACTGTAATTGCTGAAACGGCTGCCAATATAACTGGTGGAAATGAATAATAATGCAATGGCTGCAATGGTATAAGAGAAAACTCCTTTTAGTATCAGTTTTCTTTTTTCACTTTTGTCAATTACATGCCCGGCATACAATGCCATGGAAAGAGCAGGAATTACTTCTGATAAACCAACTAAACCAATTGCAAAGGGATCGCCGGTTAATTCGTACACCCACCAGGCTACTAATGTACTCATCATCCGCAGGGCGGTGATGAATGTAAAACGTCCGAGCATCAGGTTTCTGAATTCGGGTATGCGAACTGCTGCAAAGGGGTCGTTGGTGATTTGAGCGACAGGAGAGTTGCTGTCCATTGAAGCAAAGATAAGTAGCCAGAGATTCTATAGTTGGAAATTATTTGTTGAACATTGAACATTGAAAATTTTCTGCTCAAATGTTCAATGTTCAATATTCAATGTTCAATATTGAACGGGGTTTCGTTATTGAAAAAGATTTCTTATGGCAGCGTTAAATAATGCTGCCCATCTTCATACTCTTTCTCCAATGCTTCATGAATTATCTGAATATGTTTTTCATTGCCGAGAAAATCAGCATTACTGGCATCTACAAAAAGTGTTTTGATATTATGCTGCTTTAAATAATTAGTGTAGGTTTCCTGTATATTAAATAAGTAATCGTCAGAAATATTCTGTTCGTAAGAACGGTTTCTCTTTTTGATATTGGCCTGCAATTTAGAGACGGGTGCATGCAGATAAATGACAATTTCAGGTTTGGTAAGTTGCTGATTGATGATCTCGAACAGTCGCTGATACAAACGAAACTCATCATCTGGCAAAGTTACTTTGGCAAATAACAGGCATTTGGTAAACAGGTAGTCAGAAATAGTGAGGTGCTGAAACATATCTTTCTGCTGCAAAAATTCTTTCTGCTGTTTAAATCGTTCTGCCATAAAGAAAAGCTCCAGTGGAAAAGCATATTGCCCGGGGTTTTCGTAAAACTTTGGCAGAAAAGGATTGTCGGCAAATTCTTCCAGTATCAGCCGGGCATTATAATGTTTGGATAGCAAATGTGCCAGCGTTGTTTTTCCGGCACCGATGTTTCCTTCTATGGTGATGAAGTTATAGTTCATTAAAGTGAATGGTCAGTAAGTGTATGGTGAATAGTCAATAGTGAATGGCAGCACCCGTTTGAGATTGCAAAATAACCGAAATGAGAGTTGTAAGCAGATAGCAGGAATAGTTTGTGGATAAATGTGTATTATAGTCAGCCTATCTGAGATACCTGCAGTTCATCCTTGCATGCTGCAAGCAGTTCCGTAATAGTTTTATTTAATACAGGGTGAACAATTTCTGGTGCAATCTCCGCCAGCGGCAACAGGGCAAACCGCCGGTTTTGCATTTCCGGATGAGGTAGTTTTAGAAACTGATAATTGTGCCGCTCATTATTGAACAATAAAATATCAATATCAATCAGGCGGGGGCCGTATTTTTCTTTTCGGATCCGACCCATCAGTTTTTCTATTTTTAAAATACGACGGATAAGCTGACGGGCATTTAAAGAAGTAGAAACTTCCAATGCCTGGTTGATGAATGGAGGCTGATCAGTATTTCCCCAGGCAGCCGTTTCATACAACGACGAAGCAGCGATGATAACGCCACATTGTTCGCTGATAAAATTTCTGGCCGTTGCAAGATGTTGTTGCCTGTCGCCAAGATTGCCGCCCGTAAGTAAGTAAGCCGTATTCATAAAGGTTCAAATATCTTTATTTTAAGCCTTCAATAATTTATTGTTTGTATTCAGTGCAGACGCATTAAAATTTATGGCAAAGAACAGCACACGGATGACACGGATCTGCCTGTCGGCAGACAAGTTGAACGGATCCCATAACTATCGGATTGCACTGTTTTATTACTTTATTCAGACTTGTAAAGTACATATCCGCAGCACAGAAGGATAATCACAGATTTATCCGCCGCAGGCGGATAAAAAATCCGTTATTATCCTCCCTTACCGTGTCCTCCGTGTTCCCTTTTTTCACTTAGACAGATTTTAATGCGTCTGCTCTGATTGGATGTATTGATTTTTCATTTAGTAATACCTTATTTAAATACATTTGCCGACTAACATGAGTTTACCAAAACAACCTTACAGCCAGACAAAGGCATTGTGGGCTATTACAAGGGCCAGTTTCAAAGCTATTTTTGCCAACCCAAGTGCTATTATATTCAGTATCTTATTTCCTATCATTTTTACGTTGATTTTCGGAGCTTTTGGAAGTAATAATGGTGTCAGTTACCGTATTGCCTTAACTCCCGGCAGCGATACTACACAAGGTTTTTATACGGGGTTGAAAAAAATACCCGGAGTAAAAATTATGACCTACAGCGATACTGTTTTACGCAATAAAGACCTTAATAAAGGAAGGTTAACAGCAATACTCGACATAAGTAGTAAAATGGATTCTGCTGACAAGCCACGTTATACAATCGGGATAAAGTCCACTACAGCCAGTTCCAATACGGTGTACTCATTCAGGGCAGCCCTTGATCTTGTAAAGCTACAGTTGGAAAAAATGCTGAATGAAGATGCTGAAAGTTTTGTGACAATAAATGACCCGGTGGTGGAGAAAGTAAGAAAATTCAGGCCCATAGATTTTATTCTTCCCGGTCAGTTAGGGTTCTCCATTTTGTTCTCCACTTTGTTTGGCGTGGCCTTTACTTTTTTTGGTTTGCGGGAGCAATTAGTGTTGAAACGTTTTTATGCGTCACCAGTCAGCAAGATGAATATTTTACTGGGTATAGGGATGAGCCGTTTATTTTTCCAACTGCTTAGTGTAGTGGTGTTAATCTTATTCGGGCATTTTGCTTTGAATTTTACTCTGTATCACGGCATATTTACTTTCCTGGAGATTATAGCCATGACTATTATCATGCTGTTTCTGCTGATGGGGGTGGGGCTAATCTTCAGCAGCATTGCAAAAAGCGATACATCAATACCATTGCTGATTAATCTATTTGGTTTTCCGCAGATGATGCTGTCGGGCACTTTCTTCACCATAGAAGTTTTTCCCAAATGGCTGCAGGAAATATGCAGGGTGTTACCACTTACACAGTACAACGATGCTATCCGGAAAATATCATTTGAAGGCTTGAGCATTTTCGATTGCTGGAAAGAGATAGGCATTCTTGGCATCTGGATGGCCATTACTTATATTATCGCAGCAAGAGTTATTAAATGGGAGTAATCAAACTTGGTTTCATCAGCTTTATTGTTTTTGCCCTGCTTATTACAGGCTTCTCCTTATTTATTCCTTCTCATATCCGCATTTCAAAAGCCGTTGACATTAATGTAAGCAAAGATTTAGTTATGCAGCAAATCAATGATGCGGCAAACTGGAAAAATTGGTTTCCCGGTGGTGATACTTCTACCTCTTATATGGAAGAAAGTAAAATAACAGGCATAAGTATCGGCGGCAAGCAGGCTCTGGTAATAACGGAAGCTACCGATAGCTCCGTTTTGGCAAAAAATGTTGGCCCCGGTTCCAAAAGAGGAACTTCCGGCTGGAATATCTATGAAGGAAGAACACCCAACACGGTAACGGTACAATGGTATATGGATTTTCATCTTCGCTGGTATCCCTGGGAAAAATTTTCCAGCTTGCTACTCGAAAAAAGATATGGGCCAATGATGGAGCAGGGCCTTGATAAGTTGAAAAATTTATTGGACAAATAAAGAGGGAGAGCAATTTTTTTATGCGGCTTTTTGCGGGTAACTGTCGGGTTATTGCAATTATTTGCCACTTTGTGCAACATTTTTTATTCCAAATTGTCTATGTTGCATATCTTGTTTTGTCTTTTATCCAAAGATTATAATAAGACCAACCTTCAATTTAAGAACTTAAAACTGCTAACAATGAATCAACTGAAACGATTATTGCTTCGGAAGTGCAAGAGCATTTCCTTTCTTATTTTATTGCAGCTATTTGTCATAGCTGCCTCAGCCCAAATTAAAGTCAGTGGTAAGGTAACCGGACCGGATGGAAAAGGTGTTCCTTCTGCGTCTGTTAGTATTCGCAATACCACATTTGGTGCTGCAACCGATGCTGACGGTATGTACAGTATCACTGCTGATTTAAAACCAGCCACCTATACAATTGATTATACCGGTGTAGGTTATAAAAGCAAAGAACAATCATTGATTGTTAACAATAGTGTTGCTTACACATCAGATATCCAGTTATCTGAAGATGCATTAAAAATGGATGAAGTGGTGGTTATTGGTTCTTCTTTAAAGCAATCGAGGAAGGAATTAGGTAATACTGTTAACTCTGTAAGTGCAAAACAACTTATTAATACTGGTTCTGGTAATCTTTCAGCAGCATTGCAGGGTAAAGTGCCTGGAGCACAAATTACCCAAACTTCTGGTGATCCATCAGGAGGCATTTCAATCCGAATGAGGGGTACCAGTACTATTAAAGGTTCTTCAGAACCATTATATGTTATTGATGGTGTAATAGTAAGTAATGCAACTACCAATGTTACTAACCTTAATGTGGGGGCAGGTGCAAGTGCCGAATTAGGCACCAACAGAATGGCAGATATTAATCCGAATGACATCGAAAAAATTGATATTATTCCAGGCGCATCAGCATCTGCTATTTATGGCTCAAGAGCCAGTAATGGTGTTGTATTGATTACAACCAAAACAGGTAAGGCAGGTCAGTTAAAAATTGATTTTGGTACAAGCCTTATTTCAAACTCTTTACGTAAGAAGGTTTATATAAGTACGTATGGAAAACAATTTGGATACGCAGCTCTCCGGTTAGGCAACATCAGCAATGCCGGTGGTCCACCTACTTACACAGGAGCAACTACTACTTATACAAGACCTGATGGACAAGTGAGGATATTGGCAACTGATCTTGTAGATGTTACCCGGTATGACTACCAGGATAATATTTTTCAAAAAGGTATGGGAACGGATAATTATATCTCATTAAGCGGCGGCTCAGAAAAAACAAAATATTATTTCTCCGGTGGATATTATAAAAATGAAGGTATCATCAAGAACACCGATTTCAGAAGGTTTAATTTTAAAACGAGAGTTGAGCAAACAATCAATAAGTACCTGACCATTATTGGTGGTATCGCTTACACAAATAGTTTCTCCAATGAAAAACCAAATGGTAACGTTTTTTGGAGTCCCATCAATTCTATAAACATTACCAACAACTTGTATGATATTACACAAAGGGATGCTGCAGGAAATCTTAAAAATGTAGAACCTACAAGGGTTAACCCGCTGAGTGTAGTTGAAGACATGTCTTTAACACAATCAGTTAACAGGACAATAAGCGATATACAGGTGAAAATAAAACCATTCAAGGGGTTAAGTATTGATTACATCCTCGGTATTGACAACTTCAGCCAGGAAGGAAGAAACCTGATTGAACGGTATCCTTATATAGCAGCACAGGAAGGACTTGGATATGTGGCCAGTGCCCTGGTAAATACTTTTTTGATTAATAATGATGTAAACATTTCATATCAGACAAAATTTAAAACGATTTCTTCTTTGACTACCGCTGGTTTTAATCACCAGTATCAGAAAATTACAGGATTATTTAATGAAGGAAGAGATTTGCTGAATGGTATTACAACAATTAATGGAGCTGCGGTAAAACTTGACCCAAGATACGTACTTGATCAGCGTCAGATTTTCGGGGGCTTTCTCCAACAAACATTCGGGTATAAAAATGTATTCTTTTTGACGGCTGCTGGCCGCATTGATGGAAGCACTTCTTTTCCACAAGACACACGGACATATTTTTATCCGAAAGTGAGTGCTTCATGGTCAATTAGTGATATGGATTTTTGGAAAGATTTGACTAATTCATGGTTCAATTCTGCCAGGGTAAGAGCTTCATGGGGTGTAGCCGGTAATCTTAGTGGAATTGGTTCATACGACCGGTTTTCTAATTATCTATCCAGCAACATTAACGGAATTGCTACTTATAATGCTAATACTGCCTTGGGTAATGGACTGGTGGTACCGGAAAGATCAAGCGAATTTGAATTTGGTACCGACCTTTCTTTTTTCAATAATAAACTAGGCCTCGTCTTTACTGTATACAATAAAAAAATTGTTGATAATTCATTGCTGGTTGACAGAGTTCTTGCTCCATCATCAGGTGGAAGTACCAGAACTGAAAACGTTGGAAACCTTACCAACAAAGGTTGGGAATTGGGTGTTACCGCTACTCCTATTTCTGGCAAAAACTTCAACTGGACCTTGTTTGGTTCTGTAAATAGAAATAAAAACCTGGTTACGGCATCCAGTCAGGTATCTCCAGTTGCATTGGCAAATGCCGGAGGTTCTCCTTCTGTTATTTTAGCTGGTTATCCGGTAGGTGTTTTTTATGGCAATTATTTTGAAAGGGATGCTCAGGGGAATTTAGCCTTAGATGCCGGTGGCCGTCCTATTGCTTCAGTTAATAATCCGACTGCGAAAGTATTATTAAGAAAAGCATTGGGTGATCCGAACCCTGATTGGGTGATAAGCCTGAACAACAGTTTTGAATATAAAAAACTCAGCTTTAGTTTCCTGTTTGATGGTGCTTTGGGGCAGGAGGTTTTTAATGCAGACAGAAGAACAAGACAAGGTGTTGGAATTGGAGATTATTCAGAAAAAGAGATAAAAGGCCTTTTACCAAGAGGTTATATTTTCAGTATTTATAATACAGAGGAATGGAGGATAGAAAGTGGCTCTTATATCAAATTAAGAGAGATTGCTTTATCTTATCAACTCCCATCTTTTGCCAAGTTCATAAAATCATCTTCTATTTCTTTAATTGGTAGAAATCTGGTAAGTTTTGATGATTATGACGGATATGATCCTGAGACCAATGCTGGTGGTAATAGCTCAGTATTAAGAGGAATCGATTTTGGTAATGTACCAATTCCGAAAACATTCCAGTTGTCATTCAGAGCCAGTTTTTAATCTTTAAAAATCAGAAAAATGAAAATGCAACAAATAAAACAAATCACTTTACTTTTCTTGCTGGGAAGCAGCATCATGTTTACTTCCTGCAAAAAAGAATATATCAATCCAAGCGCCGCATCAGTACCTAGTGTTACTACCAGTGTGGATGGTTTAATGAACCTTTGTGCAGGCTTGCAAAGAAGGTTTACTATCGGAAGGCAGAGTCCTTTATATACAGCACCTATCGGGGGTGCATACAGTGTATTCGCATTATATACGTTGAATATTGGTAATACGGCAGAGAAAGAATTGGAAACCGGTAAAGGAGCAGTAACGCAGGGTAATGCTGTTGTATCACAAATGTGGGCACAGTGTTTACTAACCAGGACCGAAGCAGAAACTGTACTTGATAATTTAAGTGTGGCTGCCGATCCTACAGACCGTGTTGGCTTGAAAGCTTATGCAAGTATTTTTTATGCAATGAGTATGGGAACATTAGTTCAGTTTTTTGAAAAAATGCCATTGACAAAGGGTAACAATGCTGTGTTCAGTACTAGAGCAGAAGCATTGCAAAAAGTAATTACACTTTTGGAAAGTGCCGATGCTGATTTGGCAACGACTAACCCGAGTACAAAATTTTTAAGCAAAGTCCCCGCAGGAATTGATATAAAAAATACAGTGAAGGCCCTGCTTGCCCGTTATTATAATATGCAAAGCATGATTACGGGAACATATAATGCCACTTCTGGTAATAAAGCAATGACATATGCAGCAGCAGCAAGCCTGACAATAAAATCTGAATTCAGGTTCACTGCTACTACTCCAAATCCATTAGGAGAATGGAATTTTACAGTGAATGTATTTGGTGCTATTGATTCCACCTTAGGATTAAAGAATGGGCTTGCTCCGGTTCCAGCCGCTACAGATCCACGTATTGGCTTTTATATCAGCAGAACAGGTCCTACTACATTTCCGCTAAAGGCTTTTGCTTTAAATACAACGGCATCTTATCCTGTTTATTTGCCCGGTGAAATGAGTTTAATAGTGGCAGAGAACCTTGCCCGCCAGAATTTATTTGCGCAAAGCAAAACAGCATTGGATCTTGTACGCACAAAGACAACTGATATTTATGGAATAGGTGCAGCGCAGCCTCCATACAGTGGCCCTTTGTCAGCTACTGATTTATTACAGGATATTTATAAACAAAGAAGGATTGAATTATTTTTAAGCGGACAAGAATTGGAGGACAGCCGGAGGTTTGGTCGTCCTGCACCGAATTCGGTCAACGAAGAAAGAAACAGGACATTCTATCCTTATCCATTAATTGAAAGGGACAATAATACGAATACTCCCGCAGACCCGGCTATTTAATAATGGTATAATAATTTTAAGAAAAGGCTGCTTATAAAACAAAGCGGCCTTTTCATTTTCAGCTTGGACAACGAAAAAAAAATAATAGACTCCTGGACTACCAATGCTGCCAACTGGATTGAGATCATTGACAACAATGGCATTGAGTCGAGAAGGCTGATTACCAATAAAGCTATAGTGGATGCTGTTTGGAGCAATAAACCAGCAAGTGCATTGGATGCAGGCTGTGGAGAAGGCTGGCTGACAAAAGAGTTGAATGATAAAGGAATTGAAATGACCGGTGTTGATGTTATTCCTGAATTGATAGAGAGGGCCAGAGAAAAAGAGAAGGGTGATTTTTTAGTAGCATCGTATGAAGATATTGTGTCGGGGAAAATCGTATTATCAAAACTTTTTGATGCTATCGTTATCAACTTTGCCCTGATAGCAAAAGAATCTACAGAAAATTTACTGACAGCATTACCCCGTTACCTGGCTGCGGGTGGAAAATTATTGATACAAACATTGCACCCTTTCAGCCGTAAGGCTATTGATGATTATAATAGCGGTTGGAAAGAAGGAAGCTGGGATGGATTAGGTGAACAGTTTACCCTGCCTTACCAATGGTATTTCCGCACACTGGAAGACTGGCTGCTGTTATTAGATCGGTCTGGATTTCATTCCATAAAAGTTACAGAAGTGTTACATCCTCAATCTGCTAAACCGTTGTCTGTTATTTTTGAGTGTACTTCACATTAAACCCTTTTCTGCCTGTACTATTCCGGTCAGTTATCTTTATTTTTGAGGCGAAAGACTTGTTTATGAGTTTACAGAAAAGGATATTGCCGGTTATTTGCTTTCTACTTATTTCTTCACTGGTACAGGCACAGGAAGACAGTGTGTTGTTTCAGCGGGATAGTGTGATTGAACTTTATACAGACCCAACTACTAATTTTTTTAAAACCGGCGAAAAAGCATCGATACCCGTTAAAATTTTTGTGATTACAAAAACCGGAAAAACCCTTGCCCTCACTAATTTATTAAAAGGGATTGACCTTAATACCGGAAAATGGGTGAGTGGGTCTGGTACTAAAACATTCATTGATTATACGTTTGCCGATCTTGATAATGACAGTAACAAAGAGCTGGTGATTTCCAATTTTACCGGCGGCGCACATTGCTGCGATGAAATTTACATTTATAAAAATATTGCTCCCAATAAATTTCAGTATGTGGTAAAAATGTTTGGCGGTCATACAATTATTACTCCTAAAAGAGAATTTGAATTTAGCTTTGATGAATCCTTTGGTTATTTCTTTACCTGTTATGCCTGTGGCTATGCTGATACCACCGATGCTGCACCCATACCCTTACGGAGTATTACGTTGAGGTATAATAAAGGAAAAATAAGTATCGTTCCCGGTGATAAAGAACTCAGCAATACAATTAATGATAACCTTGGAAAATTAGGAGAACTGCCCTTTGGAAAATTGGATGATGAACTGGCCATGGATGATGGTCTTCGCAAAGAAGTGGCCATGAACCTTGCGGTGTTCTATTATTCTTTTGGAAGAAGTATGCCAGAAACACAAAAGCTGTTTAAAAAATATTACCGTTACCCCGATGCCACTAAAGTGTGGACAGCCTTCACCAAAAGTCTTCTCTATATAAAGAAAGACAACGATTTCTGATTTCTCCCTCTAAATAAGATGTTTGCCCTGTGCAACGATTGATACTTGACCGTTGTCAGGCTAATTGCAGCAAGTATGGAAGAACACCAATTGGTAAAAGATTGCCTGAAGGGAAAACCGGAGGCGCAACGAAAGTTATATGAGCAGTTTGCCAAAACCATGCTTGGGGTTTGCTATCGCTATACTAAATCATTGAAGGATGCCGAGGATGTACTACAGGATGGATTTGTAAAGGTTTTTTTGGGGATGCACCAGTATAAGTTTGAAGGAAAACTGGGAGCCTGGATTCACCGCATTATGGTTAACACCGCATTGAATTTCCTGAAAAAAAACCGGAAGTACAGGGATGAAATGTATTTCAAAGAGCAACCACTTCACCCGGTGGCAGCCGATAATCCTGTTATTGACCTGCAGGCAAAAGAACTGGCCGACCTGATACGGCAGCTGCCGCAGGGCTATCAAACCATTTTTAATATGTATGCAGTGGAAGGATATACTCATGTGGAAATAGGAGAGCTGCTTGGCATCAGCGACGGAACATCCCGTTCGCAATATGCCAGGGCCAGGGCTTTGCTTATCAGCTGGATTGAAAAAAATTCTTTGGAAACAAAAAATGAGAATTATGCGGGAAAATGAATTTGAGAAACGGGTACAACAAAAAATGGGGGACTTCAATCTCCGTCCATCAGAGGAAGTGTGGACAGCAGTAGAACGCCGTATCCGTAAAGAAAAGAAACGGAGAGTAATTGCCTGGTGGCCTTTGTTTTTCCTTATAGCCGGGGGAGGAATTGCTGCCGGTATTTTACTGACGAAGAAAAAGGGAAAAGAGGAAATTATAACCGCTAATAAAAAAACAGAAACACCTATTCAATCATCTTTGGAAAAAACAAGTGTGCCTGAACCAGTAAATAATTCAATAAACACAGCAAACCCAGATACTGCAACGAACAAGAATACTGCTATAATAGTAAAACGCAGTAGCGATGAAATAAAAATTATTCCTGTTAAATCAGCGACATCAGTAAAACCTGATAGACAACTGAAAGAAAAGCAGACCAACGTAATACAGAAACAACAAAATAATACAGAGGTTAATAATAAAGATATTGTAACTGCTGATAATAAGAACAACAAAAAGAATGAAAATCCACTTGTAACTAACACTGTTCCTTCAACAAAAAATGAACCTTTAATACCTGCAAGGGATTCAGCTAAAGTCAGCAACATTGCTGTAGTAACGAAACAAGATATACCGCAAAAGAATCAAAAGCAGGAACATGTGCCGCAACCTCCTGACAGTGTTTCTAAAAAAGAAACAACAAAAACAACCAATAAGAAAACGAAGAAGTGGGATTGGGGAATCCATTTTTCGGCTGGCCGGTCCAGCATTGGGCAGGGATTAAGTTTTGCCGGGCAGCGTTTATATTTTGACGCCTTAGCATTGCAGTCATCATCACCTCCTGGCCTTTTCAGCAATTCTTCTTCCCCGGTACCTCCGTCTTTTTCCTTGGCCACCGGTGTGTATTTTAAGAAAGCAATTTCTAAAAAGTTAGATCTTAATGCTGGTCTTGGCTACTCTTATTTATCCACTAAAATAAATGCAGGTAGCCGGGTGGATAGTACAAGACAGATAAACAACTATTATTCACAAGGATTAACCGTTAATAATTTTTATCGCTCCGATGGTAATTCATCTCACATAAATGGGTATCATTTTATCAGCCTTTCAGCCGATCTTTCCTGGCGCATAATAGCAGGAAAGAAAATAAATATTTACTGGGAAAACGGGTTCAGTTATAATGCCATGCTTGGCTCCAGCATGTTGCATTACGACAGAAACCTGCAAGGCTACTATAAAGACAATAGTTTGCTGGCAAAGAACCAATTGGCTTTTTCTACCGGCTTTTCTATACCGGTTTCCAAACGATTAGGGGTAAGTCCCTTTGTTTCTTATAATTTAACGCCGGTGTTAAAGAATTCGGATACACTCCATTTTACAAATTATGGCATCCGCATCAGGTTTTTAATAAATAAAAAATAATCATGCAACAGTTTTCAACAGGGCGTTGTCAACCTCAAAAAAGAAGCTTATGAAGAAGATTACTTTATTACTCCTGCCGGTTACACTTTGTTTCATCCTGCAGGGATGTTTGAAAGATAAACTGACAAAAACATACACCATCTTAACACCGGTGTACAAAGAGAAAAGCGAAGTGTATGCTAATATAAAAAGTAATGCACCAAGATCGGTAGAGTCACCCGGAAAAATATTCATGTATGGTAATTACATTTTCCTGAACGAAGTGGATAAGGGTGTACACATCATAGACAACGCTAATCCTGCCAGCCCGGTCATCAAAGCCTTTATTAATATCCCCGGCAACCTGGATATAGCGGTAAAAGGAAATACGATGTATGCCGATTTATATGCAGACATGGTGGTGGTGGATATTTCAAATCCCTTACAGGCCAGTTTTGTAAAGCATATCAATAAAGTATTTCCCGACAGGCAATATACCAATGGCTTTGTTCCTGATAGTAATATGATAATTGTTGATTGGACAAAAAAGGATACGACAGTTGATTTAAACGCTCCCTGCAGAAGGTGTATGTATGATGTTATTGCTCTTTCCAGCTCACAAAGTGGTGGAACTTTTAGTAACAGTGCTGCCCCAATAGTTGGAATTGCCGGTTCTATGGCCCGTTTTTCAATCGTTAATAATTATTTGTATGCAGTAAATAACAGTAATCTTATTTCCTTCAATATCGCCACTGCAAACAATCCTGTTCGCACAGCCACACAATCCGTGGGTTGGGATATTGAAACTATTTATCCTTTTAATAATAAACTTTTTATCGGCTCCATGACGGGTATGTTTATTTATGACATTACTAATCCGGCAACACCGGTAGCACAAGGGCAGTTTTCACATGCAAGAAGGTGCGACCCGGTAATAGCAGACGGTAATTATGCGTATGTAACGCTTAGAGGAGGTTCTGCCTGCGGGGGTAACACAAATCAACTGGATGTTGTAAATATCAGCAACCTCAATTTACCCACACTGGCTAAAACTTATCTTATGGAAGGCCCATATGGCCTTACAAAAGACAATAACATTTTGTTCATTTGTGATGGTAAAGCTGGCTTGAAAATGTATGATGCAGCCAATCCGCTGAATATTATATTGAAGAAAACTGTTGCAGACATAGAAACCTATGATGCGATAGCATTTAATGGCAACCTGCTGGTAGTGGCAAAAGATGGATTATACCAATATGGCTATTCCTATCCGGCCACACTTGATTTGAAAAGCAAAATTTTGGTGAACAAGTAAATGGATGACTATGAAAGCGAAGGAAATTGTTTTAGTACTGGCAGTATGCTGCAGTTGTTCGTCTCTTTTTGCACAAAAGAAGGAATGGAAATTCGGATCTCAGAATTATGCAGGTATTACAGAGGGAGAATCAGGCACAGGATTTCAATTACAAACCATCAACGGGTTCAGGTATAAAACATGGTTTACCGGCATTGGCACCGGCATTGATTATTATTTCCAACGAAGTATCCCCTTGTTTATTTCTGTTTCAAAATTTTTGCCAGCTGGCAAACTTCCATTATATTTCAGTGGTGATGTGGGTATTAATTTCCCCTGGGTAAAAAATGGTCTTTATTATTTTGAGAATCCCGGCGAATATTCTTCCTCTCTTTATTGGGCCGGTGGACTTGGCTATAAATTTGGCTTCAAAAAAAATAGTAATGGAGTGCTGCTGAATTTTGGATACAGCTATAAGCACCTCATCAACGAAACAGAATACAGCAACCCTTGTCTTGTTCCACCTTGCCCTGTTTCTACAGAAAGATATGATTACAGGCTGAGAAGATTATCAGTAAAGGTTGGCTGGATGTTTTAATCCGGGTGTAAGAATTTCAGGTTTCGCTGTATGCCCTTGAACTTTGAACGTCTGAGTGGGGAGTCTTTAAAAATTTTTTTGAAACTTTCTTCTGTCATCATCTCCCATTCTTTGGTGGACAGGTTTAAAACTTCAGGAACAGGAGTGAAATTTATTTCTTTATTGGGATTACTAAACCGGTTCCACGGACAAACATCCTGGCAAGTATCGCAACCAAACATCCAGTCGTCAAATTTTCCTTTCATTTCACCGGGTATCAGCATTTCTTTCAGTTCAATAGTGAAATAAGAAATACACTTGCTGCCATCTACCACCTTATCCGGAAGTATGGCATTGGTAGGACAGGCATCAATACACCTGGTGCAGGTGCCGCAAAAATCTTTTACAAAGGGGTCATCATATTGTAATTCCAAATCGGTAATCAATGTAGCAATAAAATAAAATGAACCGCTTTGTTTGTTGATCAGGTTTCCATTTTTGCCAACCCATCCTAATCCGCTTCGCTGAGCCCATGTTCTTTCGAGCACCGGTGCACTATCCACAAAGCCACGGCCATGTATTTCTCCTACCGTTTCTTTTATTGATTCAATGAGTTCTGTTAACTGTTCCCTTATCACTTCATGATAATCTTTTCCAAAAGCATATTTGGAAATTTTCGGAGCATTTGCATCTTGTTGAGTGGAAGGGTAATAATTTTTTAATACCGTGATGACAGACTTTGCTCCCGGCACCAATTTAGAAGGATCAATGCGCAGGTCAAAGTACTTTTCCATGTATTGCATGCTGCCGTGCATTCCTTTTTGCAGCCACTGTTCCAATCGCACTGCATCATCATCAAGCTTTTCAGCCCTGGCAATACCACAATAGTCAAAACCCAGCCGGGTAGCTGTTTTTTTAATAAAGGCAGTATTTTCTTGTAAGGGATTCAAGAATATGTCATGTCTTTTAAAAAGGAGAATAGGTGTATGATATTTTTTGGTATAGACGCAATAACTTAATTATCTTCCAAATGCAGCCGGTGAAAAATTCGATGAACAGCCGGTGCCAGAATAACTCCAACATTGGTTATAAACACCACCCCACTAAACAATGCATAAGCCGAAGAAAATATTTTCCCTGTTTCTGACTTAATTTCAACAACTGGTCCCATGCCGCTTAATATCATAGAGGCATTATGTAGTGAATCTATCCACGGGATATTATCTGTATAATGATAACCAACAATGCCAATAATCAGGCACACCGCCATAATGATTATCGCAATGATGATATTCTTTAATACCCGTAGATGGAAAGTGGCTTTGGTAGCAAGTGGCTGTTTGCGGTGTTCGTACATAGCAAAAATTATTTACAGGCTGATATAATCTGCTTGTCAACTATCTTCTTCAACTCCCTGTGTACACCGGCCCTTTCTTCCCTCAGCAGGTTTTTTACAAATACAATGTAAGCATATCCCCGGCAGTAATCAATCATAGGCCAGGTGCCGAACAAACCGGGGCTGACCAAAGAAGTGGCGACACCATTTTTTTCTTCCACTACCCAACTGCCGGAGGAGTATGTATAACCTTCGGCTGCTTTCGGTGCATACTTTATCTGATCCGGTTTATTCTGTACTATTATCATTTGCTGTACCGCTTTTTCACTCAGCACTTGCACACCATTATACTTTCCTTTGTTTAGCAACATCACCAAAAATTTCATATAATCTTCGGCTGTTGATTTTGCTCCGCCAGATGGATTTACCGGCCCACCTGTTAACTCTGCAAAAGTGGTCTTGTTCATTTCCAGCGGGGTAAAGAGTTTTGTTTTTATAAGCACATCAAATTTTTTCTTGCTGATAACTTCCAGCACACGGCCTGCAATATTTAGCCCAACACTGCCATACCAAAAATCAGTGCCGGGATTAGCTCTGATATCTCTCGCTGCAAAACCGTTTACCTCATCTTCCAGCGAAGTAATTTTTTTTCTTTCCAGTATCCGTTTCAGAAAATTACCATCATCAGCTATGCCTGTCATGTGGGGCAGGCATTGACGGATAGTAATATAATTTTTAAAATACTTTTCAAACTCCGGCAGATATTTCACCACCTTATCATCCAGCGATAATTTTCCTTCATCCACAAACTGCATTACCAGTGCGGCAGTCAACCATTTACTGCAACTGGCAATGGGTGCCTGTGTCTTGCTATTGAAACCACCCATTTCATTTTTATAAACCAAAGAATCCCCTTTCCAGATCAGGGTGACGACATTATTCCCCAACAATTGCTGTTTGGCTTTTAGTTCAGCATCCAGCTCAGTCCAGTTGTACTGGGCATGTGCAGGCTGCAACAATAGCAGGAAACTTATTACGGATAAGACTTTCAGGCAGATTGAACTAACTTTATATGACATAGTTTCGGAATTTGGGTCTTTGGATTGTGCTTTGTGTATCAGGTGTAAAGTTATTTGATTTTTTGTTTAGCCAGCTGTAGTGCTACTATCATCTTCGTTGCGTCGCACTCTTGTACGTACGGTTCTTTGCTCAGCAATGAACAGAACCCTGAACGGAGCGTCGCAACAAAAGATCATCAGGGAACTGCTGCTGGTAACATTATACAAAAACTTATTACTTACAACTTATAATATACAACTTATATGAACTTAGGAAACTTTACCATAAAAGCCGCTGAAGCTTTTCAACAGGCACAGCAATTAGCATTTAATGCACAGAATCCGACTATTGAGACCGAGCATATTCTCAAAGCGTTACTCGACCAGCAGGATTCACCAGTGGATTATCTGCTGAAGAAAAATAATGTTACTGTTAACCTTGTTGATACTAAACTGGAAGAACTGATTAAGAAGTTACCCAAAACTTCTGGCGAAGGTGGTCAGAACATTGGCCGTGATGCAAACAGTGTGGTATTGAGAGCAGGTGCTGCTCTCAAACAATTCAAAGATGAGTTTATAACACCGGAACATTTGTTGCTCGCCATTGTGCAGGGTAATGATGCCGCCGCCAAATTATTAAAAGATGCAGGCCTTACAGAAAAAGATTTGCTGGCTGCTATTAAAGAATTAAGAAAAGGAGAGACGGTTACTTCGCAAACACAATCACAGGAGTTCAATGTGCTGAATAAATATGCCAAGAACTTAAATGAAATGGCAAGACAGGGCAAGCTTGACCCGGTGATTGGCCGTGATGAAGAAATAAGAAGAACCCTTCATATATTATCCAGGAGAACTAAGAACAACCCGATACTGGTGGGTGAACCAGGCGTTGGTAAAACAGCTATCGCCGAAGGTATTGCCCACCGTATCGTAAATGGAGATGTGCCGGAGAATTTAAAATCAAAAATTATCTATGCATTGGATATGGGCTTGCTTATAGCCGGTGCCAAATACAAAGGAGAGTTTGAAGAACGTTTGAAAGGGGTAGTAAAAGAAGTGGCCGGCAGCGACGGAGAAATTATTCTCTTCATTGATGAGATACACACATTGGTTGGTGCAGGTGGCGGTGAAGGGGCAATGGATGCAGCTAATATTTTAAAACCGGCTTTGGCCAAAGGAGATTTAAGGGCGGTTGGTGCAACAACCTTAAATGAATACCAGAAATTTTTTGAAAAAGATAAAGCATTGGAACGTCGTTTCCAGAGAGTGATGGTTGATGAACCCAATGTGGAAGATGCTATTTCCATTCTGCGTGGTTTGAAGGACCGTTATGAAACATACCACCATGTAAGAATAAAAGATGAAGCCATCATCGCTGCGGTGGAATTATCTAATCGTTACATTACGGATCGTTTTTTACCCGATAAGGCCATTGACTTAATAGATGAAAGTGCAGCCAAGCTCCGCCTCGAAATGAATTCCATGCCGGAAGAATTAGATACACTGGAAAGACAGATCCGTCAATTAGAGATTGAACGGGAAGCTATCAAGAGAGAGAATGATGAGCCGAAGCTGAAAGAACTGAATACAGAGATTGCTAACCTTGCTGTAACAAGAGATACCTATAAAGCCAAATGGAACCAGGAAAAAGAACTGGTGGAAAAAGTGCAGAATGCCAAAGCAGAGATTGACAACTTAAAACAACTGGCTGAAAGGGCAGAACGGGAAGGTGATTATGGAAAGGTAGCCGAGATACGGTATGGTAAAGTAAAAGAACAGGAAGAAGTGATTGTCAAACTCACCAAACAAATAGAAGAAAGCGGCGAAAAACGTTTGCTGAAAGAAGAAGTGGATGCAGAAGATATTGCTGAAAGTGTTGCGAAAGCAACAGGGATACCGGTGACCAAAATGTTGCAAAGCGACAAAGAAAAATTATTAAACCTCGAAGATCACTTGCATGAAAGAGTAGTGGGACAGGATGAAGCGATTACTGCCGTAGCTGATGCGATAAGAAGAAGCCGTGCCGGGTTGCAGGATCCCAAGAAACCAATTGGTTCTTTTATCTTTTTGGGTACTACCGGTGTGGGTAAAACAGAACTGGCAAAAGCCCTTGCCGCCTATTTGTTTGATGATGAAAGTATGATGACGAGGATTGACATGAGTGAATACCAGGAAAAACATACGGTGTCAAGATTGATTGGTGCCCCTCCGGGCTATGTGGGTTATGATGAAGGCGGACAATTGACAGAATCCGTTAGACGCAAACCCTACAGTGTGGTATTGCTGGATGAAATTGAAAAAGCACACCCGGATGTCTGGAATGTATTGCTGCAGGTGCTGGATGATGGAAGACTGACTGATAACAAAGGCAGGGTAGTAAATTTTAAAAACACTATCATCATCATGACAAGTAATATCGGCAGTCATTTGATTCAGGATGCTTTTGACAGGGTGAATGAAGAGAATGTGGAAGAAGTAACCGGCAAAGCAAAATTAGAAGTGATGACATTGTTGCGCCAGACCATACGACCGGAATTTTTAAACCGGGTAGATGAGATCATTATGTTCCGCCCCCTGATGCGCAAAGAAATAAAAGGTATCGTGAAGATACAGTTGGAAGGTTTGAAGAAGTTGGTAGCTGACAGCGGCATACAATTACAGTTCAGTGAATATGCACTGGAGTTTTTGGCCGAGCAGGGTTTTGACCCGCAGTTTGGTGCAAGACCTTTAAAGAGATTAATACAAAAAGAAATTGTAAACCAGTTGAGCAAACGGATACTGGCGGGTGATATTGATAAGAGCAAGCCGGTACTAGTAGATGTGTTTGATGGGGTTGTTGTTTTTCGGAATGAAACTCCTGAAAAAGTGAAATAGTGTTTGACTTGTCCGCCGAAACCTTTTTAACCGCCATAGCTTTAGCGAAGGCATTTGGCGTAGGCGGATGGAGTGGTGGTGTTTAGGAATGAAACGCCTGACCCGATAGCTATCGGGTTAGAGAAGGCCGGTAAGAAAAAGTAAAAAAAAGCCCTGACGAGAGTTAGGGCTTTTTTTTGGTCATTCAATTATTTTATTTATCAAAATCTATATCAAGCAATTCTTTAGGATGTACTTCAAGTCCTTCAGCCAACTCAATTAAAGTTGTAACCGTAAAACTCGCCTTGTTATTCTCAATTTTACTGATTTTGTCAGCTCTTCGAAACATGTAGGAAGTTCTGCGAAACTTTCAGTTTCGCAGTTGTATTATATCGCCTGTGGCGATGAATACAATTGCCGGAGGCAATAAAATAAAACTGCGGGGCTGCAAGCCCCGCAGAGCAATATGCAGAGCAATATGCAGAGCACTATCAAAACAATAAATCAATTTCCATTAATCCTTTTTTGCCTTCATAATTAGCAGCACTGCTATATAAGTAATGCGAAGGCTCTGCTACCAACCCGGCTCTAACCGGGTTATCATGTATATAATTAAGTTTTGTGAGGAGAAATGATTCACTGTGCAATTCTTCAGGATGGTTCTGACCAGTCCATACTTTAAAATTTTCATTGGCTGCTGTACGGTTGGCATAAAACCGGAACATGTATAGCAGCCATTCACGACGGCTTTCCGGTTCTGATTCAATAGAGGATGTGATTGCTTTGCTGGAAAATGTTTTAAAATCTCTTACTATATCGCTAAGATTATTATTTGTTGCCGTCCAGATTGTGTGAATATGATTAGACATAATAACGTAAGCACCAATTTGTAATCCTTTATGTTCATGGCAGTATTGCATACTTTCCAACATCATGTCACGGTATCGTTGCCGGCTGAAAATATCAATCCAGCCCATAATGGAAAAAGTGAGGAAATGAGTAGCCGACTGATCCCTGATTTTATAGCCATCTGCAAATTCATAGCTCATAGCAATAAAGGTTATGAAATAAAGTTAATTGTTATTGTTGAAAGCAATGGAATAAGGCGGCGAGACTGCAAGTCTCGCCGAACGGAGGAGTAGTTGGTGATAAAAAGAACATAGCGGCCGGAACGCCGTATTATTATCTCTCATCTTTTGTTCCTGATTTTAACCAATGGCAGAGCCCCAAAAATACCGGATGGATAAAACAGCTTTCAAAATGCAAACTTTTGAAGAGGCGGATGATGCTATGAGAGACTATACTAATCATTCGGTACAGGAAAGACTGCAGATTTATTGGTATCTGACCAGCATTGCTTATAAGTTTGATTTAGATAATCCTCCACGAATGGATAAAACAGTTTTTAGAATTAGAAAGCATGGTGAGGAATAGATTACTCCGTCATTGATGTTGAATAGAGACAAATAAGCAAGGCAACCTACCAACAAATCGAAACAAAGCCCCAATAAAACAACATATTGGGAAACAAACTCCTCAGTTATCCCGGCTATTTGGACTTATAATTGCAAGACTTGTTGCAAATTATAATTTATGAAAAAGCTTTTTGGAGTAATATTGATTGCAACTGTAGTGATAGTTTCTTCCTGTTCAGCGGAGAAGGAAAGATACATTGACCTCAGAACAGGTAAAGCCATAACGATTGAAAAAGATCCGGTCACCAGTATTTGGGTAAATGCTGATACAAAAGAACCTGTCTATATCTATGTGGATACTAAAAAAAATGATACCATTTACGGTAAAACAGGGTTGGTAATTAACGGCCATGTACAAAAGTCAGACGACAATGTATTTTGGTATGACGTTGATATGGTAGAGAAAACAAATAACGTTGAGGCAAGTGAATATAAAAGAGAAGTAGAAAAAGATGGTGATGTAAAAATCAAGAATGGTGATACGAAAACTAAAATAGACGGAGAAACGGGGGAGAAGAAGGTAAAGAACGATGACTAAAAAGTATAGTTGATATATTTCAAACGCCGCCCCTTTTCATAGGGGCGGCATTTTTTTGCGTTGCTGATCTTAGGGCCATAAAAAACAAAACAGATAATAAGATTACATACCTTATCCCAGTTTTATCTTATCGTCAGGGGCAATTTATTCTTGCTAAAAACAATGAATAAACTGCTGCAATCTCTGCAGCTCCAGGCTACTTTATATACACTCTTTCGCTTTTTAAATATAAAACCCTATCTTTGCCTCCTACTCCACATAACTGACACGGCAGGTTGTAAGCCGGTGGTACACAGACATTAACTTTCGCTGATTCAGAACCTACAACATCTTAGCCAGCTCCATCCGCAGATAATCTGCGAATTAAATTATAAAACCTGTCATGGCTTTTAAACAATTAAACATTATTGAACCGATCCTAAAGGCCGTAGCCGAAGAAGGATACACTATTCCAACACCCATTCAGCAACAGGCTATTCCGCTGGTGCTGCAACGAAAAGACCTGCTCGGCTGTGCCCAAACAGGCACCGGCAAAACAGCCGCTTTCGCCATTCCTATTCTGCAGATTCTGCATGAACAAAAACCAATGGCACAAGGTATTAAAGTATTGATCTTAACACCAACAAGAGAACTGGCAATACAAATTGATGAAAGTTTTGCTGCTTATGGAAAACATACCGGCATTCGTAACACAGTAATATTTGGTGGCGTATCACAACTGCATCAGACCAATGCACTGAAAAGAGGAGTGGATGTATTGGTGGCAACACCGGGCCGCCTGCTCGATTTAATGACGCAAGGTTATATCCGCTTAGACAAACTGCAAATTTTTGTACTGGATGAGGCAGACCGTATGCTCGACATGGGCTTTATCCATGATGTAAAAAAAGTAATAGCAAAGCTGCCTGCAAAAAGACAAACACTTTTCTTTTCGGCTACCATGCCACCCGAAATTCAAAAGCTGGCCAATGTATTATTAACCAACCCTTCGAAGGTGGAAGTAACACCTCCTTCGTCTACTGTTGATAAGATAGAGCAAAGCCTGTACTATGTTGGCAAAATGGAAAAGCCGGAATTGCTTTTGCATTTATTGCAGGATAAAGAAATCAGAACAGCACTTGTTTTTACCCGTACCAAACATGGTGCAGATAAAGTGGTAAAGATTCTGCAACGCTTCAATATAAGAGCTGCTGCCATACATGGCAACAAATCGCAAAATGCTAGACAAGCTGCATTAGCTGATTTTAAAAATGGAACACTCCGTGTCTTAGTAGCTACAGATATTGCTGCAAGAGGAATTGATATAGATGAACTGACCCATGTTATCAATTTTGAAATGCCCAACATACCTGAAACTTATGTACACCGTATCGGTCGTACCGGCAGAGCTGGTAATACAGGTATCGCCATTTCTTTTTGCAGCCGGGAAGAAAGAGATGAGTTAAGAGATATTCAAAAACTGATTGCTAAAAATATACCTGTAGTACAGGAACATCCTTTTGTAGCTAATGCAAATGCTATGGCACCTTCACCGCAGGCAAGACCGCCAAGACAACAATCACAACAGTTCAATAAATCAAATCGAAATAGTTTTCAACCACAAAGTCAGGGTGGCGGTAATGGCAACCATGTAAAA
>Ga0163150_10002543_pt1 | contig 27638 bp, 23 predicted proteins | sample OliLakLV19P2IB_FD_148628 | JGI IMG/M metagenome (GOLD analysis project Ga0163150, IMG submission 148628) | Freshwater microbial mat bacterial communities from Lake Vanda, McMurdo Dry Valleys, Antarctica - Oligotrophic Lake LV.19.P2.IB | ecosystem: Environmental > Aquatic > Freshwater > Lake >...
GGGCGAAGGGCGGGGGCGTGCGTCTGCCCTATTCGCCCACGCCGGCAGCGCGGAGGATGCCGCCGGCCCAGGCGGCGTCATCGGGTGAAAGGGCGGGCTCAACGGTGGCGTGGTAGTCATCGTAGCTTCGTTCGCAGGTTTCATCGATCAGGCGCTGGAGCGAAAGAACGATATCGGGATCGGTCGGCCGCAGCGGGATGCTGATGTTCGGCAAGCGCTCGCGCAGAGCCGCGGGGTACACCGCCCAGCGGAAGGGATCACTTGCGCGGTAAACGCAGACCATGTAGCTCGCCCGCTTCGACGGCGGAATGTCCTCAAGCGGAGCGGCAAGCACATAATGCCCATCGCGGACGAGATCGATCTCCACGAGATTCACGCCCGCATTCGTGTACGCCCTCTGCTTCGCCTCATACGCCTCCCGCCCCTTGACTGAAACCTTATTGGAAGGGCTGAGCAGCTCGATGGCGGTGACGACGCGCCAGTCGCGGGTGTCGAGGATTTCGACGTGGCGGGGCGTGGGCGGCTCCCGAGTGAGGATGAAAAAAGGGTCGGTCGATTGGTCTTCCTCTTCCATCACCGCGACGGCCGAGCGATCCTGTCGGGAGGGGCCTTTACGTGCAGAGACCTCCACATCGGGGCGGTATCGCTTCTCTGGCTTTCCTTGGTCAAGGTCAACCCGGATTTCCTCCTCGACGCGCGCGACCAGACCGGCGGGCAGGCGCGGGTTGAGCGCGTCGCGAATGTAAACCATCAAGCTGGTGTGCACGTCGTGCCACCGCATTTCGAGATACGGATTCATGCCGGGGAACGGGTTTTTCATGGCATTCACATCATAGCGGCACCGGCGCGGCGATCACCGCATTACTCCGCAGGATACCAATGGCGCGGGGCGGCCGGCGTCACCGCGATCTCAATGGCTTTCTTCAACCCAAGACGCCGGGCGACCTCTGGCCGAACGGCTCGGGTGCTTGTGTGCTCGGCGCCGTTTAGCTCGTAGCGGAGCGTCAACCGAAAGGTCTGGCCACCGGTGCGCGAACTCCAGTCGATCGATTCAGTGGACAGCACACTTGCGGTGCATCGGACACCTCGCGACAACGCGCGGCGGCGGCGCCAGGCATCAATCGCGATGATCGCGTAGGCGCACAGCATCGCCACCGGGATGCTGCCGTAGAGGACAACCGTGTGCCACATCGCCCCGTCGTGCCAGAAGAACCCCGTGATGACGCACAAGCCCAGCAGCGTGCCGAACACGATGAAGAACCATCGTGCCTCATCAAGCGCCGGGTGAAGCCCCATAGTCAGACGCATGGGGTGGCAACCTAAGTGTGGACGAGAGAGACGATCGGAATCACATCGCCACCGGCGCCGGCACCGGCAGGTCGAACTCCTTCGCCGCGTGGCGGGTGCCGCGGGGCATGCCGATGGTCTGGCGGTCGATCTTGTCCATGAGCCGCATCAGGCCTTCCTGAAGCGCCTCGGGCCGCGGCGGGCAGCCGGGCACGTAGATGTCGACGGGCACGACGAGGTCGACGCCCTTGACGACGTGGTAGCCGTACTTGAAGTACGGGCCGCCGCCGACGGTGCACGCGCCCATGGCGATGACGTACTTCGGCTCGGGCATCTGGTTGTAAAGCCTGCGGACGCGCGAGGCCATCTTGTAGGTCACGGTGCCGGCCACGATCATGAGGTCCGCCTGCCGGGGCGTGGCGCGGAACGCGCCGGCGCCGAAGCGGTCGACGTCGTAGCGCGACGCGGCGAACGCCATCATCTCGATGGCGCAGCACGCCAAGCCGAACGTCATCGGCCACAGCGAGCTCTTGCGGGCCCAGTTGATCGCCCAGTCGATGCTGGTGACGATCAGGCCTTCTTCGAATCGGTTCTCGATCCAGCTCATGGCGGTTCCCTTACTTCGCGGGCAGGTGGCCTGATTCTAAGCGGTTAGAGTCCCGATCGCCACTGCCTTCGCGACGGGATGTCCCGCGAGGCTGGCGGCAGGGACCTTCTCGGCGTGACCCTGACGAAGCGGCTGATGGAAGAGTGAGGCGCGGCGCGATTTGATGGTTGCCCGCGCGACTGCCGTGGGCCGCGTCATAACCCGGGCCGCAGCGAAGCGAGCACATGCAACTGCTCTTCGCGCGCTTCGAGCAGGAAGGAGAAGCGATCGAGATGAAAGCCCCGGATGAGCCGCCTGCCTTCGGGGAAGCGGGTCGGCAGCGGCCAATCTGGCGTTAGCAGATCGCCCAGCGTAATCGGACGTTCCTGGCGAAGCTCGCCGACCTCGTTGTCGCCCAGCAATCGGCAGGGGAGCCACGGCATGATGTCGCGCCCGTGCAGTGTGACAAGCTGTCCGGTGCCCGGATCGTTCCACGGCCCGATCGATGCGCGGTGCAACTGCGAGAGGTGGGCGCTGCAGCCGAGCAGCCGGCCAAGATCGCGGGCCAGGGCGCGGATGTAATACCCGCCGCGCACGGCGACGCGCAGCCGGCTCTCGCGCGGCAGGTCATGAGCGAGCCAGCGGGCCTCATGCAGATAAACGCGTGCTGGCGGCATCACCACGTCCTCGCCGCGATGGGCCTTCTCATAAGCCCGCTCGCCGCCGATCCGCTTGGCGCTCGTCGTGTGCGGCACCTGCTCATGCCAGCCGGTGAATGCGGTCAGCGCTTCATCGAGTCGCTCAGCCGTCAGTCCGGACGCGTCGCCCTCGGACACGATGCGGCCCAGCGGATCGCCGTTGTCCGTCTCGATGCCCCAGCGCACGGTCGCCTCGTACACCTTCGGTACATCGTGCAGGTAATCAAATAACTTCGTGGCCGGCTCGACGAGAATCAGCAGCAGCCCGCTGGCGAACGGATCGAGCGTACCGCCGTGGCAGAGTCGCGGCGCCCGCCGGCCGCCGGTCGAGCGCGGCGTCGCATCGAGAAGACCCTTGACAATCGAAAAACTCGTCGGCCCCACGGGCTTGTGCGCAAGATGAATACCGGGGGTCATGCGGGTCACAGCTTAGCGGCCGCGGGTTGGAGTTCCTTCATGACCTGCCGCGGTGTCCCGGCCGGCCCCACGCCGAGCCGCTTCGCCATCCGGCGGGCGTCGACGGGCGCTCGCAGCTTCACATCAGTGTTATCGAAGAAGACGAAGACATCGCGACCGCCCATGCGGCGCGGCGCGGGACCGTCAATGCGCCGGGCATCGTCCGGTTCCCCGCCGTCGTGCCACGCCTCGATCCGATTTGCCCAAGCCTCGATCTCGCGCGGTGTGTAGCCGCTGACATACAGCCGCCGCGAGCCGTGCAGCCGGACGTAAACCCAGTCGGCGGTCACGTCCTGCGCCGTCGGGAATCGACTGGCGACATCGGCCACGACCAGCGCGATGTTGAACTCGCGCAGCAGACGCACGAACTCTTCGTTCAGGAAGCTCTCGTGTCGAAACTCCACGGCGTGACGCACCGGCCGCACGCCATCCGCTTCCACATGAACGCGTCCCTTCATCCACGCATCGTGCTTCCGCGCCAGCCTTGCCATGTCCGACGTAGCGCGCGGCAACAGCTCGAAGAACGCGCGAAAGCGGCCGGCGTCGAACGGCAGGAACGGCGGAAACTGCCAGAGGATCGGCCCGAGCTTTTCACGCAGGCACAGCGGTCCGGAAGCGCAGAAGTTCGCCAGCGGCCCGGCGATGTTCTTCAGCTTCCGCATGTGCGTGATGTATCGGCCGCCCTTGAGCGCGAAGACGAAATCGTCTGGCGTCTGCTCGCGCCATGTCGTGAACGTTGACGGACGTTGCAGCGAATAGAAAGTGCCGTTCACTTCCAATGCGTTGAATCGCCGGGCCGCGTACGCCAGTTCGCGGTGCTGCGCCAAACCCTGCGGATAAAAATTGCCGCGCCACGGCTTGTACATCCAGCCCGAGATGCCGATGCGCACCTGCGCCATGTGCGATGGTAGGGGTGCAGGAAGATATGTTGACGCGGCGCCCCTCTGTCGGAGGGAGAGGCGGTGTCTTCACCTCTCCCTTCAAGGGAGAGGTCGGTGAGTCCGCGAGCCGGGTGAGGGTGAGAACCCAGTGCCGCCTTGATTTGCCTTCGCGCGATCGACCGTCGGCGGACTCACGTGGTCTTCTCCCTCACCTGCCGCAATCACTGCTGCGCGGTGATTGCGGCTGTCCTCTCCCGGAGGGAGAGGGGTAGCCGCTGACCAGGCCCCGCGCTGCCGACTATGATCCTCCTTCCCATGGCCACCGCGACTGCCACCTTCGTGCCCGAGTTGCTCGCCCCCGCCGGCGACTTCGAGGCCATGCGCGCCGCCGTCGCCAACGGGGCCGACGCAATTTACTTCGGCTTGAGCGACTTCAACGCCCGTCACCGCGCCGCCAACTTCGATATCGACGAGTTGCCCAATACGCTCGCGTACCTGCACAGCCACAACGTCCGCGGCTACGTGACCGTCAACACGCTCATCTTCAGTGACGAACTGCCCGCCATCGCCGACTACATCGCGAAGATCGCCGCCGCCGGCGCCGACGCCGTCATCGTGCAGGACCTGGGCCTCGTCCGGCTGATCAAACGGATCGCGCCGACGCTGGCGGTGCACGGCTCCACGCAGATGACGCTGACCGAGCCGCGCGGCATCGAGTTCGTCAGGTCGGTGGGCGTCGAGCGTGTCATCCTCGCGCGGGAGTCATCGCTCGACGACATCCGCCGCATCCGCGAGCGCTCGACGGTGCCCGTCGAGGTGTTCGTGCACGGCGCGCTGTGCATCAGCTACAGCGGGCAGTGCCTCACGAGCGAGGCCCTCGGCGGCCGCAGCGCCAACCGCGGACAATGCGCCCAGGCGTGCCGGTTGCCGTATGAGCTGATCGTCGATGGCAAAGTGAAAGACCTCGGCGACAAGGCGTACCTGCTTTCGCCCTCCGATCTGGCGGCGGCGGACCTCATCGGCGAACTCGCCGACCTGGGTGTCGTGTCGTTCAAGATCGAGGGCCGGCTCAAGAGCGCGCAGTACGTCGCCGCCGCGACGCAGACGTATCGTGCTGCCGTCGACGCCGCGATCGAGCACCGTGCGTTCGCGCCGTCGCCACAGCAGGCGATGGACCTTCAGCAGAGCTTTTCTCGCGGCTTTTCGCATGGTTTTTTCGATGGCGTCGATCACTCGGTGCTGGTGCAGGGCCGCTTCCCGAAGCACCGCGGCGTCCGCGCCGGTGTGGTCATCGACGTGACGCGGCAGGGCGTCGTGATCGAGGCGGCGGCGGGCGTCATCCTCAAAGTGAGCGACGGCGTCGTGTTCGATGAGGGGCACCCGGAGCAGGATGAGCAGGGCGGCCGGGTGAGCGCGGTGCGGATCGTGCGGCCCGCGAAGCCGCAAGCGGCTGCACGTGCGGAGATTTCATTTCATCCGGGGTCGGTGAACCTGAAGTCGATCGCCATGGGCAGCATCGTCTGGCGCACCGATGATCCGGCGATCCGCAAGCGGCTCTCGCAGACCTTCTCGCGCGACGAAGTGATTCACCGTCGCCGCGTCGATGTGTACGTCACGGCCAAAGCTGGCGAGCCGCTGACGCTGGCGTTCCGCGAAGCGTCCGGCCGGTGCGCAACGGTCGTGTCCGATGAGCCGCTCGCCGAGGCGATCAACCGGCCGCTCACCATGGAGGTCGCCCGCGAGCAGCTGGGGCGCATGGGCGAGTCACCGTTTGAGCTGGGCGAGGTGACGTTCGAGGGCGGCGGACAGACGCTGCCGGTGATGGCGCCGAAGAGCGTGCTCAACGAGCTGCGCCGCCGGGCGGTCGAGCGACTGGCGCGCGAGTCGGCGGTGGCGAAGAAGCACGAAGTGAATCCAGCGGCGCTCGACGAGGTGAAAGCGGAGATCGTGCGACATTGGTTTGAGGGTGGCACTGACAAGGACTGCTCGGAGGCCTTGTCAGTGGGATCGACATCAGATCAAAAGCCACTGACAAGCTCCGCGGACTCCGCTTGTCAGTGCCACCCGGCCGCCCCGAACACCGCCGCCGCGCTCTGCGTCCTCGCCCGTTCCCTGTCGCAGCTCGAGGCCGTGCTCGCCTGGCGATTCCGCGAGAGCGCCACGCCGCTGGCGATGGTTTACTGTGAGTTCGAGGACATCAAGAAATACAAGGACGCCGTCGCCGCCGCGAACGCCGCCCGCGTGCCGATCGGCCTCGCCACCACGCGCATCATCAAGCCCAGCGAGGAAGGCCTGCTCAAACAGATCGCCGACTGCGGGCCCGATGCGGTGCTGCTGCGCAACCTCGCCGGGCTGACCTGGTTCAAGGAACGCGCGCCGCACCAGCCGCTCATCGCCGATTACAGCTTCAACATCGCCAACGAGGTCACCGCGTCGATCCTTGGCGAGCAAGGCGTCACCCGCATGGTGCCCAGCTTCGACCTCAACTGGCCGCAGCTCGCCGAGCTGCTCAGGCGATTCCCCGCTTCGATGTTCGAGGCCGTGGTGCACCAGCACATGCCGATGTTCCACATGGAGCACTGCGTGTTCTGCGCGACGCTCTCGACCGGCAAGGACTTCCGCGACTGCGGCCGGCCCTGCGACCACCACGCGGTGAGCTTGAGCGACCGCGCCGGCGCCGAGCACCCGTTGGTCGCCGACGTCGGTTGTCGCAACACGGTCTACAACGGCGTCGCCCAGTCCGCCGCCGAGTTCATCCCGCGCATGCTCAGGCTCGGCCTCCGGCACTTCCGCGTCGAGCTGCTCCGCGAGAAGCCCGCCGACGTCGGCCCGCTGCTCGAGCGTTACCTCCGCGTCATCACCGGTCGGGAAGACGGCCGGCGCACCTGGTCGCAGCTCCGCGTGCTCAATCAACTCGGCGTGACCCGCGGCACGATGGGACACGAATAGCGCTCATTTCCGCATTATCGGGACCTTTGGCCGCATCCATCAGTCAAGGGCGCGGCTACGTTGACACAACTCCGCGCTTCGCCGCCGCTTCGCTGTCTCCCACTGCATCGCCGCGCCGATTCTGCCGATTGCAACGAATGGATCGGCTGTGCGGCGGCCCGGGCTTCGGCGTCGGCGGCCCGACAGGGAGGCGACGGATGAGATTGACCCTGATCGATGATCACCCCCGGGTCCGCAAGTCGGCTGCGCCGGCGGAGCGATCTCTCCTGCGCCTCGCGGCTGAATCGATCGAGGCGGTGGTGATCGACGAGCATCGTCGGCCGGTGGAGTTGGTGCCGGGGGCCGCGGCGTTGAAAGTATCAGGCGCCGCCGCGGTGCTGAACGTCGACCTCCCGCTGATGCCGGGCTCGCGCGTGTTGCTGCAGGTCGGTCCGCGGAACGCCATCGATGCCGCGGGCAAGCGGTTTGAACTGGAAGTGCTCGCCTGCAAGAAATGTCAGCGCGGCCACCGTGTGGTGACTCGCGTCGTAAGTGAAGTATCGCACGTTCCGATGCACAAGGCAGCGTGAGCGTGTGATGAAGTTTGCAAACGAAAAGAAATGACCATGAACGATTCCCCTAGCGAACGCCGCCGCCACCCGCGCAAGAAGGCCAACGTCCCGATCGCCGCCAGCACCATGGTGCCGCCGATCCCGCTGACCGATGCGGAAGTCATCGACGTGTCGATCAGCGGCATCGCCATCCGCACCCGCGTGCCGGTGAAGCCGGGCGACCGCATGTCGTTCCGCGTGCCCGCCCAGGGGCTTACGCTGCGCGTCGATGGCGGCGGCGGCGCGCCGATCCTCGCGGTCGTTGTCGCATGCGAGCCGATGGAGGGCGGGTTCTACCGCGTGCGCTGCCGGGCTCTGCTCGGTGCGTTTGAGGCGGCGTGAGCGATGTGAGTGAAGGGGTGGCACCGACAAGCGTCGGGTGGCACTGACAAGCGCAGTCCGCGGAGCTTGTCAGTGTGCTCATCGAGCAGCATCACGTCGCCTGCGATCGCTGATGCCAGTTCTGATCAACGAACATGTTCAGCCCCGGGTCCTGATACACGCCATCGACCTTTCTGCACTCGTTCGATCGGATGAACTCGATATTCAATTCGACGCCCCAGCCCGGCCCCTTGGGCAACTGAAAGAAACCGTCGACGACTTGCGGGTACGGCGAGCCGCACTGCTTGATCTTCTCGTCGACGAAGTCATTGAAATGCTCGAGGATTTTGCCATTTCGCAACGTGACCATCAGGTGCAGTGCCGCGGTCGTCGAGACGATGCCGCCAACGTTGTGCGGGGCGACGACGACGCTGTACGTCTCGGCCGTCGACGCGATCTTCTTCACCTCGAACAGCCCGCCGCACTGGTTGATGTCCGGCTGAATGATGTGCACGCTGCGCTCCTCGAACAGGTCGCGGTACTGCGCCGCGCGATAGAGCCGCTCGCCGGTCGCGATCGGAATTGACGTGTGGGCCGCGACGTGCCTGAGCGCCCCGACATCCTCCGGCCGGCACGGTTCCTCGATCCAGTTCGGATGGAACCGCTCGATCGCCTTGGCGATCTCCACCGCCTGGTGCGGCGCGAATCGGCCGTGCATCTCGATAAGCAGTTCGACATCCGGCCCGACCGCGCCGCGCACCGCTTCGATGATCTCGATCGACTTGCGGAACTCGGGGCGCGTGAGCTCCAGATCACCGTTGCCGAACGGGTCGAACTTCATCGCGCGGTAGCCCTTGGCGGTGACGCGCTGGGCCGCGGCGGCGAAGCCTTCGGGCGTGCGGTCAACCGTGTACCACCCGTTGGCATAGGCGGGCACCTTGTCGCGCACCTTGCCGCCGATGAGCTGATACACCGGCAGCTTTGCCTCCTTGCCGATGATGTCCCAGCACGCCATCTCGATGAGCGCCAGACCCGTCATCACCACCTCGCCCGCCGAGCCGAAGTCGAGCAGCGTCAGCCGACGGTAGAGCGCCTCGATGTCGTGCGGGTCGTGCCCGACGATGTGCCGACGGACATCGAGCAGGTACTGCGCGACGGTGTGCGTCTTGCCGACGACGCGGGCCTCGCCGACGCCGGTGAGCCCGGTGTCGGTCTCGACGAGGACGTAGGTGAGGTTGCGCCAGGGGGTGCCGACGATGAAGGTTTGGTAGTTGGTGATTCTCATGGGAGGAACCGCCCGCCAGCTTAGGCGATGGAGACCTTGACTAACGATTGCGGCTGAAGTTGCGTGAGCACTTTCATCAGAGCCGGGTAAAGCGGCCGGATAGATTCGATGTTGTTCGCCGCCGACTCCAACACGACGACCGCCACGGGCAGAGATCTTTGGTTCTGCTCGTACTGCATACTCTGGTCGTTGGTGACGAGCGCGTCGAAATGCTCGGCGGCCGCGAGTCGCAGTAGCGCGCCGTTCTGGATGCCTGACCACCGCATGTAGGCGACCGAAAATACATCATGACCCGGAAGTTCATGCCTGATCTGATGGGGCAGGTTCTCGTCGAGCAGCGGCTTCATGCGGGAATGGCGACTGCGGACTCTTCTGCCTGGGGCTTGAGTTGTTCCAGCAGGCCGACCACTTGTTCGTGCTGAACGGTGGGAAACTGCTCAAGGAACTCGTCCACGCTGTAACCGGCTTCAAGATGATCGAACAGCGTTCGTACCGCCACGCGGGTCCCCGCAAAGCAGGGTGTGCCGTGCATGACATTGGGATTGATCGTGACGATCGGTGCCATACCAGAATGATACCACGCAGCACCATGCCGCGGTCGCTTCACATCCCCAACTTCAGCGCCTCCAAGTGCCGCGCAAAATGGTCCGCGAGCACTTCGGTGTAGGTGTCGGGATGCGAGCGCAGCATGTCCTTCACTGCGGGGCCGTAGGTCGGGTGCGTGAGTGTTGATCCGAACGTGCAGTGAAGAATCTGCCGGCCGGGCTGCGTGAAACCGATGGGCTTCTTGCCGCGGATGTCGGACCAGCGCTCGAGGTAAAGCTTTTCGAGTTCACCGGCACTCTTGACCTGATCTTCGGCCGGAACCGCCGCGAGTGTCGCCGAGACGTGATAGGTCGCCTTGTCGGTGTCGTATCGCGCCCTCCCGAAGCGGATCAACTCGCGGAAGAAACGTTCATCGTGTCGGGCGACGACGCGCAGGGCTTCGAGGTAACTCGTGCCGGCCGTTTTTACATGAAACATACCCTTCGTGGCTTTGGCGAAGGCCGTAAACATCGACAGTTTGTCGGAGCCGGAGTGCAGGCTGAGTTTATAAGGCCCGAGCAGCGCGGCGATGGCGGCATGATCCGCGAGGGATTTCTGGAGGGCCTTCAGGTCGCCCTTGAAGTCGACGCCTTTCTCGAACTCGCCGATGAAGCGCGGGGCCAGGCTCACGAGCTTCATGCCGTGGCGCAGGCACTGGTCCGCGATGATGTAATGCTCGGCCGGTGTCGTGGGCTGATCGGTCTCATCGACGCTCAACTCGATCTCGTGGTCGCGCTTCGCCTTCTCCGCGACGCTTCGGATGTAGGCGGCGAGGACGATCGCCTGGTTGATCGCGAGGCCGTACTTCACGGCGCAGCGCATCACGGCCTGCTCGTCGAGCCTGATCACGGTCTTCGTCGGCAGCTTGACAGTCTTGTTCAGGTAGGAAGCGAACCACGGGATCTGCGAGCGCACGGCTTCGAACTTCGCCCGCAGGGTTGCTTCGTCGTAATTGTCTGCCTGGCGGTCGACGTAGCCAGACGGGTCGATGGTGAAGAACGTGAAGCCCACGGCGGCGGTGCGGTCGACATCCTCCGGGGTCTTGAGGTGGTCGGCATCGGCGCCGGTCTTTCCTTTCCAGCCGGCGGCGACCATGTCGCGCAGGGCATCGGTCATCACCTCGATCGGCTGCCGGCCGGTGCGGGCCATCTCGCGGATCGACTGCTGCGGGAAGATCGGCTGAATGCCGCGCCCGGCGCGCTTCATGGCGGCGACATGGCCGGGCGTCGCGACGCCGGTGCGATCGCCGAAGCCGAAGGAAGGGGCGAGGCCGAGGGTGACGGGAGCGGGGAGTTTCTTGCTCATGATTGGATTAACCACAGATGAACACAGATAAGACGATCTAAGACAGAGAACTTTCATGACGAGTTGGCAAAACTTCGCGCGGCTCGGATCCCATCTGCGTTCATCTGTGTTTATCTGTTCTCACGTTCCAAGTATCAGGTACATCTCGATCGTCTGCTTCGCGGCGGCGTCGGAGTCGGGCCAGGGCAGCGCCTCGGCCGACAGGTAGCCTTTGTAATGGATGTTGCGCAGCGCCGTGATGATCGGGGAATATTCAAGGTGTCCGTTGCCCGCCGGTCGGCGGTTGGAGTCCACGAAGTGAACGTGACCGACGGCGCTCCCGCCGCTGCGCAGCGCCCCGGCGATGTTCACCTCTTCAATGTTCATGTGAAACAGATCGGAGAGCAGCTTCACATTGCCCGTCGCGAGCGATTGCAGCAACTCGAGGCCTGCCGCAGTGGTGTTCACCATGTTGGTCTCGTAGCGGTTGAGCGGCTCGTAGAGCAGCACCTGCTTGTGCTGACTCGCGTGTTCACCAAGCTCGTTGAGGGCCTCGCGCAGCACCGACATCGCGGCGTCGCGCGGCAATCCTTCGGCGATGTTCGCAGACCATCGCCCCTGCATCGAGCCGATGATCGCGGGTGAATTCAGCGCGGCTCCCATGTCGACAATCGACTTGATGAAGTCGATCGCCTTGCGGCGCAATGTTGCATCGGGTAGCACGAGGTGCAGCTTGTGCTTCACCCAGCCCGCTCCGGTCCCGACCGCGGCGACGGAGAGGCCCAGGTCGCCGGTGAGCTTGCGGACGTCGGCGACGTCAAGGGCATCGGGGCCGGGCGCGAAGATTTCAACGGCGTCGAAGCCGAGCGCCGCGGCCTTGCGGCAGGCGGTGGGCAGGTCATCCCAGAACACAAACGGCCCACCTCGGGCTTCGGGGACCAGGCTGATGGTGATGGCGGATTTCACGACACCTCCACGATCGCTTTGATCACGCCCGTCTCCGGCTTCGTGAAGCTCGGGAACACTTCGATCATCTTCTCAAACGGCGTGCGGTGAGTGATCCACGGGACGGTGTCGATCTTGCCGTCCTCGATGAGCTTGATGATCCGCGTGAAGTCGGCGGGCACCGCGTTGCGGCTGCACAGGAGCGTGCCTTCGGGGCGGTGGAATACGGGGTGCTTGAAGACGACGTCCTGCGTGGTGATGCCGACGTAAACCAGCCGGCCGGTCGGCGCGATGTAACCAAACGCGTTGGACATGGATGTGCTGTTGCCGGTGGCGTCGATGACGACATCGGGCAGGTCGCCGTTTCCAGGTGTGGTTACATCTCGCAAATCCTTCTCAACATTGTCGCCGAGCTTGATGGTGACGTCGGCCCCCATGCGCTCCTTGCAGAATTGCAGCCGCTGCTCGTTCATGTCGAGGATGATCGATCGCGCCCCGGTGAGCTTCACGAATTCTAGTGTTGCCAGGCCGATGGGTCCCGCGCCGATGATGAGGACGTTCTCGCCCTTTACGGGGTTGCAGCGGTTGACGGCGTGGCAGCCGATGGCAAGGGTTTCGACAAGCGCGAGCTGTTCGTAGGAGAGTTTCGCCGACGGGTGCAGCTTGCCGGCGGGAACGATGAAGCGCTCGCGCAGGCCGCCGTCGGTCATGACACCGAGCACTTTCAGGACGGCGCAGCAGTTGCTCGCGCCCTTGCGGCAGGCGATGCACTTGCCGCAGTTCATGTAGGGCTCGACGGAGCAGCGGTCGCCGGGCTTGACGTTGGTGACGCCGTCGCTGACGGCGAGGACTTCGACGCCGAGCTCGTGGCCGGGGATGCGCGGGTAGGAGAAGAAGGGCATCTTGCCGAGGTAGCCGCTGATATCCGAGCCGCAGATGCCGACGCGGGAGACGCGCACGAGGGCTTCACCGGCGCCCGGCGCGGGCGCGGGGGGTTCTTCGATCTCGATGCGTTTGAAGCTCTGCGGAGCCTCGAGGAGCATGGCTTTCATGATGGTCTCGCGGTGCGTCGGAGACCATGTGATAACCGATTCGAGAGGGGCGGAAAAGTTTGTGGCGGCGGTACGCAGGGTAAATGCGTTTACAGTCCTGCTCGGTGCCACGGGTTGGGTTGGCGACCCGTGTTCAAGGTGGCGTACGGGTCGCCGAGCCGACCCGTGGCACCGTCACCTCGGCACATGCGGTTTAGAGGTGGAGGAACGCCCCGCCGCGAGTTATTGCCGAATCCGGCGGTTTACCCTCACCGGGCTCGCCGGGCTTCGCCGCCCTCTCCCTCGGAGGGAGAGGTGGGGAGGAGTCACTGCTTCAAGATCGTCTCCAGCGCCTGGGCGGCGGCGGTCGCGAGTTTTTTGTCTTCGCCGCGCGAGGCTTTGAGCAGCGCGCTCTTGGCGTCGCCACCGATGAGGCCGAGGGTGTGGACGGTGGCGGCGCGGAGTTGCGGGTCGTCGTCTTGCAGGAGGACGAGCAGCACGTGGATGGCGGGGGCGGCGCCGGGGCCGATCTGGCCGAGGACGTCGATGATGTGCAGGCGGGTGCGGGCGTCCTCTTCGCGCAGGGCCTTGAGCAGGCCGGTGATCGCTTCGGGGCCGAGCTTCACGAGGGCGAGGCGGGCCGAGAGGACGACGGCCTCGTTCTCTTCCTTGAGGTTGGTGATGAGCGGATAAACAGCCGAGGGCGCGAGCGGCCCGAGGCGGGCGATCGCGTTGGCGGCGCCGACGCGGGCCCGCTCATCTTCATATCGCAGGGCGCGGATGAGCGCGGGCACCACGGTGTCGCTGCCGGGCGCGAGCTTGGCGAGGGCGTAAGCGCTGGCGTCGCGCACGTCGTCGTTCTTGTCCTTGAGCGCGTTGATGAGCGGCGTGATCGACAGGCGGGCGGCGGGGCCGACCTTGGCGATCGAAAGGGCGGCGGCGGCGCGGACGCGGTCGTCTTCATCGGTGAGCAGGCGGTTGAGCGTGGGCACCGAGTCGGGCAGGGCGAGCATGCCGAGGCCCTCGGTGGCGACGCGGCGCACCTGCCAGTCGTTGTCTTTCGACGCGTCGTTAAGCACGGGCACCGAGTCCTTGCCGAGCTTGACCAGCGCCTGCACGGCATCGGCGCGGACCTTCGTGTCCTTGTTCTGGATCGCCTCGGTGAGCGCGGGCAGGGCCTTGGCACTGCCGGTGTTGCCGAGGGCGGCGACGGCGGCGTCGCGGACCATCGGCTCATCGTCCTTGAGCGCCTTGTGCAGAATATCAATGGTTTCGGCGCGGGCCATGCCGCCCAATGCGTTGACCGCGGCAAGACGGACGTCGAGGTTCTCGTGCTTCACGGCCTTGGCGAGCGGCTCAATGGCATCCTTGCCGATGCGGGTCAGCGCCGCGGTGGCGAGGTCGCGGACGCGCTCGTCGCGGTCGGCCAGCGCGGTGACCAAGGGGTCGGCGGACTTCGGCGAACCGATGGCGTTGAGGGCGTAGGCCGCGGCCCAGCGCTTCTCGACCTCGGCATCGGCAAGCAGCGTGGTCAGCGCGGGGATCGATGCCTCGCCGACCTGCGGCAGCGCCAGCACGGCCGCGTCGCGCACCGCCGGTTCCTTGTCGTCGAGCGCGGCGACTAATGCCGGCACCGCGTCGGCGTGCTTCACCTTGGCGAGGATCGCGATCGCCATCAGCCGGCGATCGGCGCTGTCGTCCTTCATCAGTTTGCTCACACTGGCGACGGCGGGCGAGCCCATCTTCACCAGCAGCGTGGCGGCGATCTCGCGCACCCTTGCGTTTTCATCCTTCAGCGCGTTGACCAGCGGGTCGGCCGACGGGGTGCCGGTGATTTGCCCGACCGCGAGGATCGCGCTCATGCGCACCTCGACATCCTTATCTTCCAGCGCCTTGCCCAGCGCCGCCTCGGCGCTCTTCGCGGCCGGCCCGAGGTTGCCCAGCGCCTGGGCGGCGCCGGCGCGCACCGCGGGCAGCTCATCGGCGAGCGCCTCGGTCAGAGCGGGGACCGCCTCGGCGGCCTCGGTGCCGAGCGAGTCGAGCGCGACGGTGGCGAGCAGGCGGTATTCGCCGTCCTTGTCCTTCAGCACGCGAGCCCAGTGCGAGGCGGGCTCGCCCCGGTAAGTCGCCGCGGGTGGGGTCGTCGGCTTGACGTGCTTGTCGCCGCAGGCGGTCGCCGCGAGCGAGAACGCGAACGTGATCACCATCAGAAATGGACGTGCCCTGAACATGTGGCTCTCCCTGGTCGAACCGGAAATCGTTCTCGCATCCCCTGCCCTGAACCGACACCATTATGCCCGGCGGACCGATAACCCGCATCTCCCGCACGGACATAAGGAGTTCATCGGCCAGCGGCGGAGGCCCCGTGACAGAAGATCGATCGGCGGCTCGAACCCCTCTCCCCCCGGGAGAGGACAGCCGCAATCGCCGCGAAGCATCGATTGCGGCAGGTGAGGGAGGGGACGCCGGGTTCACAACGACGGTTCAAGGTACAAAGGCACGCAGCTTGGAATGGAAGTTGGTGCGTTGACCGCTGATCCTGATCTGGAAAGTTCCTCCCTCACCTGGCTCAAATCGCGGCTTCGCGGCGATTCTAGCCTGTCCTCTCCTGGAGGGAGAGGGGGTCAGGTCGTCGGCGCGGGCGATGCATCGACAGGCTTCCCATTCTCCTTCAGCAGCGACGCGAGCGTCATGTCCGCCGCGGCGACGCGCTGCGCTTCCGACAGTTTCCGCAGCATCGCCCAGCCGGCCTGTTGGCGGGCGGCGTCGGGCTTGTGGCGGATCGAATCGGCGACGTCGAGCAGCCGCTGGAGCGCGATCTGATCGGGCGGCATCGACAGGGCGTACCGCGTCACCGTGTCCGCACTCGCCTCGACGCGGTGAATCAGGCCTTCCTTCTCCAGTTGGACGTTCATCTCGGCGATCACGCGGTCGGGCAGGCCGAGGCGGTCGGACAGCGTCTGCGTGTCGATGGGCTTGCCGTGCACGAAGGAGTCGCCGATCTGCGTCATGATCGGGATGACCCATTCCGGGTCGCCGGGTACTTCGGTGTGGGTGGACGGCAACTCGTATTTGAATCGCTTGCCTTTCATCGCCTGCAGCGTGTAGGTGAGTTCGAGGCCGAAGAGCACGATGACCCAGGTGATGTAGACCCAGAAGAGAAACAGCGGGATCAGGCCGAGCGCGCCGTAGATATTGGCGTACGGTAGGGCCTTGGTGACGTAAAGCCCGAAGCCGAACTTGCCCAGTTCCCAGAGCACGGCCGCGACGAATGACCCCGCCAGCGCGGATTTCACGTGCACGACCGTGTTGGGCATCAGCTTGTAGAGGAGGAACAGCAGCAGCCAACTCGCCGCCAGCGCGAAGAGGCCGCTCGACCACTGCACGATGACGCCGAGCACTGGGATTTGCTCGGCCGCGGTGACGGCCCGGCCCGCGACCGACAGGCTCAGCCAGACCAGCACCGGGCCCAGCGTCATGATCGCCCAGTAGGTCGGGATGCGCCGCAGCCACGGCCGGCCTTGCGGCGAGTTGAAGACGCGGTTGAAGCTCTGCTCCAGCGTGACCACCAGGTCGATCGCCGCCCAGATGAACAGCACGAAACCGACGGCGCCGATCGACCCGAAGTTGAGGCCGGCGATCCGGCTCGTCAGGTTGTTCAGGAAATCGTCGACGCGGACCATCACCTGTTGATCGGCCTCCTTCTTCTCCTCCACCGGCGCGGTGTCGGGGGGCTTGATCGCAAACTCTTCGCTGTAATCATCCGGCGGGGCGGGGTAGTCGAAGCCGACGCCCATGTATTTGTAGATCATGGGTTGCAGGTCGTTCTTCACCTCGTCGAGACCCTTGAACGCCTGGAACACGAGCAGCACGGTGACCAGCAGCGGGATGAGGCTGAAGATGGTTCGGTAAGTCAGCGCGGCCGCCATTTCGCCGGCGCGGTCGTGCCGCAGGGCGCGGGCGCAGTGCCAGCCGAGGTCGATCCAGAAGCGCAGCACGCGCTGGGCGCGGGTCAGTTCGCCGACGGGCGAGTTGATGACGCGGCGGATGAAGAGCGTGATTTCGTGGATCAGTTTGCGCATGAGGCTCGATGCATTATCGGATCGATCGGGATGCGAATAGTGATTGGTGAATCGTGATGAGTGATGCGTTCGTGACGGTTTTGGCCTATCGCCAATCACTATTCATTGTTCAGCGATCACTATTCGCCTCGGCCCCCTCACGCCGGATCATACCCCGTCCCACCCCACGGGTGGCATCGGCCGATGCGCTTGAGGCCGCGCCAGGCGCCGCGCAGCGCGCCGTAGCGGTGGATGGCGTCGATCATGTACTGGCTGCACGTGGGGTGAAACCGGCAGTGCCCGCCCATCACGAGCCCGAGCGTCGCGCGGTAGGCGAGGACCATCAGGATGAAGAGGCGGGATAGCATGGGGGGAGAAAAAGCAGCAAACCAGCAAAGCAGCAAACCAACAAACCAGCAAATCGGATTGGAGGGCGAGCGCGGTAGCTGCGAGCGAACGTCAACCAGATTTCCCCTCCGATTTTTCGGTTTGCTGGTTTGTTGCTTTGCTGGTTTGCTGGTTTTGCCTCCTCCCCCTCCGTTCCCACTCCAAATGCAGCGAGCGGATCGCGCTGAAGAGCAGTCGTTGATACTCGGCAAGGCGCAGCGGATCGTGCGGCCGAACGAGGCAGACGAGGTCGTAGCCGCGCGGCCAGTCGTGCTGCGTCAAGCGGAACGCCTCGCGCAGCAGCCGCTTGATGCGGTTGCGCTTCACCGCGATGCCGACGCGCCTGCCGATGCTGATGCCGAACTTCACGCGCTGCGTTTCATTGGGCACGCCCACGACGGTGATGGGACCCTGATTCTTGCGGACGTTGGCGTCGAACACGTGCTTGAACGCGCTCTGCCCGCGCAGCCGCTGGTCGGCGGTGAGTCGGTAGCGGCGTGGCGCGGGGGCGGGCATGAAGAAATGGTATCCGTCCGGCGCGGGTGGCACTGACAAGCGCAGTCCGCGGAGCTTGTCAGTGTGCCTTAGCTTCCACCACTGACAAGGCCCAAAGCGGCCTTGTCAGTGCCACCCCGAGCGATACCACTACTTGCTCGCCTGCGACTCGCTCTTCGCCGGCAGCGCCAACAGACGCTTCGCCTCCCCCAACAGAAACTTCGCGTCCATGAACGGCTGGAATGCGACATCGTGCCAACGGACGAGTCCCTTGCCATCGATGAGGAACGTGCCGTGCAGCGGGATGTTCTCGAAGTCGTCGAACGCGCGGTATGCCTTGAACACACTCAGGTCCGCGTTGCTGACGATCGGGAACGGGAACGGCTCGCCACCAGGCCCGGGCTTCATTGAGTCTTTCAGGTGCGACGGGTCATCGGTGCTGACCGCGACGATCGAGATGCCGGCGTCGGCGAACTCCTTGGTCATCGGGTTGAATGCGGCTAGCTGCTCGGTGCAGTGAACGCAGCCGGCGCCGAGGTAGAAGATGACGACGACGGGCTTCCCGGCATAGCTGCCGAGCGAGAGCGTCTTGCCGTGGGCATCGGGCAGCGACCACGACTCGGCGGGCGATGGTGCCCAGCGCAGCGGGCCTAGCGTTTCCAGTGATGGCCGCTCGATCAGGTCCTTCGCCAGCTCGCGCGGGGCACGCCAGTCGTCCGGCAGCTTGAGCTCGGCGGCCACGGGCTTCAGGCGTGCAAACAGCGGCGCGCTCAAATCCACCTCGCTCGACAGCGGCCTGAACTGGTTGAACGCGTCGGTCGCTTCCTTCTTCTTTCCCGCCCGCCAGAGCACGTCAATGAGCACTGCCTGCGCGGCCGTGTTGTGCTTGCGGCCGGCGTCGGCGCGGGCGATTTCCTCGGCCTTGACCGCGTTGCCCGCCGTGAGGTAGGCATAAGCGAGCCGCCACTTCGGCGTCTCCTTCGCCAGCTCGAAGTGCTTCATCGCATCTTCAAACTGCTTGTCCGACAGGGCCCGGTGGCCGCGCAATTCCGCCTTCGCCGACTCGAGCTTCTGCACCATTTCATTAAACGGCTTGCGGGCCTCGTCCTTCGCCTTCGCGATCGCCTTGTCATCCTTCTTTTCCGTCTTCGCCTTCTCTGCGGCGGCGGCGACGGCCTTGTCGCGCTGGGCGAGCTTGTCGGCGTAGCGGGTGGCGAGGTCGGCCATGATCTTCTCAACGCCGTCGAAGTCGCTCTTGCTGGCGAAGGCCACGCCCCGGCCACGCAGGTAGGCGACCTGTTCCTGCTCATTTGTCGGCGCGAGGTAGTCGCTGACCCCGGGGGCGGTGCAGGCGATCATCTCGTCCCACATCTCGAAGCGTTCGAGGGCATCGAACAGCCTGCGCCGGCCGAAGTTCGTGCTGCCGTTGCCGCCGATGGTGTTGAACTTCGGGTGACGGGGCAGCTCGATCATGTTCTTCGCCAGGCTGACGGCGTCGCCCGCCCGGCCGGTGGTCATCAGCGTGCGGATCAGCCACTCGTTGTTGTGCGCGTAATTATGAATCTGGTCAGGCAGCACGCGGTCGCGCATCATGTGGGCGTGATCGACCCGGGCCGACGCCTCCTGCTGCCAGGCCGCGTCGTTGAAGCGGTTGAGCTTGTCGAAGATGTGCCCCGGCATGTGCCACATGTGGGCGATGCCCGGCGCCGACTGCCCGCCCCGCCCCGCCGACGCCAGCGCGTTGGCGTCCTTCTTGTAATTCCACAGGTGGATGCGGTAGTGATGCACCGGGTGCAACGGCTCCTTGTCGAGTACCTGCTGAATGATCGCGTCGACCGCCTTGTGGCTGCTGATGGGCACCGTGCTGCGCCACTCCCAGAGGTAGAACGCGAGGAACGCCTTCGCCTCGATGTCGTCCGGGTTGGCGTCGATGATGTTCTCGAGGGCGTCGATGTAATTCTGGCGGCGCTGCTTGCCCTTGTCGTTCCCGTCGGCGGCGCTGTGGAATGTGTTCAGCGCATCGATGTACATTTTCTCGCGCTCGCTGGCCTTGTCCTTGCGCTTCATCGCCTCGGCGAGAAAACCCTTGGCGCGCTTGTTGTTGTTCAGGTTGCACATCGCCGCGCCCCAGTAGGCGGTCGCGCAGTCGGGGTCGAGGGCGGCGGCCTGGCGGAAGGATCGCTCGGCTTCGAAGAACCAGAAGCCGTGAAGTTGGTTAACGCCCTGGTTAATGAACGCCTGGGCTTCGGGCTTGCTGGTCGTCGCGGGGAACTTGCACGGGCCCATGCCGGGCATGAGGTAGGCTTTCTGGCGCGGGCCTTCGTTGAAGACTTCGCCGTGCGACGAGTGGCCGGGGAGCGGGCCGGTGACGGCGGCGGGGGGAACGACGGGGGCCGGCGCGGGAGTTGGCGCAGGAGTTGGGACAGGTGTGGGAGTTGGAGCCGGCGCGGGCGCGGGAGCAGGAGCTGGCGCGGGCTTCTGCTCTGGTGCCGGGGCGGGAGAAGGGACGGGGTCCGGCTTTTTCTCCGCGGCCGGGGCCGGCATCTTCTCCGGCGCTGGCGCCGGCACAGGCGCGGCGGACTCCGGCTTCTTCGTCGGCTCGTCCGCCCAGACGCCGGTCGAGAAAATCACGGCCAGCACGCCGGCGGTGAGCACATGCAGATAACAGTTCCGAGTCATCATCGGGTCATCCCATCAAGTGACGTGGCGCACCGGTCGACGGCTGCCGCCATCAACAATCATAGCGGCGGGGACAGCAAGTCCCGCGTCGGCAGAGAACATTCGCCGCAACCCTGTTTATTCCGCATCGGCTCGGTGGACGCCGGACATGGATTGAAGAAGCCCGCGTTCCAATAAAAACGTCGAGCGTCTCGTCTCGGCGGCATGGTGTGACAGCGGCGTGGCACGCCCATTCGGGTTGTTCGTGTGGACGAGGCACTGGCAGCGGACTGCCAGTGGCATCAGCATGCGGCCCCCACGTCACCGCGGCATCGACGCGATCCATCTGCGGATCATCGCCACCGCCTTCTCATCCACCCGCAGCGTGCCGACCTTCGGCATCTGCCCTTCGCCCCGCAAGCCCATGCGGTAGAGCAGCAGCGAGCGCGCGGGGTCGCCGGGCACGATGATGCGCGGGTCGTTCAGTCCGAGCGCGCCCTCTTCGGGTTTGCCGTTGAGCAGGCCGGTCTCCTGCGGCTTGAGCCAGGTGAGCAGTTGCAGGTCCGCCCGGGCGCCGCCGCCGTCGCGCTGATGGCAGTGGGCGCAGTTGACGTGCAGGTAGCTACGGGCGCGAGCGGCGAGGTCGGCGGACTCGTCGTAAGGATTGGCGTGGCGCGGGACGGCCGCGAGGTCCTTCGGCGGGTTGCTGAAGAGCCCGAGGTGCGCGAAGGTGCGGAGTTGGTTGTCGGTGACCGATCCCGCCGTCACCTTCAACCTGACGCCAGGTTCAGCCTCCCTCGCCCTGTCGTAACTAACCTCGCGATTGAGTTGATACGTCGTCAACCCCAGCGTGAAATTCGACTGCCTCGTGTGGCACATCATGCACTCGGTGCGGCTGGGGAAATGCCACAACTGCTCGCGTTGTCCGTCAGGAGCGGCCGGGTCGGCGACGGTGTATTTGCGGTCGAGCCCCCCCTCGCCGAGCAGGTCCGCATCCGTCTGTTCATCGTTCCATACATACGTGTAAAACCGCCACTCGCCGCGGTCGCGGTGCAGCAGCCGCGTTTCCAGCCGGCGATCGCCGAGCAGGAACGTCTTCACCAACACAGTTTCATTCGGCAGATCGAGCCGCCCATCCCAGTCGATGCGCACCTTCCCCTGCGAGCCCGCCGGCAGCGCGAGGAACCGCAGCTTCTCCGCGCCATCGGACCACAGCGGCGAGTTCACGTCGTACGGAATGACGCCGGCCGCCACCGTGTGATCCATGGTTGATGCGAACAGCCCCGTCTCGCTCAGCTTGCGCGGAAACGTCCGCTGCGCCAATTCCGCCAGCGGCGGAGGGGCCTTCTCGATGACGCTGATCTTGCCATCAAATGTGAGCACGTACAGCTCGCCCGCCTTGTCCTCACCAAACGCGATCACGCTGCGGCGCGTGTCGGCGAGACGTTGATGCCATGCGAGTTTCGGCGCGGGCAACCCACCCACAGGAATGGGTGGGCTTTGTGCCTTCTGCTCCTTGTCCGGCCTCCTGCCGGCTGCCTCCTGCCGACTTCCACTCCCCGGCCTCGCTCCCCACACCATCCCCGTCGCATAATCCCCGTACACGTACACGCCCTTTAGCTCCGGCAATCGCGTGCCGTGGTACACATACCCGCCGGTGAGCGAGCGCATCTCCGTGTGCGGCTGCACGATCGTCGGCAGCGTCCAGCGCGGTGTCGGCCCTCCGATCTTGCGGGCCGGTCGGTGCGGGTGGCCGCCCTCAAAAACGCTCCATCCATAGTTCGCGCCCTTCTCGATTCGGTACGCCATCTCCCACAAATCCTGGCCGTTATCGCCGACCCACAGGTCGCCGGTCTTGCGGTCGAACGACATCTTCCAGGGGTTCCGCACCCCATACGCCCACAGCTCGCCGCGCACGGTGGGCAGCCCAACGAACGGATTGTCCTTCGGCACCGCATAACGCTTGCCGTCTTCGCGCCGGTTCACATCGATGCGCAGGATCCCGCTGAGCAGGTCGCTCGCGTCCTGCCCCGTGTTCCACTCATCGACGGTCGAGGTGCCGTCCCCGCTGCTGATATAGAGCATGCCATCGGGCCCGAACTTCAGGTCGCAGCCGTTGTGCCCATCGGTGTGCCACTCGAGGATCACCTCTTCATCCTCGCGCTCGATGCGCGGCGGATCGAGCTCGCGCAGCTTGAACCGACTCACACGGTTCACCGCCTTCGGCAGCCCGGCTTTCGTGTTGTAGCTCAGGTACACGAACCGATTGCTCGCGAACGCCGGATCAAACGCCACGGCGAACGCGAGCACCGGCAGCCCCCAGCTCCGCTCCGGCCGATCGGTGGGGTCGAGGTCGATGAAGAGATGTGCGCGATCGACGCCCGCCTCGTTTCGCATGCACCACACCTGCCCGGCCCGCTCGGTGATGAACGCCCATTCCTTGCCCGCCTCGACCCCCGGAATCTCGTAAAACGTCAGCCCCGTCGGTTCATCGAACTCCACCAACGGAAACACCCGCCGCAACTGATACCCCGGCAGCGGGTCCGGCGTGCCAACGACGCGCGATGAGGTCCACCGGGTGTACTTCTCAATGCCGACCGGTTTCTCGGCAGCGGAGGAATCGCCGCAAAAAGCCGCAAAGAGCGCAAAAATGAAAAGCGGAAGGGAACGCCCAAGCCCGATGATGAGGCTCGGCGAATCGTCGGGGTAATGGCTTTTGGGTTTTTGCAGTGATCTTCCCATGTCCCGCTCTACCATGTGCAACATGACCCGCCCGATCTTTTTCGCGCTCATGCTGTTCTGTCTCGGTGCTGCACCGAGCCATTCCGCCGATCCACCAAAGCCCGCGCGAAAAAAAGTAGCCGCCCTCGTCACCGCCTACTTCCACAACTCCCACGCCGATGTGCTCGTCTCGCGCCTCCTCGAAACCGACACGCTCGACGGCAAGGGCAACGCCAGCCCGCTCGAATTGGTTTCATTGTATACGGATCAGGTCCCGCCCAACGACATCAGCCGGGCCATGCAGAGGAAGCACGGCTTTCGTTTGAGTCCGACCATCGCCGACGCCCTCACGTTGGGCCACGCCGATGGCAAGCTCGCGGTTGATGGCGTGCTGCTCATCGCCGAGCACGGCAACTACCCGACCTCCGATACCGGACAGACGGTCTACCCCAAGCGCCGCTTCTTCGACGAAACAATCGCGGTGTTTCGCAAGAGCGAGCGCGTGGTGCCGCTGTTCATCGACAAGCACCTTGCCGACAACTGGGGCGATGCGAAGCATATCTACGACACCGCCGCGAAGATGAAGATCCCGCTGATGGCCGGCTCATCGTTGCCGCAGACCTGGCGTCACCCCGCAGTCGATCTGAAGGCCGGCGCGAAGGTCAAGGAAGTCGTCGTCGTCTCGTTCCACACGCTCGACGCCTACGGCTTCCACGCCCTCGAAGTCGCCCAAGCACTCGTCGAACGCCGCAAAGGAGGCGAGGCCGGCATCGCGTCCGTCCAATGCATCGAGGGCGACGCCGTCTGGCGGGCGGAGAAGCAGGGTGTGTTCGACGCGAATCTACTCGACGCCGCCGTGTCGGGAATGAAATGGACCAAGCTGCGCGGCGACGCCCTGCGAAAAGCAGTGACGAAGCCGACGCTCTGCACCATCGACTACCGCGACGGCCTGCGCGTGAGCCTGCTCACACTCAACGACATCGTCGGCGAGTGGGCCGCCGCCTGGCGCGATGCCGACACCGGCGATGTCACCGCGACACTTTTCGAGGCCCGCGAGTTTCGCCCGTTCATGCACTTCACCTGGCAACTCAACGGCATCGAGTCGATGATGCTCACCGGCAAGCCCGCCTGGCCCGCCGAACGAACGCTGCTCACCAGCGGCGCGCTCGACGCCCTGCTGATCTCGAAAAAGCAGGCCGGCAAACGCATCGAAACCCCGCGGCTTCACTTCGGCTACAAATCCGCCTGGTCGTGGAAGCAGCCGCCCCCGCCGCCGAAGGATCGCCCGCTGAACGGGCCGTGAGCCGCGCGTCAAAACCGTTGAGCGCACTCCATAAAAAAAAGAGCGGCGCGGGCCGCTCTTAACTACATCTGCGATGAAGTTTCGTTCAGTGTTCCTTGCAATGTTGCATCGCGGTGCCACATGACGGGCAGTTGTGGCCGAGCTGGCCGGTCTTGAAATACGTCGCCGCGGCCTTCTCGCAGTCGGGGCACGTCATCTTCCCTTTGTTGCGGAAGACTGTGACGGTCGACCGGCCGGCAGTCACCTGCTCGGGCTGCTTGACCCAGGTGGTCTCGCACTTGGGGCAGGTGATCGCATCCGACTTCACTGCCGCCGCACCTTCATAGGTCTTCGTGTGCGCCTCGCAGTGCGCCAGCGTCTCGCCGCAGTGCTTGCAACTGTGCGCGAGCTTGCCGGTCTTCATGAAGGTGCTCACCGCGGAGTCGCACTCCGGGCACTTCATCTCCTTCGTGCTGACATAAGTCGTCGCCTTCCCACCCGCGGTTGCCTGCGGTTGGCGCACCCAGGTCGTCTCGCACTTGGGGCACATGACCGCGTCACCAGCGACGGCGGCGGTGCCCTTCGAACTCTGGCATCCCGCGGTGACCGTTAACCCGGCCAGCGCCAACAAACTAACCATTGTGAGCCGATTCAAAGTAGTCATGACGTTTCCTTTCAAGAAATGGCAATTCAACCGCGACCCCGCCCAAATGATTGCCGCTATCGTCACCAGACTATAAGCACATGAGACCCCGAAGTGCGAAAAACCAGCGGTTATCCCACCGCAACCATCTATTCTCATCCCTTTCGATCTCCCGTTATCATCTTCTCATGCCTTCCTACGACGAAATCACCGACCGCATCGCCGCCCTCGCCCGCATCGTGCTCGACGGCAACCTGCTCACCCGTGACCAGGCCCGCGAGTTGACGACCGTCAGCGGCGACGCCCTCTACGACCTCTTCTTCTGGGCCAACAAGATCCGCATCAAGTTCACCGGCAGCGCGGTGAAGTTCTGCTCCATCGTCGCGGGCAAGGTCGGCAACTGCTCCGAGGACTGCTCCTACTGCTCGCAGAGCAAGCACCACAAAACCCACGTGCAGCCGCAGATGCTCTCGGTCGACGAGATGATCTCCGCGGCCGAGCAGGCGATCGACAACGGCGCCAACTCGTTCGGCATCGTCAACAGCGGGCGCGGCCCCACTGAGAAGGAGCTCGACTGGCTCGAATCGTTTTACGACCGCATCGTCACCGAAAAGAAAATCCGCCCCTGCGCGACGCTCGGCGAGCTGAATGAAGAGCAGGCCGCCCGTCTGAAAAACATGGGCGTGCTGCGCGTCAACCACAACCTCGAGACCAGCCGGCGGAACTTCTCGAACGTCTGCACCACGCACACCTACGACGACCGCGTCCGCACCATCAAGGTCGCCAAGGCCGCGGGCCTGTCCATCTGCTCCGGCGGCATCTTCGGCATGGGCGACACCTGGGAAGATCGCCTCGACATGGCCTTCGACCTGCGCGACCTGGGCGCCGACGTCGTGCCCATCAACTTCCTCAACCGCATCAAGGGCACGCCGCTCTACAACCAGCAGTCGGACCTGACGCCGATGGAGGCGCTCCAGATCATCGCGGTCTATCGCTTCACGCTGCCCGAAAAGGAACTGAAGATCGCCGGCGGTCGCGAGGTGATCCTGCGCGATTTACAGAGCTGGATCTTCTTCGCCGGCGGCAACAGCTTCCTGATCGGCAACTACCTCACGACCTTCGGCCGGAGCCCGCAGCAGGACCACCAGATGCTCCGCGACCTGGGCCTGCCGTTCACGACCTTCGACGAGATCGAGCACGAGGTGCCGCTGGAGACGGCGACGGGACCCGGCCCGCGCGGCGGGTTCGCGCTGCCTGTCGTGGGATGAAATGCTTTTTGAGCCGCGGGGTCCGCCCCGCGCGTGCCTTAACGTTCAAGGCACGCGCAGCGAGGACGCTGCGGCTCAAATTGAGCCTCGCACAGCGATACTTCACAGCGCCGCCAGCCGCTGCGTCCGGTCTTGCCCGATCAGCGACTCGACCACTTCATCCATCTCTCCCGCCATCAGCGCCTCGAGGTTGAACGACTGGTTCACGCGGTGGTCGACCGCGATCGCTTCCTTGTAGCGGTACGTGCGGATGCGTTCGCTGCGTTCACCGGAGCCGATCATCGTCGAGCGTTTCTCCGCCCGCTCGGCGTCTTTCTTCCGCTGATACAGGGCGTACACGCGGGTCCGCAGCAGTTGCCAGGCCTTGGCGCGGTTCTGCTGCTGGCTCTTGCTCTCCTGCATGCGCACCTCGATGCCGGTGGGGATGTGTACCATTTTGACCGCCGTGGCGACCTTGTTCACGTTCTGCCCGCCGGGCCCTTGCGCGGTGGTGATGTCCATCTTCACATCGCTGTCGGGGATCACGAGGTCGATCTTCTCCGGCTCGGGCAGCACGGCCACGGTGCACGTCGATGTGTGGATCCGCCCCTGCGTCTCGGTGGCGGGCACGCGCTTGACGCAGTGCACACCGCCTTCGTAGCCGAGCCGCTGCCAGACGCCGGCGCCGCGCACGTTGGCGAGCACGTGCCGGATGCCGCCAGCGTCGCCCTCGGCCTTGTCGAGCACCTCCAGCGACCAGCCGCGCTTCACCGCGTAGCGCTGATACATCTGGAAAATATCCCCCGCCCACAGCGCCGCCTCATCGCCGCCCGAGGCGCTGCGGACTTCGAGCATCACCGATCCGATCGAAAGATCATCCGCGGTCACCAGCTCATTCGCCACACCATCCAATAACGCTTGCGCCTCCGCGCGCAGCCCCGGCAACTCTCCCCGCGCCATCTCCACCAGCTCCCGGTCCGCGTTCTCCGAAACGATCTGCTCGTTGTCCGCCACCTGCCGGGTGAGCGATTGCCACCGGCGGTACCGCTCGACCATGTCCGCGATCGCCGCCCGTTTGATCGAGAGGTCGCGCAGCCGCTCGTGATCGACCGCGACGCTCGGATCGACGAGCTGGCTTTCGACCTCATCGAACTGCGCAGCGAGCGCGTCGAGCTTGGCGAGCAGGTTGGCGTTGAGGTCGGGCATGGGGTAGGAACGGAAGGGTTGGGGTTTAGGGTGTGGGGTG
>Ga0163150_10002545_pt1 | contig 27632 bp, 25 predicted proteins | sample OliLakLV19P2IB_FD_148628 | JGI IMG/M metagenome (GOLD analysis project Ga0163150, IMG submission 148628) | Freshwater microbial mat bacterial communities from Lake Vanda, McMurdo Dry Valleys, Antarctica - Oligotrophic Lake LV.19.P2.IB | ecosystem: Environmental > Aquatic > Freshwater > Lake >...
GTATAGTGACAATTGGTTGTATAGAAAACCTATAACTATAACTCATAACGCAGCAGTGTCTAACAACAAAGTAAAGTTTGATATTGACACAACAGATGCGCCCACTAAAATCCAAGCAGATTGCGATGATATACGATTTACCGATGTCAATGGAAAAGTACTCAGATACTATTTTGACTCAGCAACTGGTGCATGTGACACCAGTTCCTCTGATTTTTATGTGCTTGTGCCGACAATTATTAATGGAACAACTGTTGTATATATGTACTATGGCAATCCCTATGCACCTGCGGGAACAGCAGGAGCTCAATTATCCGAATCTACGCTAGCACCTTCTGGAAGCTATTCTGTTGGATCCGAAGAAAAAACAACAGGACCTACCGCATACTGGAAATTTGATGATAAACAGGATAATTTTACAAGCAGTTATAACAATGCAGATACAACAACTGGACTTGTTGCATATTGGAATTTGGATGAAACAGCAGCAAACAGCTGCACAGGAGGAGTCAATGACAGCTGCGATTCAACATCTAACGCTTCTAATGGTGCTTGGTCTGGTAATGCAACAACAACTACAACTGCTAAATATGGAAGTGCAGTAACTCTTGACGGGACAGGTGACTATGTGGATCTTGGATCGTCAACAATTGGAACTGATCTCAATGGTGCTAGTCAAATGACTGTATCAGCGTGGATAAAACCAAATACATATCCAGGAGCTGGATTAAGGGAAAGATTTGTACAAATCTTCGTAGGAGACAGCCTTACCGGAGTGCTTGTTAGTTTGAATGACACAACAGGAAATATTGAAGTTGGAGGAAGAAGTGTCTCTGGAGATAGTTTTCAAAGTACAACTTCTGATGTCATAAGTACTAGCGCATGGACACATGTTGTCGGAATTTTGGATATTCCAAATGATCAAATCTCGATATATATAAACGGTGCACTAAAAAAAACCGCAAGCGTCACGTTTACGAATTCAACCTATACACAAGGATCTCCAGGAGCCACTGACCATGATGCTATAGGAGGGTTATACCAAGATGGAACAATTACTGGTGAGATTGATGGCAATATTGATGACGTGAGGGTCTACAATCGAGCTTTAAATGGTGAGCAAATTAATACCCTTGCCTCAAGTCCGATGGAAGCCACACTCGTAAATGGACCGACCTGGCAAACTGAAGATCAATGTATTGCTGGAAAGTGCTACAAATTTGATGGAACAAATGACTATGCAACTGTTCCGGGAGTCGTACTTCCCACTGTTGATTTTTCCTATTCTCTCTGGACAAAGCTATTCGCTACAAGTAACGAAGTGCTTTTCTTTTTAGGAAATGGGATTGGGAATGAATTTTTCATAGAGGTTGAAGATGGAAATAATTTCAAAATAAATGTGAATGGGGCAGATTTGCTTCAATCAGCTACAACAACTATTGATACAAATACCTGGTACCACATAGAAGTCACACGGGCAAGCAATATCGTTACGCTCTATATGAATGGAAAAGCCATTGGTACTGTTGGAGAATCAACTACTCTTGATTTTGGAACATGTGGAGTTATTTTGGGAGCTGATGCAAACTCGGGATGCTCGGGAACTCTTGTCAATTACGCGAATGCACTCATTGATGAAGTAAAAATTTATAACTATGCCCGCTCGGGCTCCCAAGTAGCAATGGATTACCAATCTCGGGGAGGAGCAGAAGGGCCAGGAACGGTTTTGGGAACAGATGCTCAAAATCAGCCCGCCGCTCTGTCAAATGGCTTGACTGCATACTGGAAAATGGATGAAACATCATGGACCGTTAATTGCTCTACAGCATCAGTGATAGATTCTTCAGGAAATGGTAATAATGGGACCGCCTGTCCAAATACAACTGGCCCATCTGGAGGATCAACCACTGCTAAATTTGGTTATGCTGGTTCGTTTGATGGTTCTAATGACTATGTTAATGTAGCAGATTCCAGTTCGCTAAATCCCACGAATGCTATTACATTGTCGGCATGGATTAAAACTAGTGCTGGGAGTGATAGATATATTTTAACCAAGCATAATGATAGTTTTTATATAGCTGTTGGGGTAGTTACTGCTAATAAATTTGAGTTTTATTTAAACGGGGTTAACTCACCGTCTTGGATTTCCAGCACCACTAGTGTCAATGATAACGCTTGGCATTTAGTTACTGCAACATACGATGGCACAACCCGATCAGTATATGTCGACGGGAAACTAGAAGCTAGCGTCGCTAATACCGGCTCCATCTCGACAGGCACTGCCTCGTTGTTGATTGGCCAACGTAAAACTTCGCCCGGTGAAGTGGTTGAAGGAAACCCTTTTTCCGGCAATATGGACGAGGTCAGGATCTATAACCGTGCACTTTCTCCAACGGATGTTTCAAATCTTTACAACTTTGCTCCAGGACCTGTCGGATACTGGAAGATGGATGAAACAAAATGGAGCAATGACTGTAACACCACTTCAGTTATTGATTCTTCAGGATATGGCAATAATGGCCGCTCTTGCCCCGCAGCAACTGGATCGACCGGAAATGCAGTAGGAAAGGTCGGCAAAGCTGGTGATTTTGACAATACAGAAGACTATGTCGAAATACCAAATGCCACAAGCATGAATATTAATACTGCTATGACTGCGGAATTTTGGATAAAAGCCGACATACTATCTGATACTGATTTAATAATTTCCAAACGAGATTCTTCATCTACTGAAGGTTCGTATCAAATAAATGTTATTAATTCGAGCGGCAATATGGGATTTTGTTTTGTAAAAAGTGGACCGACATTTGTTTGTAGGAATAGCACGAATGCACTTGTCAGCACAGGAACATGGACCCATATCACTCTTGTCCATACATGGGGATCAGGTACAAACACTGCCTTTTATAAAAACGGTGTCCCTCAAACAATGGATGCTTGGTCAGGAGGAACAGGAGATGAAAGCATGGCAACGAATTCTAATGTTACGCGTCTTGGTTATTCCGCAAATGCGGCTGGAAGTTTTGATGGACTGCTGGATGAAGCAAAAATCTACAATTATGCCCGATCTACAAAGCAGATTACTGAAGATATGAATGCAAACCACCCAGCTCCTGGCTCCCCCGTTGGTTCACCAGTTGGATATTGGAAATTTGACCAAGGAGTAGACAATACCTGCAGTGGTGGAACAAATGATGCATGTAACTCAGGTAATACTGGCTCAACATTGGATGGAGCACAATCTGGAATGGCAACACCAGCAACTTCAACTTCTGGCTGGACCAACTCTGGTAAATTTGGGAAAGGCTTGTCATTTGATGACAGTAATGATTTAGTAAGTATTGCTGACCATAGCTCACTGGATGTGTCTTCAATTAGCGACCATATTACCATTTCTGCCTGGGTTAAAACATCGGATGCTGGACCAGCTGATGACGGTGGAGATGTCATCATGGAAAAAAACTGGACTGGTGGAGTACCAACAGGATGGATTTTTGAAATTTTGAGTTCGGGTTTTCTAGACTTTCGCATTTCAAATGGGACTACGACTGAGGCAACAACTGGAACTACAGCTATTAACGATGGCAACTGGCATCATGTAGCAGCTGTTGCTGATGGAACTACGAATTATATTTACTTGGATGGTAGGCTTGAAAAAACAAAGCCAAGAACAAGCTTGAATGCATCAAATGCTCAAAGTGCTGGAATTGGTGGAAGAGCTGTTTCTAGTGCATTTCATTGGAACGGACAAATTGATGAAGTGAAATTCTATACTGGAGCACTTACTGCTTCTCAAGTTACACTTGACTATAACCGTGGATCTGGACAAACACTGGGAGCACTAGGTGACAACACAACTTACCAAAAACAGGCAGCAAATCAAGAATATTGTGTACCAGGTGATACTGCTTCATGTGTAGCGCCGGTTGGGGAATGGAAATTTGAAGAAGGCACTGGGACTACCACTTATGATACTTCAGGTAATGGATTTAATGGCACATTAACAAATGGGCCAACTTGGACCCGAGGAAAATTTGGCAAGGCTATCGATTATGATGGGTCAAATGATGTTGTCCGGGTTTCAGATACATCGACTCTTGAACCAAGCGGAGATATGACAGTGGAAGCCTGGGTTAAATTTGATACTTTACCCGCAAATGATATGAAAATAGTCAGGAAAGTTGATACAACAGTTGGCAGTGCTTATGAGTTAAAATACGAATCGGGTGATTCAAAAATATATTTTGTCTGGACACAAAATGACGCAGGGCCAACGTACCATGTCGTTGCTTCATACACAACGGTAACAACGGGGCAATGGTATCATATATTAGGAGTAAGAAGCGGCACCTCGATCAATACGTACTTAAACGCTATACCAAATTCTACTCCTGTAACAACTGCTGGATCCCTCCATTCTTCTGATAGCTTCTTGGATTTTGGATCGAATACCGGATCAAGTGAAGCGCTTGATGGGCAAATAGATAATGTTAGGATCTATAACTACGCTCGGTCTGCAGCCCAAATCGCATGGGAATATAACAATGGTAAACCTGTCGCACATTGGAAGATGGACGAGTGCCAAGGAACAACAATTAATGACTCTGCAGGAAACTCGCTTGCAGGAACATTAACAATTGGAGCATCGGGAACGCAAACTTCGGCAGGTACTTGTACAACAAGTGCAACAACTCCATGGTATACCGGGAGATCAGGAAAGCTTAACTACTCTCTCAATTTTGATGGGACAGATGATTATGTGTTGTTGGCAGATCCAGCTAGTGGTTTACTCGATTTTGGCACAAATAACTTTTCGCTCGCATTCTGGATCAAAACAACCAAAGCCACCCGCTTCGATCCAATTACCAAAGTAGGTTCTGGAGCAAATCCACCTGGATATGGATTTTATTGGTCATCGGCCTCCAGCTTCGTATTTACAACTTTTAACGCCGGTACGAACTCAAATGTCGACTGGACAACGCCTAATAATATCAATGATGGAAATTGGCATCATATTATCGGAGTAAAAAATGGCACAACACAGCAGATATACCGTGACGGACAACTGGTAGCAACTCAAACTGGGCTTACCAGTGTAAATGTCTCTAGTAATGGCGATTTTTGCGTAGCTAAACACTGTGTCGACAATAATTTCTTCGTCAGTGGACAAATGGATGATTTTCGTGCTTATAATTATGACTTAACGGAAAGTCAGATAAAAACCCTGTATGGCGGAGGAGCCGTGAGGTACGCCCCCGCCTCCGGCGCACCGTAACATGACAAAAGTACTGTACTATACTACCAATAAAGGAGAGAATCCAGTCAGTGATTTTATTGACGGCCTTGAACAAAGACAACAGTCTAAACTTCTACGGATTTTTGGTTATATTGAAAAATATGGCTTGCAATCAATACTTCCTCATGTCAAGAAACTCACTGGAACGCCATTTTGGGAAATACGAATTTTGGGCAAAGATAACATACGAGTATTCTATATTTCAATAGCAAATGAAAGCATTGTAGCTCTGCATGGATTCATAAAGAAAAAACAACTAACACCTCAAAAAGAAATAGCAACAGCTTTAAGCAGGTACCATGACTGGCTTTTAAGAAAAAAGACAGATTGACTTTTGATATCATATATGATATCGTTTTAATATGAACACACGGCATATATATACATTCCGAGAGGATCTGGAAAAAAGACTTAAAAACCCCGAATTTAAAAAGGAATGGGAGAATTCTGAAGCTGAGTATATGCTCGCTTGCAAACTTATCGAGGCACGACTTAAAAAAAACCTTTCTCAAAGAGAATTAGCAAAAAAGATTGGAACCTCCCAAGCTGCTATTTCAAGAATTGAGGGAATGAGTGGAAACCCTTCTTTATTTCTCCTGAAAAGAATTGCCACAGCTCTTGATACAAAACTCCAAATATCACTATAAACCCAGGTGCGTTACATCAAAACCTACAACTATGGTTTCAGCCTGCCTACCCGCAACAGGCTCAACCCAAAGTCAAAACCCTCTACAGCGGCGGTGCAGTCAACTACTCCCCAGTCACCGGCGCACCCTAGTTCTTAGACTGTCATTTCGACGAACAGGGTGAGGAGAAATCTCTAAAAATGAAAAGAAATTCCAGTTAATAGGAAATATTAATCCTAATTGGAAAGATCTATATGATGAGATTTCTCGCTAGCGCTCGAAATGACAAAAAAGAAGGCCTCGAAATGACAAAGTACTGTTAACAGGGTACTCCCCCGCAACCGGAGCACCGTGATCCCTTGACATCAAACACCCGGTGTTTGATACTGAAAGTATGCCTTATCGAAAAACACATTTTGCAAATGGAGAGTATTATCACCTTTTTAACAGAGGCGTTAATAGACAAACTATTTTCACTCACTCATCTGACTATTACAACTTTCTTGACACACTGGATTACTATCGTTTTCAAGGTCCAAAGCCTAGTTTCTCTACCCGCAAACGATTTAAGCTCAGCAATTACAAAAACAATCAAAAGATCATCGGGATCGTATCCTACTGTCTCATGCCAAATCATTTTCATATTCTTGCACAGCAACTTACTGATGGAGGAATCCAAGAATTCATGAGGAAAACGTTGAATAGCTACACAAAGTACTTTAATACTCTCTACAAAAGAATAGGACCACTCCTGCAAGGTGAGTTTAGAGCTGTCCACATAGATTCAGATGAACAATTATTGCATGTTTCACGGTATATCCATCTGAATCCCTCTGTAAGTGGATTAACTGAAAATCTCGATGCTTACCCATACTCATCGTATCCTTACTTTCTTAATCGAGCAACTGATCCTCTCTGTGATAGCACTCTTACGAGGGAGCTAGTAAAATCTCCTCAAGATTACCAACAGTTCGTAATGGATCAGGAAGCTTATGCACATGAATTGGAGCTTATTAAACACGCAACCCTAGACGAACACTAACATCAAACACCCGGTGTTTGATGTTGTGGGTGGAACTTTGCTCGTGTCAGGGGAAGCTCCAAGAGGACGTACTAACTTGGTTTGGCCGTGACTATCAGGCGTTTCCACGTAGTCCCCGGGGGCCAGCAGGTCTGCATAATGAGTTTTTCTTCTCCACTCTCCTGTGCTTTTACAAGATCTGACACTTCATCTGGGTTCACAATTTTGCTTTCTGTGACTTTGTAATTGTGTCGTCTATTTTCAAAAAACACTACGATATCATCCTGGGGAGAGAGATCTTTGAGCAGATAAAATACGGCGTTGTAGCGGCCCGCATTCCAAAAGCTATCTGCTGAATGAGCAAACAGATAGGTATTGCCTTTTATGCCCGGGAAGACTGATCCTTTGGCGTGAGCGACCCCTGCTTGAAGTGCTTTGACGTATTCTTTTTCATTTATTGGATCTATGTTGGGAATGATTGGTGCAGTGGCTCCAATTTTTGGTATCAAAATGCTGAAATCTGTATCATTGGGGATTAAAATTTGTTCTTTGGGCCCTGCTAATACTTGCGCTAATCCCCCGCCTTGATTTTGTGGCTGCTGCTCGCCTTTTGGTCCCTTTTCTTTCGCCAACTGGCCTAACAAATCTTCTTCAGGTGTTGCCACTCTATATTGAATACCCCGAAATTGAGCAATTCTGTATTGAGATTCATAATATAATGCTGGACCGAATGTGGCAACAACTCCATAGATTGAGACAAGGACTAAAAAGTTACCAATGCTTCGTAAGATCAAGAATTTTGCGATTTCCGAACGGGTCATTTTTTAATTCTATGGCTTTTTATGTTAGAATACAATTGCTCCAATTTTTAATTTTCAGTTTTCAATTTTTATTGAATTTTCATTTACTTAATTTTCAAACATTGTACTATTGAGATTTGATCCCGATTTAATCGGGATTGATTGAAAATTGTAAATTTTAAATTGAAAATTTTCTTGTCCCTATAGCTTAAGATGGATAGAGCCGCTCACTCCTAACGAGCAGATCCCAGTTCGAATCTGGGTAGGGATACATAACCCGTCATAAGGGAGCGGACGAACGAAGTGACGGAGCTCGCCTGCTTGACAGGCGTGGAGAGATGACAGTTCGATTCTGTCCGAGGCTACTTATTGTGTCCTGAGACTAGTTCATCGGCAGAAAACTTCAAAAAGTACTTGTAAAGTACTTAAAAAGGTGATATTATCGGTGCATGAATACACAGCAAGCACAAATAAAAATTAATATCCCTGTAACAATGAAGGAATACTTAGAAAGTAAAGCAAGTAAATTCGGTATGCCTGTTGCTGGATATGTAAAAAATTTAATTCTTAACGACATTAAAGATATGGACTATCCAACACACCAAGCATCTAAAAGTACGGAAGAGGCATATAAAAAAGCACTTCAAGAATATGATGCAAGTAAAACAATAAAGGTAAATGACATTGATAAATTCTTTGATGAGCTTTAAAGTATGGATTTCTCGTTATCTAGAGAGACTGCAAATCGCTTAAAAAAGATTAAACAAAAACAACCTCAACTTTTCAAAAAAATTCAAAAGCAGCTAAAACTTTTTAAGATAAACATACATCATCCTTCTCTTCGTACCCATAAACTACAAGGAAATTTATCAAACACATGGAGCATTTCAATCGAGGGCAATATAAGGCTTATTTATGTTATTAAAAATAATGAGGCTATATTCTTAAAAATTGGCAGTCATGATGAAGTATATAGAAAGTAGTAACGGTTTTCAGACTCTTTAGCTGGCTGTACTACTTTTTTTATCAGCTTGAAATGACGGGGTATGGCGCAGCGGTAGCGCGCACCGTTCGGGACGGTGAGGTCGCTGGTTCAATTCCAGCTACCCCGACACTTCGACTCGCAAAGCGATGAGAAGTGAGCTGAGCCTGCCGAAGCTCAACTCATAGGTTGTTCGCTCAGTGTCTCCGACTTTTCGGCAAACTCAAAGTCTTCGACCATATTAGTAGCAAGTAGACAATAGTTTGTAGAATTTAGAAACTTAAATAACCGGTTGAGATTGGATTGATGGGAAAGGCTAAATGGAATCAAAGCTTAGCTTTGATTCCTAAGGGACGAGTTGGAGGTCTGATTTTTTACTCACTGTCAAGGTATTTTGAACAGTATCATATAGCCCCTTTACTAATACTTTCTGATTCACATACGAAGCTAAAGAGATTGATGAGGGGACGCAAGATAGTATATTGGGATTTGTATATTGTATGTAGGAAAAGCGTATTAGGCTTGACTTTCAACTGATTTAGCAGTATAAAATATCCTATAATATGCAGGGTTCGCCTGAATTTGACCATTTTGGAGGGTTGCCTCCTCATCTTGCCAGGGAAATTGGTGATATTTTGGACAATAGCGGAGAAGATTTTTCGCGCGCTTTACCCCATTATTTCTTTGATCATAATTTGCGCAATGCTGATTTTATGAAAGGCAAGCTTGGCTTTGGATATGAAGACTCGGAAACTCTTGATTTTATCTCAGGACTACGGAATAAAAAAGAAGAACTTACTCCCAAACTTATACAATTAATTCATAGCTCAAGTAAGGACGTCAGAGCTTATAACCACGCTGTGTATGTAGGAAATGCAATGGTTTTACAAGTATTTAGCGGCGATCCATTTGCAGCAAGCGATTCAATGCCTCCACGCATTTTAGACATGCCGACAAATTCTGGTCGCTTCCATCAAAAATTGCATATTCTAGACTATACCGCAAAAAGCACAGCTGCAGCTTGGCTTATGAATCATCCGAATTCTGAGGCTGCTCATATAATTTCCGAAGAAGGAATTTACACATTGAGCGGAACCCATTGGAGATTTATTCGAGAACTATGGCCGACTGTTGAACCGCTTCTCAAGGCTGCTTAGAACTATTCGTCGTTACGTTTGTAGGAGTGAATTTCTTCAGGAGTGAACCAGAGCATTTTTTCAAAGTTAGCTTCTTCTACACTGGCTGAGATATGAACTAAGTTCATAACTCCCCGCTTTTCTTCATTGGCATATGCTGCTGAATCCGTTGAGAAGTCTCCTCGGATTGTGCCTGATGGGGCTGAGACTGGCATTGTAGGACCGGCCAAATTAACGACATTTTCGACTGCATGTCGTCCTTCGAGTATCATTGCAAGCATTGGGCCCGACTTTACATAATCAAATAACCATTTGTTAACTAATTTGCCAAGCTCTTGTGGATCATCTGTGCCGAAGTCTTTTTTGGCATCTTTGCCGTATTTTGTGTAGGTAGCCAAGGTTTTTTCGCCCCATCTCTTGAGTGTGGCTTCTTTATCTGATTGGTAATGTTTGAGCAACAAGTCTTCTTTCGGTCGTACCATTTTAATTGCAACGATTTTGAGCCCCATTCTCTCGAATCGGTGAAGAATTTCGCCCATGATTCCCCGTTTGACTGCGTCTGGTTTGAGAAGTACTAATGTTTGTTCCATAACTTTTAAGTGTATCAAGGATACCAGGTGTATCAGGAGTATCAAGAGCTCCTAAGGAATTTTATTTGTATTCCCTTGATACCCTTGGTACTTTTGACACGTGATACTCTTAACTTTATAAGTGTAGCAGTTTTTTAAATGGCTTGCTATCTGCAAAGTTGCCGATGATTGCCAAGTTTAACTTCTCAGTCACAAAATACTTTTTGATAGCTCGGTTGACATCTGCTAGAGTTACTGCTTCGAGCTTTTGAAGCACTGTATCTGGATTGTCCATTTCTTTTTCTGTCAATTCCTGAGAAGCGTAGTATGTAGCAACGGACCTACTGTCTTCAAGTTCCAGCACCAAATGGCCTTTTACATATTCTTTGGCTTTTTTGAGCTCTTCCGCCAAAATTGGCTCTGCTCCACTCACAAGTTTTTTATATTGCTCCAAAATAACCTCAATTGCCTCTTCTATCCGCTTTGGATCAACCCCTGCAGTTGATACCAAACTTCCAACATCCATATAATGATCAGAACTTGTCCTCACATAATAAGCCAAGCCTCTTTTTTCACGAACTTCATGAAAGAGCCTGCTGCTCATTCCTCCACCCAAGATCGCCGCGAGAACGGCCAGAGGATATTTATCTTTGTGATTCACTGAAACAGTTCTGACTCCCAACGCCAAATGAACCTGTTCTGTTTTTTTCTCTTTTATGAGGACTTGAGGCTTTATTTGTGCTTCTTTGACTGATTCGTGTTTTTGTGTTTTGAACTTTGGCATCTTGGCAAAATATTTTTTGGTTAATTCTTCAACAAAACTTGACTTGACTCCACCAGCAACAACAACAGTAATATTATCTGAGCTATACAAACTTTGAAGGTACTTCATGAAATCCGAACGGGTAATTTTTTTGATAATATCTTTTTCGCCTCCAATATCCCAACCCATTGGGGTATCTCCATACAATAATCTCTCATATATATCACCAAGCTTGCGCATGGGAGTATCTTCATACAAATTGAGTTCTTCTATAATGACTCCCTTTTCTTTTTCAATTTCTTTTGCATCAAATAATGAATGCTGCAACATATCTGAAAGCACATCCATGGATAACTCGACATGGTTTGCTGCTGATTTGATATAGTAGCCTGTTGTTTCTTTCCCTGTGAAAGCATTTACCTCTCCACCAATTCCATCAATAAGTGATGAGATAGAAAGCGCTGTTGGGCGTTTTTCTGTACCTTTGAATGCCATGTGCTCTAAGAAATGAGAAATACCGTTGTTTTTTTTATTCTCGTATCTTGATCCTGCGCCTACCATAACAAGAACTGTGGCTGATTCAAATGAAGGCATAGGAATGGTGATGAGGCGAATTCCATTGGGTAATACTTTGCGGGTGTAATTCATAAATATAAGCGTCTAGAAATTAGCGTTTAGCGTTCAGTTTCCGCCGGCTGGCGGATTTAACTACACGCCTAAGGGGCTAGTAATAAGACGATCATATGATATCACATCTTCTCTGGAGCCTCAATACCTAAAAGTTTTAATCCTTCTTTGAGAACATTGTCTACTGCACGGGTGAGTTCTAAACGAAGCGTGCCTTTATCGTTGTCATTGCGAGGCATAGCCGAAGCAATCTCTTCTTTTGAGATCGCCACGCTCTCTTCGTTTGCTCGCGATGACAATGATTTATTCGGGATGACAGGTGAGAGAATCTTGTGCTTTTGATAAAACAAATTAAAGAGTTGGCCAACGTCAAAAAGGTAATTTGCTAAAAGATGTGGTGTGAGATTTGCCGCTGACTGCTCTACAATTTCAGGAAATTTCACAAGAAGCCGCAAAATATCGATTTCTTCTTTTTCTTGCAGTGTTTCCTTTCCACTAAGCTCTAATTTCTGATTACTAGCCTCTACTTTTCTGAGGATACTAAGTGTTCGGACATAGGTATATTGCAGGTATGCAGCCGTATTCCCATGCATATTTATTGTTTCGTGAAAATCGAAAACTACATCACTTTCCAAAATGTTGTTTTTTAGCAAAGCGTATTTAACACTGCCAACAGCAACTTGTTCTGCAGTCTTTTCATCCATGTCTTTAAAGCTTTCATGGATCAATCTTTTGGTTTCATCAAGCAGCCACTCGCCTGTTATGACATTGCCAGTTCTTGATGACATCTTGCCTGACTTGAGCTTGAGCATTCCATGTCCAATATGCTGTGTCTTTAAAGCTAATTCTGGATTAATTAGAGATAATGCTTTGAGCAGCACCTTGAAGTATTCATTGATCTCATTTCCCGTCACAATAATAGATAAATCATAGGGGTAGTCGTTATATTTTGTAGGTGCCAAGCCTAATTCTTTTGCTTCATAGGTTGGAAGACCTAATGAATTTATGAAAACTCGATTGTGTAAGGCGTATTTTTCTCCAGGAAAAATAACTGCTCCTTCACTTTTTTCAAAGACATCGCCAACATGAGACAAAACAAGGTCAGACCCTGTTTTGCCAACTTCAGATTCAAAGTAAAAGTAGTCAAACTTGGTGCCAAGCCGTTTGTATATTGTTTCAAAGTATTCCAGGCTCCATGCACGTCCTTTTTGGTATACTTCCATAATAGTTTGATCTCTTTCATAAACCATCTTATTAAGTTTGTGGATTTCTTCTTTGGCAGACTCACCTTCCTCATATTTCTTTGCTCCATATGCATATGCTTCTCCCAATGCCTTTGCTATATCTTCAAGGCTTTTCTGCTCCAATTCTTCAATCTTGAATCCTAAATCTTGAATCCCGTACAAAGCTTTCGCTACGTGTAACCCGACATCGCCTTGGTAACATACACGTTTTACTTCTGCCCCCTGGGATTCTAAAAGATTGCAAATAGCCTCACCAACAATATTTGGGATCAAGTGTCCGATATGAAATTCCTTGAATGGATTTGGATCTGTATATTCAACCATGACTTTTTTGCCTTTTTGGGCATGAGATGTGCCTATTTTCTCGACTGTACTTAAATATGTCAGACTATCAAGCAATGAATCTTTTGATATCCAAAAATTAATAAATCCCGGAGCAACTGCTTCAACTTTATCAAAATATTTTGATACTGAGCTTGAGCTATTTAATTTTTGAGCAATTTCTTGTGCCAATTCTAGTGGTGATTTCTTGAGTTTTTTGGATATTATTAAGGCAATATTTGATGTATAGTCCCCATGCGATGGGTCTTTTGGAGATTCCACATTAATTTCAAAATCTTGAGGTACTACTTCACGTATGCTACTGAGCAATTCTTGTTTGATAATTTGCTTTGAATTCAACATACTGCAATTTTATCACAAGCTGAGAAAATATACAGAATTGATCTGATACAATACTGCAATGCAGATTACTTTTCAATTAAACGAAGACCAGATGAGACTTATCGCGGACTTATTTAAAGATTTAAGTTTATTTTTCTTTGCAACTGTTATTGCTCCATTATTTGTTGAGTTTGACAAGATAAATTTTAGTGTGATATTCTTAGGTTTGATATTAAGCATTGTATCATTTATTGCAAGTTTAATAGTTTTATATGGAATTAATCGTGAATCTTGATTGGCTGAAAGTAGTTTATATAGTCGGCGCTATTTTGTTATTAGCGTTATCAATCCTTGTGTATCCAACTTTAAAACACGGCCCTAAACGCAAAACTGTAAAAAAATAACTATGGATATTGTAGGAGGATTTATCGGTCTTGGATTACTTCTTGTGGTAGTAGGATTTTTCGTTTTCTTTGGAAGAGTTGATAAAGGACATACTTCGAAAGGAAAGTAAGCCTCTCCTCTTCCTCCTTGACAATCAGGCTTCTTCTTGGTAGTTTAAAAGATAACGCATGAAAATACTTCTTATTGATGATGATGAATCATTACTCACCGTCTTTCAGACAGCCTTAACTCAAGAGGGATTTGAAGTCATTACAGCCATGGATGGCAAAACAGGAATTGAGAAAGCAAAGACAGACAAACCTAACTTTGTTCTTTTGGATCAAATCCTCCCAGATATTCAAGGCAACGAAGTATTAAAAACTCTCAAAGAAGATCTCGAAACAAAAGCGATCCCAGTTGCTATGCTTTCAAACTTTGGGCAACATGAACTCATACAAGAAGCAATTAACTCTGGAGCAGTCGATTATATCCTCAAATACCAGGTTGAAACACAAGATTTAGTAAATAAAGTAAAAGAACTCCTCAAAGAAGGTCAAAATAATCCAGTCCCCCAACAGCAATAAACCAAATATGCTTACTACATACGACCAATACAAAGGGCAGTTGTCTTCTGTTTTTGGAAAATACATTCGTATTTTTGGAAAAGATATAACGCTCGCAAAACTCAAACACGTTGAAGGCATAACAGTTGCACCCGATGGCACTGTTGTAGATCTATCAAAAAATCTGAATGATGTTCTGGAAAGTATCATAAATGAATTTACTGATCTTTCTGAATATGTTGTCCGAACAACCATGAAACCTATTTTGACAGATCTTTTAAAGCAATCATCTCCAAGTATATCAAACCAACAAATAGTAGAACAGAAACCCGAGCTTAGAGCTTAGAGCTTAGAGCTTAGAGCTTAGAGCTTAGAGCTTAGAGCTTAGAGCTTAGAGCTTGTAAAGTATAACTGTCTAAGCTCTAGTAACTAATTTACTAATATATGGATCTGCCCATCGTAGCATCGCTCAGTACCACACTTGTTTTGGGAATTGCAACAATTCTCTTCTCCATCCGTGAGGAACGTTCAAGAAAGCTTCTGAAAATTCGTGAAGAAAACCAAAAGCACCGCCTCTATCAGATTTCTTTGATGAAAGAATTCCAGGATCGCATTGGATACTCACTGGACACAGATAAAGTTATAGGAGTTATAACAGGAAGTCTCCGCAACCTATTTCCCTATTCAACTGCTTCATCAATGGTCATCCACAGTGACAGACTGGAGTTTAAAACATATGTTGAAGAACAAGTAGGACCTCTTTTTATTGATGAGATAAAACGGTCAATGCTGACTTCTCTTCAAACGTTACTTGGAACAGATATAACCTCAACAATTGATGAACGGCTTGCAGGCGGACTACTGGATGAAATGAATAAAGATACTATGAAATCCCATTTTACAATTCCTCTTGTTGTGAATAATAGCGTTGTCGGCCTCATTACCGTTGCTTCAAAAAAAGAATCATTCTTTACAGTTGAAGAGATGACACTTTTGTATCAAATAACAAATTCTGCAGCAAAAACATTATCAAGGCTTGAGAATGTCCTAGCCACTGAGGAAGGCAAACTTCTTTCAATGGTTGGAAGCTTGGCAGATGGAGTATTTATGGTTGATACGAATCGGCATCTCTCTGTCATTAATAATGCTGCAAAATTAATATTAAAGATTAATAAAGATAAGCCAGGCATCGTGGATGTATTAAGCGCAATACCAAGCATCTACGATCTGGGAGGGAAAATAGACAGCGCTATGAACGAGAAAAAATCAATTATTGAGAAAGAAATACAAATTGGCGACCGGTTTGTGCAAGTATTTATAACACCAGTATTTAATCCCAATTGGAAAACTCTGACGCAAATTCAAGACTCTCCCCCTGTATATGGGGCGTCAGTACTCCTGCATGACATAACGCTTGAGAAAAACTTGTCAAAATTAAAAGAAGACTTTACCAATATGATGGTGCATGAACTAAGATCTCCTCTCACAGCTATCAAGGGTGCCTCAGAATTGTTGTCATCCAACAAAGGACTCATTGATGAAAACCAATCCCATAAACTTTTATCGGTTATTGAAGAACAAGCAAAACGGCTATTGGACCAGGTCAATTCCATTTTGGATGCGGCCAAACTTGATGCTGGGAAATTTGCAGTTGATAAAAGTAAGGGAACAATTCAAAAAATTATTAAAGAAAAAACTGATTTATTTCAAGCGCAAGCGCAAGGCAAACATATTACTATTGAAAGTCACATTCAAGAAGGAATCCCTGAATTTTTGTTTGATCCATTGCGCGTCGGACAAGTTGTTAACAATCTCATTTCTAACAGCCTTAAATTTACTCCTCAAGGAGGGATCATAACGCTTTCGGCCAACACAGATGCCATGAAGCGCTTTGTTATTATAAGAATTACAGATAATGGGATTGGTATTGCTGCGGAAAAACAAAGCACACTTTTTTCTAAATTCAGTCAAATTAGTGCTAATAAACCAAAAGGATTAACCCAAGCAGGAACTGGTCTTGGGTTGTATATTGTAAAAGGAATTGTAGAGGCACATGGAGGAACTGTCTCACTTCAATCTGCTCCTCAGCAAGGAACAACAATTACCTTTACCTTACCTATTGACTCTCCTGGCATACAGCCTCAAGAGCAATCCCAACCACCGCAACCTGTTGCAGTACAGCCTGCTCTTCAACCAGCAGTGGTTTCGAAGTTTAATTAAACATTTTATTTGGTACTTTCTGCCGAAAAAGACGCCCAAAGCTCTTTGCGCGAGAAGTCGAGCTATTTTTCTTCAGTCGTTCGTCGGGTGATTTCACCCCCTCCTCAACAAGTTTGTGAGGAATCCCCCTGATCTCACTTCTTCAGAAAAACCTAACGCTCTTTGTTCTGAGCGCAAAAATAAAGACTGCGTGCTCATGAGTGACGATTTATGGAAGATATTTATCTTGCTGTATTCTGTGAACTATGAACCAAGTGCTCCATAGTTTGAAATGAGTTCGGATGACACTAGTGTTTTATGCTCCACGTTTGACCGTCAGTTATTACTTCAACTTCCCCATCCAAATCAGTCCGTAACACCTTAATATCTTTATTTCTTAATAACTTAATTACTTCCTTACTTGGATGACCATAGTTGTTTTTGCCAACTGATATAACTGCAAGCTGGGGCTTGAGTCGTTGGATGACTTCTTCATCAACTCCTGTTTTTGAACCATGATGAGGAATTTGTAGTACAGAAACAGGTGAGGAAGCTGCATCATTGAGCCCTACAATTTGACTATCTCCAGTAAAAAGTACTGAAAAGGATTTATAGGACAAACGGAATACTAGTGAAGCAAATTCGCTTTTTTCTCCAATCCGACCATTTGGACTCGTTGTATGTAAAAACTCACTACTTGGCCCGAGCACTTCAATACGCACTCCGTCGGCAAGACGGAAGACGTCTCCTTTTAACAAAGATGTTTGAGGAATTTTCCGTCTTGTTAACTCTTCTTGTAAAGTGTTGAATGCAGTCGTCTCATTGTGTAGATCTTCAGTACCAAACTGTTTCGTAATATATCTTTGTAATACAAAAATGAGTCCTGCAAAATGGTCTAAATGAGGATGAGAAAGCAACATAAGTTCTATTTTTCTATCCCAAAACGGCATGTGTTTTGATAAACAGGATAATACTGAATGATCTGGTCCTCCATCAAGTAGAATATCTTTACCAGAAGGAGTCCGAATAAATATAGCATCCCCTTGTCCAACATTACAAAAAATAATGTGGAGTTTGTGATCATTGAAACGAAGAAACTCGATCGCTCCTGCTATGAGGAACAAGGTGATAACGAGCATGGCTAAGAATATGAACTTCTTCACGGTAATTAATTGTTACATTGCTAAATTGTCAAATTGTTGAGTGGTTAAGTACTACTTCGGTCTTTTGAGATACAACAAAACAAAGAAAAACACAGCATAATATCCTGCCATAAGCTCCCATGGTAATAAGATCTCGAATTGACCGGGAAGTTGAGAAAAGAATCTGATTATATATTCGAAATACAATAACAATGGATATGCGAGAAGTATTATCAAGCGGCCGAAGGGTTCAAACAAGATGCCAAGCAATGCTCCAAAACCACCAATAACCATAAGGATTGGGACAGTCCAAAGTACAAATACATTGACAAGTATTGACCATAAAGAATATGTTCCAAAATTAAATAGAAGTATAGGAAGGGTCGCTATCTGTGCTGAGAGAGTTGTAGATAGATCCTGTTTGATGGTTTTTGGAATACTTAAAAATTTAAAATTTAGCATTGGAGAAAGAAGAATAATGCCAAGAGTTGCCATAAATGAGAGCTGAAATCCTATGTCGGATACCTGTGAGGGATCATATATAAGCATGAGAAAGCCTGTGATAGCAAGACTGAAGAGGGAGATTGTTTGTTTGCCTAATATTTGAGCACTAAAGGCAATACTTCCCATGATACTCGCTCGAACTATTGAGGGCTCAAGCCCTGCCATGACGCAATAAAATATAATGCCCCCAATTGTCGCTAGAATTGCATATTGTCTTCTCAGCATTACAGTCAAAACGTTCATAAGCATAGCTCCAATAAGTGTGACATTCATGCCTGATGCAGCAACAACATGCATGACTCCACTGCTTTTAAGATCTTGTTCAAATTCTTTTGAGAACTGCTCTTTCGCACCTAAAACTATGCCTGACAGGAGGCTTGCGTAGTTGTATGGCAAGGTTTGTTTGAAAAGAATTGTAGTCCGATCCCGGATCGTCAACGCAAGCGTCATAAGCGGGTTGGATTCCCCTTTTACTACCTCGATTTTTGGATGAGATAAAGAAGTTAGCACATGACTATCTTTGAGCTTTTTTTTCTGAATCACGCCTGAGATATGCAGTTGTTGTCCATAAGAGTATTCTGGAAAAAGATCGGTAGCAATAAAAATACGCTGCCCCCCATAGGTAACTGAGAATGTCTGGCTGCGTGCGGATGTTTTGGGAGACGATTGAAGCCTAGATTTGAAATCCACTTCTTGCCCATTTTCGAGACTAGTCGACTCACTGTAAAAGGTAAAGATGCGAATAAATAAGGCTGTGAGAAGAAAAAAAATAATAAATGTTAGGCGATACATACTTAATAGTTGTCATGGCAAGGATCCCGCTTGGCGGGAGGCGTGGCAATCTTACCTGAGATTGCTTCGCTATCGCTCGCAATGACAATGTTATAAGGTTGTGATTTGGTCTTTGATCTTCTCAAAAACACTTTTACCCACGATTTTGCGCTCGAGTAACTCTTCTACTGAGCTATACGGACGATTGTCTATGATTTTTGAAGCAGTTGTTAGACCGACTCCTGTCAATGAATCAAGATCTGAAATTGATGCAGAATTGATATTTATTAAACTCTTGGTACTCTTGATACCCATGATACTCGTGTGTTCCTCCCCTTCAAATGGGACATATATCTTTACTCCATCTTTTAGTTTTGACGCCAAATTAAGGTTCTTGGCAACCCAATTTTTGTTGGCATCTGGACTTAATCCGCCTGCCTTTGCAATAAGATCTTGAATTCTTTGGCCATCACTTAATGAATATACTCCAGGATTATCAACAGCACCTTGCACGTCTATTATCACGGCTTTTATGTTTTCGTTTATTTTTCTGGAATCATCTGAGGCTGTGCCCTTTTGAAGAATAATGGAATTATCGTTTTTTGGGGCAAATAAAGATATCAAACCAATACCTAAAAACATCAGTCCCGCAAAACCGACAAGCAATGGGAGAAAATATTGCCGTAGCACAAAAGTGAACCTACTGGTAATTTCTTCGGAGTCCATAGGGATAGACTATACAAAAATTACTAACTTACTACGAGATTAATTATTTTACCTTTTACAAATATGATTTTTCGTATTTTTTTGTCATTCAGATAGGTCTTGACCCGCTCGTCAGCAAGTACTGCTTTTTCGACCACTTGCTGATTATCCCCATCTGATGAGCTAAATGACAAAACAGCACGTACTCGACCATTGATTTGGACTGCTATGTCAATCTGATCCTTCTGCAAATGGCTGTTATCACTAATAGGCCACGAGTGCTTGTGGATGGATGCAAAAGTATCAGGTGTACCAGGGGTATCATGAGTATCAAGAGCTTCGGCTCCCTTTGATACTTTTGGTACTTTTGATACCCTTGATACTCTTAGCTTTTCCCATAGTTCTTCGGTAATATGAGGCGCAAAAGGGGCAAGGAGCAATAGCATATTCTTTGCTTCTTCTTTGGTAATTGTTCCCTCTTGAGACAGAAAATTGTACCATTCCATCAAGCTTGAAATAGCTGTGTTGTAATGAAGCCGTTCTAAGTCTTCTGTTACTTTTTTAATTGTTTTGTGCATCATCCTTATATTGTCATTGCGAGGAGCTTGCGACGAAGCAATCTCGCCACCTTTATGAGATTGCTTCACTTCGTTCGCAATGACAGTGTAGATAAGAGTCCAGACTCGTCGTACAAAACGCGACATACCTTCTATACCTGTATCTCGAAAGTCTCCGCCATTGTTAAACGGTCCTAAAAACATCAAATAGAGCCTCAGAGTATCTGCACCAAATTTCTTGATGTATTCATCAGGCACCACCACATTTCCTTTTGACTTACTCATCTTTGCTCCGTCTTTGATAATGAGTCCATGAGCAAAGAACCTAGTAAAGGGTTCTTCAAAAGAAATGAGTCCTTTGTCTTTGAGAAACATAGTGACAAATCGTGAATACAGCAAATGCAAAACTGAATGCTCTGCTCCCCCAATGTACATATTAACTGGCAGCCATTTCTTAGCCCTATCTATATCAAAAGCATCGGTTTGTGTATCAACAGAGATATATCTTAAGAAATACCATGCACTATCCAAAAAAGTATCTGAGACATCTGTTTCTCTTTTAGCCTTTCCCGCACATGAAGGACATACAGCTTCGTAGAATTCAGGATGATTTGCCAATGGCGATCCACCAGTACCTAACGGTTTGTAGTCATCAATATGCGGAAGCTTGACTGGTAATTTTTCTTCAGGATACCATCCTGCACTATCCCATTTGTCATTCTGGCTTGTCCTGATTCTGGAGTCCTCACTTTGCTCGTCCCCAGAATGACGAGTTTGAGTGAACCAGGACTTACCTTGATCTGCACAATTTTGACAATAAATCATAGGAATTGGCGGACCCCAATAGCGTTGCCTTGAAATGAGCCAATCCCGAAGATGATAGGTTGTTTCTCGCTTGCCATATCCTTTTTCTTCCATATAGTCCATTATTTTTTCTGTTGCATCATAAATATTTATGCCATCTAGAAACTGAGAATTAACCATGGTTCCTTCTTCTTCTTGAACCTGCTCAATGGTTGTTATTGGCGATTCATTTTTATCTTTGCCAACCACAACTCGTAGTACTTCCAACCCGAATTTAGAAGCAAACTCAAAATCCCGCTTGTCATGTCCTGGAACTCCAACTAATGCTCCTGTCCCAAAACCCATAAGTACAAAATCAGAAACCCAAATCGGCATTTTGTAACCGGTAAGTTGATTGATTGCATATGCGCCAGTAAAGACTCCAGTTTTTTCTTTACCCTCTGCTTGACGATCTATGTCACTTTTCTTAGCAGTCTCTTTGACGTATTGCTCAACGCTTGTTTTGTTCTCGGCCGTCGTAAGCTTTGAAACTAGCGGATGCTCTGGTGCTAATGCTATGAATGTGGCTCCAAAATTCGTGTCTGGACGCGTAGTAAATACGGATATTTTTTCCGCAATATTTTCCACTTCATAGCTTATATTTATGCCTGTTTTCTTTCCTATCCATTGAGTCTGGGCGATCTTGACTTTCTCGGTCCAATCGAGCTTCGGAATATTATTTAGCAGTCTCTCCGCATAACTAGTAATTCTAAAAAACCACTGCTCAAGATCTCGTTTTTCAACTAGTGTCCCACATCTCTCACACTTGCCCCGCCCGACTTCGTTTGCGACCATCCGTTGAGATTCAGACTTTGTGGGCGAAGTCGCAAGCGGGCGGGCATCAATCACTTGTTCATCTGCCAAAACCGTCTTGCATGAAGGACAAAAATTGACTGATGCTTTCTTTCGATATGCCAAACCAGCCTTGAACATCTCGGTAAAGAGCCACTGAGTCCACATATAATAGTCAGGGTTATAAGTCTCAACAGTTCTTTCCCAATCAACTGAGATACCTGTTGTTTGCATCTGGCGGTAGAAGTTGGCTTCTGATACTTTTGCCTGATCCATAGGGTGCTTGCCTATTTTGAGCGCATAATTTTCAGAGTGAATACCGAATCCATCAAGGCCAAAAGGTTCAAATACATCATTTCCCTTCATGCGCTGGAAGCGGCCATAAACGTCGGCTCCTGTAAATGCGTACATGTTGCCAACATGCATACCTTCGGCTGATGGATACGGGAACATCATGAGGTTGTAGAAAGGTTTTTTGGCTTTGTCTAGCTCTGGAGAATATACTTTATCACTTAACCACTTCGCCTGCCACTTCTCTTCTACTTCAACTGGATTGTATTTTTTCGCATCTTTTTTCATCTTGAGGTCATTATACAATAACAAATACAAGAGTACCACAGGTATCAAGAGTTTCAAAAGTATCAAAAGCTCTCGTGGCGATTTGTTCCTGTTTTTTAATTGACAGTCTCCAGAAAATATCCTATAATAGTTTACTGTGAATTTAGAGACTACCCGAAGAGATTTTTTAAGAACTTCTGCTCTTGCAGGAGCAGGAGTTTTGATAGGAGCTTGTAATACCCCTGAAAATAAACCAGGACTGGTAATTCCATCACCAGAACCGAATCCTCAAAAAGCGACCGAACTAAGAACTACCATTCACGATTTTATTGAGGCTAACCCAAATGATCTATCGGAAAGAGCTATTAATCGTGTCTTTGAACTCGAAAAGCAATTATATTCCGCAACTTTTGGGAGACCCATCCTTCCCACCTCCCCCCAACTCATTACCAACGAATCACTTATTGCCAAAGGAAGTCTACCGCAAGAAGCTCCAATCGGGGATGCGGGAATTATTCTTGTTGCTCGTGACAGCAATCGAGTTTATGATATTGTTGTATCCCTCTTTTTATCAAACCCTGAAGTTTATGATCCTTCCTTTAAAAAGCTCGAAGTTATAGATCTAATATTAAAACATGAGATAGCTCATACACAGACAAAACCTCAAATAGCTCTAACAACTGAAAAATTTGGAGTAAATCCATCTTTTATTGCTTCACGTTCTCGTGGACTAAAATGGATAGGAACACAATCGCCTGATCCACGCATATACATTCCGGAAGAAATGGCACGATTTTTTGATGAAGCAAACACACAGTTATTTGCTGAATACGTAGATGACCCGACGGGAAAAAGTGATCGATATGATCGGTTCGTGGCAAGCCCTATACATCGTCGGTCCCTTCATCCACTATTTGTAAAAGGTGCAAAGGAAATCAGAAAAATATACCAAACCTTAGGCATAAGTATAAAAGATGTGCAAGCAATGCATTATATGGCAGATCCTAGAAGCTTGCTTAATTTGATTGATGTATTGAGTAAGCGTCAAGGAATATCCCAAGACCAAAGCCCATCTTCTATGATCTTAACTAATATTAAGGGAGAACAATCTCCTGAAGCAGATTATGCCCGCTTAGAAAAACTCGCAAGAAAGTATTAATCTCTTCTTCACAACTTGCCTTTTCAGGCGTAATTCATTACCATTAAAGTATGAAGAAAATAGTCATCCAGTCAATTGTTTTGCTTCTTTCCTTCGCAATTGTTTTTATTTGGCAGATAAGTCCTTTGTCTGCTTATACAGTACACGCTATTGGAATAATTATTTTTCTATATCTGGCATTTTCATTTCGAAAGCGTAACTTTTCTCTTCTTGCTAACAAGCAGTGGCTCGTCACTATTGCAGTTTTAAATAGCGTAATCTTGCTTTTGATTCTTTCCACAGGAAATTTCACATCTCCATTATTTTTCCTTCTCTACTTCTTGTGCTTTGGAATTGCAGTTGTCTTCGAACCTGTGAGTGTATTTATCTATATGATAGGTACTTTCTTATTTTTTTTCCAACAAGCAATGCTGGGCGATACTGTTGGCAACTTTGTAAAGCTTGGCACTCTCCTTCTTATATCGCCTATTGCTTACTATTTTGGAAAAGGATTCCGAGAACAAGACAATGAAAACCAAAAGATCGCAGAGCTTCAACACACTGCTCAATCTGCTACCGAAACCATTGGTAAAAATGTTGAAGAGCTTTTGAAAAAAGAAAAAAAGATGAAAGATGAAGATGTTGAAAAGCTCAATACAATCCTTGAAGAGACAGAAGCAATCAAAGAAAAAATAAAAGACCTCTGAACTAGACTGTAGATTGTAGCTAGTAGATGGTAGAATTTATAGTACTATGAAACGTAAACTAATAACCTTTGTTCTTCTACAGTCTACATTCTATAACCTACTATTTACTGCTTCGCCCGTGGGGGCTCTGACCATGTCGAATTCCAACTACAAACTTCAGATGGAAAACCTCAATACTGCAGCCGGTAAATCAACGGGGACAAATAAAAAGCTTTCCTTAACTGTTGGTGAATCAGCTATTGGAAAGTATACCAACTCAAATTTTACTGTGGAATCTGGATTTCAATATATATATCCTTTCAAAAAATCCACCTCTTCGACATTTCAATTTACTGTTTCTGACACAACAATCGATTTTGGAAAACTCTCGCCTGCAAATCCAGTGACGAGAACAAGTACGCTGACTATTACAACGGGAAATGCAACTGGATATACGGTAACAACCTCAGAAAATAAGCCGCTCACAGCTGCTGCATCTTCTGCATTCATCCCTGACACAACATGCGATTTAGGAACTTGCAGCGAGTCTCAATCAGGCATCTGGGATAGCATTTTGACCTATGGATTTGGGTACAGGTGTGATAACCAGATAGCAACGGACTGCGCTATCGGATTCTTGCAGACAAGCTCATATAAACAATTTGCTGATGCTTCAAAAAGTGAAACTACTCAATCAATCATGACTGGATCGGGTCAAAGTAGCACAAAGTCCTCAAAAGTAACCTACAAGGTTAATATCTCATCAAGCCAGCTCCCTGGAATTTATAAAAATACGATTACGTATATCGCAGCACCGACCTTTTAGTCATAGACTAAAAGAATTTACAATTCTCAGTTTTCAATTTTCAATCAAATCAAAATGATCAAAATTCAATGAAAATTAAAAATTTAAAATTAAAAATTTTAGCTTCAGTGATAGCTTGCATTTTAGCTAGCATTCACGTTTCTCCAGCCAGTGCCGAAGGAATATCACTTGGTATCTCTCCCCCTCTCATTAAGATCAAAGCAAAATCTCCATCACTTATCTCCACTCCAATTATTATCCAAAATCTTTCAAGTTCATCAGTCACGCTCGAAATGAGCTTGGAGCCATTCAAACCAAAAAACAGTGAAAATGGAACGCTCGAGTATTACTCTAAAGAAGAACGTGAGAACATGCTAAAAGACCCATTCTATAAAGCTATAACTCTCCGAGAACAAAATACAGTAGTCACAGAAGTACAGTTGGGACCAAGACAAGAAAAAACGGTTGTGTTATCACTCGATATCTCAACAGAAGCAGTTACAGACTACTATTTTTCAGTGCTTTTTATAACAAAAGATGTCGAATCAGTACAGAAAAACAGTGACACGTATGCCAAGGCTGGAATTGCGACCAATGTGCTCGTGTCATTAGGCACAGATACTAAGCCACAGGGGCATTTATCTGAATTCTCGTCTCCAGGATTTGTAGAGGTTGGGCCTCTCCCTTTTGTGGTTAAAGTCACAAATACGGGAGAAAATGTTATTGCGCCAACAGGTACTATTTATATAAAAAACATGTTTGGGCAACTGGTTGGTAAGGTTGATCTGCAGCAAGTCAACATTTTGAAAGATTCAACAAGAAGCATCCCTGACAAGAATAATTCCACAAATACCCAAGCCGTTTGGAATGAAGAATTCTTGTTAGGACAGTATAGTGCAGAACTTGCAGTTGATCTCGGCCCGGACGGCCCCAGCTATAGAAAGAAAATAACTTTTCTTGCCTTTCCTATTAAATTAGGACTTGGGATAGTTGTTGCTCTTTTTTTATTTTTCGTTATTCGAAGTGGAGTAAAAAAAAGATTAAAATAATACAATCTATATAAATCAGTATCCAAACCACCATGAATGGTGAAGCTTTTTCTGAGGTTCTTTTTTTAACATTCTCATAAGCCTCGCAATTTTTTTCCTCAGAAGAACCAATAACAGAACAAAGACAATTAAAAAGATACCCAGAACAATATATTTAACAAAACCACTCAATCCATCACCTTCTGCATCATTATTTCGATCAGTTGCCGAAGAGGCGGGGTCACTTTCTGAAATAGAGGGTGAGCTTTCTTCTCCTGCTCTAGTTTGTAAAAATGTTCCAGTAGGTGAAAGAGACACCAAACTCGATGTCCGAAAAAATTGATAGTAGCCTGAGGCGTCCGCAGTCGTTTTAAGCGATGTCCCATCTGGTAACTGAATGGTTACTATTGCATTTGGTACGGTGTAACCTGTTGCCACTGGCACTTGAGATGAAGGTGTGCTACTCATTGATTGGATTGGTATTACAATATCTTTAACAATTATATCAGATGAAGCAGGAGGAAAGGTAAAACACACCGTTGAAGAAGCAAACGAAACTGAACTCGTTGCTTTCAGACAAAACCCGCTAAAACCATTTTGTATAAGTATTTGAGAAAATGAAAAGGTGCCACTTGATAAAGCAACCGTTGTTGCCATCTGTTGTCCATTACTTGTTGTGAGAATAACTGTTGCTTGTCCCTCTATCGTTCCTCCCGCCGTTAAATAATAATCACCAACCTGTGCCGAAACATCAGTACCATTGGAGGTTGTTTGTGAAAAAGCAGAATACATAAAAGAGTTACAAAGTATAGCAAATAATATACTCCATGCCGAAAAGAAATGAAATTTTCTTTTAAATTGATTTGCTTTCTGATTATTCATAGCTAATATACTAATTGTATACTACCTGTCTTTGAATTTGCAGAACAAAATGATAAAGCTAAGTTCGATACCATGAAATAAGGCTAATATTCTCCATACTTGAAACAAAAAGAATAATTTTTTACATAAGACTGATATAACAAGCTAATCAAGCTTTTTATTTATGTTGGCACTTAAATACCTAGAATGATAATCCTCTTTCTTGTGAAAATATCATTTGTGAAACTAAAATCGTACAATTATCCTACTTCAAATTAATGTGAACAAAGATAGAAAATAATATGAAATATGAATTTAATACGAAAGAAGCCCTATTTTGATGATTATAGGACATCGAAACATTTCGAT
>Ga0163150_10002548_pt1 | contig 27611 bp, 24 predicted proteins | sample OliLakLV19P2IB_FD_148628 | JGI IMG/M metagenome (GOLD analysis project Ga0163150, IMG submission 148628) | Freshwater microbial mat bacterial communities from Lake Vanda, McMurdo Dry Valleys, Antarctica - Oligotrophic Lake LV.19.P2.IB | ecosystem: Environmental > Aquatic > Freshwater > Lake >...
ATCTAGCTCACCTCCTGGTGGAGGGGGGGTTGGGGGTGGTTATTATTTTTTACTAAACATTTTTTCAATTATCATAATATCGTATCCCTTTCGTACCTCGTCGTTTGGTGCAACTCCTAACGAGAAAAGAAAATCTTGAAGTTCTTTAAGTATCAAGCTATCGGGGATTGTATCATCACCAACCATTTTTTCTACTTCAACAAAAGAACCTAGTTCTTCAACATCGTCTAAACAAATTTCATAATCTTTAAATTTGGTTGTATAGCGCATCTTTATAACTTTATTAGACATTTTATACCCCATTAAAAATAAAGCTTGCTCTAATTCTTTTGCATCTTTAATTTCTGTTTCATGCTCTAATTTGGATAAATTTTCTCTTACCGCTCTTGGAACTTTAACCGTAAAGATAAATCGTCCATCATTTTTTTCTCTAATACGCACAAAGTGGTCATTCTTTAAATAATCTTCTAAATTACCAATGATTTTCGTGTAAACGGTGTCTATTTGTTTTATAGGCTCCAACAAGACACAACCAAGTTTTTTTAGCTCTTTTTTTACTTTTTCTTTATCTTTTAAATGTGCTTTAACTTCTATTTCTCTCATTGAATCTTCTCTTTAATATAATTTTTTAAATCAGAAACTTTTATTCTCTCCTGCTCACCGGTGTCTCGGTCTCGCACTGTCACCATGTCGTCAGTCAAAGTATCGAAATCCACCACAATGCAAAACGGCGTGCCAATTTCGTCCTGCCTACGATAGCGCTTGCCGATGTTTCCGTTGTCGTCCCACATGACACGGCCAAATTCTTCTTTGAGCGGTGTAAAGACTTTTACATTTGCATATTCCACGAGCTCGGGTTTGTTTTTCAAAAGTGGAGAGACTGCACAAATAACTGGAGCAATGTTTGGTTTTAGTTTTAAATATTCTCGCACTTCACCATCTTTCTCTTCTTCTGTGTAGGCTGATACCAAAAGCGAAAGCACTGTGCGCTCTACACCAAAAGTCGGCTCAATAACATGCGGAACTGTTTTTTCCCCTTTTTCTTCATCGATGTATTCAAGCTGGTGATTTTTTAAATCAAAATCTGTTCTATAAGCCAGACCAAAAAGTTCTTTTCTGCCGAATGGATAATCAAATTCAAAATCAACCGTTCGGCTAGAGTAATGTGCCCGATCTTTTTCACCCACTTCGAGCTCGTGAACTTTGCTAGTGTCGATGCCGACTTCTTCCATCCATTCAAGCATCTCGCTTCTCCAATATTCAAAATATTTTTCCCAATCATCTTTGCGTACAAAATATTCTATTTCCATTTGCTCAAATTCTCTCACCCGGAAAATAAAATCTCTAGGAGCAATCTCGTTTCTAAAAGCTTTACCAATTTGAGCCATTCCAAAAGGGAGTTTGGGGTGAAAAGCATCGACGGTGTTTTTGAAATTTACAAACATTCCTTGGGCAGTTTCAGGGCGTAGATAGGCGGTGGTTGCTTCTTCTCCGGCACCAACTTGTGTCTTGAACATTACATTAAACTGCTTTCCATCTTCAGTAGAGTCCGAAAAACCAGCCACATGTCCAGAAACTTCCCAAACCTTGGGATTCATTATTATCGTCGCATCGATTCCATACATGTCGCGTCTGCTGTCGACAAATTTCTTCCACCAAGATTGTTTTATATTATTTTTCAACGCAACTCCAAAATGTCCCCAGTCGTATGTCCCTGCCAGCCCGCCATATATTTCCGAACCCGGAAAAATAAATCCTCTCCTTTTACAGAGCGATACTATTTTGCCCATCAATTCACCATCTTTTTCTTTTTTATTTTCTTTTGACATTTTTCTTTACAACTTTATACTACTTACCTACTCCACCACTCTATCTCCATCAGATGGAAAGGCTGGGTCACTATCAAGTCTGGTGTTGAGCGATGATTTGTTGACTCTTATGTCTACATTAGCAAAATCATCGTGCCCGGTCAAAACTGCGTTATTAATCAAAGTTGGGGAGGTGTTAATTTGAGATAGAGACGGAGTAAAGCCAATTTTAAAAGCTACCGTTTTTTCAGACCCTGTAATACCAGCTCCACGCGGAATATTGCCTGCATTCCAAACTATTTCTTTAGTAGATGGATTGTAAACCAAATCTTCACTTGCGGGCGTTGCGGGGCCAATAAATCTCACCCAAGAAGGCAGTGAGGCACGAACTTGGGTTTTAGAAACATTGTTGGAAGTATTTGAAAGAGACCAAACTATTGTGTAGGTCGTTTCTTTTTCTACTTTGGGTGGTATCAATCCACTGTTGGTAAAAGGACCAGAGAAGTAAAGTGCTTTTGTTGCCAGACCGACATCGGAAATAACTTTGACTGTTTGAGATTCTCGGTTGGTTAATTCTTTGGTGTCATAGCCTTGTAGGGATTGTTTGCCTGAAATAGAGATTTCTATATTGATAGATGGTTGAGAGAGTACTCCGTCTAGAGCTGAGAAAAGAGAAAGGGATGAAAAAGAGAAAGACACAGACCCCGCATCTCCAGGACTTACTTCTCTAAAGCCATTTTGAGAATTTTTATCCCAAGTAATGATATCTTCCAGAGAATTGTAAAAACCTTGGTAAGCACTTATACTTTTACGATTGACGGCGTTGCCAGAAATTTTGGCTTGAATTGAAAGATCATTTATTTTTGTATCTAGGTTGTTGACCCAACGAATTTCTCCTTGAATTGGAACCTTGGAATCGACGGCATATTCTCTCTGATTAACTCCATTTATAAAAAGACTGGCTTCGATGAGAGGTTTTTTAATAAAAAGAGTATGCTTCAAAGAATTGAAAGCTACATCGATGGCGGCCTTGTCGGCCCTAGACTGGAGTCCACTTGTGATATTGAAAGTTTTTTCTTCTCCATCGAATACATCAATCATTTTTCCAGTTATCGAAACTTTGCTTTCTGCTCCAGGAGCAAGGTCTCCAAAATTCCAAATATTATCTCCAAAAGATGCGGATGGTTTAGCCGATATAAATTTAAATCCAACTGGATAATCTACATTTAGGAGCACGCCCGAAACGGCCTTGGTGGAGTTCAATGTTGCGATAATGTCTAAAACAATTTCTTGGTTTGAATTAGCTTCGGTGGGAGCGCTGATGGAAAGATTGATGGGGGTGGAATTTATCGTTATATCAAAAAGCTTTTCTTTGATAAAAATGGCATTGGAACCTTCCACTCTATACTCGATGGAGATTTTGATGGGGCGGATACTTCCTTGTTCTCCAAAAAGAATTACACTTATATTTTCATTTCTCACACTCCCTGCAGGAATTATACCCAACGATTCACGAATGCGTTCGGTTTCTGAAGAAAGATTGCCGACAGAGCTCTTGGGGTATTCCACCACCAAGTCGACAAGCTCTAGTGCAGAGCTATTTTTATTAGTGATGCCAATAATGAGTGGCAACTCTTCCCCTCCAGCAGTGAAACTATTGCCCAAAACAGAAATATCAATATTGTTGTTCGAGACTGTGTTGCCTCCAGCTAGAAATATATAAGTAGCATAGCCAAAAGCTAAGACAAAAAAGATAACGGAAAATAAGAAGAACTTTTTAAATACAGATGTTTTCATAAAAAATTTACCTGGAGATTCAAACATGCTTGGGCGTTTTTCCCAAGAATCTGGTACATCCATTTGAGGTGGAGGAGAAAAATGATCTCGATGCTCCATTCTGGTCGGGAAATTTTTGCTAAAAAGCTTGCTTTTGAGTTCTTCTAATCTGTTCAATTTTTCTCTATCTTCCAGAGACATTACACAATTATAGCATCTCGAGGGGAATTCTTAAAATCATTTTCATCTTTAAAAACTTAAGTTACAAGTGCGTCTCCTTCAGAGCTTTGTTGATTTCGGAAAGAATTTTGGCTCGACTCTTTGAGGCTTCAAAAATGAGGTCTTCTTCGAAAGGCGACTCGATGAGACTGCCAAGCATTTTGCTATCTCCGATATACCCCAAATTGTTTAATATACGCAAAACGATGATGGCTTCCACATTACGCAACTCTTCATTTGTCTTAGATTTTTCTAAAATCAAAAAACCTTTAATCAAATCACTAAACAATTTTGTGTTGACATCTTCTCCTGCCAAAAGTCTTTTGAGAAGGTGCGAAATATTTGTAACGACCGAAAAAATTTCAGGTCTTTTGTAAATATTTTCAAATACATTTGTTTTCTGGGCGCTCGTCAGACGCCAGAAATCTTTCCCCCTCACTAAGTCAATTTTGAGATAAGCAAAATTTTGTAAAATAAAACGGAGCTTGGAAGACATTTTGCGTACGCCAGAAGCCGAAGCCACAACCATACCCAAGTCGCGAGTGAAAATGTGGTAATACTTCCCCGCCTCTCCAAAATTTCTACTTCCCAAAATTATTCCTTCTGTGTGGTAAATATGGTGCATATTAGTCTATTTCTCAATTTTTACTTTAAAATCAAGCTCGTCTATTTTTACATCTTCGCCGTCGTTGTTTTCAAATTTTACCGCAGAAGCTGAAGTAACTTTTTTCAAGTCGCCTTCAAATTTTTGAATTAGCATTCTACCAGCATCATTTGTGTTGATGGAAAGAGAAATAACTTCGTTTGGTGTCAGCCCCATCTTTTTACGCATATCTTGGATAGCTCGTACAAATGCTCGGTAATCCCCTTCTTCTTTTAGTTCGGGAGTTATTTCTGTATCAAGAACTCCTTCTTGTTTTAATTCCGATGTAATTTTTGTATCAAGAACAAGACCAGGTTTATCTGTATCCCCACTTCGATCTAAAATAACTTCTCTTACATTAATCTCATCTGCAAGAATATCTTTCAAATCACCCCAATAAGGAATTTCTCCCCAAGTGTGTTTTATAGAAAAACTTTGAAGTTGTTGTCTCACTTTTATCCCCTTTTCTGATCTTTGTTTTAATGCAAAAGAAGCAAAAGAACGAACAAAACTCATGCCAGCCAAAATATCAAGGTTAATTTTCTCCGCTTTTGGCCATTCAGTCAGGTGTACGCTGTCTTCATCTTTTTCATTTCTTAACTTCAACCAAATATCTTCTGCGGAAAATGGTGCAAATGGAGCCATGACTTTCGCTAATGTTTTCAAAACAAAATATAAAGTTCTTTTCGCTTCAGCATCTCCATCTTTTATTCTATCTCTTGAGCGGCGTAGATACCAAGTAGAAAGGTCTCCGATAAAGTCTTTGATGGCTCTGGTCGGTTCGAGTAATTTATAATTATCGAGATTTTTAGTCGTAAAATCTACTAATTCATCCAGTCTAGTTAAAATCCATTGATCGAGAATATTGTTCGATTTTATTTTTTTAGTATCTTTTTCTAAATTTTTATCTCGATAAAGTTCGTAAAATGCTAATACATTATAAAGTAAACCAAAAAATTGCTGTTGCAAGAGAAGCACTGTTTTTTCATCGAAATTTTTAGATTCCCCCGGCTGGTTCACTGCATACATCCAAAGACGCAAAGTATCTGCTCCATATTTTTCTATCATACTCCACGGGTCCACCACATTGCCGACAGACTTAGACATTTTCTTTCCCTTAGCATCCAGCAAGTGCCCCAGACAAATGACATTCTCATAGGCTCTGCCTCGCCCCATCAAGACACCTATGGCGTGTAAGGTATAAAACCACCCACGAGTTTGGTCTATCGCTTCACAGATATAATCAGCGGGGTAAAGAATTTTTTGTTCTTTTTTGTTTACCATCCCGTACCAAGATTTCTTTGGTTGGGATTCAAATGGATAATGGTCTTGCGCAAAAGGCATAGCTCCAGAATCAAACCAAACATCGAGTACTTCTTTGGTGCGAACAAACTCTTTGCCATTTTTTTCTAGCACTATGTTGTCGATGTATGGGCGGTGTAAATCTGCTTCAAACTTTGCATCGTGTGGCAAAGGAACAAAATCAAGTGGTCGTATTTCAGCATTATTGAATTTTTTAAATTCTTTAACAAAAACACTTGAAGTTTCGGGGTGATATTCTTTACCATCGGGTTCATAAAATCCAGCATTTACAAATAAAAGCCATGCGGGAGCGCCGTGTGTTACTAAGATAATATTTTTATTTTTATATTTTTCTTCAAGTTCATAGAGTGTCTGAGCAGTACGCAGTTTGACTTGAGATAAAGACTCTCCCTTAGTGATAGTTCTTTCAAACCACCCTGGTCCAGTATCAGAAATATGAGAATGGTATTCTTCCCAAGATTTACCATCAAAATCTCCGGGGTTCATCTCGCACAATCGAGCATCTTCAATAACTGCATTAGGAGAAAGAGTTAGCGCCTCTCGAACAACCTCCGCTGTCTCTTTGGTACGAACAAAGTGTGAAGTAACAATCAAATCTATTTTGCTCTCTTTTAATTTCGAAATAGATTTTAGAATTTGTTTCTTACCGTCTTCCGTTATGTGGTCTTGGTTTTGGTTCTTGTAACTCACCACCCCTTGTTTATTGCCTTCAGTTCCGCCATGTCGTATCACAAAGTATTTATTACCAGATTTCTTAGAATACTTCTTTAGTGTGTCGATAGAGTCCACTACCAACCTCTCTCCATCTTTGGCCACCCAGATAGGTAGCGGAGTCCCCCAATATCGTTCACGAGAAATAGCCCAGTCTTTGATATCTTTCAACCATTCACCAAAACGCCCTTCACGTATATGCTCGGGCTCCCAAGAGATTTTTTTGTTTTCAGCAATCAATTTATCTTTAATTTTCTTATCAGCCATCCGGATATACCAAGAATCACGCGCGTAGTATATGAGTGCAGTTTTGCAACGCCAACAATGCGGGTAAGAGTGTTTGTAATTTTCTTGTTTGAAAAATAAGTTTCTCTTTTTAAGATCTTCAATTATATCCACCGCGAGAGTTGGCTTACCATTCTCGTCTGTCTCTTTTACAAATCTACCTTCCAAAAATCCGGTGCCTTTTATAAAATGCCCTGACTCATCCACTGTGTGAAATTTTGGCAAGCCAACCTTGGTGCCAAGCTCAAAGTCATCCTGCCCATACATTACAGCTGTGTGCACTATACCTGTACCGTCAGTGGTGTTTACAAAGTCAGCAGAGTAAACTTTGAAGGTTTTTTCTAGTTTTGTTTTTTCACTCTCTGGTAAATTATCTCGCAAGTATGGAAAAAGTGGTTCATATTCAAGGCCAACCAAGTCTTTGCCTTTTAGCTCTTCAATAATTTCTAAATTTTCTCCCAATAGTGGTAGGCGTGCTTTTGCTAAAATTAATGTTTCATTTTCAACTTTTACTTTTACATAATCAATCTTCTCTCCTACGGCAAGAGCCACGTTGCCGGGCAGAGTCCACGGAGTCGTCGTCCAGGCGATAAAATAGGTACCAGATAAGGCCCTAAGTTTAAACTTCACATACACAGACAGATCTTTCGCATCCTCATACCCTTGCGCCAACTCATGAGAAGAAAGCACCGTGCCACACCTCGGGCACCACGGCACAACTTTATAATCTTTATAAAGTAGTCCTTGGTCGTCTGTCTTTTTTAAAATATTCCAAACAGATTCTATATAATTGTTCTCATAAGTTATGTATGGATGCTCTTGGTCTATCCAAAAACCAATTCGCTCAGTAAAATTACTCCAAAGATCGACTTGCTCCCACACATTTTCTCTGCATTTTTGATTAAATTCTGCTATTCCATATTCCTCAATCGCTTTTTTGGAATCAAGCCCAAGCTTTTTTTCTACTTGTAGTTCCACTGGTAAGCCGTGAGTATCCCATCCGCCTTTTCTGCGCACATGGTAGCCTCGCATAGTTTTGTACCTAGGAATGGCATCTTTGAAGGCACGAGCTTCTAAGTGGTGAATGCCCGGCTTGGCGTTGGCTGTGGGTGGGCCTTCATAAAAAACAAATTCTTTTTTTCCTTTAGATTGACTTAGGGTCTTCAAAAAAACTTTTTTATCATTCCAAAATTCCAACACTCGCTCTTCGCGTAGTGCAGATTCTGATTTTTGCTGATTTTCTCCTTCGGACGTCATTATCAGCTGATTTTAGCATAAAACCCTTTTATTTACATCTTCTCTGGAGCTTCGATGCCTAAAAGATACAGACCTTTTTTCATAACCATAGAGAAAGCCTCGGTCATGGCTAGTTTGTAGGGAGTAGTGATATCATCTTTATTTATAATCTGCGTACTACCATAGAAAGTATTAAAGGCGCGAGCAATCTCTATGAGGTAGTTGGCTATGTAGTGCGGTTCAAATTCTTCGACTGAACGCAATACAACTTCGCCAAATCGATATAACATTTTTTCTAATTCTGTAGTTTCTTTTGGTAAGTTATCAAAATTTGGCACCAAACCTTCTTGTTCTCCTTTTTTGAGCAGTGACCGAGCTCGAGCATATGAGTACTGCAAGTACGGGCCCGAGTCCCCCTCGAAAGAAGTAGCTTGTTTTAAATCAAAAATAATATTGCCACTGACTGCTTGTTTTAAAATGCCGTACTTTATAGCCGACACACTTACAGCATTTGCCACTTTTTCTTTCTCCGTATCTGTAAAATCCCGATCTTTTATTTTCTCTAGTATCAGAGTGCGAGTATCGTGCATCAAAGATTCCCCCGTCACTACATTGCCCGTGCGTGAGCTCATTTTCCCGTCGGCAAAACGCATCATGCCATGAGTAATGTGTCGCATCTTTTTTTCATACTCTGGGTGAATAAGAGAAATGGCTTTGGCTACTACTTTCATATAATCCATCTGCTCGGTAGCAGTGATGACGATAGATAAATCCATATCTGGCTTGGTTTTAAATTTCTCGATAGTGAGCCCGAGCTCTTTTGTCTCATAAGTTGGTAACCCTTGGGAGGTGATAAATACTCGAGTGTGAAGTTTGGCGTCGTGCTCTTCGCCTTTGAAAACAATTGCGTTATCAGACTTTTCAAAAATTTTACCAAGGTTTTCTTTTACCACATTCTCCCCTATTGTAGTCATTTGGCTTTCCAAAAAGTAAAAATCAAACTTGGTGCCAAGTATTTTATAAATATCTTCAAAAGCTTCCATCGTCACTTTAAAACCCCAATCATAAATTTCATTTATTCTCTCATCACTTCTTGCGTAAACTTTTTTGTTTATCTCATCTATTTCTTTTTTGGCATTCTCGTCCGTCTCATAAGTCTGCGCACCAAAAATGTAGGCTTCGCCTATGTTGGTCGCTTGTAGGTTGTGAGAACCAGATTTCTCTTGCAACTTAGTATCTTGAAATAGACCATAAATGGCTTTGGCGATGTGCGGGCCGACATCTCCTTGGTAGTTAGCACGAGAAGTTTCTGCTCCAGAATATTCAATCAAGCGAGAAATGGATTCTCCTATGGCATTGCTCATCAAGTGCCCAATGTGAAAAGGTTTGAAAGGGTTTGGCTGGGTGTACTCGATCATTATTTTCTTATGCGCGTAATGGTCGTTGATGCCAAAATTTTTATCATCTAGAATTTTCTTAATGCTGTCCTTAAAAAAATATTTGTTGAGGTAAAAATTTATGAACCCACCCACCGCCTCCACTTTTTCTACTTCGATCGGTATATTTTTATTTATTTCATCCACAATCTTTTGCGCCAAATCTTTTGGATTAGTTTTGAGATTTTTGGCCAAAGCCATGGCCACATTTGTAGAGTAGTCTCCAAGAGTAATGTCGGCAGGATGTTCGACAACAATATCTTCTGCCTCAATTTTTAAAGCCAGTAGAGATTCGCGTATTGAACTTTTTATTTTGCTTCTCATTTTTTATAACTTTATGAACTTTCAACTAATTATGTCCGGTACTCCCTTCACGCCCATGACCACGCGCTGTTTCCGACAAACCACTTTCTTCTACAATATCACAATGTTCGAATTTTTGAATTATCATCTGGGTAAATTTCTGCCCTTTCTCAAGAAGAATTTCTTTATTGGAAGTATTAAGCAAGCTCATAACTATTTCCCCCCTGTAGCCAGCATCTATAACCCCGCCGACGATTTTGAGCCCTAGATTGAAAGATATACTGGACTTGTCCCAGATGAGGCCCACATAGCCTTCGGGTATTTCTATAGCTAGGCCTGTATGCACTCTCTCTTGCTTACCTGGGAGAAAAACAACATCCTCAACACAATAAAAGTCCAAACCCGCATCTCCGGGGTGGCCATGCGTCGGCAACTTTGCATCTTTGTGTAATTTTTTAACTTTGAGTTGCATATTATTTCAATTTAAAATGTTTGATAATCATATTGGAAACTTTCTGTGGAGAAAGATTTGTATTATCAATTGTAAAATTATTTTTAATATCTGCACCAATGTGCCAATTATATCCCAACTTTTTAAAAACTTTTTTATCAGTCAACTTACCGAATCTTTTGCGTGACTTCATCCCAAGTCTTTTGAGTAATTCTTCATTGCTAGCTTTTAAGAAAACTGGATAAAATTTAGCGCCAAGTTTTTCTAATCTCTTTTGTAGGGTCTTTAAATATTTTGGATCAGAAAGACCAGTTCTTGAAACAAAGTCATGTCGGTAACAATGTGTGGTTACTACATCCATTTTTGCTTTTACAATGCTTTCTAGCATATAGTATCTCAAATAATCTTTAACTGCGTGACTGTAATACGAACCACGATCAAAAATCTCCCCAACAAAATCATTCAATTGATGATTGTGTGCCAACTTATATCCAAGTTTTTTGGCCAAAATTTTCGCTACCGTAAGCTTGCCAACAGCTATGGATCCGTAGATAAAAATAACGATTGGTTTTTTATTTTTTGATGATTTTCTTAATTTTACCATAAATTTGTTTGTGGATATTTTCACGAGTATCTATAGACCCGCTCGAGGCGCACTCAATTTTTATCCACCCCCTCTGTGTCTTGGCGAGCCAGAGAGCGGTCTTTTGTGAATTGGTAAGATAAGGAATATTCCCTTCTACAATATCTTTCTTTTTGCCCGAATAAGCGCGTTTGCCGTTTTTGTTGCGTTCTTTTATTAATTTTAAAATAACTTTGATTGGAACATTTAAGTAAAAAACAACGTCAGGCTTTGGAATTTTGAAAACTTTGTATTCCATTTCTTCGAGCCATTTTATGAAAGCTTCGCGTTTCTTGGAATTGGCAATTTTACCCCCTTGGTGAATTTGGTTGGCAGAAACATATCTATTGGCCAGCACTATGTAGCCATCTTTTAGCCACTTTTTTACTTGCTCGGAAGACTCCCACCTGTCTGCGGCATAAGCGATGGATGCTATCTTTGGGTGAACATTTATCCAATTGTAATATTGCTCCGAAAGACAATGCCCGATAAAGGCTCCGAAAAAATTTTTGTAATATTCTGGAAAATCTATCAGCTTTACCTTGAATCCGTCTTGAACCAAACGCTTACTCAAAAGTGCTACTTGTGTGGCCTTACCACCTCCATCTGTTCCGTCTAGGACAATTAGTTTACCTCTTTTCATTCTTAAAATATAACAGAAATTTAGCTAAATTGAAAATTGGAGTTATTTGCATAATTCCTTAATCATTTTTATACAAAACTTTTAGGTATTGGGAATTTTTGGGCAAGGGATTTTATTTTCTTGCGAATTAATGTCTTCATTTTTACATTATCCTTGTTGCGAAGAGTCTCAAGCATAAGCTCTGCCACATAGGCACAATCTCGCTCTTTGAAACCTCTGGTAGTGATAGCCGGAGTGCCAAAGCGTATACCAGAAGGGTCTAACGGCTTTCTGGTGTCTCCAGCAATCGAATTCATATTGAGCGTTATACCCACTTCATCGAGCACGGTCTGAGCTTCTTTGCCTGTAACACCGAGTGAGCCAAAAACATCCGCCAAAATAAGATGGTTGTCGGTGCCTCCACCAATCATACGAATTTTATTTTTATGCAAAACTTGTTCCATCGCTTTGGCATTTTTTAAAATCTGCATTGCATATTTTTTAAACTTTGGACTCATCGCCTCTCCGAAGGCCACAGCTTTGGCGGCAATGGTGTGCATATGCGGGCCTCCTTGAATTCCAGGGAAAATTGATTTGTCGATTTTCTTTGCGATTTCTTCGTTGTCGCGAGTTAAAATAAGTCCTCCGCGTGGCCCACGCAGAGTTTTGTGTGTGGTGGTGGTAATGATATCAAAACCATCGTCAAAGGGGTTGCGAAGTACGCCTGCTACAATGAGCCCCGCTATGTGCGCCATATCGGCCATCGTTATCGCACCTACCTCACGGGCAATAGCGACAAATTTTTTATAATCAAGTGTTCGAGAGTATGCCGAAAATCCCGCGATAATTAATTTGGGCTTTTCGCGAAGAGCTACTTGGCGCATATCTTCGTAATCAATCTCTCCTGTCTCTGGGTTTTTCATTTTATAGGTAACAAATTTATAAATTTTAGCTGGAAGAGTCATTGGGTGGCCATGCGTCAAGTGCCCGCCGTGCGACAAATCCATACCCAGCACGGTGTCTCCAGGAGAAAGAAGTGCCGCATAGACGGCCAAGTTTGCTGGAGCCCCAGAATGAGACTGCACATTGGCAAATTTACATTTGAAAAGTTTACACGCTCGCTCAATAGCCAAAAGCTCTACCTGGTCAGTAAACTCTTGCCCTCCGTAATATCTGCGTCCAGGGTAACCTTCGGAATATTTGTTGGTAAAAATTGAGCCATTGGCTTCTAGTACATCGGCGGATACATAATTTTCTGAGGGTATTAGCTCGAGCCCATCTCTTTGCCTTACAGCTTCTCCTTTAATTAGTTGCTCAACTTTTCTATCTTTCATCCCGTTAGAAGCAGATCGCGGTCAGACCGTGACTACTTAGTGTTATTTTATAATAATTGCGACCGCGGCTTCTAACGGGATTCATTTGGTAATTTTATCACGATTACTTGGAGAATGAAAATGTAGGGGTTAGTCCATCGGAACGCATAATAATTGTGCCCAAAATATCGGTTCTAAAAACTTTTACGCCAAATTGTGCCAAAGTATCTAGTGTTTCTTGGCGTGGGTGTCCATATTTATTATCTTTACCTAAAGGAATAAATGCGTAAGTCGGTGCCACCGCTTGAACAAATTCCGGAGAAGAAGAGGTGTGTGAACCATGGTGTCCAACCTTCAAAATCGTGCTTTTTAGTTGCGCTTGCGTATTTTCGGCCAAAACAATTTTCTCTGTTTCAGAAGTAGCGTCTCCAGTGAGCATTATAGAAACATCACCGAAGGATAGCCGGCCGACGACAGAACCATCGTTGGTGGTCCAAGTCGAAACATCTCTATCGGGAAACAAAATATCTATAACTGCTCCACCACCCAAGTTTAGTCTCATTCCTCTTCTAGCGGTTATATTTTGTATATTTTTATTTTGTATTTCATCTCTTAGATTTTTATAAATTTTGGAAGTATTGAATGTACCCGCTTCAAACACTGCGCCGACTTTATAAACTTTCAAAACATCTAAGAATCCGCCGATGTGGTCTTGGTCTGGGTTAGTCACAATGATGGCGTCTATCTTTCTATCAAATGGAGACATCAATTTTGATAGAGGGGCTAGAATTTTTCTCGGAGGCCCACCATCTACCAATATTTGTGTCCCAGTTGGGGACTCTATAAAAAGTGCATCTCCTTGGCCAACATCGAGCATTGCGAAGGTAAAACCTTGGTTTTGGGAGTATTTAAAATCAAAATAGAATAGAGAAATATTGAGAACTAAAAGCACCAAAACGACAAGAAACAAGAAATTTTTTTTGCTTTTTATAACCATGCTATAATATAAGTATATGAAAAAGTTCGAGGAAAAACAATTTAATATAGGAGAACTAACGGGAATTTCGGCGAAAAATATCGAGGAGCATTTAAAGCTTTATGCTGGGTATGTAAAGAATGCAAATCTAATCTTGGAACATATTAATGAACTCACGGGTAATGCCGAAAAATACGCTTACGAATTAGGTGAACTACAACGTAGGTTTTCTTTTGAATTTGGTGGTATGAGAAACCACGAATACTATTTCTCTTCACTTGAAAATGGTGCGAGGGGTTTGCCAGAGAATTCTAAATTAAAAGAAGCTATCGAAGCAGAATTTGGGTCTTGGGAAATGTGGCTCAATCGATTTAAATCTATCGCGATGACTCGCGGTGTCGGCTGGGCAATACTCTATTACGACAAAAAAACTGGCAGAGTTTTAAATCAATGGGTGGACGAACAACACTTAGGGCACCTTGTATCTGCTTCTCCAGTCCTCGCGCTTGATATGTGGGAACACGCATTCGTCACAGACTACCAACCCAGTGGTAAAAAACAATACATCGAAGACTTTTTCACAAATCTAAATTGGGAAACTATTGAGCAGAATTTTGTAGAGGCACAGTAGACTTTGGTTTAAAAAACTCTTTTATATTTCTACCAAAAAGTTTATAAACAAAATAAACATAGATTAAAATTGTCAGCCAAAGAGGAAAGTTTGGAATGGTAAAGGCAGAAAAAGGCACATCGGCCAGAAAACCAATAACACCGAGTTCGTAGTGTAAAATCAGATACGAAACAAATCCTGCGGGTACAGCAAGAATATACCAAATAAACCCCAAGAAAGAAGTGATAAATCCCAAGAGCATGGTAAGAGGAATAAGTGGTAAAACTAAAATATTGGCCGGCAGAGCAACTAGTGAAAGATTGCCCATTTTGTAGAGAATAAACGGAAGAACAAATATATAAGCCGCACTAGTGACTGATACTATGTCTCGCAGGCCCAGCTTTGGAGTAACCCACATAAAATATTTTTCAAATTTTGGAGCTAGAAATATAACAGCGACTGTGGCTATAAAAGAAAGCTGAAAAGATACGTCATAAACAAGAACGAAGGGGTTAAGTAATATCATTATAATTCCAGCAACCACGAGCGCTCGAGCCACATCGTAATTTCTACCAGTCGCACGAGCAATCAAGGCAAGAGTCGCCATGACACCCGCCCGCACCGCCGTGGAGCTACCGCCCGTCATCAAAACAAAGAATAAAATAGCAAAAATACCCATAACTATACCAAGGTTTTTGGGCAAGAAAGAAAATAATTTCATAAACCATTCAGCCACGATGGTAATGTTGTACCCAGAAAGAGCCACAAGGTGAATGGTCCCTGTGTTTATAAAATCTTGACGAAGCTCTTGGCTAAAAGATGCCTTCTCCCCCAAGATGAGCCCACCCATCAAAAGATTCTCGGGTGCCGGAATAGCTACATTCATCTTTTCTAAAAATTTTTCCTTGATAGAAAACAGGAAACTTTTCAAAAAATTACCGTGCCCACGAGAAATGATTTCGATATTACCATAATTCATCAAATAAAATATTCCGTCTTTGCGTAAAAAATTTATATAATCAAAATTTTTACCTTGATCGGTGATAAAATTCTCTGGTTTTTTTATTTTTCCAGAAAAACTAATTTCATCGCCATACCTAAAATTCTCACCAAAATTGGTGGTGATTAAAACTTTGGTTTTTGCATTATCCTCCTTCACCTCAACCGTTAATTTTTGATTGTTTTCTCTATTATCTGGTTCATCAACAATAACACCCACAAAAGAAGCTACCGCTTCTATTTTGAACTCAAAAACTTCTGGCGCATCTGTGTCTGCCACATGAAATCTTAAAACACCCAAAGAAAACGAGAGCAAAAACACAGCAAATATGACGCCCCATTTTTGTTTTGATGTAAGTGTAAATATTAAAAACAAAGCAGTGGCCAGCACTCCAATAAAAATGCTTGTATACAAATTTAAAGAAACAAGGGAACGTAAAAGGACTCCAAAAATAAATCCAAAGCAAGTTGCGAAAAAAATTCTATCTTGCATACAATTTTTTATTATTTTTTAAGTTCTACTGGCTCACCATAACCAAAGCTCACAGCTATTTCGTCTGCGCGTTCGTTGTAAACATTCTCATCATGACCTTTTACATAACTCCACTTGGGTTTTAACTCTTGATTGAGCTCGTAAAGTTCTTCCCAAAGCTCTTTATTTAAAACTGGTTTTTTGTTGGCACTGCGCCAATTGTTTTTCAACCAATTATTTATCCATAGGGTTATGCCCAGTATCACATATTTAGAATCAGAAATAATCTCCACATCTACGCCATGGCTGAGATTGTTTTTTACATACTTAAGCGCCTCTATCGGCGCAGTCAGCTCCATTTGGTTGTTGGTAGCGTGAGGGTTTTTACCGCCAAGTTCTATCACTTTCAACTTTTCACTTTTAGCTTTTGACTCGTCATTATTGAAAATAATGACCGCTCCCCAACCAGCCTTACCTGGGTTACCACTCGCCGCTCCATCTGTGTAAATTGTAATTTTATCTTCTTTCACAAATTTTATTATATTATATCAATAATTCGCAGGCGTAGCTCTTCTCTGCCCCTGAAACGAGACAGGTCAAAGGTAGCAAGTAAATCGATACTGGCTCCTTCGTAAATATCTTTTTTGAAAGATGAGGTGGTAGAGAAAAAAGAAATAGCTTTTATTATATTTTTTTTATTACCTTCTGTGTCGGAAAAAGTAATTTCCAAATGCTCCCCTGAACCATTCTTGCCAAACTTTTTTATATTTTCTATTTTTACACTTGGAAAGAAAAAAATTGGCTTGGAGTTCGCAAAACCAAACGGAGCAAGTTTTTCAATCTCTTTCCAGTTTTTCATATTGACATCAACCAGAGGTAATTTTAAATCAAAATTACCCCCACCCATCCTCCCCCTTGCCAAGGGGGAGGTGCCAGAGGCGGAGGGGGTAATAATTTTTTTATAAGATAAAGATAATACCTCTTCCAAGAAATGAATTTTTTCGTTATGCACCGTAAAACCTCCCGCTAATTCATGCCCACCAAACTCTATAAAATGATCTTTGGATTCAGCCATGAGCTCAACCACAGAGACCGATCCATCCGAGCGACAAGAACCCTTGATACAATCATTTTCATCTTTACCCCAAACAAAAACAGGTTTTTTGTATTCATCAGATATTTTTCCAGCCACCAACCCCAACACTCCTACTCTCCAAGCGGGATTACCAATAACTATCACTTGTTTTACGGAGCGTGTTTCAAATTTTTTCTTAACTTCTCTCATTATGGTGGCAACAATGGTTTTTCTTTCATCGTTTATTTTTGTAAGGTGTAGAGCCAGCATTCCACCCTCCACCTCGTCTTCGGTAGAAAGAAGCTCAAACGCCCTCATCGGATCGTCCATTCTGGATGCAGCATTCAGTCTAGGAGTTACCATAAAACCAATGTCGTCTTCTGATAAATATTTTTGATTGATACTAAGTTTGGCCAAAAGTTTTTGTAAGCCTGGGCGAGGAGATTTGCGAAGAACTTTCATCCCAAAATAAGCAATGGCTCTGTTTTCTCCAAGAAGTGGAACCATGTCCGACAATGTTGCAAGCCCTGCCATATCGAGCATCCACTTTTCAGCTCCATCTTTTATCTTAAAATATTCTCCGTATTTTTTTACAAAACCCTGTATGAGTTTAAAAACAACTCCCGCCCCGCACAACATCTTTTCTGGATAGTCGTCAGTTTTTGGATTTAAAATAGCATAAGCCCTAGGAAGAGTTTCGCTGGACAAATGGTGGTCGGTGATTATCACATCGATGCCATCTACTTCTGCTTGTGCCACCTCTTTCACTGCTGTGATACCTAAATCAATGGTAATTAAAAGTTTTACTCCTGCTTCAGCAAATTGCTTAATGGCATCTATATTTAGGCCATAACCTTCAGAATTTCTTTGAGGTATGTAAACTTCATAATTTTTATAATTAATGAGTTTAAACAAATCCACCAAAATAACTGCGCCGGGGATACCGTCACAATCATAATCGGCATAGACGATTATTTTTTCATTTGCTTCGACTGCCTCAAAAATACGAACGCAAGCTCTCTCCATATCACGCATTTTGAATGGGTCGTGCAAATCTCTTTTGTAACTTGGGTTTAAAAAGATGTCTGCTTCTGTTTCGTCATTTATTCCTCGCTTAAGAAGTAAGTTCTGTAAAAGCTCTCCGTATTTTTCCATAAGGCAAATTTTAACATATTTTGCTACAATACCCTTATGGAGGATTGTATTTTTTGCAAAATTGCAAAGGGTGATATACCTTGTGAGAAAATATATGAAGACGAAGAAATCTTGGCTTTCTTAGACATTGCTCCAGTCAACATAGGGCATACTCTTGTTATTCCTAAAAAACATTTCAAAAATATTTATGAAACCCCTGATGATACTTCGGCCAAGATGATGCTGGTTGCTAAAAAAATAAGTACCGCCATAAAAGCACTCCCCTCTGATGGAGTAAATATAACTATGAACAATGACCCTGCCGCAGGACAAGTGGTCTTTCACTCTCATATACACATCATTCCAAGGCTAGAAAATGATGGGTTTGGTATCTGGTCTAGTAAGCGCTCTTATGAAGAAGGAGAAGGAGAAGAGACAGCTAGAAAAATTACCCAAGGGCTTTAATTCCGGGCAATGTTCCTGTAGCTAGAAATTCTAAAGTAGCTCCTCCCCCCGTAGATACAAAAGAGAAATCTCCCTCTATCCCCATTTGAGAAATAACTGCTACTGTATCCCCTCCCCCTATAATACTTTTGGCTTTTGAGTCAGCTATTATTTTTAATATTTTTTTGGTTCCTTTCTCTCCTCCTACTTCATACTTACCCAAAGGGCCATTCCAAAGAATTAGTTTTGCATTTTGAATATATGATTCCAAATTTTTAATTGTTTCCTCCCCTATATCTACAATTATATCTGTTGGCTCTATTTCATTAATACCCTTTCCTACAAGCTTATCGCCAGACTGAGTAACGACATCTCTAGGAACAATTAATTTTTCATTTTTCAACATCTCTTCTATCCCACTATCTGTTTCATCGGTTAGAGAATTGCCAATATTTACACCGCGTGCCTTTAGAAAATTGTTAGCGAGCGCTCCACCGATAAATACATTGTCGGCTAGCTCTAAATACTTTTCAATCAACGGAACCTTGGTAGAAAACTTCGCACCACCTAAAATAAATAAGAAGGGGCGTTCGGGATTTTTAAATCCTGCTGATAAATTTTCTACTTCATTTTCAAGCTGTATCCCAGCATAAGATTCCAAAAGCTTGGGCAAAAGAACGATGGAAGCATCTTCTCGGTGAGAGACTGGAAAGGCTTCGTTTACATATATATCAGCCAGTTTTGCTAGGTTTTTAGCAAAATCCTCATCACAAGCTTGTTCCCCTTTTTCCTTTCTTAGGTTTTGGAGCATTACCACCTCGCCATCATTCATTTTTGAAATAGCTTCTTTTACTTTTTCACCCAAAACTTCGTCTATAAATTTTACCTGAATAAATTTATTTAATACTTCTGCCACTGGCGCCAGAGTGTCAGCATTTTTCCCTAAATGCGTGATCAAAATAACTTTGGCCCCGCCTTGGACCAAAAATTCTATCGTGGGTAATGTTTTTTGTACTCTAAAATCTCCCAAGACTATGCCGTTTTCTATCGGTAGATTAAAATCTACCCTGACTAAAACTTTTTTACCTTTAAGGTTTTGTAATTCTTTAATTGATCGCATTTTCTGTAATTTTTACAATCTCTGAAAATTTCTTGGCGTCAAGTGAGGCCTTACCAGGAAGTAAGCCATCGACTTCTCCATTTAAAATAAAATCCCCAGCATCACGCTCATTAGCTGAACCACCATAAATAATACGCATGCTCCCTGCCATCGCAGGTGAACTTATGTCGGAAAGTATCTTTCTTATAAATACAGACATCTCTCGAGCATCATTTGAGGTAGCGTCACGACGATTGGCAGTAGAAGAAAGAGCCCAAACTGGTTCATAGGCAATAATTATTTTTGGAAAAGAATTTTTGGAGACCCCACTCAAGCAATTTTCAATTTGTTCTTTTACAATATTAAAATATTCATGATTCTCATCTCTATCTTTTTCTCCCACACAAACTATGGGCACAAGCCCAGCAGAGAGAGCGCCTTTTATTTTTTTATTAATATCAACATCGTTCTCCCCTAGTGCACGCCTCTCGGAGTGGCCCAAGATGACATACCTGACCCCCATTTCATAAAGCATTACAGGTGAGACCTCTCCAGTGTAGGGCCCAACATCGAGAGAGAAGGAATCTTGGGCCCCTAAGCCAATTTTGCGAGAAAGTTTCTTAAGCTTTGAAAGGTATATAAAAGGTGGGCAGATTACAATTTCAGTCTTTTTGATACCTGAAACAGCCTTTGCCACTCCAGCAAATAACTTTTCTGCTTCCTTCTCCGTAAGAGGGTTCATCTTCCAATTTCCAACAATAAGCTTCTTTGCCCGCATTCAAAAAGTATATCATGGTTCGATTTTACTCACCATGACCTCATTCGAGCTCATCGAGTCTGAAGACTCCTCAGAGTCTGAACGACCTGAGCCTCAGGGCCGAAGGCCTGAGTTTTGTCGAAGGGTCAAAAATTACTTAATTTCTTTCCAAGACTGAATATTCCAGCCACCAGAGGGGCCGGAAACGAAGTTCGCATTAGCGAGTCCGCTTTCGTAAGTTACGGTAGCGGAATTTTTTATTTCAAGTTTATAGCCAGTGACTTCCTTGAGATTTGAGCTATTTTGAATAGTTACTTTGCCGTACGGAGCGTAATAAATCGGCGCATTAGAAGAATTTTTTATCTCGATCGCGGTCTCGCTACCACCGCCCACCGCCGAATTGTTTCTTGAAACAACCAGCACATAACTGCCAGCTGTTCCGGAGCCAAGGATTTGAGCGCTGTTTTGCACATTAACTTTGCTAGAAGTTAAGCGATTGGAAGGATTGTCAGCGATAATAATACTGCTTCCTGATCCAAAGGAAGAGGCGAGCTTAAGTTGAGCGCTGTTTGCTATGTTAAAATTTCCGGATACCCAGATAGTTCCCGTCATAGTTACGATTTTTGTGCCGTCAATTTCAAGATCGCATGTTATTTTTACCGGGCCGAGAGAAGAGCCATTGGCTGGTTTGTAAGGACAGGGAGAAGATATGGTGCCGCCTGCAACCGCATCCGCTTCCCACTGATCTAGAGTGGCGTCGGATATTGGCATCGCCAGGATGGGCTGGCCAGTTTGAATAGCGCCTCCCACGGTTACGCCGGAAATAGTAGAAGCTCCAGCCAAGAAAGCATCGCCGGTAATTACTGGCGAATTATTTCCTGTGATGTTGCCGTTTGAATATACGCTCCCGATAACTTTGCTGGTATTTTCCATTACAAGTCCACCGTTCCCGATTTGCACACCGTAGTTGAAAGAAGCTCCCACGCCAGTGTTTAATACAAGTTTATTTTTTCTCTGTCTAAAAGAAACATCTCCCAGAGCAGTGATAGTTTTTTCATTGTAACCGGAATCGGTAATTGTAGTGGTCGCAGTATTGCCATTTAAAGTGATCAAAGTAGAAGAGCCAATCGGCTTTGCCATTTTCAAGCGATAAAAAGCATCTTCTGCGCCCGATTCAGAAAGAAACAAACTTTGACGTGAGCGCGTAAGGTCAGTAGTATTTTTAAATTCACGAACAACTGGAGATACAAGTCCTGTGATTATAGCCAAAGATATAAATATAAAGAAAATTACAGACATTAGCATGGCTGCCCCCGAGTTTCTTTTTAATTTTTTAAAATGTTTACGCATATAATTAATAACTTTCTCGAAGTACGACAGTATCATAAAAATCATACGTACGGTTTAAAGAATCTCTAGTAGATCGAACAGAAAAAGAAACCTTCACTGCTTTCCCACTAGTAGTGGTAATTTCAGAAAAAACAAGGTTGGTTATAACGATATTGGAAGAATTTAAATTTCCAGTCAAAATACTATTTTCTAAAAACAAAACATTGCTTTCAGAAAGAGAGAATTCCACTAGTTTACTTGCTCCAGCATCATTTGTGGTATTAAGCCTTAAAACACTAGTGCTAATAGCATTAATGCTGGCGGATTTTCTGGTTTCTCTAGAAATTTTTTCCATGATGTGGCTAGCCTGTATAACATCTGCATGAATAGCTGTTTCTTTAAAAGACTTAGTCATAATAAGCATTGCATTAATCACGGCCGTTGAAAAAACAACCAAGAGAGCAATGTAAAAAATTAATTCAAGCACAGCAAAACCTTTTTGATTTTTGTTTTTATGCTTGGTCATGAGAAAATATCACTTAAATAAAACATTAAATTTTTACTTACCACTCGCCCGCTTTCACTCCAAGACACAGTGATTGTTATCAATTTTGTACCAGGGTCGTTTGTCCCTGAAATAGATATATCCCCTGTCACTGCATCGCGATTGACACTATCTACTCTTGCGGTGCGAGTAAAAATTCCTATTTGAGATGGTGCCTCAGAGACAGACCAAGTGGTTCCCGAAAAACTAAAATAGTAAGTATTTATTGGATTTAATCCAGAGACATTGCTCCAATTGTTGTCACGCAAGATTCTCATCGCTTCTGTTCCTTCTTCCAGTAAAAAAGCTGCCTGAGCTGCGTGAAGTGATTGACGAGAAACAGAAACAGACTTTTGAGTCACCCCCATGGCCGCTAAGATTGAAACTACAATGATCGAAAGAGCAATCAGTACTTCAACCATCATAAACCCGGACACCAACTTTGACATAGCTTTTTTGTTTTGCCTTTGAAAGCAACTTATTGTAAAAAACTCTCGGAGGTTAATATTAATTTCTGAGAATACTTTTTTGAAAAAGCAAAACAATGTCAAAGTTGGTGTGCGGGTAAACCCCTTATTGTTTTTTGTAGAAAAAAAATTCATTTTAATTTGTACTCGCTATCCCCGTGGCAGATATAGTAATAATTTTAGTCAAAGTTGAATTGGTGATAGTGACAGTTCCTGTAGCACTAGGAGTACTGTTTAATCTATTGAAATAGACGCCCGACACCCCTCCAGAAAGTGAAATAACAGAAATAGTTGCTGGGGGAATTATATCTATGGTTTCATTGTCAGTTGCACCTGAAGAAAAAGTTTTACCTTTAAAAATTATAACGCTATCCGACTGAAAATGCACGCCGTATTCAGAAGAATTGAGAGATGCAAGCGTTTGGGTGCGTGCTTTATTTATGGCCGACATGGTATCGGCGACACCATTTTTTAATACTTGATTTTTTTTGATTTTTGAAAATTGAGGAAAAACAATTGCAGCCAAAATACCAATAATCGCAATAACTATTAGTACCTCAACGAGTGTTATTCCTTTGTGATAAAAATTTTTCATTATTGTATGCTATCCAAAATAGAATAAAGTGGAGAAATCATTGAAATAGCAAAGAAACCAACCCCAGCCCCAATCACAATCATCAGTATTGGCTCAATAATTGTAGAAAGATTTTTGGTTTTATTTTCAATCTCTTCTTCATAAAAAGCAGCCACCTGTAGCAACATATCGGAAAGTTTTCCAGTTTCTTCTCCAACTTGTATCATTTCAGACATCATGACTGGATAAAGTTCTGGATGTTCTTCAAAAGTTACAGAAAACGGAGCACCTTTTTCTACAGCTACCCGCGCTTGGTCTAATGCTTTTTTATAATAAATATTTTGTACAACTTCTTCTGTTATTTCAATAGCTCGAGTAATCGAAACACCAGAAAGTAGTAGAGAAGCCATTGTACGAGTCGTACGTGCAGTATTTAGTTCTTTTGCTAAAACACCAATCACTGGAATACGCAAAACCATAAAATCAACGTATTTAGCCATAAACTTTGCTCTAAATAAAGAAAACAGGCTGAAGACTCCCAAGATTAAGATTAGAAAAGTTAAAATTAAATTATTGGAAAAGAAATTTCCAACCCAAATAATAGTGCGCGTAGAGGTTGGTAAAGATACCCCTAATTCCTTAAAAGTACTTGCTAAAGTTGGCACCACGAAAGCAAACATCAAAATACCCATAATAATCATTGCTGAGAATATCACCCCTGGGTAGATAAGCGCTCCACGAACTTTTTTAGTCAAAGAATATGCTTTTTCTAAATTTTCTCCAATATCCGACAGAGAGCCGGCTAGATTACCAGATTCCTCTCCTGCCTTCACCATAGACACAAAAAGTTTTGAAAAAACTTTAGGAAACTTCGCGAGAGCAAAAGAAAAAGTTTCTCCTGCATTTATATCAACTGATATAGATTTTAAAATTTGATTGAGCAAAACATTTTTTGTTTGTTTTTCTAATACCGACAACGCACGCGCCAAAGATAGCCCCGCGTGCAGCATTCCGCTTAAATTTTTTGTTAGAATTATCAATTCTGCTATTTTTACCTTGCGCATAAAATGCGTTAAAAAAGATACAGGATCAAAAGAATTAATTTTCTTTTCTTTAACGGACAGCGGGGTGCTACCTTTTGCTCGCAATTCACGCGCCAAAGCAAAACGATCTGCGGATTCCATCTCTCCGTTGTAAATTTCTCCAGTTGTTGATTTTGCTTTGTAAGAAAAAAGCATTTTGTTTAAATTTATTCCGAAACAACTCTAAATACTTCTTCAAGAGAAGTCGTGCCGAGAACTGCTTGAAAGACACCATCCTCGAGCATGGTCATCATCCCTTCTTTTTTGGCTTGTACCTCAATTTCGTCTTGGGAACTGCCCTTAATAATCATATCCCGGATGATAGTAGACACAGCCATGACTTCATGAATACCTACACGGCTAGCATAACCATCTGGAAATTCCTTGTTGGGGACCGGTTTATAGAAAGGAATTTTTTCCCAAACATCTTTAGGGCCGATAATTTTTTCATTTTTTAGTAATTCGAGCATTCTATCCAAATCTACAAGCTTCGCCAGGTTTTTCAACTCTGCTCCTGATAAAAAATATTTTTCTTTGTTGGGTAAAAGTCTGCGAACCAATCTCTGAGCAATAATTGTTTTGACTGTTGAAGTTATAAGAAAAGGCTCAACTCCCATATCTATCAATCTAGGAATTGCGCCAGCAGCGGAGTTGGTGTGAATGGTCGACAAAACAAGGTGCCCAGTCAAAGCAGCGTTGATGGCAAGCCCAGCCGTCTCTCCATCACGAATCTCTCCCACCATGATGATGTCTGGGTCTTGACGAAGTAGTGAACGAAGACCATTGGCAAATGTAAGTCCTATTTCAGATTTTACTTGTGTTTGATTTATTCGAGGCATTTGATATTCGATGGGGTCTTCAACGGTAGAAATATTAACTTCAGGTTTATTCAGAATTTCAAGCATAGTGTAAAGAGTCGTCGTCTTTCCACTACCAGTTGGGCCGGTCGCCAGCATCATTCCAGTTTTTAATTTCAAAGAAGAGTGTATTCTCTCAAGCGATTCACCATGGAAACCAAGAGTCTCTAAAGAAAATCCGTGTGAACTTTCTTTCAAAATTCTAATAACAGTTTTTTCACCAAAAAAAGTTGGAAGAGTAGAGACACGAAAAGAAAACTCTTCTCCATTTTGACTTATTTTAAATCTTCCATCTTGAGGCAATCTTTTTTCATCGAGTTTGAGGTTGGATAAAACTTTTATTCTGGCAGTTATCCCAGCACCCGCACTTTTGTCGAGCACCATGGCATCGTGCAAAATTCCGTCTATACGATAACGCACAGTCAGTTCTTTTTCTCCGGGCTCGATGTGTATGTCCGATGCACTTTGCAGAATTGCGTGAAAAAGCAAAGAATCAACAATTTTCACTACCGGCAATTCTTCTGCCATTTCTTTCAACTCTTTTGCAGATTTATCTCCCCCCTCCTTAGCAGAATTGCTTAATGAACCAGCTTCTCTTTGAATTATATCTCCAAATTCAACTTGTAGACTCTCTCGATATTGAACTAGAACCGATTTGATAGAAGCACTATCTGTCAGTCTTGGTAAGATTTTCAAACCAGAACGTTTTTTTATGAAATCTATTACCGGCAAATCGTCGACATCAAGCATCGCAATTTCGAGCCCAGTATCACTTTTTTTATAAGCAACTATATTATAATTTCTAGCAATCGGCTCAGGAATAAGAGAAAGAATTGAAAAATCAATTTTTTCTCCAACCAAACTAACATAGGGTATCCCTAGAGCAAAAGCCTGCATACGCATCAGGTCGCTCTCGGATATCTTCCCCTCGGAGAGAAGAACATCTCCCAGTTTTTGTTTTTTTTCTTTGGCTTGCTTGGACAGTTTATCAAGCTCTGAGCGCGGAATGAGATTGGAATCTAAAATAAATTTTTCTAGTTGTTCTTCTTTGATTTGCATCCATTACATTATAGCAAAAATTTATTCAATATGGTCTATATAAAAAACAAAATCCCCGGCGATAAATCAACCGGGGGCGTCTTTGATGCGAAAAACACTCGAACTTGTTGGGGGCCACGCTAGAACAGGTGGCTGCCGACTAGTGTCCCGGCGACAATCGCCGAGGCAATTAAGAGCAAACGCACCACAACTGGGTCTAGCCGCTTGATCTTCTTCAGGTTCAGGGAAATGGGCATCCCTTTACTTCGATCCGACATGAACCCTCCTTGCGTTTCGGGTAGCGGGATTGCTACCTATCCTTGTATATTATATCACACTTAATATATAAAAGTCAATAGGCAAAAACCCTTTATTTTAAAAGATTAATAACCCATCCATCAGTTCCAGTAGTAAAGTTAACTTTCCACCAGGTGTAACCTCCAGCAGAAGTTGGACCTTGAACAATTGTTCCTCGAGAGTTTAATACTTGTAGGCCAAGTCGAGTAGAGAAAGCGGAAGGTTCAGCTCGAACATTTAATCTGTCTGTTGTTAAGACGCTTTTGCCAACGGATAGAGTGGTGGTGTTTGAAGTGGTAGTTGTAGTAGTTCCTGTGGTTGTTGATGCTGAAGCCGAAAGAAATCTTTCGACTGCCCATCCATCAGTGCCAGTTGCAAAATCAACTCTCCACCAAGCGTAACCTTCAGCTAAAGTTGGTCCCGCAGTGATGGTGCCCCTGGCTCCATTAATTTGAATACCCAAGATAGTTCCACCAGGAGAGGTTCTGATGTTTAGGCGGTCAGCGGTAACGGACACAAAGCTACCAATTGAGAATGTTGGAGAAGGTGCAAGTGTTGGTTCTTCTGGAACTGGGAGAGGGGTGGGTTCGGGGGTAGGAGTTGGAGTAGGTTCTGGAGCTGGAGCTGGAGCTGGAGCTGGAGCTGGAGCTGGAGCTTTGACTACGAAGTTTTCTGCAGCCCAACCATCGGGAGCATTGATGAAATCAATATTCCACCAAATGTGGTCTCCACTCGCCACTGGTCCACCAATGACGGTTCCGTATGAACCTGTAGCTTGAGTTCCTAGAAGTGTTCCACTTGGAGCTGAACGAATGTTTAATATTGTAGTTGTTTGAACAGTGTCACCAATGTTGAATTTAATTGAAGGCATTGGAGTAGGAGTAGGAGTAGGAGTAGGAGTAGGTTCTGGTGCTGGTGCAGGTGCTGGTGCTGGTGCTGGTGCTGGTGCTGGAGCGGGAGCGGGAGCGGGAGCGGGAGCGGGAGTATTTGGTGGCAATACCACATCCCAAATTTTAACTTCATCAAAAACTGCATTATTACTTATACCACCAACCTGACCATTGGGACCAACATTGCCAATGTAAATATGATTGGAAGAACTTTCTGTT
>Ga0163150_10002549_pt1 | contig 27602 bp, 26 predicted proteins | sample OliLakLV19P2IB_FD_148628 | JGI IMG/M metagenome (GOLD analysis project Ga0163150, IMG submission 148628) | Freshwater microbial mat bacterial communities from Lake Vanda, McMurdo Dry Valleys, Antarctica - Oligotrophic Lake LV.19.P2.IB | ecosystem: Environmental > Aquatic > Freshwater > Lake >...
CGGCAGCGCTGAAGGCCACGCGACTCACGCCGCCCCCGGGATTTGCGCCGAAGCGCCCGAGCTCGGCGATCCGGCGCTCGAGACGCCCGGCGTCCGCGCGCGGCAGGTTCTCGTCCGCAACAGCGCACGCGAGCATCGCCGCCTGGGCGAGGGCTAGGATTGCCGCCCGCCGGAGGGTGGCACTGAACGCGATTTCCGCCATTGCAACTTCCCCTTCGCCTCCGGATTGACTTGCGTGCAGGTCCGCCGCCCATTTACATTCGGTTGGCAGCTGCAGCTTCGGGCAATCTAACCGGAAACCAGACCTTGGCGACAGGCCGCTATGACGTCGTCATCATCGGTGCCGGCCACAATGGCCTGACCTGCGGCGCCTACCTTGCGCGCGCGGGCAGGAAAGTGCTGGTGCTCGAGCGCCGCGACGTCATCGGCGGCGCGGCTGTGACCGAAGAGTTCGCGCCGGGTTTCCGGACTTCCACGTTCTCCTATGTCATGAGCCTGCTGCACCCGAAAGTCATCCGGGACCTCGGGTTGCGCGAGCTCGGCCTGACCGTGTTGCCTGCTACGGATCTCTTCTGCCCGGTCGGCAGGAATGACTTCATCCTGTTGAGCGGCGACGTCGCCAAGACCGCGCGCGAGTTCAGCCGCTTCTCGCCCCACGATGGAGCGATCTATCCGGAATTCGACGCTTTCCTGAACGAGGCCGCCAACGTAATTCGCAAGCTACTGCTCGACACGCCGGTCGATCCTTCCCGGCGAGACCTGAAGGGGCTGAAGGAACTGGCGGCGTTCGCGTGGAAATACCGCAGGATCGGCAGGAAGTTCTATCGCATCGTCGATCTCCTGACGATGAGCGCGGATGACTACCTGGCGCGCTGGTTCGAGCACGGCGTGACGCGCGCGGTGCTTGGCTATTACTGCTCGATCGGTACCTTCGCGGGTCCGAGGACACCGGGTTCCGCGTACGTCGTCATGCACCACATCATGGGCGAGCACGAAGGGGCGGGTGGCTGGGGCTTCATCCGCGGCGGCATGGGTGCGATCAGCGAAGCGATTGCCGAATCCGGACAGCGGCACGGCATGGAAATCCGGACCGGCGCCGAGGTCGTCAAGGTCGAGGTGAAGAACGGCCGCGCCGCCAGGGTGGTCACAAAGGGCGGGGAGGAGTACGCGGCAAAAGTGATCGCCTGCAACGCCAGCTGCAAAGTGCTGTTCGACCGGCTGCTCGATCCCCAGCACCTGCCCGCGGAATTCCTGAAGCACATCCGCGACTACCGCACTTTCTCGACGGCTTTCAAGATCAACATCGCGGCCGAGGCTCCACCGCGCTACGCGGCATTCGACGCGGCCCGGTGCGGATTCTCCGCGCCCAACTACGCGCACATCGGGCCCGACGTCGATTATCTTCAGGCGGCCTACGAGGACGCTTGTCAGGGACGCTACTCGAGCCGGCCCTTCATCACGGCAGTCGTGCCGACCACCGTCGACGACACGCTTGCCCCGCGTGGCAAGCATGTCGTGAACCTGTTCGGGGGTCATGCGCCTTATGAATTGAAGGGCACGACCTGGGACGCTGAGCGGGCGGGATTCCTCAAAAACGTCTACGCCACCATCGACGACGTGGCGCCTGGTTTCAGCGACGGCATCATTGCCGAGCAGTTACTGCTGCCCCCGGATATCGAGCGGATCATCAATACGCCGCACGGGCACATCTTTCACGGTGAGCTGGCGCTGGAGCAGCTCTTCTTCCAGCGGCCAGCCCCGCACTATGCGGACTACCGATCGCCGGTCCGCGGCCTCTACCAGTGCGGTTCGTCGACGCATCCGGGCGGCGGCGTGTCGGGCATTCCGGGACACAATGCGGCCCGCGAAATCCTCAAGGACTGGAAGGCGCTTCGTGGTTAGCAGTGGGGCCACTGTCGTCGCAGACGACTGGATCGACGTCCTGATCCAGTCCCAGCGACCCGGTCATTCGCTGGACCAGGCGCTGTACGGCGATCCGGCCGTATTCCGGCGCGACTGCGAGCGCATTTTCAGCAACCAATGGATCCTCGCCGGGCACGTTTCGCAGATCTCCGAGCCTGGCGACTACCTGCAGTTCAACCTGGCCGGCGAGTCGATCATCCTCATCCGCGACCGGCAGGGCGCCGTCCATGCGCTTTACAACGTATGTCGCCATCGCGGCAGCCGCGTGATTCTGGAGCCTGCCGGAAACGCGCGCACCCTGGTTTGCCGCTATCACGGCTGGACCTATGCCTGTGACGGAAGCCTCCAGGCGGCTCCGCGCATGCCGGACGGGTTCAATGCCGGGGAGCACGGCCTCGCGCGTTGCAGCCTGCGGATCGTCGAGGGCTTGATGTTCGTCAGCCTTTCCCAAGGTCCCGGGCCCGACCTCGATGCCGTGGCGTCCGGCCTGACGCCCTACCTTCGGCTGCACGGGATCGCGGAAGCCCGCGTGGCACATCGGGAGGTGTACCCGGTCCGGGCCAACTGGAAGCTGGCGGTCGAGAACTACCTCGAGTGCTACCACTGCAAGCCCGCGCATCCGGAGTATTGCGGAGTCGAGATCAAGGCCGAAAAAATCGGCGACGGCTCTCCGGTGGCACTGGCCCGCTACGAGGCGCGCCATCGTGAATGGCTTGCGCGGGCAACACATCTCGGCACGACGCTGCCGGAGTTCGGCACGGACCTGCCGCTCGACGAGCGGCTGCCGCACACCCAGTTTGGCGCCGCCTATCGTGCGCCCCTGCGCGAGGATTACTCGAGCGCCACCCAGGACGGTCGTCCAGCGGCGCCGCTCATGGGCGGCTTCAAGGACTACGACGGCGCAGAGACGGCCCTCGGCATCGGCCCCTGCAGCTACATGCTGGCCTACAACGACTACGCCACGCTTTTTGAGTTCGTGCCCCGCGAAGCGGAAACCAGCGACATCGTCGTCACCTGGCTAGTCCATGGCGCGGCACGCGAGGGCGTGGACTACGACCGCAACCGGCTGACGTGGCTATGGAGCGTGACGACCGAGCAGGACAAGTCGATCATAGAGGCGAATGCCGCCGGCATCCGCTCCACCCGCTACGCGCCCGGGCCATCCTCGCTGCTCGAGCAGGATCTCGACGGATTCCGCGAGTGGTACCTCGCGGTGATCGGGCCGGCGGGTCGCAGGCGACAACTCGCGCGGCGCGGCGGCGGCCGCTACTTCGGGATCTGATCGGTCCGCCGCTTGAGCGGCAGGCGATCATCCGGCGAATCCACTAACATGACGCGTTTAATCGCGTATGTACTGCCATGCCTGTAATCACCCTGCCTGACGGCAGCCAGAAACCCTTCGATCGACCGGTTTCCGTCGCCGAGGTCGCTGCCTCCATCGGCAAGGGCCTCGCGCGAGCTGCGCTTGCCGGCGCGGTCGACGGGCGGCTGGTGGACACCTCGCACCTCATCGATCGAGACGCGACGCTGCGGATCATCACTGCGAAGGATTCCGAGGGAATCGAGATCCTGCGTCACTCGACGGCGCACTTGCTGGCGCAGGCCGTGCAGTCGATCTACCCGAAAGCACAGGTGACCATTGGCCCGGTCATCGAAGACGGCTTTTATTACGACTTTGCCTTCGAGCGGACCTTTACGCCGGAGGACCTCGCGCAGTTCGAGCAGAAGATGCGCGAGATCGTCAAGGCCGACCAGCCCGTGCACCGGCGCGTGCTGTCGCGCGACGCAGCGGTCGCGCATTTCAAGTCGATCGGTGAGCACTACAAGGCCGAGCTCATTGCGGCGATCGCGGCCGGCGAGGAGATCTCGCTCTACGGCCAGGGCGACTGGGAAGACCTGTGCCGTGGCCCGCATGTGCCATCCACGGGCAAGCTCGGCGCCTTCAAGCTGACTAAAGTCGCCGGCGCTTACTGGCGAGGCGATTCGCGCAACGAGATGCTGCAGCGAATTTACGGCACGGCCTGGCCGGACGAGAAGCAGCTCAAGGACTACCTCACGCGCCTCGAGGAAGCCGAGAAGCGCGATCACCGGCGCATCGGCCGCGAGCTGGACCTGTTCCATTTCCAGGAGGAAGCGCCAGGCGCGGTTTTCTGGCATCCGCACGGCTGGACCATCTTCCAGCAGCTGATCGCCTACATGCGCGAGAAGCAGTCCGCGGCTGGATACCAGGAGATCAGCAGTCCCGAGGTCATGGACCGTGAGCTCTGGGTGCAGTCGGGCCACGTCGAGAAGTTCGGCGAGAACATGTTCCTGACCAGGACACCGGACGAGCGCGTTTACGCCATCAAGCCGATGAACTGCCCCGGTCACGTGCAGGTGTTCCGGCAGGGGCTGCACAGCTACAAGGAGCTGCCGCTGCGGTACGCGGAGTTCGGCAAAGTGCACCGCTACGAGCCTTCGGGCGCGCTGCACGGTCTGCTGCGCGTGCGCGCCTTTACCCAGGACGATGCCCACGTCTTCGTCACCGAGGACCAGATCGGCGATGAGACCGTGCGCGGCATCGACCTCATGATGTCGATCTATCGCGACTTCGGCTTCGAAAACGTCCGCGTCAAGTTCGCGGACCGGCCGGAGCGCCGCGTCGGCGACGACGCGACCTGGACGAAAGCGGAAGAGGCGCTCAAGGAGGCGACGCGCGCGGCGGGCATCGAGTACGAGTTCAATCCGGGTGAGGGCGCGTTCTACGGTCCCAAGCTGGAGTTCGTGCTAAAGGACGCCATAGGCCGCGACTGGCAGTGCGGCACCTGGCAGGTCGACCTGAACCTTCCGGGAAGGCTCGGCGCGTACTACATCGACGAGGGCAGCCAGAAGAAGACACCGGTCATGCTGCACCGGGCGATCTTTGGCTCACTGGAGCGCTTCTTCGGGATCCTGCTCGAACACCATGCCGGTAAGTTGCCCACCTGGTTGTCGCCGGTGCATGCGGTCGTGATGAATATCAGCGAAAAGCAGGCGAATTTTACGGCCGAAGCCTTCGAATTCCTTAAAAATCAGGGGCTTCGGGTCGAAACCGACTTGCGGAACGAGAAAGTGGGCTATAAAATCCGCGAGCACACGCTGAAGCGTGTCCCGTACCTGCTCGTCGCGGGCGATCGGGAAGTCGAGTCCAGGCAGTTGGCCGTGCGCACGCGCTCCGGGATGGATCTGGGTGCCATGCCCCTGGAAGAGGTGGCCGCTCGGATCGCCCGGGATGTGGCGAGCCGCGGCCTTGATCATTTGGAGGGCTGAATATTTCGACATCGAAACGCGTAAGGCGCAACGAGGAGATCCTTGCGCCGCAGTTACGCGTGATAGGCGCCGACGGGAGTCAGGTCGGCGTACTGAGCCGCAGCGAGGCACTGGCCAAAGCCACGGCTGAGGAATTGGATCTCGTGGAGGTTTCGCCGACTGCCGAGCCGCCTGTCTGCCGGATCATGGACTTCGGAAAGTACCTGTTCGAGCAGAGCAAGAAGGCTCATTCCGCGAAGCGCAAGCAGAAGCAGATCCAGCTCAAGGAAGTGAAATTCCGGCCGGGCACGGAAACGGCGGATTACCAGGTCAAGCTGCGTAATCTGATCAAGTTCCTGTCGGCGGGTGACAAGGCCAAGGTAACCATGCGGTTCCGCGGCCGGGAGATGGCCCACACCGAGGTCGGGCGCAGGCTCCTCGACCGCCTGGTGATCGACCTCGCCGATTACGGCGTGATCGAACAGCATGCGGCGATGGAAGGGCGCCAGATCACGATGGTCATATCTCCGAAGAAGAAGTGACCGGCGGGCGACCGCCGATACGCCTCCAGCCCGCGCAAGCGGTGTGAAGAGGTTATAAAAGGAGACGAACGATGCCCAAGTTGAAAACCAACCGGGCTGCGGCGAAGCGTTTTCGCAAGACGGCGAAAGGCTTCAAGCGCGGCCAGGCGAACCGCCGCCACATCCTCACCAAGATGACGAAGAAGCGTAAGCGCCAGTTGCGCGGCTCGACGATGGTCCATGAGACCGACGTCGGCCGGCTCGTGCGATTGCTGCCCCACGCGTGATGCGCAGAACCCAGGAGTGATGTGACATGGCAAGAGTAAAACGTGGCGTCGTTGCAGGACGCCGCCACAAGAAGGTCCTCAAGAAGGCGAAGGGCTACTACAACGCCCGGCGCAAGGTCTATCGCGTCGCGAAGCAAGCGGTCATCAAGGCCGGCCAGTACGCGTACGTGGGCCGGCGCCTGAAGAAGCGCGACTACCGCGCGCTGTGGATCCAGCGCATCAATGCGGCGGCCCGTGGCTTCGGCCTTTCGTACAGCCGGTTCATCTCCGGTGTCCAGGCGGCCGGGATCGAAATCGACCGCAAGGCCCTCGCCGACATCGCGGTGCACGACATCGCGGCGTTCGGCGCGATCGTGGAGAAGGCGAAGGCCGCACTGGCCGCCAAGTAGCGCGACCCGGGGATTCAGGTGAAAGACCTGGAATCGCTCGTCGCGCGGACGCTGGCCGAAGTCGGCTCGAGCGCGGATCTCGCCGCGCTAGAGTCGGTGCGCGTTGCCGCCCTCGGTCGCAAGGGTTCCGTCACCGAATTGCTCAAGAGTCTCGGCAGCCTGCCGGCTGCCGAGCGCAAGGCCGCCGGCGCAGTCATCAACGAGGCCAAGGCGCGCATCTCGGAAGCGCTCGACTCCAGGCGCGCCGCGCTCGATGCGACGGCGCTCGAGCGCGAGCTCGCGAGCGGCGCGATCGACGTGAGCTTGCCAGGCCGGGGCCAGTCGGTCGGCGGCCTGCACCCGGTGACGCGCACGCGTCTCAGGATCGAGGCGATCTTCCGTCGCGCGGGCTTCAGCGTCGCGGAAGGGCCGGAAGTCGAGGACGATTTCCACAACTTCGAGGCGCTCAACATCCCCGCCAATCACCCGGCGCGGGCGATGCACGACACGTTCTACTTCGGCGACGGGCGGCTGCTGCGCACCCACACCTCTCCAGTGCAGATCCGGGCGATGAAGCTGCAGGGGGTGCCGATCCGCGTGATCGCGCCGGGCCCGGTGTACCGGCGTGACTCGGACGTCACCCACACGCCGATGTTCCACCAGGTCGAGGGCCTGGTGCTCGACGAAGACGTGAGCCTCGCGAACCTCAAGGCAGTGCTGGCCGGCTTCGCCGAGCAGTTCTTCGAGAAACCTCGCGGCCTGCGGTTCCGGCCGTCGTACTTCCCGTTCACTGAGCCCTCCGCAGAGGTCGACATCCAATGCGTGCTCTGCGACGGTGCGGGTTGCCGCATCTGCAAGCAGACCGGCTGGCTCGAAATTCTCGGCTGCGGCATGGTGCACCCGAACGTCCTGACGGCCTGCGGCGTCGATGCGACGCGCTGGCAGGGGTATGCATTCGGAATGGGCATCGAGCGCCTCGCGATGTTGCGCTATGCGGTGAACGACCTGCGCATGTTCTTCGAGAACGACCTGCGCTTCCTCGCGCAGTTCAACCGGGGCTGACGGCCATGCGCATCAGCCTTGCCTGGCTCCGTGAATGGGTCGATGCGGGACTCGACACAGCCGAACTCGCCGCGCGCCTGACCATGAGTGGACTCGAAGTCGAGTCGATCGAGGCGGCGGCCGGTGACTTCCAGGGCGTAGTGGTCGGCGAGGTCCTGTCCGTCGAGCGCCATCCTGACGCCGACAAGCTCACCGTCTGCCAGGTTGCGGGCGGCGGAACGGCGCTTCTGCAAGTCGTCTGCGGCGCAAGCAACGTGCGCGCGGGCCTCAAGACACCGCTGGCGTTCGAAGGCGCGAAACTCGCCGCCGGCCTTGTGATTCGCAGGACGAAGCTGCGCGGCGTCGAGTCGAACGGCATGCTCTGCTCGGCGCGCGAGCTCGGCCTGTCGGAGGAGCACGAGGGCATCCTGGAACTCCCCGACGAACTCGTAACCGGCACGCTGCTTCGCGATGCACTGGCACTCGACGATACGATTCTCACGCTCAACGTGACGCCGAATCGCGGCGACGTGCTCTCGGTACTGGGGGTCGCCCGCGAAGTGGCAGCCATCACCGCCCGCAAGATTGCGCCTCCCGCGCTGGAACCGGTGGTCCCGGTCACGCGCGAGAAATTCGCCGTCCGCCTCGAGGCGCCGGCGGCCTGCCCGCGCTTTGCGGGCCGGGTCATCCAGGGCGTGAATCCCGCCGCGCGTACCCCGCTGTGGATGCGCGAGAGACTACGCCGCGCCGGTCTCCGGCCGATACGTCCCCTGGTGGACGTTACCAGCTACGTGATGCTCGAGCTGGGCCAGCCGCTGCATGCCTATGACCTGCGGCGCCTGCACGGGCACATCGAGGTGCGAATGGCGCGGGAGGGCGAAAAGCTCCTGCTGCTCGATGGACGCGAGATCGCGCTCGACCCAGCGACGCTCGTGATCGCCGACGGCTCCGGACCGGTCGGGCTCGCCGGTGTCATGGGCGGCGAGAAGAGCGGCATCGCCGCCGATACGGCGGATGTCTTCCTCGAAGGCGCGTTTTTTCCGCCGGACACGGTGGCGGGTGTCGCGCGCCGTCACGGTCTGGTGACGGACGCGGCGCAACGGTTCGAGCGCGGCGTGGACCCGCGTGGACAGGAGCGGGCAATCGAGCGCGCGACCCAGCTGCTGCTGGCCATTGCGGGCGGGCGGCCGGGTCCGACCGTCCTGACACAGGATGAAGGTGCCCAGCCCAAGCGCCCGGGCGTAACGCTGCGCCCCGAGCGGGTTGCAAGTCTTCTCGGCGTGCAAATCCCGCGCGCCGAGATTGAGGAGATCCTGCGCCGGCTCGGCATGCAGGTTGCCGGAGCCGGCGACGTCATGGGCGTCATTCCGCCGAGTCATCGGTTCGACATCGTGATCGAACAGGACCTCGTCGAGGAAATCGGCCGGATCTTCGGCTACGACAACATCCCGCGCACCGATGCCAGGATGCCGCAGCGCCCGCAGCCGGTGACCGAACGCGCCGTGACGCGCGAGCGGCTCCGGCTACTGCTGGTCGATCGCGGCTACCAGGAAGTGATCACCTATAGCTTCGTCGATCCGCGCTTGCAGCGCCAGATGTTCCCGGGACAGGAAGCGCTTGCGCTCGAGAATCCGCTGTCGGCGGAGCTCGCCGAGATGCGTGTGTCGCTCTGGCCGGGCCTCGTGGAGACGGCGCGGTTCAACCAGCGTCGGCAGCTGGAGCGCGTGCGGATATTCGAGGTCGGCACGCGCTTCGAGATGCACGGCGGCCGTCTCGTCGAAAGCCAGGTCATCGCGGGGCTCGTGACAGGTGCTGCTCTGCCGGAGCAGTGGGGAACCAAAAAGCGCGCGGTGGACTTCTACGACCTCAAGTCGGATGTCGAGGGGCTGTTCGCGCTGACGGGCCGGCAGGCCGAAATAAGTTATGTCGCAGAGCGGCGAGACTGCCTGCATCCGGGTCGCAGCGCGGCTGTCTTCGATGGCAAGGTCCGCGTCGGGTGCATCGGCCAGTTGCAGCCGGAGCTCGCCCGGGCACTTGACTTGCGCGATGCGCCGTGGGTATTCGAGCTTGGAATAGACCCGAGCTTCCGTTCGGAAGTCCCTGTATTCAGGGAGATTTCAAAGTACCCTGCGATCCGGCGTGACCTCGCTGTCGTGGTCGACGAAGCCGTTACGCTGGGCGAACTGCGGGAAAGCGTTAATTTTGCCGCGAAAGGCCTGCTGCGCGAACTCGCCGTATTCGACGTCTACCGGGGGAAGGGGGTAGAAGCCGGGCGAAAAAGCATCGCTTTAGGCTTGATTTTACAGGAAACTTCTCGCACCCTTACTGACACAGAAGCCGATACCGTGGTTGCCGCGGTCATCGAGCGCGTCAAGGGTGAACTGAAGGCGGGGATCCGGGAATAGTCGGGATGGCACTCACGAAGGCGGAAATCGCCGAGGCCTTGTTCAACCAGCTTGGCTTGAACAAGCGCGAAGCGCGGGAGCTCGTAGATCTCTTTTTCGAAGAGATCCGCGCGGCGCTTGCGACCGGCGGGCAGGTGAAATTGTCGGGCTTCGGCAATTTCGACCTGCGCGACAAGAACCAGCGTCCGGGAAGGAATCCCAAGACCGGCGAGGAGATCCCGATTTCCGCGCGCCGCGTCGTGACGTTCCGACCAGGACAGAAGCTGAAGGCCCGCGTCGAAGCTTATGCTGGAAGCAAGTAACAACAAGGACCTGCCGGCGATCCCGGCAAAGCGCTACTTCACGATCGGTGAAGTGAGCGACCTGTGCGGCGTGAAGCCGCACGTGCTGCGCTACTGGGAGCAGGAGTTCCCGCAGCTGAAGCCCGTCAAGCGGCGCGGCAATCGCCGCTATTACCAGCGCCAGGACGTCATCACGATCCGCCAGATCAGGAGCCTGCTCTACGACGAGGGCTTCACGATCGGCGGGGCACGCAACCGGCTCGACGGCGACGAAGCGCGTGAGGACAACACCCAGGCGCGCCAGGTCATCCGGCAAATCCGTGCCGAGCTCGAGGAGCTGCTCAGGATCCTGCGGCGCTGAGTCCGGCGGCCGCCGGATCGGCTATCATTCCAGTGTCGGAGCGTGGCGCAGCCTGGTAGCGCACTTGCATGGGGTGCAAGGGGTCCCGGGTTCAAATCCCGGCGCTCCGACCAATTAACCTGGATTCCGAGCCGTGATGAACCAGGTGCTGGAAGGCGCCCAGACTCCGTCATCGCGCTCGTAGCGCGCGAGCGTCTCGCGCAATGCCTCGACGACCTTCGGCTTCAGGCGTTCGCCCTCGGCGCCGGCGAGCCTGATGATTTCGCCCGCTGGCCCGAGCGCCATTGCGAACTCGACGGCGTCCGCAAGATTGCGGCCGATGCAGATATCGGTGTCGAAACGTTCGAATGAGACCTGTTCAAATCCCGCACCTTTCATCATTGCGCTGACCATGTCGGGGCCCGCCATCGCGAACGGGCCGGGCCCGCAATGCACCTGGTTGGCTTCCTCATGTGAAACCACTGGAACGATGTCGCGGACTCGCAGCTCCGCGTCGTGCAGCCAGGGATTGTCCTCGCGCTTGCGCCAGACGATCTGGGCGAGACTGCCGCCCGGCTTCAAAGCCCGCCTGATGTTCCGGAACGCCGCGACCGGGGACATGAAGAACATCGTCCCGAAGCGTGCGAAGGCGTGGTCGTATGGGCCGCGCAGGTCGTCTTCCTGCACGTCGGCGGCAAAGAATCGAGCGTTCGCCACGCCTGCAGCGGCGGCATCCTGCTCACTGGCCAGGATGAAATTCCGGGCGCAGTCGACGCCGACCGCCTCGCCCTGCGAGCCAAGCTGCTGCGCGATCTGGATGGTGGAATCGCCGAAGCCGCAGCCTACGTCGAGTACGCGCTCGCCCGCGCCATACAATTTCCGCGAGAGAAGTTCGTTGCTGTGACCGGAAAGTCCCGCGACCAGCAGGTGCTTGAAGCGCTGGAACTTGTCGAACAGGACTGTGTTCCACGCTTCGACGACGATTTCGTTGTCGTGCAGGGTCATCTCATCCGCTCGACTGGCCTGAATTCGCGGGGCCCGGCTGCCGCGATCGCGCGCCGGGCCCCACTGGAATCCGTTCCGTGCGCTTCAGGGAGCCTGGGCCTTGATCTCCCAGATGTAGTCCGTGTGCTCACCACAGATCTCGGTCAGCGCGTCGCCAGCGGGATTGTCCTCCATCGCTTCGACGACCGCGGCGCGCGCTTCCATGAGCGCCTTGACGTCGGTGGCGCTGAATGTCTCGAGGCGACGGTACTTGCCGCCGACGATGTGCTCCAGCCAGCCCCACGACTTCAGCTTGCCGTCGGCGACCATCTTGTCGAACACCGGGGCGAGCATGCCCTTCACAAGGGCATCGGCCTGCGATTCACGCGTCTGGTCGCAGACGTAATAAGTGGAGAACGAAGCGCCGCCGCGGTTCGCGGTTCCGATGTTCCCTGCCACTGCGCGCCAGATGTAGTCGTCATGAGACGGACAGATTGCACTCGACTCGGCGCCGAGCTTCTTGTTCTTCTCGTTCGCGTCTTGCTGGTCGCCCATTTTTTTCTGCGCATCCAGCAGGGCCTGGACGGATCCTGCACCGTGAACGGAGGCGCGGCGCCACTGGCCGCCGGTCTGGTGGCCCAGGTAACTGTAGGTGTTGATCGAGCCGTCCTTCATGGCCGCGTCCAGCACTGGCTTCTGCACCTGGTCGAAAATCTCGTCATACCTTTCCTGTTTCGAGAAATCGCAGTACGAGTAGGTCGCGTAGATATATCGCTCGGCCGCCTGGTCCTGCGCAGATGCCGCCGTGCTGGCGAGCAGGCACAGACAGGCCGGGAGCGCCCAGACTCCTGACTTCATTGATTTCATGTTGTTCCCCCTGTAACCGGACAGTGGCTGGTCCGGCGTCAGCGCGGGCAGTATAGGCCCTGCAGGCGCGTCATCGGCGGTCGGCTGGAGCGTCGCCGAGGATCCGGCACCCGAACACCGGGCCGGCGGTGTAACCCGGTTCCGGCTCGAAGCGGACCCGTACGCGATCCTTGCCACGTATGAGTGGCTTGGGCAAGGCGTAGTCGCGCTCGATGAACTCACCGGGATTCTCGCCCTGCAGTCGTTGGGTGGCGATGCGCTCGCCTTCCACCAGGATGTGGAAAATCCTGTCGCGTTCGCCGCCCCAGTACATCGTGCGCAGGACGAGAGCCTCATCGCGGACGGCGGCATCGAATTCCATGAACCCCCCGGTCCTCGCATCGCGCCCGGGCCGGAACCGGTATGACACCGCATATGAAACCTCGCTGGCGAGCCCATGACGACGCTCGTCGTCCTCGATGCCCAGGCGGATCACATCGACCGACCGCGCATCCAAAGCCGCAGCACGCTCGCGCTCGGCCGCGCGCCCCGCGAGCGCCGCCTGCCATTCGGTGGGCGTATAACGCCTGAGATAGACCGCGGTGCGACGATCGTAGAGGCTGAAGAACGGCGCGAACTCGAGGTCTGCCGGCTGTCCGAGACCGCGGGTCCGGAACGTCGCTTTCGCCGGGTCGGTCGCGTGCACGGAAGCCAGCGGGTCTTTGCCGACAAGCGCGGGCTCAGGGCCGTCGAACGCCGCCTGCGCCGGCCCGAGGTCCGCGGCAAGCACGAGCGGGCCGTGCAGCAGGGCCACGGTCGAGGGATCGTCCGGAGTCGGCTCGAACCGGGGGCGCATCGGCAACTCGAGCTCGATGGTGTCACCGGCCCGCCAGGCGCGTCGCACGCGGAGATAGCCATCCGTGCTGCCGCGAGCCTCAACCGCCTCGCCGTTGACCCGCGCAGCCGGCGCCGTGCACCAGCCGGGTATCCGCAGCGCGACTTCGAGCCCATCCTCGCCGTGCACCGCTTCGAATCGCACCGTCACGCGCTCGTCGAACGGGTAGTCGGATTCGAGCGCGAGGCGCATGCCGCGCGCATCCCAGGCGAGCGTCGCCGGGATGAACAGGTTGACGTAGAGCGTCTCATCGCCCTCCCAGAAGATTGAATCACCGTGCTTGGCGTGGGTTTCCATGCCCGTCCCAACGCAGCACCAGAAGGAATCGAAGGGCGCGGACCATTCGCGCGCGGTCCCGCTCATGAGCGGGACCATGTACGCGAACGCGCCATCGCGCGGCCGCTGGTGCGCGAGCATGTGGTTGAGGTGCGCACGCTCGTAGTAGTCGAAGTACGCTGCGCGCGGTTCTGCCGCGAAGAGCTTCCGCGTCAGCTTCAGCATGTTGTAGGTGTTGCAGCTCTCGCAGGTCTGTTCCGTGATGTAGCGCGACAGCGAGCCGGACTCCTGGAAGTTCTCGCGGTCGCTGTTGCCGCCGATGACGTAACTGCGATCGTCGGTCACTGCATGCCAGAAGAACCGGGCACCGCCGAGTTCCCGCGCGTCGTCCGTTAGTTCGGCATGACGGGCGAGCCCGATCAGCTTCGGAATCTGCGTATTCGCATGCAGGAAAGTAAGCTCGTCGCGTCCGGCAATCAACGGGGCGAGCACCGCATGATGGTGGAAGCGCTCCGCGAGCCTGAGCCAGCGCTGATCGCCGGTTCGGGCAGACAACTCGGCGAGGACTTCGCTCATGCCGCCGAATTCGGTTCCGAGCACCGACTGCACCTGCGCCGTGTCGAGACCGGCGAGCGTGCGCTCGATGAATGCCGCAAGCGCCTCTGCGACCGCGATGGCATCGGCGCTCGCGCAATGCGCGTGGGCGTCGAGCAGGCCGGCAAACAGCTTGTGCCAGTTGTAGAACGGCGCCCAGCAGCCGTTCAGGTAGAAGCGTGCGGAACGGATGTCTCCACCGGCGATCTCCTGCATGACGCGCCGGCCGGGTTCGATTGCGCCGCTCGATTCGTTACGGCGCGTGAACGCGCCGACAAAGCCGTCGCGCCCCGCGCGTTGGCAGGCGCCGAGCTCGCCGACAATGTAGTGGGCGCGAACCCGGCACTCCGAGTCGCCGGTCTGCGCATGCATGAGCGCGCAGGCTGAGAGGTAGTGGCCGAGCGAATGGCCGGCAATCGTATCCAGTTCCCAGCCCCCGTATCGCTCGCCCTTCGGCGGCAGGCCCGCCTGAACGCGATAGTCGTGCAGCAGGCGGTCAGGCTCGAGGCGATGCAGGTAGGCCCGGTTGGACTCGACCGCCTGCAGCCATGGTGACGGTTGCAGGCGCACGGCTGTCATCGGCAAGGGCCGGACTGCATTGCGCTGCAAAGAAAGCGCGACGCGCGGCAACCCGAAGGCGGCAGCCAGTGATGCGAGGATGGCGCCCTGCAGCACGCGTCGTCTGGGAATCACAACCGGGAATCGCATCCGCGTACGTTACCCCGGTGTCGTCAACTGCAACATAGACCTAGTACACTGGGACATCCGGGAGGGGAACATGTCAGGAAGACTCGCTTACGTGACGGGCGGGATGGGCGGCATCGGCACGGCGATCTGCAGGCGCCTGTGTCGCGAGGGTTTCCTGGTCGTGGCGGGGTGCGGGCCAGGCTCGCAGCGCAAGGACCGCTGGATCGCCGACATGCGTGCCGAGGGGCACGTGGTTCATGCCTCCGAGGGCAACGTCGCCGACTGGGAGTCGACCCGCGCGGCTTTCGAGAGAGTACGCAACGAACTCGGGCCGGTGGACGTGCTCGTGAACAATGCGGGAGTCACCGCGGACGGGACATTCCGCAAGATGACATTCGAGCGCTGGCACAAGGTCATCGACACCAACCTCAACAGCCTGTTCCACGTCACCAAGCAGGTCATCGACGGCATGATGGATCGCGGCTGGGGCCGCATCGTCAACATCTCTTCCGTGAACGGGCAGAAAGGGCAGTTCGGCCAGACGAATTACTCGACGGCGAAGGCCGGCATCCACGGCTTCACGATGGCGCTCGCGCGGGAAGTCGCGTCCAAGGGCGTCACGGTCAACACGATCTCGCCGGGCTACATCGGCACCGACATGGTCCGCGCCGTGAAGCCCGAGGTACTCGAGAAGATCGTCGCCACGATCCCGGTCGGAAGACTGGGAACGCCCGAGGAAATTGCGTCCATGGTCGCTTGGCTCGCGTCGGATGACGCGGCCTTCGCGACGGGCGCCGATTTCTCGCTCAACGGCGGCCTGCACATGTCCTGATGGGGGGACGACAAGCACGATGAAAACACGCGCAGCAATCGCCTGGGCGGCCGGCAAGCCGCTGGAGGTCGTCGAAGTCGACCTGGACGGCCCGAAGGCCGGCGAGGTCCTGGTCGAAATCCGCGCGACGGGTGTCTGCCATACGGACGAGTTCACGCGCTCCGGCGCCGATCCGGAGGGCCTGTTCCCGGCGATCTTCGGGCACGAGGGCGCTGGCGTCGTGGTGGACGTCGGTCCCGGCGTGAAGTCGCTCAGGAAGGGCGACCACGTGATCCCGCTCTATACGCCCGAATGCCGGGAGTGCAAATCCTGCACCTCGCGCAAGACCAACCTCTGCACGGCGATTCGCGCGACCCAGGGCAAGGGCGTCATGCCGGATGGCACGAGCCGCTTCTCGACGGGCGGCAAGATGGTCCACCACTACATGGGCTGCTCGACGTTTTCCAACTACACCGTGCTGCCCGATATCGCGCTCGCGAAGATCCGCGAGGACGCGCCGTTCGAGAAGGTCTGCTATATCGGCTGCGGCGTAACGACGGGCATCGGCGCCGTGATCAATACGGCCAAGGTGGAGCCGGGCGCGAATGTCGTGGTCTTCGGCCTCGGCGGCATCGGCCTCAACGTGATCCAGGGCGCGCGCATGGCGGGTGCCAACAAGATCGTCGGCGTGGACGTCAACCCGAAGCGCAAGCCGCTTGGCGAGAAGTTCGGCATGACGCACTTCGTCAATCCGAAGGAGGTCAGGGAGGACCTCGTGGCCCATCTCGTCGCCCTGACCGACGGCGGCGCCGACTACAGCTTCGAATGCGTTGGCAACGTCGACCTGATGCGCCAGGCGCTCGAGTGCTGCCACCGCGGCTGGGGCGTCTCGGTGATCATCGGCGTCGCCGGCTCGGGCCAGGAGATCAAGACCCGACCGTTCCAGCTCGTCACCGGCCGCGTCTGGAAGGGCACGGCCTTCGGCGGCGCGCGCGGCCGCACCGATGTGCCGAAGATCGTCGACTGGTACATGGATGGCAAGATCAACATCGACGACATGATCACGCACGTCATGCCGCTCGCCAAAATCAACGATGCCTTCGACCTGATGCACAGCGGTACATCGATTCGAAGCGTCGTGACGTTCTGAAACCGTAGGAGGGGATACCCAACATGGCAGTCAAGATTCACCCGTCGGTCGACAACGGCGTCAAGCCGGGCACGAATGGTTTCCAGGGAGGCACGCTCACCTGCAGGTGCGCGAGCAATGCGGTCACGGTGACGCTCGCGAGCGACGTCGCCTTCAACCACGCCTGCGGCTGCAGCAAGTGCTGGAAGCCGGATGGCGCGGCGTTCTCGGTCGTCGCGGTCGTGGGCCGTGACAAGCTCTCGGTCACTGCCAACGGCGACAAGCTGAAGATCGTGGACCCCAGCGCTGCGATCCAGCGCTACGCCTGCACCGGCTGCGGCGTGCACCTGTACGGCCGCATCGAGAACAAGGGCCACCCGTTCCACGGCTTCGACTTCGTCCACGTCGAACTTTCGAAGGACAAGGGATGGGCCGCCCCGGAGTTTGCCGCATTCGTATCGTCGATCATCGAGACCGGCGCAGCGAAGCCGGAAGACATGGCCGGCGTGCGTGCGCGTCTCAAGGAACTCGGTCTGGAGCCGTACGATTGCCTGAGCCCGGCCCTGATGGACGCGATCGCCACGCACACGGCGAAAGCGAAAGGCGTCCTGAAGGCTTGATGCAGCCTATGTCCAGCGCCGGCGGGAGCGAATGGCGATGACCGCGGCGCCGGAACTTGTTTCGCGGCATGCAGCGTTCGGCGGGGCGGTGAGCTTCCATCGCCACGCCGCTGTCGAGACCGCTTGCGCGATGCGCTTCGCCGTCTACCTGCCGCCGCAGGCCGAGCGGCGGCGGGTTCCGGTGCTCTGGTACCTCGCGGGCCTGACCTGCAGCGAAGAGACGTTCATGATCAAGGCCGGGGCGCAGCGCATCGCCGCAGAGCTCGGACTTGCACTGGTCGCGCCGGACACGAGCCCGAGGGGCGTGACGCTGCCCGGCGACGGCGATTCGTGGGACTTCGGGGTCGCTGCGGGCTTCTATCTCGACGCCATAGAGGATCCCTGGTCGCGCCACTACCGAATGTATTCGTACATCACGCGGGAACTTGCGGAGCTGGTCGAGAAGAACTTCCCGGTGGACCCGCAGCGCCAGGGCATTTTCGGGCACTCCATGGGCGGCCACGGCGCGCTCACGATCGGGCTCAAACACCCGGATCGGTACCGGTCCATCTCGGCCTTCGCGCCCATTTCCGCGCCGACGCACTGTCCCTGGGGACAGAAAGCCTTCTCCGGATACCTGGGACCTGACCGCGAGCACTGGCGACAATACGACGCCTGCGAACTGGTTCGCGCGCTGCCAACGGCCTCCGGGCGCCCGCCGCTGCTAGTCGACCAGGGGACCGGGGACCAATACCTGGAGCAGCAACTGATGCCGGAACGTCTCGAGCTGGCCTGCAAGGACTCCGGCTACCCGCTGACGCTGCGGCGCCAGCAGGGATACGACCACGGCTACTACTTCATCTCCACATTCATGGAAGACCACCTGCGCCACCACGCGCGCGCACTGCTCGCCTGAGTCAGCGCTTCAGCAGGCCGAGGATCGCGCGAAACCTGCGCCCGTAGGGCGGGGCGAGCAGGGAGGTGGCGCTGATCCTGCCGTCGATGAACACGGGTTTCAGCTTGGAGAATCGGTCGAATCCGGCGCGCCCGTGATACTCACCCATGCCGCTCGGTCCGACGCCGCCAAACGGCAGGTTCTCCTGCACCACGTGCAGCGCAGTGTTGTTGACGGTGACGCCGCCCGACAGCGTTTGCTCCAGAACGGCTTCGAGATTCCGGTCACGGGCGCCGAAATAGTAGAGCGCGAGCGGGCGGGGTCGCGCATTGACGAACGCGATGGCCTCGTCGATCGTGTCGTAGCCGATCACGGGAAGGATCGGGCCGAAGATCTCCTCCTGCATGACGCGCATCCCGTCGCTCACGTCGGTCAGTGCGACCGGCGAGAGTCGCCGGCGCTCGACGTCCGAGGCCTCCTCGTGCAGGGGATGGATCGAGGCACCCTGCTCGCGGGCGTCGTCGAGGTATCCGGCGAGCCGCCGAAACTGCCGCTCGCTCGCGATCGACGTGTACTGCGGGTTGGTCGCGAGCGTGGGGAAATAGTCGCGCGTCGCCGCGCGGCAAGCCTGGATGAAGGGGTTTACAAGCGGCCTCGGCACCAGTGCATAGTCCGGCGCGACGCATGTCTGGCCGGCGTTGATCAGTTTCCCGTACATGACCCGTCGCGCGGTTTCCGCCAGGTCGAATCCGGTCGTCACGATCGCAGGCGATTTGCCGCCCAGTTCAAGGGTTACCGGGGTGAGGTTTGCGCTCGCGGCCTTCATGACCTCGCGGCCAACCGCTGTCGATCCGGTGAACAGCAGGTGGTCGAAGGGCAGCGACGCAAAGGCCTTTGCCACGGTTGCATCTCCGTTGAACGCGACCACTTCGTCAGCCGCGAAGTTGCGAGCGACGATGGACTCGAACAGGGCGCCGAAGCGCGGCGTGTGCTCGGACAGCTTGAGCATGGCGCGGTTGCCTGCGGCGATTGCGGCCGTGAGCGGCGAAATGGCGAGGTAGAGCGGGTAGTTCCACGGCACGATGATGCCGACCACGCCGAGCGGCTGACGCATCAGCTGTGCGCCGCCGGGCAGGCTCCACCAGGCCACGGCCCGGCGCTCGGTGCGCATCCAGCGCCGCAGGTGGCGCCGCGCATGCGCGATGCCCTCCAGACTGGTGAAGATCTCGAGCAGCTCCGTTTCTTCGCCGGCGCGCAGCCCGAAGTCGGCGGAGATCGTGTCGCGGATGCCGGCCGAGTGTTCCCGCAACATGCGCGCAAGACGCGCCAGGCGGTCGCGCCGCTCGACGTGGCCCGGGCAAGGGTCGGCGGCGAAGGCCTGCCGCTGGAGCTCGAGGGCCTGCGTAAGCTGCGCGGGATGGGTCAGGAGGCGGGCGGAATCGTGTGCCATGGCCATCGCGGGTATTCTAAGCAGATAATCGCACACGCTGCCCGCGATCGCGGCCAGGGTCGTATGCCACGCAGTTGGCTCCAGGGGGTCCAGGTGAAGATCGGTTGTCCGAAAGAAATCAAGGTTCACGAGTATCGCGTCGGCCTGGTGCCGGCGGGAGTTCGGGAGTTGGCCGCGGCAGGTCACCAGGTGATCGTCCAGGCCGGCGCCGGCGCCGGTATCGGCATCGGGGATGATGCGTATCGCGCCGCAGGCGCGACTGTCGTCCCGGACGCGAAGTCCATCTTTGCCGAGTCCGAGATGATCGTGAAGGTCAAGGAGCCGCAGCTACCGGAGTGCGCGCAGCTCCGGCAAGGCCAGGTTCTGTTTACCTACCTGCACCTCGCCGCCGACAAGGAGCAGGCCAAAGCCCTCGTGAAGTCAGGGGTCACGGCCATCGCTTACGAGACGGTGACCGCCCCGGATCGCTCGCTTCCGCTGCTGACGCCCATGAGCGAGGTGGCGGGGCGCATGTCCATTCAGGTTGGTGCGACCGCGCTGCAGAAGGCCAACGGTGGATTTGGCGTGCTGCTGGGCGGCGTGCCCGGTGTCGCGCCCGCGCGGGTCGTGATCCTGGGTGGCGGCGTCGCCGGGACCAACGCTACCCAGATGGCGGTCGGGCTCGGCGCGCAGGTGACGGTCGTCGACCGCTCGCTCAGGCGATTGCGCGAGCTCGATGCGCAGTTCGGCAGCCAGATCGAGACCGCTTACTCGACCACCGAGGCGGTAGAGCGGCTGGTCATCCAGGCGGAGCTCGTCATCGGCGCGGTGCTGGTGACAGGCGCCGCGGCGCCAAAGCTCGTCACGCGCGCGATGCTCGGCCGCATGGAGAAGGGCGCCGTGCTGGTAGACATCTCGATCGACCAGGGCGGCTGTTTCGAGACCAGCAAGCCGACGACGCACGCTGACCCCACCTACCAGGTGGATGGCGTCGTTCACTACTGTGTCACGAACATGCCGGGCGCGGTGCCGCGCACTTCCACGTTCGCGCTGACCAACGCGACTTTGCCTTACGTGCGTTCGCTGGCGGACCTCGGCTGGCGCAAGGCGCTCGCGCGCGATCCGGGGTTTGCCTCCGGTCTCAACGTGCACGAGGGTGCCATCACGCATGAGGCCGTCGCGCGCGACCTCGGCCTGGACTACAAGCCGGTCACATTCTGAAGGTGAGCGTCCCCTTCTAGAACCCGCCGTCAGGGATTGCGAGGGCGGTGTCGTCGAGGGAGCGCACGAGGCGCAGCGCAGTCCCGGTGCGCGGCAGTTCGTAGCGGAAGAAGTAGCGGCAGGCGGACAGCTTGCCGGCGTAGAAGTCGCGCTCGCTGCCGGAAGCAGTCGCATGCGCTCGCTCGGCCACCTGGGCCTGGACCAGCCAGCGCCAGGCCACGACGATGTGGCCCAGGCTATCGAGATACAGCGTCGCATTCGCCAGCGCGAGTTCAGGGTTCTCCTGCAGCGAAGCCGCGATCCTCGCAGTCGTTTGCGCCGCGTCCGCAATGGCGGCTTCGAGCGCCTCGGCGTACGGCGCGAGCGACGGAGAAAGACGTGCACTGCCGATGGTTTCCGCCAAGCGTGCAAAAAGGTCCTTGAGCGCGCTGCCCTCGCGTGCGACGGCCTTGCGGCCCAGCAGGTCGAGCCCGTGTATTCCGTGCGCGCCTTCGTGGATGTGGTTGAGCCGATTGTCCCGGTACAGCCGCTCGACGGGAAAATCGCGCGTGTAGCCATAGCCACCGTGCACCTGGATCGCGAGCTTGTTGGCCTCGAGGCAGTACTCGCTGGGCCAGGACTTTGCGATCGGTGTCAGCAGCTCGAGCAACCGGTGGATCCTTTCGCGTTCCGCGGCATCTGATGCGCCACGTTCCTCGTCCGCCAGGCGCGCGCAGTAGAGCACCAGCGCGAGGCCGCCCTCGACCCAGCACTTCTGCGCAAGCAGCATCCGCCTGACATCGGCGTGCCTGAATATCGCGACCGGCGGCGCACCGGTATCCTTCGACCCGGGCAGCCGGCCCTGGGTACGCTCGCGCGCGTAGGCGAGGGCGTCGCCGTAGGCGGCGTAACCGAGCGCGACGGCGTTGGTGCCGACGCCGATGCGCGCGGCATTCATCATCTGGAACATGTATTCGAGGCCGCGATGTGGCTCCCCTACGAGTTCGGCCCGGCATCCTCCGCGCTCGCCGAACGAGAGCACGGCGTTGGTCGTGCCGCGCCAGCCCATCTTGTGGTTCAGGCCCGCGAGCCGAACGTCGTTAGGCTCGCCGAGCGACCCGTCCTCCTGCACCCGGTCGCGCGGCACGGCGAACAGCGAGATCCCGCGCACGCCCGGCGGAGCGCCAGGCAGCTTGGCGAGCACGAGGTGCACGATGGTTTCCGTGAGGTCGTGGTCCCCGCCTGAGATCCACATCTTGGTGCCGGTCAGGCGGTAGTGTCCGTCGTCGTGCGGCCGGGCCTGGCAGCGGATTTCCGCGAGCGAGGATCCAGCATGCGGTTCGGACAGGCACATCGTCCCGGTGAATCGCCCGGCGAGCATCGGCCGCACGAATCGCCGTCGCTGGTTGGTGCTTCCGAAACTCACGAGCAGGTCGGCCGCGCCCGCCGTCAGGGCCGCATAAGAGTGGAAAGCGACGTTCGCGCTCGAGAACACCGCCGTGCAGGCCTTGGCGATCGTGATTGGCAGCTGCAGGCCGCCGTCCTCGGCATCGAAAGTCGCCGCCGTGAACGAAGCTTCGTTGTAGGCTGAAAGCGCCGCGCGAGTCTCAGGGATGGTCCATGCGCGACCGCCCTCGATGCGCGGCTCCTCCCGATCGCAGGCAGCTGCGAACGGCGCGAACCGCTCGGCCGCGATCCGGTAGGCCGAATCCAGCACGCCGTCGAAGACTTCGCGGTCGTGCGCGGCATGGCGCGCAAGTCCGGCAAGCGCGACGCAGTCGAGTACTTCGTACAGCTGGAAGTCGAGATCGCGGCGCGGAATCAGCATGCGATTACCCTACAGCAACGGAATGCTACGATGAAGCGCGCTGCGTCAGGCGCGCGGAAGGCGGCGAAACTTGGCAGCGGACGAATTCGACCTGGGCGGGCGCGTCGCGCTCGTGACCGGCGGGAGCCGCGGGATCGGCCGCGCAGTGGCGCTCGCGCTGGCGCGTCACGGAGCGACGGTCGCCGTCGCGAGCCGCAGGCTGGACGCCTGCGAACAGGTTGCAGTCGAGATCCGCGAGGCGGGCGGGGCGGCGAGCGCGCACGCCTGTCACATCGGCGACCCGGCCGCGATCGGAGCGACGCTCGCGGCGATTGAAGGACTCCATGGCCGCATCGACATTCTCGTCAACAATGCCGCGACCAATCCTTACTACGGCCCCGCGATCGACATGGATCCTGCCGCCTGGCAGAAGACCCTGGACGTGAATATCGGCGGCTACTTCTGGACTTCGGTCGAGGCCGCGCGCCGCATGCTGCGCCAGGGCAAGGGCGCGATCGTCAACGTGGCCTCGGTCAACGCGTTTCGGCCGATGGACGGGCAGGCCTGCTACTCGCTGACCAAGGCGGCCATCGTCAACATGACCCAGGGACTGGCACGCGAGTGGGCGGGGCACGGGATTCGCGTCAACGCGCTCGTACCCGGAATCGTCGAAACGCGTTTTGCCGCCGCAATTCACGAAGACCCGAAGCACCGGGCCGCGCTCGAGCGGCTGGTACCCATGGGGCGGATCGCGCAGCCCGAGGAGATGGCAGGCGCGGTCGTCTACCTCGTCTCCGACGCGGCGTCATACACGACTGGCAGCTGCCTGACCGCGGATGGCGGCTGGCTGGCCTGAGTGGCCGCAAGAGTCGGCGTTCAGTCGGCGTTCAGTCGGCTGGCTTCAGTGTATGGGCGGCAGATTGCAGGTCGACGCGCCGTGCCGTATAGATAGAACCTGCCGGGAGGAATGTGGATCATGAAGATCATGAACGTGCGCAAGAATCGCTGGCTCGCCATCACGCTGCTGGGTTCAGTCGTGGCGGCGCCCGCCTTCCCGGACGACATTCGCCCTGAAGCGCGTACCCTGGCCGGCGAGCGGACGATGGCGGACGAAAAGTGCATCGAGAAATGCGACATCGAGTCCGACAAATGCATGCAGGACGCCGAGGCCGATTCGGGCAAGGTCCAGCTTTGCGACGACAAGTACAGCGAGTGCCTGCAGACCTGCGAAGGCGGCTGACCGCCCGCAACTGATGCCGCCGCGGCCGTCCCGGCCGCTTGCGGTTGATTAATGCCGCTTTTCGTATATATTGCGCAGCCCGACGCGAGCCGGGATTGCGGCCAAACTCATTGTTTTCTCTAGGTATTCTCCGGAATGAAAGAGCGCAATGACGACTCCTTCGACCTCGAGGACGAGTTCCTCGGTGGGGCTGTGGAGCAGGACGGCGACCTCGAGAAGCTGATCGTCGTCGAGCGCCGGCCCAAGGGCCCCAAGCGCCCTGTGCAGCAGTCTGCCTGGAGTCGAGTGGAAGACGTCCTGGAAGAGAAGCGCCTGCAGCGGGAGCTGCGGGAATTCAACGACGTCGACGAGGCTTGAGCGCGCGGCGTCTCGACGAGAGTCGCGTAATGATGGACTTGGTCGATGCCCCCTGGTGGCACGCGCGCCGCGCGGCACTCATCAGCCTGCTCGGCGATCGCGACAGTGCCTATGTCTACGACCTCGCGACGGTCAGGGCCCAGGCCGGGAAACTCGCCGCGCTGCATTCGTTCACGCGCGTCCTGTATGCATTGAAGGCCAACCCGCACGGTGCGATCCTGGAAGCGCTTGCCGGCGCCGGACTCGGCTTTGAATGCGTATCGCGCGCTGAGCTGGAGCGCGTCCGGGAGGCGCTGCCCGGGATCGGCTGCGAGCGTGTGCTGTTCACGCCGAACTTCGCACCGAAGTCGGAGTACCGCTGGGCCCTGGAGCGCGGATATCGCGTGACCGTGGACAACCTGCAGGTGCTCCGCGACTGGGCGCCGCTGTTCCGCGACCGCGAGATTTTCCTGAGGCTCGATGCCACCGGCGGACGAGGGCACCACGAGAAAGTGCGAACCGGCGGACGACACTCGAAGTTTGGCGTGCCACCGGAAGAGTTTGCCGAGCTCCTCCCGGCGGTTGACGCAGCGGGAGCGCGCGTCGTCGGGCTGCATGCCCACGGTGGCAGCGGTAACTTCGACCTCGAGACCTGGCTGGAGCCGGCGCGCGTCCTGGCCTCGCGCATCGCCGCCTTTCCTGGCGCGCGCATCCTCAATCTCGGCGGCGGGCTCGGTGTCCCCGACCGGCCGGGCAGCCCGCCGGTCGATCTCGCGGGTCTCGATCGCATGCTCGGGGAGTTCCGGTTGGAGCATCCCGCACTGGAGTTCTGGCTCGAACCCGGCCGTTACCTGGTCGCCGAGGCGGGCATCCTGCTGGCCCGGGTGACGCAGACGAAAGGCAAGGGAGATCGCCGCTACGTGGGTGTTGCGACCGGCATGAACTCGTTGATTCGGCCGGCCCTGTACGGTGCGCACCACGAAGTACGGAACCTGACGCGCCTCGACGAACCGGCCAGCCAGACGTGCACGGTCGTGGGTCCGATCTGCGAGAGCGGCGACGAGCTCGCGCGCGACTGCCGGCTGCCGCGCTGCGAGGAAGGCGACGTGCTGTTGATCGCGGATGCCGGCGCATACGGACACGCGATGGCATCGCACTACAACCTGCGGCCGCCCGCAGCCGAGCTGGTGATGCCCGATTGAGCGAAGTGCACCGGACGCACCTGTGGCAGCTGGTGATGATCAATGCAATCTGGGGCTTCAACATCGTCGCGGTCAAGCTGAGCGCGGACCGATTCCCGCCCGTGTTCCTCACCTTTCTGCGCTTCGTGATCGTGGGGCTCGTCGTGTGGCCGTGGCTTCGTATTCGTCGCGGCGAAATGCGCTGGCTGCTGACCGCGGCAATCTGCAGCGGCGGCCTGCAGTTCGCGCTCATGTACTCGGGCGTCGCGCTGTCCGAGAACATGTCCTCGATCGCCATCGGCGGCCAGCTCGGCGTGCCGTTCGCGACGCTGCTTTCGGTGATGGTGCTCGGCGAGCGGATCCACTGGCGTCGGTGGCTCGGCATCGCCATGGCCTTCGCCGGCGTCGTGCTCATCGGCTTCAGCCCCGAGGTGTTCAGCTCCTGGGCCGGTCTCCTGTTGGTCGTCTTTGCAGCCTTCGTCGGAGCCGTGGGCCTGGTCGCGATCAAGCGCGTACGGGAGCTCGAGCCGCTCGAACTGCAGGCTTGGCTCGCCTGGGGCAGCGTGCCGCTGCTGCTGCCGCTCACGTTGTTGCTGGAAGACGGCCAGCTTGCGAGCCTTTCGACGGCCGGCGTGACCGGCTGGAGTGCGTTGCTGTACTCGGCCGTAATGGCGAGCCTCGTCGCGCACACGTCTTACTTTGCGCTCATCCGCCGATACCCGGTCTCGAGCGTCGCGCCCATCACCGTGCTGACGCCGCTGTTCAGCGTGTTCTTCGCGGTGCTCATCCTGGGCGACGCCCTGGACGGACGCATGCTGGCCGGCGGACTGCTGACACTCTCCGGAGTCACCGTAATCCTGGCTCGCGAGCGGCGCGGAGCCGCAGCAGGCACCTGAGGTTCATTCGCGTCGATCGGTCAACCCCTGGCGGCGGGTACTGGCGTTAGAAGCTGGTAAGCAGTCATGGAGGTGACATATGTCGGCAACCATCGTGATGGGGACCTCGCGTCAGCCGGGAGTCCTCGCGGCCGTCGCAGGAATACATGTCGGGGCGTACATCCTCTTTGCGAGCGGAACGATGCCGCGACTGCTTGCTGTACTGCCGGAGCCGCCGGACATTTTTGTCGTCCAGCGCAGCCCGGAACCCGTGGTCCGGGTGCAGCCAGGGTTGCCCGTGCCGGCAGAATACAGGCTGCCAGACGTGCCGCTGCCGGACCTCGACATTCCCCGGGTGGTCGAAGTGGCGCAAACGGTTGACCCGATATCGGTTACCGAGGCCTGGGCGGCCGGTGGTACATCCAGCGGGCAAGGCGCGGATTTCCAGCCGCCAGCGCTACAGATGCGTGACAGTCGCGTGGCCGCCCTCGTTGATGCCTGCTATCCCACCGGCGCGCGTCGCAACGACGAGGAAGGTCGTGTGCTCGCACGCATCGTCGTCGATGCCGACGGCCGGGCGGCGTCCTGGACGACAATGCAGGGCTCGGGTTTCCCGCGACTCGATGCGGCCCCGGACTGCGTCATCCGCCGTCTGCAGTTCCTTCCCGGCCGGCGCGACGGGCGCGCCGTTGTCGCGAAGGTGCAGTTGCCGATCGTGTTCCAGCTGCACTGATGCGGTGTTCCACAGCCGGTGTTTGCTATGCTCCGGGTGTCCCTGATCAACGGGTGGCGGTGGGCGCTTGCAGTCGATTCGGCCAACCGCTAAGGTGGCTCTGGCCGGGAAACGGAGCGCCCCGTCGGGTGCTTGGAGAATAATTGGCAGGGGCCGCGGCCCGGAATTCGGGCATGCGAACGGCTAGAACGGACGAGGGGTGAGATAGGTCCGGTATGGCGAATACCTATTCCGCAGGTGGTTCTCGCACGACGGCCGTGGTCGTAGGCATCATTGTCCTGCACCTTGGTTTTTTCTGGGCGCTCAAGAAGGGTCTCGTGCGATCCGGCATGCAGATCGTCCAGGATTTCGCGATCATGGATCTTCCGCCGCCGCCGCCGCCGCCGGAAAATCTCGACGAGCCGCCGCCGCCGCCGCCGGTGGACGTGCCGCCGCCCGTCGTGCCGCCGCCGCTGATCGATTTGCCAGCATTCGAAGGCCCGACGACCGCGATCACCGCCAAGGTCCAGGAAACGCCGCGGGCGCAGCCGGCGGCGCCGGCGCGCCAGGTGCAGATCACCCCCGCACGGTTCAAGTCGCGCGGTGATCGCATCGCGGCCGCCATCTCCGCCTGTTATCCGTCGGCGTCGCGCCGCCTCAGCGAGGAAGGGCG
>Ga0163150_10002550_pt1 | contig 27591 bp, 16 predicted proteins | sample OliLakLV19P2IB_FD_148628 | JGI IMG/M metagenome (GOLD analysis project Ga0163150, IMG submission 148628) | Freshwater microbial mat bacterial communities from Lake Vanda, McMurdo Dry Valleys, Antarctica - Oligotrophic Lake LV.19.P2.IB | ecosystem: Environmental > Aquatic > Freshwater > Lake >...
CCTCCCTGGGAGGGAGGGGGACTGGAGCGGCCCCCGCGCACGCCACGCAATCGCACGCCTCATCGATCGGCCGGGGGTCTCTCGCATATTTCGCGTTTTTCAGCCGCATCTGACCGGCCGGGGTGAAGGCGTTGGCGTTGCGGCCGTTGCGGGTGGGCAGGACGCAGTCGAACATGTCGACGCCGGCTTGCACGGCAGTGAGGATGTCGCGTTCGTAACCCACGCCCATGAGGTACCGCGGCTTGTTCTCCGGCAGCAGGGGGGCGGTGTGCTCGACGACGCGCTTGAGCTCGTCGAACCCTTCGCCCACCGCCACGCCGCCGATGGCGAAGCCGGGCAGGTCGTGCTGAAGCACGGCCTGGGCGCAGGTGGTGCGGAGATTGAGGTCGGTGCCGCCCTGCACGATGCCGAAGAGGGATTGGTCGTGCGGCCGGGCGTGGGCTTTGACGCAGCGGTCGAGCCAGCGGATGGAGCGTTCGGTGGCGGCGCGGACGCGAAGGGTGTGGGCAACGCGGTCGGTCTTGCTCCCCTCCCTCCTAGGGAGGGGCGGGGGGAGGGTCGCGTCGGTGGGATCGGTGACGGTTCGGGTTTGGAGATGATTATCCGAGCCCGCATCCGACCCGTCGCCGATTTCGTCGACGCGACCCTCCCCTAACCCCTCCCTGGGAGGGAGGGGGATCGGAGTGGACCCGTCCTCGGAAAAGGCGGGCGGGCAATCATCGAACGCCATGATGATGTCCGCCCCGAGCTCGTTCTGTACCTGCATCGACCGTTCGGGGGTGAGGTGGACGCTACGGCCATCGTGGGGGCTGCGGAAGGTGACGCCGTCGTCGGTGATCTGGTTGATGTCGGCGAGGCTGAAGACCTGGAAGCCGCCGGAGTCGGTGAGGATCGGCCCGGGCCAGCGCATCCAATGGTGCAAGCCCTCGCAGCCGCCCATCTCGGCGATGAGGTCCGAACCCGGGCGGAGCATGAGGTGGAACGTGTTGGCCAAGACGATCTGGGCACCGAGCTCGTGAACGAGGTGGGGAAGGATGCCTTTGATGGTGCCCTGAGTGCCGACGGGCATGAAGGCGGGGGTGTCGAACGAGCCGTGGGCAGTGGTGACGCGACCGAGGCGGGCCCGATTCGCGGAAGCCCGGCGTCGGATTTCAAAGGAGAGCGGCATGGCGGGATGGTACGGGGAAAGTAGACAGGAGGCAGGAGGCAGGAGGCAGGAGGCAGGAGACAGGGGACCGGAGACAGGAGACCGGAGACAAGGGACACGAGGACAGCGAGCCGTCACGTCCGCGTGCACGGCAAGCCGTCGGTGGGATACCCCGACGATTCGCCGAGCCTCATCAAGGGCTTGTTGCTGGGGGGCTGGGACAACCTTCTTTACGAAGCGGCCCGAATAGGTCTTTGCGCCGGCATGTTTGCCAGGTCGCCGAACCCCGTGCGGGGCACCGTCGTATTGAGTGAGATCGGCGAGCGCTGGGAAGTGGCTAACTTGGCGTTATGGAAGGGCTTGATGCGCCTTAACGGCCCGTGAAATCAGTGCTCGGGGGTTGACAAGAATCGCTGGCGCAGTAGCTTAGTGGCGGTGGCGTCCTATCATGAAGGCTTAGGTGGGCGTTCATGTCTGCGTGAGGGAGTTCAAAGGCCGTAAAGGCTGTTGGATGACCGAAGCAATCGGACGCAAGGCCGTTCAATCGGATGGCGGCGACATGAAGCCGGTGTCCGATCGCGTCGATGGGAGGACATGGCTCGGGTTGTGCAATTTGGCGTCCGTTCGAGGTGGATTCATCCGCGTCGAGGCCGTCCGAGGGAAGCGCCACTTGTTGTTTGGCGCTGTTGAAGGGAAGAAGAGGTCATGCCGGAACCAATTACGGTTGCGATGGTGGGCGTCGGCGGTGGCGGGATCCTCTTGGGTCTCGCCCGTCGTCAGTTCCGCCTGTTCAAAGAGCTGATGGACATCGTCGGGGCGGTGATCGCGATGCTGTTCGCGCTGCCCGTGATGATGATCTGTGCGGCGATGATCAAGATTTCCGATCCCGCCGGGCCGGTGCTGTACCGGCAGGTGCGGGTGGGCTTGAACGGCCGGCTGTTCACGATTTACAAGCTGCGTTCGATGTACGTCGACTCCGAGAAAGCCGGCCGTGCGGTCCGCGCCGGCGCCGACGATCCGCGGATCATCCCGCTTTGCAAGTGGATGCGCAAGAGCCACGTGGACGAGTTGCCGCAGCTTTTCAACATCCTTCGCGGCGAGATGAGCCTGGTGGGGCCGCGGCCGGAGCGGCCGGAGCTGTTTGAGGAGCTCAGCCGGGAGATGCCTGATTTTGAGCGGCGTTTGGCGGTGAAACCCGGCCTCACGGGGTATGCTCAGATCTATAACGGTTACGACACCGATGTGGAAGCGGTGAAGCGCAAGCTCGAGATGGACCTCTATTACATCGAGAACATGTGCCTCGGGCTGGAGCTCAAGCTGCTGCTGGCGACGTTCGGCAAGTTCCGCGATCAGGGATCGCGGTAGAGTATGAGCGATGGATCAGTGGCGAGAGGGTGGCAGCGTCACCCTTCGCAAAGGTGGGGCGGAAAACGACAAGAGGTGGGCCGGCTGGCCGGCCGGTCGGCTAGGCATGGCCGAGTCAATCGGGGTGAAACGCTCGTGGTTTCGTTTCGCCGCCGGCTTCGGCCGCGTGACGTTATCGGAGCCGACGAGTGGGATCGTTTCGTTGCCGCGGCGTGTGTCGCTTCAGCGGTGGGTATTGTTGACCGACTTATGCATTATGTCGCGCCGGTGAGACGGCTGTCCGCTGTCGCTGCCGCAATCGGTCTGGGAAATTGGGAGCTTTTGTTATGCAAGCATCATTCTGCCGTCGGGGCCAGTGCCTGTTCATGCTCGCCGCCATCGCGCTCGCGCTCGGCGCCGTCGGTTGCGGCCCGCCGAAGTACACCGATTACGACGACTTCATCAAGACCCCGCGCCCCATCGTCGCCGGCAAGCCGTACGTCCTCGAGCCGCCCGACGGCATCCGCATCGTCGCCCCCAGCGCCCCCGAGATCAATGACCAGGTGCTCCAGCTCCGCCCCGACGGGTTCGTGACGCTGCACCTCGTGGGCGACATCTTCGCCGCCGGCAAGACCCCGACCCAGCTCGCCGCCGAGATCGAGGAGCGCATCCTCAAGTACTACCAGGACGTCACCGTCCAGGTGCAGGTGACCGGCTTCAACTCGAAGTTCTATTACATGGCGGGCGAGATTCAGGGGCCGCGGTCGTACACCGGCCGCGACACCGTGCTCTTCGCGGTCATGTCCAACGGCATCCCGTCGAGCGCCTGGCCGGAAAAGGCCTTGGTTCTTCGCCCCAACGAACGCAGCGAGCTCATCCGTCGTATGAGTGTCGACATGCGGGAGATGGTGGAGACGGGCGACCTGAAATACAACGCGGTGCTGGAGGAAGGCGACATCATCTGGATGCCGACTAATCCGTTCGCGTGGTTCGGCCGCATCGTGCAGAACCTGATCGCCCCGGTGGAGCCGGCGATCCAGGCGTACACCACGCCGTACCGCGTGACGGACATTCCTGACCAGTACGGCCAGAACAACCGCAACCGATGATCCGCGAGGCCCTCGCTTGAGGGCCCTGCGGCGGCCGACTGCATCCGACCTTTGATCATGGGGAGTTGATACATGGCTTGGCGCAAACCCTCGAACCTCAATGAATGGTTTGGCATCCTCGTCCGCCACAAGAAGAAGTTCTTCTTCCCCGCGATCAGCGTCATGATCGTGGTCATCTGGGCCAGCCAGTGGATGCCCCGCGAGTTCCGCGCCGAGGCCAAGTTCCAGCGCAAGAGCGAGATGTCCTACTCGCAGCAGGGCGACAGCACGCTGGGCGACGCCTACGGCAAGATCCACGCCCTCATGAACTACAACTTCAAGGGCCGCCCCGCCATCGAGCAGCTCATCATCGACCTCCGCCTCAAGGAGGGTCTGCCCCACACCGCCGACGGCCAACTCACCACCGACGGCATGATGACGTATGACGCGATGATCAATCGCTTCGCCAACGCCATCTACGTCAACAACCAGGTCTCCAGCGAGTCGATTGACCTCATCAGCGTGTCCTTCACGGACATGGACCGGGCCCTGGTGCCCAAGGTCGTCAACAAGCTCATCGAAAACTACATGACCAAGGTCCGTACGGAGCTCGACGAGACGCTCCTCGATCAGAAGAAGTTCTTCGACACCGAAGTGAATCGCTACCGCACCAAGGTGCGCGAGCTCGAGAGCGCCAAGCTGCGCTTCACGCTCACCCAGGGCGGCATCACCCCCGAAGACCCGATGTTCGTCTACAACAAGCTCGAGGATTTGAAGAAGAACAAGGACAAGATGAAGGCCGACATCGAAAAGGCCAAGGGCTCGCTCGACGCCCTCATCAAGTGGGTCAAGGAGCAGCCCGACGTCGTTCAGAACACCACCAAGGAAGAGAACGAGGAACTGGTCGAGCTGAAGGAAAAGCTCAAGTCGCTAAAGCAGGCCTTGGATGCGAATCTTTATGAGCTTCGGCGGACGAAGGAGCACCCGCAGGTGAAGGACCTGATCCGCCGGATCGCCGACACCAACAAGGAGATCGCGGAGTTCGAGGGCGGCGACAAGCTCAATATCGAGGAAGTGCCCAACGTCGAGAAGATCGCGGCCGACAAGGACATCAGCACCAAGGCCGGCGAGCTGGCCGCCATGGAGAAGACGCTGGAGGAGACCGCCGCCGAGGTGGACAAGTTCGAGCTGCTCAACCGCGACTTCTTCCGGGTCCGCAACGACTACCTGAAGATCACCCGCGACCTGACCGAGTCGACCGACCAGCTCAAGTTCTGGGAGGACAACCTCCGCCGGACGCAGATGGCGTTGACCGTCTCCGTCGGCGACCGCGGCATGCGTCTCTCCTTCGTGCAGCGGGCACCCGAGACGGTGACCAAGCCCAGCTCGCCGACGCTCTTCAAGATCATCGGCGCCGCCATCGCCTTGGGCCTCGCCGCCGGCATCCTGATGATCGTGCTCGCCGAGCTCCTCGACCATTCCTACCGCTCGGTCGAGCAAGCCATCGACGAGATCAAGCTCCCGGTGCTCGGCGCCATCAATGAGATCGTCAGCCCCGCCGCCGCGATGCGGCGTAAGATCCTCGGCTGGGGCGTGTTCCCGCTGGTCACCACCGTGCTCGCCCTGCTGCTCACCGGCGTGTTCATGCTGACTTACCTCAGCCTCGAGCAGCCGCACAAGTACGACATGCTCAAGCAGAACCCGGTGGACTTCATCCGCCAGACGCTCGGCGGCGCCTGATTGGAAGAGCCCCATCCCAGCAGGGTGGGGCTGCGGGTAAGCGTGGCACTGACAAGCGCAGTCCGCGGAGCTTGTCAGTGAAGGTGCCAGCGACATCCACTGACAAGGCCCAGAGCCGCCTTGTCAGTGCCACCCGGACACTCGCGGGTCAGGGTTGAGCGACATTCTTTTCGATCACGGGTGAGGCGCCCAGTGCCGAGCCCTTGCGCCCGGCATTTTTTTGCCTTAGGACCCGCCACCGGCCGTTCGACACGACCATAGTGACTACGCGATGTACGAAAACTTCTACAACCTGGCCGTCTCGCCCTTCAACAACACGCCCAACTCGCGCTTCTTCTTCGAGACCGAGCAGCACCGCGAGGCCCTGGCGAAGCTCGAGTACACCGTCCGCAACCGCCGCGGCTTCGCGCTCATCACGGGCGAGATCGGCGCGGGCAAGACCACGCTCACCCGCACCCTCATCCGCCGCCTCGGCTCCGATGCCCGCATCGCCCTGGTCAACAACACCCGCGTCGCCTCGTCGCACCTGCTGTTGAAGATGATCGCCTCCGAGTTCCAGCTCGAGACGCCCGCCGACTCCGACAAGGCTACGCTGCTGATGGTGCTTAAGAAATACATCGAAGGCCAGCACTCGATGGGCCGGACGGTGGTGGTGGTGATCGACGAGGGCCAGTGTCTGACGATCGACGAGTTCGAAGAGCTCCGCCTCCTGACCAACCTCGAAAGCGAGACGGACAAGCTCGTCCAACTGCTTATTCTCGGACAGCCCGAGCTCCGCGCGACCTTGAAGCACCCGCGGCTCGCCCCGCTGATCCAGCGCATCGTGATGTACATGCACCTTCAGCCGATGGGTTTCGACGACACCACCCGGTACATCGCGTACCGTCTGGTCCGCGCCAGCAAGGGCCGGCCGAACGTCGATTTCTCGCGCGAAGCCCTGCAAACCATCTTTGAATACAGCAACGGTGTCCCCCGCATCGTGAACCTGGTGTGCGACAACGCGCTCCTGGTGGGCTACTCCTGCAACACGAATCTGATCGATTCGGCGATTGTGCGAAGAGCGATTTCCCAGATGTTGCCGAATTTCGACGGTTCAGTAGCCGATATGTTTGCTAGTGAGAGTGTCGGTGGAGGGACCGGAGATCAGGAGCCGAACGATGGGCGACGTATTTGATGCCATGAACCGCGCCAAGCGTGAGCGAAGCGCAAAAGAGCCGCCGGCACCCTTGTCCAGCCCCGCGCCCTCGGCGGACGATGGCGAGGAGTTTGCCGCTGCGCCACTGAAGTTGGACGCCCCCGGAGGTTCCGAACAGGGCGGGCTGGCGTTTGACGACGTCAACGCCGAGGCCCTCATCAAGGAAGTCGAGCGCGAGAGCGGTCTGCCGCCGCTGCCGTCCGGCGTGATCAACAATCCCGTCACCGCCGCCACCGACCGCGCCCGCACCGATGCCCTCGCCGAGGCCCGCGCCGCTGTCAGCGGCGACGAGTTCGAGAACCGCCTCGACGTAGGCGAGCCCACCACGCTTCCGACCACGCCGGCCTCGAAGCTCAACGGCTACTCCGCCGAAGTCGTCGTCCACCACGACCGCGGCTCGGCTGTCACCGAACAATATCGCGCCATCCGCACGCAGCTCCTCGCCCGCTCGCGCAACCGGCCGATGCAGGTCTCGGTCCTCACCAGCTCGACGCCCGAGGAAGGCAAGAGCGTCACCACCGCCAACCTCGGCATCGTCTTCTCCGAGCTCCGCAACCACAAGACCCTGCTGATCGAAGGCGACCTCCGCCGTCCCTCCTTCTCCAAGCTCTTCGACCGCGAGTGCTCGCCGGGCATGCTTCAATTGCTTCGCAACGAGGTCACCAACCTCGACGAGGCAATCCACCCGACGATCTACGAGAACCTCCAGTTCATCCCCGCCGGCGGCCGCGACTCGACGCACTCCACCGAGCTGCTCTCTAGCCCGCGCATGCTCCAGCTCATGGATCAACTGAAGGACCGCTACGACCACATTTTCATCGACTCACCGCCCGTGATCACCGTCACCGACGCCTGCATCCTCGGCTCCATGGCGGACCAGGTGCTGCTCGTCGTCCGCCTCAATAAGACTCCCAGCGGCGCCGTCGAACGCGCCAAGCGCCTCCTCCGCGCCTCCAACTGCGAAGTGTCCGGCGTCATCCTCACCCACATGAAGCATTACATCTCCCGCTACCTGTACAAGTACAGCTACGGGTATGGCTACGGGTACGGCTACGCGGACAAGAAGTGAGGCGGAAGGGCCCAGGGATCAGGGCCTAGGGCCTAGGGCCTAGGGAAGAGCAGAAACTGTCGTTCTACGGATTGCCTTTTCCGAGGCCCTAGGCCCTAATCCCTAGGCCCCTATTCCCATGACCGCCGTCCTCGACCAACCCGCGCCCGCCCAGCCGCCGGAAGCGCTTACCACCTTCGGCGGCACGCTGGCGCACATGACCGGCGACGCCGATGCGGGAAAAGAGACGCGCCGCAAGCGCGTGCTCATGCTCACCCACCGCCTTCCTTACCCGCCCGACCGCGGCGACCGCATCCGCAGTTTTCATCTCCTGAAACTGCTCGCCAAGCACTTCGACGTCGCCATCGCCTGCACCAGCGATGAACCCGTCTGGCTCCAGCACCACCAACTGCTTTCGACGATGGCCAAGCGCGTCGAGCTCCAGCCCATCACCCGGTACGGCAGTAAGGCCCGCGGCGCGGTCGCGCTGCTCACCGGGCAGGCCGTCACGCCCGCCACGTTCTTCCGCCGCGGCCTCGCCGACGCCATCGAGCTGTGGCACGAGCAGAAGCCCTTTGATGCCGTGCTCACCTTCTGCACGGGCATGATCCACTACGCCCGCCTGCTCACCAAGCCGCGCGGCTCGGGAGCCTCATCCCGGCAGGGTGAGGCTGGTGAGTCCACGCCTCGCGTCCGTCACGTCCTCGACCTCGTCGACGTCGATTCCGCCAAGTGGTCCGCCTACGCCAAAGCCACCCCCATCCCCATGAAGTGGGTCTACGGCATTGAGGCCCGCCGGCTCCGCCAGATCGAGCGCGGCAACCAGGACAACTTCGACGCCATCACCGTCGTCAGCCAGACCGAAGCCGATTGCTATCGCCAGACCGTCGGCGACCACCGCGGCCTCACCGTCGTCGGCAACGGCGTCGACATGAACTACTTCGCGCCGCAGCTCGACCCCGACAACCACACCCTCGTCTTCGTCGGCGTCCTCGACTACAAACCCAACTACGAAGGCATCGCCTGGTTCGTCGACAACGTCATGCCACGCTTGCGCCAACGCATCCCCGACGCCACCTTCAACATCGTCGGCCGCAATCCCACCGAGCGCGTAAAGCGCCTCTCGCTCAACGACGGCGTCGAGCTGATCGGCTCGGTCCCCGATGTGCGCGTGCACCTGCGTGAAGCCTCGGCCGTCATCGCCCCGCTCCAGATCGCCCGCGGCGTTCAGAACAAGGTGCTCGAAGCGATGAGCAGCCAAAGGGCTGTTATCTGCTCGCCCGGCGCCGCCCAGGGCATCGACGGCGCCGACGGCGAGCACCTGCTCGTCGCCCGCGACCCGGACGAGTGGGTCGCCGCCCTCGAAAAGGTCTTCACCGACCGCGACCACCGCCGCCGCATCGCCGCCAATGCCCGCCGGCGCATCGAAGAGCGCTACACATGGGAAACGCAGCTCGCGCCGATGCTGCGACTGCTGAGTGGCGAGTGAGCGGGCTGGGTTGCTTCCACTCCCTCTCCCACCGGGAGAGGACAGCCGCAATCGCCGCGCAGTGGCGATGGCGGCAGGTGAGGGAAGAATTCAACGAACACCAGCGATCTTCAAGTGCGCAACCGTGCACCGTTGCACCGTTGCATCTTCTATTTTTCACGTTCGGATTCTGATTCCGCTTTGCTCTCCGCCGTCCCGGGGCGCGCCATGCACGAGGACGTGACGGCTCGCTTCATTGACGGCTCGCTGGAATGATGCTCACTTAATGTCTTGCCTCTTCACCGTCACCCGCTGATTCACCTTCACTCCCTTCCGCTCGATCACGCCGTTGTCGTGCGGCAGCGTCACGCGGACATCGACCGCATCGGCCGCGCCCAAGCCAAAGTGCGCCGCCGCCTCCTGCCCGGAGCAGTAGCCAAAACCCGCGACGATTTCACGGCTGCCGATCAGCGCCTTCGCATCGCCCAGCTTGCCCGCGGGGAACACATCCACCCTGGATCCGATGCCCATGCGATTAACCTTGCCGCTGCCTTCGACGATGACGTCGAGCCACTTGCGGTCCACCGTCGGCGACTCGTTGCGCAGCAGCAGCGAGCGGTCCTCGTTCCACCACGTGGGCAGAAACATGTCGAGCCTGCCGTCGCGGTCGTAGTCGCAGGTCGGGCCGGGTGCCATGTAGATGATCTTGCGATCCTTCAGCAGCTTCTCGAAAAACTGCCCGCTGCGCCGGGGAACGAGGTCGTCGGCATTCGGGTAATCATTCACCGCCCAAGCGAACTGCTTGAAGCGCGGCACGCCGCCGTCGCTGCCGGTGTTGCGAAAGAGCAGCGGGTGCGGCGCGGCGCCCTTGAACTTCACAATGCTCACATAAATGTCCGGCAGCCCGTCGTTGTCGAAATCTTGAATCTCCACGTGCGGCGCCTTCATGGCGATCGGTTCGAGGCCGGCCGCGCTTGTAATGTCTTCAAAGGTGGGGTTGCCATCCTTGATGCCGCGGTGCAGATACAGGCGGATCGGCTCGGGCTTCCGCCACGGCTGCTTGTAGTGGTGGCCGATGACGATGTCCGGCAACCCGTCGCGGTTCACGTCACCGATCGCCACGCCGGCCGGGGAGTCTTCATTGGTGGGCGGGTCCCAGCGCAGCGCCTGCCGCGCCGAGGTGAGCTCTTTGAATTTTCCCTTCCCATCATTTAGATAGATGCGGTGGTCGCCGCTGCCCTCGGTGAGCACGACATCGGGCCAGGTGTCGCCGTTGAGGTCCGCCGCCGCGACGCCGAGGCCCGACAACTTTTCCGGCAGCCCGGCGCTGCTCGCCACGCCCTCGAATTGGTGACCGCCCTTATTGCGGTACAGGGCGGGGCCGGTGTTCACCGCGCCGTAGTAGCGTTCACACATGAGCAGGTCGAGCAGGCCATCGCCGTCGAAGTCGAGCGCCGACAGCCCACGTCCCGCGTAGCCGGGCGGGCAGGTCCCGCTCGTCTGCGAGACATCGGTGAACTTCCCGCCGCCGTCGTTGCGGAAGAGCTTGCTGGGCAGCGCGGTGATTGCGTCCTTGCCGTGCGTGCAGTTGGAAGCGTAAAGATCGAGCCGGCCGGTGTTCGTCAGGTCGACGAAGAGCGCCCCGCTGCCGAGGCCGGAGACGCGCAGGTGCTCCTGGTCGTCGAGACGGAACTTTCCCTTGTCGTTGCGGAAGAGCATCGCGGGCTTGGAGCCGCTGTTGTGAAAAGCATTCACGAAGAGGTCGGGCCAGCCGTCGCCATCGACATCCCCCCAGGCGGCGCCGTGCCCGCGGATGCCGGCGACATGCGGATACAGCCCCGCTTCGTCGCCGGCATCGCGGAAGACGAACGGCGAAGCGGCGTCGTCCGCGCGAGCGGTGTTGCTGATCGCTGCCGCCTGCGACAGAACTAAGGCGGCGACCAATGACAACATGTGGATTCGACGCGGCGACGATGAAAGAGAAGATCGCTTCATCGCCCCATCTTATCGCGGGGGCTGTCGCTGCCATAAAAAAACCCTCGCCGTTGCGAGGGTTCAATGGGCCTGGCGTGATTCGAACACGCGACCTCACCGTTATCAGCGGTGCGCTCTGACCAGCTGAGCTACAAGCCCGAGGCGTCTGCGCCGGTTTTGGGCCGGACTAGGGAGAGTAGGAAAAGCACGGGGAAACGTCAAGCCTGTGGGCCGAATCAGGAGGGCGATCGCATGGTAGAAGGGTGGCACTGACAAGCGCAGTCCGCGGAGCTTGTCAGTGTCGGTCCTGCAATGAGCAACCACACCGACAAGGCCTCCGAGCCGGCTTTGTCAGTGCCACCCCGGGACATGCATTTGCCCCGGCCGAATCGACGGCGAGGGGGGCATCCACTGCTTTACTCCTGCGGGTCGGTGCGTACCATGTAATCGTCAGCAGGTCGCTCGGCCGGTCTGCTCTCCAGCTCTTCCTTTCTCGCGTTCACCGCGCCCATTTATTCGTGGCCTTTGCGTGACCCGCCGCGGACCTCTCGCGCGTTGCCGCCCGATGCCCGCGGAACCTGTCGAATCCCGCGCGAAGCCGGACTTCCCGGTCGCGCGACTGTGTTGGAGGTTCCCCATGTCCACTCCCGCCATGCCCTCGCTGCGCCCCGTGCCGTCCCCATCGCCGAAACCGATGCTCCCCGCCTGGCTCTGGGCACCGTGCGCCCTCTACGCCATCAGCGCCGCGTGCATCCTCGTCGGCATCTCAAAGATCATCATCCCCGTGTACGACAAGCTCGACGTCGAAAAGCAGATGGAGAAGTTCTACTGTCTCGCGACGCTCAACATCTACGAGGTCGCACTGCTGGCCGTCGCGCTCATGCTCGTGCTCTGGCGGCGCGTCTTCGACGACGCGATCGCCGTCACGCTGCTCATCGCCGTGTTCCTCATCGCCTCGGCCGTCGCGCTCGACACCGTCGCCCCGGACTTCCCGCTGCCGGCGCTGCTTTTCGGCGTGGCCGGGTTGCTGGCGGCGGCGGCGAAGCTCTTCGCGCTTGACCGTTTCATCACCGGCCGCATCCCGCGCCTCGTTCTCGCCGGCATCGCGCTGCTGCTGGCGGGCAACTTCCTGCTGCCCGCGTTCTTCGCGCACCTGAACACCACCGCGACCTCGTCGCAGCTCATCGCGCCCTGGCGTTACGGCTGGTACGGAACCCTCGCCGCCGCCGCCATCCTCGTCGCCGCCGCCATGCGCCTGCCCACCGGCGGGGCGGGCGCCGGCGACATCGGCCGGCCGTTCCTCCGCACCGATGCCATGCACTGGACCATCGCCCTCATCCTCTTCGCCGGCACCATCGCCCACCAGTACGCGCTCACCTGGGCGTTCAACATCCCCATCGCCGTTGCCGAGCTGCTGCCGGCCGCCGGTTTCCTCTCGCTGATTGCGCTCGAGCTGCTGCGTGGCCACGGGTACCGCCTCGCCGCCGTCGATGCCGCCGTCTGTCTGTTGCCGCTGGCGCTCACCGTGGTGGTCGTGGTGTTCGTGCGCGCCTCGACCGCCGGCGCCTTGCCGCTCGGCTCGCCGTCGGACCCGGTGGTGTTCCTCGCCGCCTTCGCCGCGGCCGTCAGCTTCAACGCCTGGCGGCGCGAGCAGACCTCGCTGCATCTGGTCGCCACGCTTTACATTGTCGCGGCCGTGCTGCTGGCGGGCGTCGATGTGAACCTCGCGCTGGCCACCAAGCTGCGCGGGCTGAACTGGAATATCGCGGGCTTCTCGCTGGGCGCGGCGCTCGCGCTTTTGGCCGGATTGCAGCGGAGCGTTCACATCGCGATGGCATCGGTCTTGGTGTTCACCGCCAGCGGCGTCACCTCGCAGATCGGGCTCGACCTGATCGATGATTACCGCGTGAGCTGGGCGGCGCTGGCGGCGGTGCTGTTCGGGGCGCTGACGCAGGTGGTGTACTGCGCGTTCCGCCGGGAGTTGCCGAGGATGGTCGCGCTGCTGGCGGCGATCGCCCTGGCGGCGGGCGTGATCGGCATGTTCTTCCCCGCGCTGTGGCCGAGCAAAGGGCGGCCATCGCTCGCGCTCGATTACCCGGTGACGGCCGGGCTCATCACGCTGGCTTATATGAGCGGCGTGTCGCTGTGGACCCGCGACTGGCGGGTGCTGATTCCCGGCGCCGCGCCGATGGCGGCGGCGGCGCTGCTGCCGCGCGAGAGCCAGGGCTGGGTGTGGGTGGCGATGAGCTTCCTGGTACTCGGCCTCGGCGCGGCGGCGAGCCTGCGTAAGGGACGCGGGGAGAACGGAGAGGGCGCAGAGCCGGAACCGAAGATGGTCGTCGATCAATAAACCCGCCTGCTTAGCGGTCGGCCCGGAGGCTCGGCGGAGGGCCACCCTCGGGAACGCGTCGACCGGCACGGAGTGCGAACGGCGCCGGACGAAATCGGCGCGCTCCGGCGAAGACCGGGTGGGCCTGCGTCCGGCCTGACCGCTAAGCGTGATGGCCTGCGCCCGCGCTGCCGATTACTTCGCTTCGTCGGGCTTCGCCGGCTCCGGTTCAACTTTTTCCGGTTCGACAATTGATTTGGATTTGTTCTCCGCCACCCACGTTCGCCACGCGTCGGCTTGTTTCCCTCGTTCCTCTTTCTCGGCGAACGGATCGAACGCGAGCGACTGCTTCGTCGCCAGGCGGAGCAGGTCGCTCGCTGCCGCGCGGACGGCGAGCGTTTCGTCCATCAGCGCCACGACCAGCCCGGGCCACGCCGCAGGCCCCGCCTTGATGAGCACGCTCGCCAATCCTTCGCGGTCGGCCGATCGCGTGTCGGCGACTTTCACGAGCACGGCCTTCACCGCCGCGCTCGCGGAAGCTTCGTCCTTCGCTTCCGTGAGCGCCTTCGCCAAGTGGTCCGCGGCGATCTTTGCCTCGTTCTGCGTCCCGGGCGCCTGCGCCTTCTCCGCCGATTCGGCGAGGAACTTGCTGAGCGCCGCCGCGGTCTGGTAACCCGGCTTCGAGGCCACCACTTCGCCGCCGACGTTAAGCAGCACGAGGTGCGGCAGCGCCCGTACGCCGTACTTCGCGGCCGTCGCCGGCTCCTGATCGACGTCGACCTTCGCCCACACGAACTTCGGCGCCACCGCCGTCACCGCCGCATCGGGGAACGTGCTCACCTGCATCTTCCGGCACCACGTACACCACGAGGCGGTGAAGTAGATGGCGGTGACTTTCTTCTCGGCCTTGGCGATCGTCAGCGCGGCGTCGGCGGTGGGGTGGAAGGTGATGGGCTTGGCGGTCGGCGCGTCGTCAGCGGCGAACACAGTCGTCGCGAGAACGAGAGTGAAGAGGAGAGCGAGCGGCCACACCCCCTCTCCCTCCGAGGGAGAGGGTGGCGAGGCTCTGCGAGCCGGGTGAGGGTGTGCGTCAACGGGATCGATCGTCGTCCGGTTCATCGGATGCTCAGCAGCGCGATTGATTGGTTCGCGTCATACGCCTCGACCCTCACCCCAGCCCTCTCCCTGGAAGGGAGAGGGGGCCGGAGCGTGGCTGCCCCTTCGCCGGACATCAATGCGTCAGTGCATACGCCAGCAGGTTCACATTGATCTGCTTCGCGTTCCTGATCTCGTTGCCTCCGCAGCAGCAGCAGTTCGGCCCGGCGTTGGCGGTGTCGTTCAGGCCGTCCTCGGTGAAGACCAGCACGATCTTGCCGTCGAGCTCGAGCCCGCTCAAGTACGGCGTCGTGTTGCGCTTGGCGGTGAGCTCCTTGATGTCGTACACGGTGTGGAACACCTCGTGCGACATCTCCAGCTTCTTCATCTCGAGGTCAGGGAAGATCGCCTTGATCTCGCGCTGGAAGCTGGCGGCCCACTCGGGGCTGGAGCAGCCGGCCGAGGCGACGAGGAAGCCGCCGCGGGTCAGGTAGCTCTTGAGGTTCTCGCGCTGGGCCTCCGAGAGTGTGAACGCGCCCTCGCCGGTCATCACGGCGAAGGGATAATCGAAAAGCTCGACGGAATCGGTCTTCACCGGCGAGAAGCGGACCTGCGTCTTGGTGTTGGTGTCCTTCTGGATCTGCGTGAGGAACTGATCGGAGTAGCAGACGCTGGTCTTGTTGTTGCCGTAGATGAGGTTGGCGCACTGCACGACGCCGAGGCGCGTGTCGCCGGAGTCGGCAGATTTCTTTTCATCGGCGGCGACGCAGAAGAGCGCGAGGCTGGTGATGAGGGCGAGGGGGAGGAGTCGTGTCATGAGGAGGTCTCCACTTCCGGCCCCCTCTCCCTCTTAGGGAGAGGGCTGGGGTGAGGGTAAGGCACCCAATCAGCCGCAGATTCCGGGTTATTCAACAAGCATTACATTTCAGCCGTTCACGAGCTTCACCCTCACCCGGCTCGCGGACCTTCCGGGGGCGCCGACCTCTCCCTCGGAGGGAGAGGTGGGGAGCCATCACTTCGCCTCTTCCGCCAGCCTGCGGAAGTATTGGTCGGCCAGATCACGATAGCGCGTCGGGACGCCCGGGATCGCCGTCGCACCCTGGCCCCGGCTGGCGGCGGTGTCGGGCGAGAGCGATTCGGCGCCGGCGCTCACGGCGCTGTCGCTGTTGGCGCCCGTGCCCTGGCCGGTGCCGTCCTTGCCGCCGCGGCGTTCGCTGCCTTCCTTGCCGGATTTGTGCGGGCCGTACACGCTGAACTTGCCGCGCGAGCCGCGCGTGCCCGATGATCCCTGCTTGCCCGCCTGTTGCCCGGGCTTGCTCCCCATCTGCGGCAGCCCGCGGCCCTGCGAGAGCTGCTGAAGGCTCTGCCCCGCGCTCTGATTCTGCAACTTGAACTTCGCGTCGGCCATGTCCTTCTGCCCTTCACCCTGCATGCCTTCGCATTGCCCAAGCAATGATTCCAATTTCGATGCGGCCGACTCGGCGGACTTGTGGGCGCCTTGCCCCTTGCCCGCCATCGCCAGGCGCTCGGCCTCCGACTGGTCCTTGCCGACGCCGAGCGCCTTGACCGCTTCGCTGATCTCGCGGGCGCTCTCCGCCATGTTCGGCAGGTCCTTCTCCGCGTTCTTCGCGGCTTCGTCGAGCTGCTTGATCGTGTCGTCGAGTTCGTCCTTCAGGGCCTGCTGCTCCTGCGCCATGCGATGAGCGCGAAGCTGCTCGGCGGGCGTCAGCTTCTCCTTGCTCTTGAACTGCGCCATGCGGTCGGCGAGGTCGCGCTGCTCCTGAATGATCGCGGTCATCCGTTCCGCCTGGGCCATGATGTGGTCGGCCTGCTCGATCGTCTTCATGTCGCCCTCGGCCGCCTTGGCCTGCTGCTGCGCATCATCAAGCCGCTGCTCATCTTTCTTAAGCTGCTTCGCCATCTCCTTCAGTTGCCGCTGGGCCTCGGCCTTGTCGTTGGGGTTCTCCTTGCGGTTGAACTCGTTCTCGCGCTTCAGCTTCGTCGCATCCTCGGCGCCGCGGTCGAGTTGGTCCGCCTGCTCGGCCAGCATCTGGGCATATGCCCGCTCGAAGTCGTACAGGTTCGGCTGCTCGCTGCGCTCGCGCATCTCCTTCGCCAGCTTCCACTGCTGCTCGGCATACTCGGCGAGCTTCGCGTTGAGCTCGTCGAGCTTCTTCAGGTCTTCCGCGGTGGGCACGCCGCCTTGTTCCTCGATCTTCTTGTTCAGTGCCTCGACCTGCTTGAGCAACGCCTCGCGTTTGGCGTCGAGCTCGTTGAGCAGCCGGTCGAAGCGTTCGATCTCTTCGAGCACATCGTCCATGCGGTAATCGGAGCGAGCCTGGGTGAGGTAATCCTCCATCGAGATCACGTGGATCGTGTAGGTGTCCGTGTCGGCGGAGTGGCCGCCGGGAACGCCGGGGTAGTTATCGTGGGCGGTGGCGAAGAAGGTGATGGCGTCGCCGGCGCGGGCGCCGAGGGCGCCTAGATCGAATTCGTAACGCGAAGAAGCAAGCCCGGGTCCCTTGTCGGTGAGCGGCAGTTGCACGGCGGTGGGGCTGAAGCCGTTGACGCCGCGGAAGAGGATCAGGCGCTCGATGCGGACATCGTCCTCGGCCTCGATGTGGACGGGGACTTTCCAACCCTCGGGCGCGATGATCTGCCGGTCGCCGGGTTCGGTGATGCGGACCTTGGGCGGGCCGTCGGGCGCGACGGTGATCTTGCCGGTCAGGGGTTCGAGGCTCTGGGTGCGCGTGGCGTTGGCGGCCGTGAGGGTGATGCTGAACCTGCCCGATTGGATCACGTCACGAATGGTCACCGCGGCGATGCGCGGATCGCGCTGATTGGGTTTGAGCAGATGTGGCCACCAGATGCCGAGCATCCCATAAGACCCCGTTGACTGATCGTAAAACGTGCCGTTCTTACCGCGCACTAGGCCCGGTACATCCCACTGCCAGTCGATCTCGCCGCGCTCCAGCGGAAGGTTGCTGTTGACCGTGACCGTGAGGTTGGTGCCTTCAAACGCGCGGATGCCGCGCGCGTTCAGGTGCTCCACAGTGCGCTTCCACCCGGTGTAGGCCGGCGGGTCATACGTCACCGTCACCTGCTCGAAGCGCGGCACGGGCAGCACGGCGAGCGTGCGCCTCTCGCTGCGGCCGGCGGCGGTGTTCACGTAGAACACGCGGGTGCGGTCGGCCTTGTCGATGGGCAGCGCGAACCGGAGGCCGGGGTTCGGGGGTCCGTCCCCTGTCTCCTGTCCCCTGTCTCCTGTCTCCTTGGCTCCCTCGACCCGCAGCATCGGCAGCGACGAGATTGTCTGCTCACTTCCTGCCACCGCATCGACGAACACAATGTTCGCCTGATCCGGCAGGTTATGGCCGGTGAGGGTGACGCGGATGGTGGCGGGCTTGCCTTCGTAGACCTCGGAGGGGTGATCGAAGGTGAAGTTGACGAGCGTGAAGGGCGGCAGGTCGCCGTAGGGGTCGAGGAGGCGGGGGATGACGGATTGGAAGACGGTGGGGAGGAGGAGGTAGAGCAGGGCGGTGAGGGCGAGGGCGGCGAGCGCTAAACCGCAAGCGCGTTTCGCGGGGCGCTTGTCGATGAGGCGCGAGGGGGCGAGGGTGGCGGCGAGCTGGACGCCGCAAGCGACGGTGGCCTCGCGCAGCTCGGCGCTGGTGCCGTCGCGCGAGGATTCCGCAAGTTCGACGGCGTTGATCAGTTCGCTTTGGTGAAGTTGCAGACGCTCTTCGATGAGCCGGGCGATGCGCCGGCGGTCGAAGGTGTGGCGGAGCACGTGGAGAATGATGTAACCGATCGCGACCACCGCAAGTATGAGGAGCATCGCATCAACCACAACGAGGCCCACCGGCCGCAGCCCGACAATGGCGTCGACGGCGATGGCGAGGAGGGCGGCGACGATCAGCACGGCGACGACCACGAGCGCGGCTCGCGTCGCTTCGATGAGCATGACCATGCGGCCGGTCTTGCGCAGCGTGTTGTCGAGGCGGGTGGTGTTCATGGCTTGGAGCGCCATCCCGATAGGGTGGTGCCTGCGCGCGTTCGGTTCACAGGGGCGTTTCGTTGTCGAGTTCCATCCCGCGTCGCGACCGCAATTCATCGAACCGCTCATTTCTTTTCGGCGGCACAGATTGTCGACCAATGGCCATCATTGCACTGCTGAGAAAAAATATTGCCATGCTGAAAAAGCCGAGAATCCACGTCTGGCCAATCTTGTCGACAGGTTCCCATGCCAATGTTGCGTCAGGATTCGCGCTCACAACCGCGTGCGCGTGCGCAAGCTCGGCTACCGCAACCCCAAACCACGCCAGCGCAACGACGCCGACCATCACTAACCATCGTCCTACGGTGTAGAAGGTTGAGCGGGGCGACGCGGTTTTACCCGGTGGAGTGTGCATGATGTTGTTTCGAGCGCTTCATGTCATCTTAGACACAGGCACCACCCTGTCGGGATGGTGCTAAATCAATCCCACCCCGCGCCGCGCCAGCCATTCCATCCCTGTCCATATTAGCAGCAGCGCCAGCACGAAACCGGTATTCCATACATACTCCAGGCGATCCGGCGTCACCTGGGCGGCCCGCAGCCGCGTAAGCTGGCCGGGGAGTTCGCCTGCCTGATCGGCGGTGAAAAACAGGCCGCCGGACTGCTCGGCGAGGGCCCGCAGGGCGTCGGGGTCGGCCGAGCTTTCGAGGCGCTCGACGTCCTCAAAGAAGACGCTGAACTTTTTCTCTTGTCTGGCGGGGATAAGCGGGGCGGCGTCGAGCGTCACCGTGTAAACGCCGGTCGTTTCCGGCTTGAACGTCGCCTGTTGCCGGGTGCCGCCGGTGAGCTTGCGCGGCGAGAGTTCGTGCGTTGTCCCAGCCGGATCGACCACCTTCAGCATCGGCCGCCAGTCGTCCCTCGGCGGCGTGCGGGTCACCAGCGTGACCGTCAGCGGGTCGCCGAGGCGGGCGTTCGTCGCGCTCAGTTCCAGCGATACGTCCTGATTCGGCTGGAACCGGCTGCCCATCGCGAGGCTGCGCACCAGGTTCGACCAGAATGTGTCGTACAGGCCGTCGTACTTTTTCAGCGTCGGCGGCAACTGGCTCCACTGCCAGAGACCTTCACCGAGCACGGCGACGACATGGCCGGCGCCCACCTGCATGCGCACGAGCGCCGGCGGTGCACTTTCTGCATCGCCCGCGCCCGCCGCGCCGTGCGACACCGCCCGCGCCAGCACATGGGCCGACAGCTTCGTGCTCTCGACGATCGGCAGCACGTTGAACGCTTCCAGCGCGGCCAGCGCTTCGTCCGCATCCACCTTGATCGCATCGAACGCGAAGCACGGCTCCACCTTACCTATCGGCGTCAGCACCAGCGACGCATCTCGCATCACGCCGCGCGCTCCGGGGGCCGCGCCCCACACCACCGGTTCCATCGCCGACCATTCCCGGGCGATCTCCTTGCCGATGGCGCTGGCCGGATCGTACGGCTGGCCGCGCGCGAAGATGACGTGGCCGCCGTGCTGGTCGACGTAGGCGGGCAGTAGCTTCGCCACGGTCAGGTCGAGGAGGTGCTCGATGCCCCGGCCGAGGATCACGACGTTGTACTTGGCGAGGTCTTCGGGTTTTGTGGGGAGCATGGCCGCTGAAGCGGCCGCGCCGCGGGTGATGATCTTCGACTGTTTCGTCGTCGACACCTGGGTGATATGCGTCAGCTCGATCGACGCATCCTTGCGCAGCGACTGCGCGAGATACTTCGTGTCCCAGTACGGCTCGCCCTCGAGCAGCAGCACCTTGATCCGCTCGGCCGAGACCTCGGCGAAGAGCGTGCGCGCGTTGTTGCCGAGCTCCGTCTCGCCGACGGCGGCGTCGAGTGAGAGCGTGTATTCGTACGTGCCGGCCTGGTCGTGCTTGATGGGCAGCATGACCTCGACCTCGCGCTGCCCGTTGAACGCGATTGGCTGCGTGGTGTGCTCGGCACCCTGGCGGACGTGAAGGAGGGTGCGGGCTTCGCCGAGGCCGGTCTGCCGGACCTTCACGGCGATGGTGCCGGGTTCCTTGGCCATGAGGAATCGCTGCTGAAGCGAGGCGGAAAGGGCGAGGTCCTGTTGGAGCGTCTTGCCGCCGAACGCGGCGGCATGGATCGCGATTATGCGGGAGCGAGCCAGCGACGCGACCTGCGCGATCGGCTCGGCCCGCGAGTCGTGGCCATCGCTGAGGACGAGGATCGCCCCGCCGCTGCCGTCGCTCGCCGAGGGGACATCGTAGATCGCCTGCCGAAGGTTCTGCGCGATCAGCGAGGTGCGCCCGGAGGCGAATTGATCGACGGGCTTCTTCAGGTTGAGCGGCGAGAGCGGTTGAATGGCCGCGTCGAAGCCGAAAAGCTTCACGCTGTACTGCTCGCTCAACTTCGCTAGCTGCTCATCACCGAGCCACCGGCTCAGCGCGAAAGCAATGCGCGGCTGCCCCTGCACATCATCGGTGAGCATGGAGCCGGACGTGTCAATATAGATGTGCAGCGGCGGCTTCGCGGTGGTCGGCGCACTCGGCGGCAGCACGCTCGGCCCCATCAGCACCGCCGCCAGCGCCGCGATGATCGACAGCCGCATCAGCAGGAGCAAAACGCTCGCCACCGGCTGCCGCTTCATGTTGCGGACGTAAACGACCATCGCGAGCAGCGACAGCACCGCCGCGACGCCGACGACGTGCTGCGGCGCGAGCTCGGATCGCCAGATGTATGCGAGGGTGTGCATCGGAGAAATTGCCACAAAAAGGCACAAAAGGCACAAAGGGGATTCAGGATGAAGTTGTGCCGAAATTTTCCAAGTGTGCGTACTTCTTGATTTGGAGGCGCGGGCTGCCGAAGTTGATGAGGAGTCCGTGCTCGATTTGGCTTGTTCGAAGGTATCCCAAAACCTGGGCAACGTGGTCGTCCGTCAGTGTTCGGACTGCCTTGATCTCGACCAGGATGATTCCGCTGACGACCATGTCGGCGAAGTAATTGCCGTGTTCCGTGCCATCCGCGTCGTACACGGCGAGCGGCTCTTGTTGCGACACCAATAGTCCTCGCTTTCGAAGCCGGTGTGCCAATCCGTTTTCGTACACCTTTTCCATATGACCATGACGCAGCCATTGGTGAAGTTCAAAGCTAGTTTGGCGTATCACATCGCAGAGTAGGAATACATCATCTGGCATCCTGAGCCCCCATTCCCTTTTGTGCCTTTTGTGCCTTTTTGTGGCAATCATCGATTCCACACCGCCAGCAACCCCAGCTCAAGCCCGATCATCGCCATCGCCGCCAGCACAAACCAGTGCCACAGCGGCTGGCCGCGAACGTCGAGGATGTCGCCCTCGGTCGCCTGGCCTTTCACTTCCACGGTGACGCTCGGCGTCTTGAGCTGCTCGGTGATCGCGGCGGCGTCGAGCGGGCGCAGGTCGCTTTCGCGGGCATCGATGTTCATCGCCACATCGCCCACCGGCTGATCGTTGCGCAGCACGCGGTAAAACCCGGCGGCGGCGGCGCGATCGACGGCGATGGTCATGCGCAATCCGGCCCGCGACAGGTCGGGCGTGAACGTCTTGCCGGCGGGACCCTCAACGATGAACGTGCCCGGCGCTTCGCTCACCGGCACCGTCGCACTGGCGATGATGGGCTCGCCGACGGTCCCCTGGTGGCGCCAGTCGCGCCTGGGGCGGACGTAGCGGGCGAGGCTGTGCGTCAGCGCGACGAAGGAGCCGTACTTGCCGAAGTCACTGGCGGTGAGCGCGGGGTTGAAGTTCGCGGTCACCAGCCGGCCCTCACCCACCGGCAGCACCGAGAGCGCCGGCGTCCTGTCCTCGAACATCAGCAGCGTCTTCGCGCCGGCATTGACGTTGCTCACAGACCAGACCCTTGTGAACCGGATGCGCTGGAGCGCGCCGCGGCTCTGCTCGTCGAACTCCGACAGCAATTCCGAGCCCCACTCGCCCTCGGTGATGCGCAAACCGCTGGCACCTCCGCCGGTCACGTCGCGCTGAAACGTGGGCGTCCAACTCGTCACGCGGTCCTTCACGCCGCCGTCCTTCTCGGCCGCCCGGTCCGCCGCCTGCTGACTTGCCTGCATGTTGGCTGGCACCGCGCCGTCGCCGCTGAAGAAGATCACGCCGCCGCCGCGGCGCAGGTAGTCGATGATGGCGGCCGCGGCCTCGGCCTTCAGCAAATCGACTTGACTGATGAAGACCGCCTCGGCGGCGCCGAGGTCGGCCGCCGCGAGGTCGGCGCTGGTCATGTGGCGGGCCTCGATGAGGTCGCCGGTATCGCCGCGCGGGGCGAGGGCGCGGGAGATGAAAAAGGAAGCGCTGCCGAGTTCGCCGGGGTTGTCATCCCCGACGATGACGATCGGGACGCGCTCGACGGCAGTGACGCTCAGGTACGCACGGTTGTCGGCGGCGAGGGCATCATCGGCGAGCGCGAACTCGGCGCGGTGGTTGCCGGGCGTGGTGATCACCGCGTCAAAAGCCACATCGCGCGACTCGCCGGGGTTCAGCGCGATGGCCTGCGTGCCGATCGGCTGGCCGTCGAGCATCGCCGCGATCGACACTTCCTTCGCCGCCGTCGAGTGATTGGTCGTTTTCGCAATGAGCAAAGCCTGCTGATTGAGCAGCGGCTTGATCGGGTCAGCCCGCACCTCCGAAAGGCCGATGTTCGCGGGGTTGCCCGTCGCCAGCGGCAGCACGGTGATGACGGTGCCCGGCGGCAGCAGGCCGCCGGAGTCTGATGCGAGCGACACGTCCCGCCAGTTCGACTGCTGCATATCGGAGATGATCACGAGTCGGCGCTGGCTGCCGGGCTTCGAGTCCTTGAGCATGTCGCCGGCCAGGGCGATCGCCGCGGGCAGGTCGGCGCGTTCCATCGTGGGTGCCAGCGATTTCAAATCTTCCCGCACCGCATCGATGTTGCCGCTCAATGACGACTGGCCCTTTTGATGCGGGAACGTGGTGCGCGGCCTCGCCCCGGCAAAAACGAGATTCACGCGGTCGGTGCCCGGCTGAAGCGACGCGAGTGTGCGGTCCGCCACCGCCCGCATCGTCGACGCCAGCGCAACGCCGTCGACCTCCCGGCCGAGCGATGTGCTGATGTCGAGCACCATCACCACCGAGGCGCCCGCCGCATCGTCCGCGCCGCCGGTATCGACCTGCGCCTTGGGCGTACACGACGGCATCGCGAACGCCATCGCCACCATCGCCACCGCGAGGCAGCGCAGGATCAGCAGCACCCACCGCCGGATGCGGTACAGGCTCGACTGCGTCGCCTTGGACTCGGCGAGCAGGCGGATGGTGGGGAACACGAGCCTCTGCCGGGTGCGCCGACTCATCAGGTGCGCCGCGATCGGCAGAGCGACGGCCGCGATGCCGGCGAGCATCGCGGGAGCGGCGAGCGAGATGGCGGCGAGGGTGGTCATGTCTTACTCCCTCTCCCTTCCAGGGAGAGGGCGGGGGTGAGGGTCGAGGCGTACAGCAACAATGCGAGCCCAGGACGTTCAACAATCGACAGATCTCTGCCGGCCAGCGAACTCACCCTCACCCGGCTCGCCAAGCCTCGCCGACCTCTCCCTCGGAGGGAGAGGTGGGGATTACCGCACCCGTCCTGCCAAATAATTTTCCAACGATTTTGTATACGGCGTCGCGGTCGACACCAGGTTGTAATCGATCCCTTTGCCCCGGCAGGCGGTGTCCCACTGCTCGAGGAAAGTCTTCATCCGCCGGGCGTATGCCTCGCGGACATCGTCCACGTTGAGCGTGACCTTGCCGCCCGATTCGCTGTCCTGAAAGACGGCTTCGTGCATCGCGGGGAGGTGCAGCTCATCTTCATGCAGCACGTGGAACAGGATCACTTCGCTGCCGCGGTGTGTGTGGATTGCGAGGGCCTCGTTGACTTTTTCAAAGTCGTCGAGCAGGTCGCTGAAGATGATGATCACGCCGCGCCGCTTTGTAAGTGATGCGAGCTTCTTAAGCGCATCGTCGAGGTTCGCTTCGCCTGTCGGCTCGATTTCCTCCATCGCACGCAACATGCTGATCAGGTGGGTCACCGAGCTCATCGGCCGCTCGTGCCGGGCGATGCCGTTCTGCACGAGCGACAGGGAGACTTTGTCCTGCTGCTTGGTGGTGAGGAACGCGATGGACGCGGCCATGCGGCAGGCGTGGTCGTATTTGGAATCGTGCGCGGAGGGTCCGAACGCCCACGGCTTCGGTGCGTTCGCGAATGCCTTCGCCGCGGTGCTCGCGCTGCCTGACCTCGGGGCCTGCTTCTTTGTCTTCGGCCCGCCCAGCCCCCGGTAATCCATCGATGCCGACGCATCGACCACCAGGTGTACCGCCATGTCGGACTGATGCTCGAAGAGCTTGATCATCAGCCGGTCGGTGCGGCCGTAGACCTTCCAGTCGATATCGCCGATCTCGTCGCCGGGGAAGTATTCGCGGTAATCGTTGAACTCGACGGAGTGCCCGCGCTGCGGCGACGCGTGCCGGCCGGTGTAGAGGCCCTCAACAATGCGGCGGCTGGCGAAGAGGAGATTCTTCAGGCGGCGCAGGTCCGCCAGCCGCAAGTAGCGGCGGTTGAGGCCGGAGGATGTTGACTGCTCAGGCATGTGAACCACTCTCACTTCTTCTCATCTACCGCCCACCGTATCGCCCCCGTCTTTCCCGGGTCGGCCTTCAGGACACGGACCTGATCATCCATGATCACCGCCAGCAGAGTCCCGTCCGGGCTGAACGCGGCCTGCGCGATGAAGCCGCCGAGTTCGCGCACGATCGCGCCGGTCTGGGCATCGTGGATCGCGGATCGGTGCGGCGGGAAGTTCTGCAACGTGGCCACCACCACGACGGCGCCCTCTGGATCCAGGGCCCGGGCACGTAACGCGGGTATCCGGCCGAGGCGGACGCGACGATCGACGTCCCAGATCTCCGTCGCGTAGTCGGTGATCATCACGCCTTCGCCGATCAGGATTTCGATGGCCACGTGCCCGCCCGTGGGGCTGATGCACATTTCAACGCCGATCGCTTCGTCGCCGACGGATTCTGTGTCCAGCAGGATTTGCCCGGATTGAATGTCCAGAACCCGCAGCGTGTTCAAGCTCTCGGAAGCGATCCGGCCGTTCGCGTAAAACTCGAATCGCGTCGTGCCCGATTCCATGGTTGCCCGCCGGTCGCCGGTGGTCAGGTCCCAGACGCTCAGTTGCCTCTTCCAGTCGACGACGAGCAGCGTCTTGCCATCGGCGGCGAAGTACATGTCGTAGGCCTTCTCCGGAAGTTCAAGCGTTCGCTCGACCGCGCCGGAATCGGCCCGGTACACGCGCATGGTCTTGGGGCCGGCGGCCGCCGCGACAAGCCGGCCGTCGGGGCTCATCGCCGCGATCGAAAAGGTGTCTCGATCGTGGCGGTTGAACGTGATCTGCACGCCCGGCCCGGCGGGCTTGCCGGTCCGCGCATCCCACACGCGCCACTCGTCGCCGCGGTGATGAAACATCTTCCCGCCGTTTTCGTGAACTGTAATGTCGGTGATGCGCCGATTCGCGAGCACCTTCGTCCCGTCCGCGCTCAAAGCGGCCGTCTCGATGACCGAACCGTAATCAATACGGGGGCCGGCGGGCATCCACTTCTGCGTGTCCCACACTTGCCCCTGCCCGTCGAACCAGACAAGTAACCGGCTCCCGTCCGGGTTGAAGTGCACGCCGCTGGAAAAGTCATTCCACTGCCGGATGGGGTTCTTCCACGTGATCTCGAAGGGGCCTCGCGGATTGGAAGGTGGTGTTGGAAGCGGCTCGTCCGCAGCAACAGGAGCGCTTGCTAGGCCTGCCGGTTGGGTCGCTTTCTCCTCAGGCTCGATTCTGTCTGGTTCGCAGGCTAGCGAGCCGAGCGCCAGCGACACCGCACCGAGGACGGCGATGGCGGTGCGGCACAGGCGCGCCGGCCATGGGTAGCGGCGGTTGAGGCCGGAGGATGTCGCGAGTTGCTCGGCCATGTGGGGTCAGTGCGTTGAGCCGCGACGTAACACGTCGCGGACGCGCCCAAATTTTGCGGGGGCCTCGTGGCGCGCGGTGCTTCGACGGTTGAGTTTTCCGCGCGATCGAACGTCACCGTCGTTCGCAGACGTCCGCGACGTGTTACGTCGCGGCTCGCCGTTTCGTCACTTCGCGTAGCTCGCCTCCTTCACCTCGCGCAGGATCCGCTCCACGATCTGCCCCGCCGTGATGCCTTCACCGGTCGCGTTGTAGTTCGGCAGCACGCGGTGGCGCAGCACGATCACCGCCGCCTGTCGCACGTGCTCGGCCGTCACCGCGGGCTGGCCGTCGAGCACGGCGAGCGCCTTGGCGGCGAGGATCATGTACTGGCTGGCCCGCGGGCCCGCGCCCCATTCGACGAACTGCTTCGTCGTCTCGCCGACGGTCGCGGTGTTGGGCCGGGTGGCGCGGGCCAGAGACACGGCGTAGCTCAACACATGCTTCGACACCGGCACGCGACGCACCAACTGCTGGAACGCGATCATTTGGTCCTTCGTGAATACAGCGCTCACGTTCACTTCCACCGGCGAAGTCGTCGCGAAGACGATCGCCTCTTCCTCCTGCACGCTCGGATAATCGACCCACAGGCTGAACATGAAGCGGTCGAGCTGGGCCTCGGGCAGCGGGTAGGTGCCTTCCTGCTCGATGGGGTTCTGCGTGGCGACGACGACGAACGGCTTTTCAAGGGCGTGGCTGCGGCCCATGCTGGTGACGCTGTACTCCTGCATCGCCTCGAGCAGGGCGGACTGCGTCTTGGGCGGGGTGCGGTTGATCTCATCGGCGAGGATGATGTTGGCGAAGACGGGGCCGTGCATGAATTTCCAGACGCGGGCTTTGGTCGCCGGGTCTTCCTGAAGCAGCTCCATGCCGATGATGTCGGCGGGCATCATGTCGGGGGTGAACTGGATGCGTTTGAAGTTCCAGCCGAGCGCGGCGGCGAGGGTCTTGACGAGCAGCGTCTTGGCGAGGCCCGGCACGCCGATGATGAGCACATGGCCCTGGGCGAAGATGGCGGCGAGGAGTTGGCGGACGATGTCGCGCTGCCCGACGATGACCTTGCCGATCTCGTCGGTGAGCTTGAGGTAGCCGCGATGGGCCTCGGCGAGGAGCTGCGTGTCGGTGGTGGAG
>Ga0163150_10002551_pt1 | contig 27590 bp, 25 predicted proteins | sample OliLakLV19P2IB_FD_148628 | JGI IMG/M metagenome (GOLD analysis project Ga0163150, IMG submission 148628) | Freshwater microbial mat bacterial communities from Lake Vanda, McMurdo Dry Valleys, Antarctica - Oligotrophic Lake LV.19.P2.IB | ecosystem: Environmental > Aquatic > Freshwater > Lake >...
GCAACTGGTACTGCCGCGTCGATCCGCGGGGCCGTGGTAACTGGTACTGCCGCGTCGACCCGCGGGGCCGTGGCAACTGGCACTGCCGCGTCGGTCCGTGGGGCCGTGGTAACTGGTACTGCCGCGTCGATCCGCGAGGCCGTGGTAACTGGCTCTGCCGCGTCGATCCGCGGGGCCGTGGCAGCGGGCACTGCCGCGCCGGTCCGCGGGGCCGTGGTAACTGGCACTGTCGCGTTGGTCCGCGGTGCCGTGGCAGCGGGCACTGCCGCGTCGGGTTCGACGGCAATGTCGACGTGCGTGGACCCATCCTGCCGGGCAGTATCCGGAGTTGCAGCTCGCACCCGCGCCTTCACCTCGTCCGTCTCAGAGCCCGGGGCCTTTTTCGAAACGAAGCCATTTTCGACCACCGGAGTTTCGGCCGGAGCCGGCCGCACCGCGCGTGTCCTGACCACGGCCTCCGGTGCCGCCGCACGTGTCTGGTCCAGGGCTGGAGCAGTCGCAGTCGAGCGCTCGGGCATTCGTGCGGGCCTTCCGACCAGTCCAGCCGGAAGCGGCCGGGAGTCGACCTGCTCCTGCGTGTCAACCAACTCCTTCTTTACTTCCCTGCCTTCGGACTTTGGAGCATCGCCCCTAACCTCAGGAACAACCGCGTCCAGTGGAGAAGTATCGGTGGACGGAAAGTCCACGTCAGTTCTGGTAGCGTCGCTTCGGATTGCAGCGGTCCGTACCGCGGGATTGACCGGTGCTGCAGGAACTGCCCCTGCTACCAGTGCCGATGGAGCTTGCGAGAGAGGAGTATGCGCCGGGACTGCGGCAGTTGAAACAGCCGTCGAAGAATCCGGAACGGCAGGAGCTTCGGGATCCGCGGGAACAGTTCGGGTAATAGCCAGAGGAGCCGGGATCGCTACCTCTACCGCGGATTCGGGCTGCGTCAGGGGACGGATCTCGACCACCGGGACCGCGCCGCTCGCCGCCAGCCCTTCCTCTTCCTTTTCTTTGTTACGGGGACGAACCGACGGACGGACTGGTTCGGCCAGGTCCACCGCGGGTAACAGATCAGCGGCGGCGACGCTCGCGGTCTCAACCGGAAGCACTGGCAAATTCCTGACGGAATCGACCGCCATTTGACCAGATTCTGGCGACGGGCTTTCTGCCGTCCGAACCGGTTCAGCCGGGGCGCGATCCCCGGTAAAAGCCATTGCAAAGTCGGGATTACCGGCGCTCAAATCCGCGATAATTTGGCGTAAATCCTCTGCAAATATCTGATTTGTCGCAGCCTCACCGGAAGTTGCCGGGGCGGGCTGTATACGGTCTGCGAATACGTTCGCCAGATCTGCTGAAAGTGCAGGGAACACGCCGGTCTACTTGCATTCAGGGCACCAAACCAATTGGCCACCTGGATGCTATTCACCTGGCATGGACCCGTTGACTTCCACTGTCGCCAGCGGCCTCAGGGCTCGGCTCGAGGCGCTCGACATGCTGGCCAATAATGTCGCTAATGCGTCGACAGCAGGATTTAAGAAGGACGGCGAATTCTACGGAATTTTCCGGGGCGAACTCGATAGTGGCGCGGACACAGACATGCCGGTCATCGAGAAAAACTGGACTGATTTTTCGCAGGGCACTCTGCAAACGACAGGTGGAGCCCTGGATTTTGCCCTTTCCGGGCCAGGCTGGTTTACTGTCAATTCGCCGGGCGGCGGAACCATGTATACCCGCAACGGCAATTTCCATGTCAACTCGACTGGCGCGGTAACGACGCAGGAGGGCTATCCGGTTCGACTCGCAGGTGGGGCGCCGCTCAAGATCCAGCCCGGTGCTCCCGTCTCAGTCGCAGCCGACGGTAGTCTGACACAGAGTGGCGCCCCACTGGGACGCCTCAATGTAGTGGAATTCGCAGCGGGCGAACTCACCCGCAATGGTGCCAGCTTCTTCCGGCCCGCGAATGCGGCCACTACCGGCAAGCCCGCCCCTGGTACAGAAGTCCTGCAGGGCAAGCTCGAGAACGCCAACGTTTCCGCACCCGAGGCCGCGGTCCGGCTGGTGGGGCTCACACGCACGTTTGAAAGCCTGCAGCGAGCTCTCCAGATCGGCTCGGAAATGAACCGTAAATCCATCGAAGAACTGGCCAAAGTTTAAGGAGAAATCATGATTCGAGCCCTTTATACCGCTGCCAGCGGAATGACCGCCCAGCAACTGAATGTGGACAACATCGCCCACAACCTGGCCAACGCCAACACAGCCGGATTCAAAACCCGGCGCGCCCAGTTCCAGGACCTTCTATATCAAAACCTCGTGCAACCCGGCGCGGCCGCCGGTCAGCAGACCACGGTCCCGACAGGCCTGCAGCTCGGACTGGGCGCGCGAGCCTCTTCCAACGAAATCATCTTCACGCAGGGCAACTTCGTGCAAACCGAGAACCCCCTCGACATGGTGATCCAGGGCCGCGGCTTTTTCCAGGTCCGCCGACCTTCCGGCGAACTCGCCTATTCCCGTGCAGGAGGTTTCCACCTTGACCGCGACGGCAATATGGTGACGCAGGATGGCGACCCGCTGGAGCCGCAGATCACGCTCCCTAAAGAAGCGCAGGCCGTCACTATCGCCCCTGACGGCACAGTCAGCTACACCCTTCCGAATCAGACTCAGTCCCAGCAGGCCGGACAGATCCAACTCGCCGACTTTCAGAACCCTGCCGGACTTAACAGCATCGGCCGCAACCTCTACCTGGCTACCGCCGCTTCCGGCGACCCGGTCGCCGGCATACCCGGCGGGCAGGAAGGCCTCGGAGCACTGCTCCAGGGCTACTCCGAACAGTCGAACGTGAGCGTTGTCGACGAGTTCATCAACCTGATCATCAGTCAGCGCGCCTACGAAGCGAACTCTAAGGTTGTGAAAGCCGCCGACGAAATGTATCAGCAAGTCAATAATTTGACGCGATGATTTCCTTCGCTGCGCTCCTCCTCCTTTCGTGCATCGGGCCCTCTGGCCCGCGCATTACGGCTGGCGACCTCGCGCCCGCGGTTCCGGCGTTGCGCCAGGTGCCCGCCTCTGCCGTGCTCGGCTATGCGCCACGGCCCGGCGTCACGCGAACGTTCACATGGGCCGAACTCAGCCGCCATCTTCCACCGGACCACGGATCGAAGCCAGCACCTGAGCCGGTCTGCGTCGCGTGGCAGATGGCCCGCCCCGACCCCGAAGCGTTTCGCGTGGCGATGCAGAGCGCGCTGGCGCCCGAGGCGCAGCTCGCAATTCTTGAGACCAGCCAAAACCTAATTCCACCCGGCCCTATTCATTTCCCGGCGAGCAATCTGCGGCCAGCTACTTCAGGCCAGGGCGCCACCTGGAGGGGCTATGTCGAATATGTCCCCGGGCTTCGATATGAGATCTGGGCGCGAGTGGACGTTCGAGTTGCGGCCGACCGTGTCGTTACCGTGCAGGACATCTCGCCAGGCACGTTGATCGCACCCGACATGGTGCGCCTCGAACCGTTTACCACCTCAGCGGCACAGGCGGGCTTCGCATCACGACTGGAAGACGTCGTGGGCAGGCCAGCCCGGCGAGCCCTGCGCGCCGGAACCGCGGTTCCAGCCAACGCGCTCGGAAAGCACACCGACGTCCAAAAGGGCGACACAGTGCGCATTAAAGTGAACGCGGGTTCGGCAACCATCGGTGTTGAAGCCACGGCGCTCGCGCCAGCCGCCGCCGGAGAAATTATCCCGGTTCGAGTCAATGACACAGGCCGAACCGTCCGGGCCCGCATCTCCGGCCCAGGCGAAGCCACCATCCAGTTAACCGGAGGGAACTAAATGCCCATCTTTCTGCTTGTCCTCGTCCTCCTGCCCGCGAGCATTTTTGCCCGTGAAAAGAAAAAGCCCGAGGTGGTCTTGTCGCCGCTCGACCGCTTTCTCTCGCAGTCCGGCGCCACAGCACCGATCCCCGTCGCTCCGACAGCGGGTTCTCTGTACTCTCCTTCCGCCTCCATGCTCGATCTCACCGGCGATCTTCGTGCGCATCGCGCCAACGACATCGTGACGGTAATCGTCTTCGACCGCGCCTCGGCGGTCGCCAAAGGTTCCACCAAAACGGCAAGGACGTCGTCGGCGAACGCGTCCATTACTGGACTCGCCGGCACACCTCCTGCGGCTGACCGGCTGGCGAACCTGATCAAACTGGGTGGCAACTCGAGCCTCGATGGCCAGGGCGAGACAACGCGCGAGGTTACGCTGAACACCACGATAACCGCGCGGGTCACACACGTTTTGCCAAACGGCCTGGTAGCGATTGAAGGCTTCAAAAGCGTGCGGGTCAACTCCGAGAATCAGCAGATCTCCCTTCGCGGGCTGGTCCGTATCGTCGACCTTTCCCCCACCAACCGGATCGCGTCTGACTCCATCGCCATGCTGGAGATCGTCGTCGATGGCAAGGGCGTCGTGGGTGACGCCGTGCGCCGTCCGAATTTCCTGTACCGCCTGTTGCTCGGTCTGCTCCCGTTCTAAAGAGATATCCAATGCTTTTTACCACCGCGTTTCGCACCTCCTTATACATCCGCACCGCACTTTTCGCCGCTGCACTTCCGGTACTGACCACGGCAGCCGCTGCGCCACCGGGCATTCCGGGAACGCGACTCAAAGAGATCGTCAGCATTGAGGGCGTTCGCGCCAACCAGTTGATTGGCTACGGCATCGTTGTCGGCCTGAACGGAACCGGAGACCGCCGTCAGACTGTCTTTTCAGCCCAGAGCCTGGCCAATTTGCTCAACCAGATGGGCGTGTCCGTGCCCGCCACCGCGATTCGCGTCAACAACACGGCCTCCGTTCTGGTCACGGCAAATCTGCCGGCGTTTGCCAGACCCGGTGCGCGCATCGACGTGACAGCGGCCGCCATCGGCGACTCCAGCAACCTGCAGGGGGGCATCCTGGTACTGACCACGCTTCGTGGCATCGACGGGCAAATCTACGGCATCGCTCAGGGACCCGTCGTCACAGCTGGCTTCATCGCCGGCGGCGGAGCAGGGAACAAGCAGACCGTCAATCACCCGACCGTGGGCCGCATTCCCGACGGTGCCACCGTCGAGCGCGCCGCTCCCAGTGTGTCTCTCGACGGCGAAGTGCGCCTGCAACTGGCACACGCCGATTTCACCACCGCATCCCGTGTTGCCGAGGCGGTCAACCGCCGCTTCCCTGGTCCCGAAACAACCCCCTGGGCCATCGCCGAAAACTCTGCATCCGTCCGCATCACCACGCCTCCTGAATGGAAGGGCCGCGCGGCGGACTTCGTCTCCGAGCTCGAGCGCCTGACCGTTCACGCCGACCGGATCGCCCGCATCGTGGTCAACGAACGTACGGGTACCGTAGTGATGGGCCGCGAAGTTCGAATCTCACCAGTCGCTATTCTGCATGGCAATCTCACCATCCAGGTCACAACCACGTTTGAGGTCTCCCAGCCAAAACCGTTCTCTCAGGGCACCACCGAAATCGTGCCTAAGGTCGAGGTCGGCGTGAAGGAGGAGAAAGCCCGCAACGTCCTGCTGAAAGAGGGCGCCAGCGTCGAGGAACTGGTACGCGCGCTGGGTGCGGTCGGCACCACACCTCGGGACATCGTCGCCATTCTGCAAAACCTCAAGAGCGCCGGAGCGCTCGAAGCCGAAATCGAAATCCTCTAGGAACTAGCCAATGACAAGCCCTGTATCCCTCAACACCTCTTCGTCCGCGACCTCCGTCCCGGAGTCGAAAACCCGCGATATCGCCGGAGCTGCCCGTCAGTTCGAGGCGTTACTAATTTCCCAGCTGCTCAAGTCTTCATGCGATGCGGCGACCCTTATCGGGGGCGAACCCGGTGCCGCGGACACCACCGCCGTCGAGATGGCCCAGGAGCACTTCGCCAACGCACTGGCCGAACAGGGCGGCCTTGGGCTCGCCCGTATGATCACTACCACCATGGCGGCCCGGGCTGGCAGCAGTTAAGCTGCCGCCCCGGCCATCCGGGTGTCGGCCGTCATGCTGACCTGTTGCCAGGATTCCAGCAGCGTCGTCAGCAGTCGGGCGGCCTCAGCGAAATGCGTATCCGACTGATTGCAATGCCCAAGTACGATCTGGTTCGTGATATATCCGTACAGCTCCCCGAGGTTTCGGCTCAACTCCCCGCCGTTATCGAAGTCCAGACTCAACGACAACTCAATCACAGCGTCAAAGGCTCGGTTCACTGGGCGAACGCGCCCCTCGATATCTCCGCAAAGCAGGCAGCGCCTGGCGTCAGCGATACCGTCCAAAGCACATCGGTACAGCATCGTCACAAGTTCCAGGGGCGTTGCGGTCAGTACGCTGCTTTCGAGGTATTGATCGTAGGGGTTCATCGTCTGTCTCCACAGTTCTTATCGAACCAGAACGAAACAATTAGAGGAAAAAATTGAGAGAAGTCAGACCTTTGTTTAACTTCCATAATGTGAAGCGAAGCAATCCGCTGTCCGCTGTCCTTCTCCTGGTTTTCAGCTGCAGCCTCAGTGCAGCGGCCGATGCGGCGGCGGCTAAGGCGGCGGCGAATCTCGAAAAGCAGCGCGCGTCCATCGCCCGGCAGGCTCGGCGCGACGGTCAGGCAGGCTTCTTCACCACGCCATGGCTACTCTCAGGCGGACCTTCCGCACCATTGGCGCCCGTCAAAGCCGATTGTGAGCCTCTTCCGGAAACCCAGCTGGGCGACCTCATCACGGCGGCAGCCACGCAGGCCAGCATCAGCCCCCAGCTCATTCGCGCCGTGGTCCGGCGAGAGTCCGGCGCGCGCCCTTGCGCAGTCTCCAACAAAGGCGCGCAGGGACTCATGCAGCTCATGCCCGCCACGCAGCAGACCCTCGGTGTCACCGACGCTTTCGATCCCGCCTCAAACCTTGCAGGCGGTGCCAGGTACCTCGCCGAACTGCTCAGGCGCTACAAAGGTGACCTCCGCCGAACTCTCGCCGCCTACAATGCCGGACCGCAGCGCGTCGAGCCCGACGGCGACATCCCCGATATCGCGGAAACTCGCGACTACGTGTCCGCCATCATGGCCGAACTGGAACCGTCTCGTACTCCCTGAACCTCCCCTTGCGCCCACCCTGCGCAGTGTGTAATTATTCATTAGGCTGAATAAAAATTCAGTCGAGCATTCCCGTCTCTAAACAGACGGCCCGGAGGTCTCCATGGCAGCGACTCTCAAGCAATCCCCGATTCTGCGAATGCACGCACGCGACCTTACCAGCGACCTGGACTTGTCCATCGCCGAACTGAATGAGTTGCTCAGCCTGGCGTCCGAAGTGAAGCAGACGCCCGCCCGTTACACCTCCGCTCTGACCGGCCGCTACCTCAGCCTGCTGTTTGAGAAGCCGTCGCTCCGAACGCGGCTAACGTTTGAACTTGCGATCAAGCAGCTCGGCGGCGACTCCGTCACTTCCACAGGACCTGTCGGAGGCCGGGAGCCCCTCAAGGACATTGCGCGGAACCTCGACCGCTGGACCAACGGAATCGTAGCCCGGACCTTCGCTCAGGAGACCGTCGATGAGCTGGCCAGGTGGTCTTCCGTCCCGGTGATCAACGCGCTGAGCGACCTGTATCACCCCTGCCAGGCACTCGCCGATATGCAGACCTTGCGCGAACGCTTCGGTGGCCTGCGCGGCGTGCATCTGGTTTTTGTCGGCGACGGTAACAACGTGGCGCACTCCCTGATGCTGTGTGCTGCCCGGCTGGGCATGAACTGTACCGTCGCGACGCCGCCTGGTTATGAACCGAATGCCGCGATTACAGCCGAAGCCCGGCGCTTCGCTGCGGCTTTGGGCGCCGAGATCGCCGTCACCAACGATGCGTTTGCCGCAGTCGGGCGCGCCGACGCCGTGTACACCGATGTTTGGGCCAGCATGGGCCAGGAGTCGGAAGCCGAGGAACGGCAGCGAATCTTCCGCCCGTATCAGGTGAATGAGCGATTGATGGCGGCCGCACAGGCGCACACGCTTTTCATGCATTGCCTGCCCGCTCATCGAGAGGAAGAAGTCACCGATGCCGTCATCGAATCCGCCAACTCGGTGGTCTTCGATCAGGCGGAAAACCGGCTCCACGCGCAAAAAGCACTGCTTCTCATGCTGATCGACTGAAGCGGCCGGCGGCATACACTGGTCTACGGAATGTATCCACAAATTGCCACTCGTCCGGCTCCAGGGCGGCGCTAAGCCATGAAACTCTGGGGCGGACGATTTGAAGAGGGACCGTCTGAGGTCTTCGAGCGCTTCTCGGGATCCCTGCACTTCGACAAGAGACTGACAGACGCCGACATCCGAGGCTCGCAGGCCTTCGCCCGAGCGCTCGGCCGCGTCGGACTTCTGACACCGGCGGAGGTGGATCAACTGGTGGACGCCTTCCATGCCATCAGCGAAGCTGCGAAGCAGCCGGGCTTTTTTGAGGGCGCCACCGATGAGGATGTACACACGCTGGTCATCCGCAAGCTGAAGGAAACCGCTGGCGCTGTAGCTGACAAAATCCACACCGGGCGCAGCCGCAATGAACAGGTCTCGCTCGACACTCGCCTGTGGTTGCGCGGTGAGATTGATGCCGCCCGTGAGGACCTTCGTGCGTTCCTCGCCTCTCTGCTTGACCTGGCTGGGCGTAATCCCGACGCCGTAATCCCCGGCTACACCCACGCACGTCGCGCTCAGGCGGTCCTGTGGCCGCACTACATCCTGGCCTATTTTGAGATGTTTGCCCGCGACCATGAGCGGCTCGGAGATGCACGCCGCCGCGTCAACGTGCTGCCGCTGGGTTCGGGTGCGCTCGCCGGCAGCGGCTTCCCGTTTGACCGCGAAGCCATCGCGGCGGAGCTCGGTTTTGAGAGCATTACCAACAACAGCATGGACGTTTCGGGCGACCGCGACTTCGTCCTCGACTTCCTGTACGCCGCCTCCACCACGCTCCTGCATCTCAGCCGACTGTCGGAGGACTGGATTCTGTACTCGGGCGAGGAGTATCGCTGGATGGAGCTCGGCGACGGTGTCACCAGCGGCTCCAGCCTGATGCCGCAGAAGAAGAACCCCGATTCGCTGGAGCTGATCCGGGGAAAGTGCGGCCGTGTGTTCGGCGCCTACAGCTCCCTTTTCGTAACGATGAAGGGTCTGCCCATGACCTACAACCGCGACATGCAGGAGGACAAAGAGCCCCTGTTCGACGCGGCCGACCAGCTGCGAGGATCGCTCCAGATGGCGCGTGTGGTGACCGAGTCCGTGCGACTGAACCCAGCGGTTCCCGCCGAAGCGGCAGCCGGCAGTTGGGTGGTTGCCACCGACCTTGCTGAAGCGCTCGCCCGGGCAGGTGTGCCCTTCCACACAGGTCATCAGATCGTGGGCCGGCTCGTCCTTGAAAGCGTTCGCTCCGGCAAGCGACCCTCGGACTGGACAGCCGACGAACTGACCGCCTTCGCACCCGAGTTCACGCCTGAAATGGCACGTTTGTTCGAGCCCTCGGAAGGTATGAAGACGCGCACCGTTCCCGGCGGCACGGCTCCCGATACAGTGGCTTCGGCACTCGCCGGCGCGCTGCGGCGGCTCAGGGATATGGGGTGAACAAAACCTATCGTCAGGGCCAGATACTTCGGCTGATTCGGGCTCACAGGATTCATACGCAGGAGCAGCTCGCGCAGGAACTGGCCGGACTCGGTATCGCGACCACTCAGGTCACTTTGTCGCGTGACATCCGGGAGCTTGGCCTGGTCAAGATGCCCGACGGGTACCGTCAGGTGGAAGCACCCGCCGGCCCGGGCATTGAAGCCATGGCGGCCGACTTCCTTTGGGACGCGGTGGCCGCACAGAACCTCCTGGTCCTCAAGACTGCGCCCGGGCACGCGAACTCGCTCGCCATTTCGCTGGATCAGGAGGACTGGCCCGAGATCGTCGGGACCATAGCCGGCGACGACACGATCCTGGTGGTCTGTCCCGATACAGCGACCGCGGTCCAGCTTCAGCAGCGTCTGCTGACCTTCGTGCGCGTCTGACGTATTATTTGGATACTTTTTCCTCCTCCACGTTCGGGCTGGCGCGCGTATGCTGCCCGGTAACCCCGTGCCACAACGCCAGCAGGCCGCCTGTCGCTTCCACAGGGTCTACCAGCACGCGAATCCCTTCCACTTGCCGAACACTCCTCACAGACTTCTTTTCCGCCCTCACCGCTGGCCGGTAGGCTGGCAACTGGCAGACTCCTGCCAGGAACGTCCAGCCGCAGCAAACACAGGCATACGGCCACGCTCCAATCAGGCCGAACAACCGGTCGAGCACCGGCCTCCTCAGAATTCGAATGACATCGGGGCTCTCACAGCGCGCACAGGTGAACATACACCGTCCTGCCCTGCTTCTCGGCAATCCGCAGCGACGTAATAGGAAAAATTTCGATGAATTTTTTCACCTGGAAGCGGCATACTGGATCGGAATCCAGCTCAGCACTCGGGAGAACGAAAGTGAAATTGTTTCAGGCGTTCCTGCTCGCTCTGGTTTTGCTGATGCCGGCTGCCGCGAAGGTCTCCTCGCGATCCAGCCACCAAACGAATCCGCGCATCGCAACGCCTCGCACGCCGAAAGCGAGCAGAGCAAAGACACGCACAGTCCGCAGTTCATCCGCGCGGGCCGCATTTCGAAAGAAGCACCCCTGCCCCGCCACCGGCAAAAGTACCGGAGCCTGCCCCGGCTACGTGATAGACCACATCCGTCCTTTAAAACGTGGAGGCCCCGACACGCCAGCGAACATGCAGTGGCAGACCCTTCAGGCAGCCAGGGCAAAAGATCGAGTGGAGTAGTGCGAGGAAGGTCGAACGGGTCGTACAGTTTTCCACAAGATTCCCTGCTTCGCTCCTGGCTTCAAGGGGGAAGCCTGAAAGCTGGGCTGCGTTCACCTGCCCCTGCTCTTGCAAAGATCCTGTGACTCGAAGGCGAGTGCTAATACTGGGTAATCGTGGACTACTCGTATCGATGGAGTCGCCTGAACGACCTGCCGGGCCACGGCGCCGGGCCCGGGGATACTGAGCTTCACACCTTGCGCGGCGTTTGGCTGGAGCAGAAAGAGGAACTCGAACAGCGAGGCCTGGTCGCCACATTCACGGAAAGGCTCATTCGCGAGTACGCCATCGAAGGTGGAATCATTGAGCGCGCGTATACTCTTGACCGCGGCATCACCCGTCTCCTGATCGATCGTGGAATCGATGCCAGTCTCATCCCCCACAACTCCACAAACCGCGATCCCCAGCAAGTGGCGCTCATCATTCACGCTCACAAGGCGGCGGTGGAGAGCGTGTTCGATCTGGTGAAGAAGGAGCGCCCCCTGTCCCACTTCGTGATCCGCGAACTTCATGCCGCGCTCCTCGAGCATGAATCGCTGACACTTGCGCAAAGCCCGGACGGGCAGCTTTTCGAAGTGCCGTTTGTTAAGGGTGCCTACAAGACCCTTCCGAACAACCCGAAGCGTAACGATGGCAAAATCCACGAGTATTGCCCTCCGGAACACGTCACTTCGGAAATCGACCAGATGCTGCGCCTTCATGTCGAGCACGAACAGAACGGTGTTCCCGCCGAGGTGGAGGCTGCGTGGCTCCACCACGTGTTTACACAAATTCACCCCTTCCAGGATGGCAACGGCCGAGTAGCAAGGTTGCTGGCCAGCTACGTCTTCATCAAGGCCAGCTATTTCCCGTTAACGCTCACTGACGCCCAGGATCGTGAGGCGTACATCGCTGCGCTTGAGACGGCTGACGGCGGAGATCCAGGTCCGCTCGTCCGCCTTTTCAGTGGTGTACAGAAACGAACGTTTGTGAAGGTGCTTGGGATCGCTGGAACGATCCAGAAGCAAGCCTCTGTGGATGCGGCTATCGCGGCGGCACGCCAGACCATTCTTTCAAGAAAACTGGCGGAGACTCAAAAACTCGAAATCACAAAGCAGAACGCGCGTGCCCTTCACGTTTATACAAACGAGAAACTGGAATCAATTGCAGCAAAGTTGCGTGCCGATGTTGGCAGTCTTTCGCCTGACTATCATTTTCGTGTGGATTCTGAGATTAACGAGGGAAACCGACGCCATTATTTTAAGGGCCAGGTCATCGAAGTTGCGAAAACGCTCGACTACTGGGCCAACGCCACGCTGTACCATGACTGGACCAGGCTCATCCTGAAATCCGACGATCAGTCCGAAATCCTGATCTCCCTTCACGGCATCGGTACCGAGTACCGGGGCGTTCTGGCAGGGTCTGTTGGCATCTTCAGGCGGATCGAAACGGAAGAGGGCGACCGCGAAACGACGAAAGCGGTCGCAGCATGCGACGCCTTTTTCCAGCTCAATTACCTCGAGGACTTTGACGATATCAGGGCGCGATTTGAGAGCTGGCTCGAATCGTCGCTGGCGCGGGCGCTAGGCATCTGGCGCAGCGGGCTTTAACCTGCTTATGCAGAAGTTTTTGAATAACTTTGGTGGGCCCTCACGGATTCGAACCGTGGCGCTCAGCCACGATGCCGAAGCGGTAGATCCAGCAGAGCATTAAGCAGACCAATGCCATCGGTTGGAGAAGTTCGTCGGGCGCAGATGGATCAGGCAGACGCGGGCCGTGATGCTAGACCGGGAGCAACAATTAGCAGAAAACGAACCTTAAGCATACCTCAACGGCACCGCGCAACGGGTGGCTCCGTTTGTGAGCGTAACACGCGGCTCGTCGGGTCCGACTGCGCTGCACCGCAACTGAACGTGACCCATCTGACCCATTAGCGCTCGACGCTTAACTGATAATTCTCGGAGAGTTTTCTCAACAGGGTTAACCCTTCGTGGCAGGCTATACTTGGCGAGATCGCTCGTGAGGAATAGCTGGTCTGTTCTGAAGGACAGCCGGGCAATGTCGACCTCACGCGGTAGCCTTGATGGCGAGTACGGCGTCACAATAGCCACGGGTCCCGGAGGCATAAGCGTCGTCCAAGACTCCGGACAGTCCGCATTATCGGAGCCATGGTGAGGAACTTTGAAGAATCCTGCGAGACCATTCGGGCGCTCATCAGACTTTATGATGGCTTGCCATCCTTCCGTTGTTCCGGATACGTGTTCTAGGTCTGCACCAAGCAAAGCGTTCAAGCTACCTACTTGGAGCCACAAGACGACACAGATTTGATTTGGAGCCAACCTGACAGGTCGTCTCCCGCTCTTCATAGCAGTTAAGGCATTTCGCAGTTCGGCTTCAGCGAGATTAAGCACGCCGTCTGACGGACTCAGCGCGAAAACTTCTGAATCTACCGTGCGATTTCTGCCGCTTAGAGTGAGCAGCTTTTTGTTCGCATTCGCCTTTATTGGGCCTACAGAGTCGCGGCGTTCACCGACTTGGCGACGGTTCAACAACACCTGTATGATGTTGTGATATTCCCTTGTTGCTGAGGACTGAGGCGCAAAGTCTCCGCTTAGTACCGCTAGACGCGTTAAGTCCTGCAGGGAGTGCGCAGCGGACGTTACGAATTTAGCGTTTTTGGCCGCGGCCAGCACAGCTGAAAGACCTCGAATGTGATCGTCGTGCCAGTGAGTGGCGATTACCAGTCGAACCTGCGATGCGACATCTACTCCTATTTTCTCCAGATACTCAAGAGCAATCGGTCGCGCCGTTTTGCGCTCCACGCAGGAATCTACGACAATCCAATCGCCGTCTCCGAGGTGCACTAATACGCACTCGCCTATTCCTGGACCGAAGACGGATATCTCGAACTCATTCGATGCGGGAGCCTCACTCACCGTCTAACAGCGCAGCCACCCTGTCAGCCTTTTCAAACACCTTGTTAATGCGGCTTTGGGACAGCCTCGGCAGTCGTGCAAAACGAAGTGTTGACACCCGTTCGCGCTGACCTCCCGGGGTGTCGCAATAGCCGATGGCCCAATAGAAGATCGCACCAACGACCAAGAGTGGCAGGTCACTCGGAGAAACTTCCACCGAATCCAGTTCTACTTCCTCCGGCGCGTTTGTTGGGTTAGTCGCATCGCTCAGGACGGCGACGAAGTTGTCGTCCTCAATACGTTCCACGCGGCCGACCCACCGTTGAAGGACAAGCACCTTCCATTTCGACTCTGCGATAGAAGGCAGACGTACTAGGCCGCTGTCCTCTGACAGTGGAACTTCGTAAAGACTTTCCCTTGGCAGCCTGTTTATTGTCGGGGCCATCTTGGATGACACTGAGTGATCGCGCAGGAGAAACTGCTCGTACTTCGGACGCGGCGCGAGGACATCTGCTTCTGGTCTGTAAGGTGAAACGATCACATCTCTAAAAGCAAGCATATTTAAGACTCGTGAATGCCGACAATATGTTCCAGCATGGTTTCTGAGTAGTCCATAACGTTATCCCAATGTTCAGCAAGGCACTCCGGCACCCACTCCGCACCAGTCATTTCATCATCGGTCCTTTGGAACTCGACATTAACTTGAACAAACACTCCGTGTTCTATGTTTGCGGACGGCTGAACCTGCACATTAAGAGTACCAGCGCTGTCGCTCTTACGACGACCGACGATCACGAGCGATTTCATCCCGGGTTTGTCAACGAGGTCTTCCCAGTAACTTTTTGGGGCTAGTAAGTGACCAAGCGAGTGCCAGCCTTCAACAGAGGGCATTTGATAATGAAACTGACGGTTGATACCTACGGCCTGGACTGGAGTGTGCTGAAGGACCGCGAAAATGCTGCCCGCTAAGTCGCGTAAGGCGGGATAGTGACGCGGGTCTGAGGATACCATCTGCACCCTATCCTGCACCGCCTGAAACTGAAACCACTCCGTCGAGAAGTCCGCCACCTCGGCTTGAATCGCACGAATCGTAGCATTATTTGCTTCCTCCGGCCGAATCAATTTTTGGGAGCCTAGCCAGCGCGGCTGAAAGATTGCGGGGTTGAAGGACCCGATCATCACGACCGCCGCAGCCTCACTTTTGGGCATCATCATTGCACAGAACTATATCTCAATGCGGCGGTCAACCTGAGTTGCGGCGCTGCGACATCGAACATGGCCTGCCAACACTCAGATTGTCTCCGGACGCATACGATTGGTGGGCCCTCACGGATTTGAACCGTGGACCAAGGGATTATGAGTCCCCTGCTCTAACCGCTGAGCTAAGGGCCCGCCGACTGTAATCATCTTAAACTACAGCCGCGCAGCCAACCCGTTCACACGCTGAACCCGCCCGCGACATTCCCCGCCTCATCGAACTCCCAGGCCCGAGCCGGCCCTGCACGCTCCACGCCGTCCACCACCCCAAGATTCTCCGTCACCAGGATCCGGCTCAGTTCCAGCGTGTTCCGAATCCACACGCAAGTCACATCCTGAACGCGATCGCGGCCCACCACCCGCGCCATCAACTCCAGCGCCTCACGGTCGGAGCCCACACGCACCGGAGTCCGAATCGCGGTCAGGTTCGAAGCCGTCACCGCGTTCACCTTCGTAGCATGCCAGTCGATCTGCTCATACAGCCGCTCCGGAATCACATCGGCCATCCCGATACCAATCGCATTTCCGTAAGAAAGCGGACTCAAATTCCGCACATAAATCCGAAAGATCCGTGGAGCCCAGGGCCACAGATTGCCGCCGCCGTATGGATGCCGGTTCACCACCTTGCTGTCCATCCCAACGCCGCTGATGTGCTTGCCGACCTCTTCCACCAACAGCACATCCACCTCGCGATACAAAATCCGGGGCATCCACTCCAGCACCCGCCGCAGCAGTGCCGGCTCCTGCGCGTCGATCTCCCCGGCTCGCAGCGCCACTACGTCCGCCGTCTCGTGATGCGCACCTTCCAGCACAGCAAGCCCGCCCAGCACCTTGCCCGACGACGCAATCACATGCCGTCCCACTTCCCGCATCACCGTGCCGAGCCCCAGCCGCACAGCGTTGCGATGATACGTGCCCGCCCCATGCAGCTTTCCCAGCCCTACGGCAGCCATCTTAAGCAGACCGCTCTCCGCCTCCGCCTCGAACGTAGTGTGCCACTTCACGCGGTTCACCAGAAACACTCCGTCGCTTTCAAACGCGTTCCGGTCCATGAAAGCGGGAATGCCGTGCTCCGGAGTCCGGCCCAGTTCCACCACGTCCAGCGAACTCACAACAGGGCAGCCAACCGTCGCTTCCGTAATTCCGTAATGCGCCAGCACGTCGGCCTGACCCTCCGCCGTTCCGCCGCCATGACTCCCCATCGCTGGAATCACAAACGGCAACAGTCCGAGTTCCGCGAAATGCGCAGCTACCGCCCGCGTAATCAAAGCAATGTTCGACACACCGCGGCTGCCCGCCGTAATCGCTACCCGAGCTCCAGGCCGCAGGTCCGAACCGATCCCGCGCTCACGCAACTGGGTTCGTACGGCATTCTCAATGTCTGCGATTCCACGGTTCGGGAATTCCTGCACAACGGGAACAAGGGGGGAAAGCTCCATTGCGATGAGTCTACCGCGCGAGAAAGTTCTGTAAAAACTGATGTCTCCTGGTCCACAGGTGGCCGCCGGGCGGTTGACGTGTGCCTCCTGGTTAACGTGTAATAACTGAAAGCAGCAACAGCTGGCTTCATTTTAGGGGGACCTTGCATGTCATCCAGGCTCTTCGCGGGAGCTGTGATCGTCGCTGGTCTGTGCTTGACCTCCGCCGTTTCCTGGGCTCAGGAAGCACGCGGCGCCATCACAGGCCGTGTTCTCGACGCACAAGGAGCGCTCATCCCGGGCGCTCGAGTTACCGCAACCAGTACCACCACAAACGAATCTCGCCGTGCCACTTCTAATGACACCGGCTACTACGAAATCAACTACCTCGACCCTTCGACGTGGACCGTATCTGTAGAAGCTCAGGGTTTCAAGAAAGCCGTTCGCGGCAACCTGCAGGTTAGTGTAGGTTCCCGTCTCGACATCGATCTGACGCTCGAAGTCGGCGCCGTTTCGGAAACGGTGGAAGTGAGGGGCGAAGCTCCGTTGCTCGAAACCACCACCGCCAGCGGCGGCCGCGTGCTCGATCAGCAGGCTATCGTTAACCTGCCGTTTTCGGATTTGAATCCGTTCGCTCTAAGCGCTCTCGCCCCAGGTATGCAGTGGACCGGTCAGCCCGAGTATCGCCGCCCGTTCGATAACGGCGGCACCTCGGCCTTCAACACCATGGGCGGCGTTGGTCAGAACGAGTACACTATCGACGGTACGACCGTCACCGGGTCCGGCCGACGTGTCGGTTATACTCCTCCCGCCGACGCAATCACCGAATTCAAACTCGAAACTTCGAATTTCGACGCCAGCCAGGGCTTCACTTCCGGCGCGGCAATCAACGTGGTATCCCGCACCGGGACCAACAGCCTGAATGGCTCCGTATTCAATCAGCACTGGCAACAGCGCTGGAACGCGACGAACCACTTCACGCGAGAGAACTGGAACCAGCAGGTAGCCGCCGGAAAGATCTCCAAAGACTCCCAAAAGCAGGCGACAGGTCGTTCTAACAACTACGGCCTCACCGCGTCGGGTCCCGTCTGGATCCCTAAGATCTTCGACGGCCGCAACAAAATCTTCTGGACCATCACCTGGAACGGCATTCGCCAGTCCAAGGCCGAGACTACGAACTCAGTGAACGTCACTGTGCCCACCATGGCAATGCGCCAGGGCGACTTCTCCGAGCTTCTGAATGCTCCCGACGGCGCCAGGCGCTTCACCATCTACGATCCGCGCAGCGCACGTCTCGAAGGCGCCAACGTAATTCGCCAGCCTTTCCCCGGCAACAAGGGCGTGCCGATTCTGAACCCGGTCTACAGCTACTACGTCAAGCTGTTCCCGACACCGAACAACGTCCCGGGCCTTGTGACGCCAGAACAGACCATCAACTACCTCGCGACCGCGATGCCGAAGGATGAGAAGTTCAACTCGATCATCAATCGCTACGACTACATGCTCAGCGACAGGCATCGCGTAAACTTCCGCTGGCAGTGGAATGACCGTCTCGCCGACGAGTACGACTGGACCTACGAGACCGCTCGCGGCCTCCACTCCAACGGGCTGACCCGCATCAACCGCGGCGGCAACATCGGCTACCTCTGGACCGTCAGCTCGCGAGATATCCTCGACTTCAACTTCGGTATCTCCCGCTTTGAAGAAGGAAGCCGCAACACCACGCGTACTGCCATCGGCCCCAAAGACGTCGGCCTCCCGGATTACATCCAGCAGCGCGCCGGAGCCAATCAGGTTCTGCCCACGCTCGACTTCGACACCATCACCGACGTCGGTGGCGGTTACCCCGTGGTCGGCAGCATTTCCACTCAGGGCGAACTTCGCCTGCAGATGACGTCCGTCCGCGGCAACCACAGCTTCAAGTACGGCTGGCAGGAACGCCGCAGCCAGTGGGCCGGCCTCGGACCAGGCAACTCGTCCGGCACCTTCTCATGGCGCAACAACTGGACTCGCGCCGGAAACCAGGACAACTTCGCATCGAACCATGGCCACGACTGGGCCTCGTTCATGATGGGTCTGCCCAACGGCACCTCCATCGACACCAACGACTCCACGTTCTTCACCATGCCCAAGCGCGGCCTCTACTTCCAGGACGACTGGCGCGTTTCGCGCAAGTTCCGCCTCAGCCTCGGACTCCGTTATGAGCGTGAAGGCGGCATCGCTGAGCGCTACAACCGTGCGCTCTCCGGCGTCTTCCTGCCGGACATGCAGCAGCCCTACACCGCTGCGGTCCAGGCTGCTTACGCGGCCGCCCCAGTTGCTCAACTCCCGGCCAGCCAGTTTAAGGCACTCGGCGGAACCACCTACATGGGGCAGAACGGGTACGACACCGCAACCAAAGGCGTCCATCAGTTTCTTCCGAAGTTCGGTGCCGTCTACGAGCTGAACAACAAGACCGTCGTTCGCGGCGGCTGGGGCATGTACATCGACACCCTCAACGTGTCGAACACCCGCCCGGACAGCTTCGGATACAACCAGTCCACCAGCACCCCGATTTCCAACGATTCCGGGGCCACCTTTTGCTGCGGCATCGGCGCTGCCGCCAGCATCGCGCAGGGTCGCACGCCGATGAACGATCCGTTCCCGGTTCGAGCCAACGGCACCCGCTTCGATGAGCCGCTGCAGTCAGCCCTCGCCGGACTTCCGCGCGTCGGCCGCGGCTTCACCTCGCTGCCCTGGGACTTCAAACCCGCGCTGCAGCACCGGTGGCGCCTCAGCGTCCAGCGTCAGTTGGCCAGCAGCCTGGTGCTCGACGTCTCCTACAACGGAGCCTTCTCCACCATCCCTGTCACCCAGCGCCTCGACGCTCTCCCGGGCCAGTACTGGAACACGACCAACACGCGCAACACAGCTCTCGACAGCACGCTCAACGGCAACATTGCGAACCCGTTCAACATCCGCAACCTGACCGCGCTCCAGACGTCCAACCCGGTCCTGTATAACTACATGTCGGGCCAGGGCTTCTTCACCGGAGCCAACCTCGCGCTCAATCGCATCCTGCGGCCCAACACCGCCTTCAGCACTCTGAACGGCATCAACCCGAACGGCAACAACAAGTACCACGACATGCAGGTCCTCATCGAACGCCGCTACGCAAAGGGCATCACCATGAGCGGCATGTATACCTGGGCCACTTCGAAAGTTGCCGACGTCTTCGCTAACGAGTTCGATGCCGCGCCCAGCACGCGCATCAACAACAACGTGCTTCCGCACCGTCTGGCATGGACCACTGTGTGGGAACTGCCCTTCGGCAAGGGTCGTGCGTTCGCGAAGCAGGGCTTCGTGGGCCACGTAGTCGGCAACTGGAACGTAAGCTGGATCTATCAGTTCCAGAGTGGTCCGGCGACTGACTGGGGCAACCGTTTCTTCTACGGCGACGTTAACAAGATCGGCGATCTCGCCCGGTCCGATGAAACTCGCGCGAAGGACATCCGCCAGTGGTTCGATCCGTCATTCGCCTATCGCGGCACCGGCGCTGTTCCGGCTGACTTCACGGGCTTCGAAGGCCGCGCCGGCAGCCAGCCCGGCAGCTATCAGGTCCGCATGTTCCCGTTCCGCCTCGATTCCATCCGCGCCGATGGCATTCGCAACTGGGACGTGAAGGTGGAGCGCATCTTCCCGATCAATGCAGAACAGGGAATTCGCGCCCGCCTCTCCGTCGACCTGCTCAACGCGACCAACCACTCCAACTTCGGCGGTCCGAACACCGACCCGTCGAATGGCAACTTCGGCCGTGTCACATCACAGCGCGGACTCCCCCGCGTAATCCAGCTCAACGCGCGCATTGAATTCTAATTCGCGCTCGATTCAGTAATCACGAAGCCCCGGTCCCAAAGGCCGGGGCTTCGTCATTTTTGCGGCACTCGGAACAGAGCCGGATCGGGCTCACCGGGCGTATACGAGGTGACCGCAAAACGCCACCGCGACGACGGAAGCCTAAATCGTCCGTACCATGTCTTAACCTGCTCCATTACCTCACAGCCAGCACCAGGCGCCAGTTCGACTACCTCCGACTCATCTCCATCCAGCACCCGCCATCGAATCACGCGTTGCCCCGCCCTCCAACTCAGTCCAGACCTGACTGCCGTCCGCCCCAGAATACGTTTAGCAGTAGCCGAGCAGGTGGGCGTGCGGTCAGCGTCCCGTTTCTCCCAGGCACACGCACACACCGCCTCGTGAACGGTCTTGCTTCCCGATTCGATGACATAGGTCGTGTCTTCGCCGGCCAATGTACAGGAGATCTACGCTCGCTTTGAACTCGGGCCAGACGTGGAAACGATAACTCTGTGCGTTCAGCCGATTCAGCCGCGATCCGCTCCCCGACACAGCGACCATTCCGGTCGTTCGGCTGCCATGAATCGAATGAAATCCCCAACTCGTGTTCTGCCAGTCTTCCTTCTCGAATTGCAGGGTCGCCGGCACCGCCCCGCTCAGCGGGAGCCACGCAAAGAACGCCATTGCACATCCACACGGCATATCGCCTCAGACACAAACCCGAGTGCGGAAGTTCCCCTCGACTCGCTACACTCCTTAGAACGGCCTATGCCCTTCCGCCAATCCCTCGAGACCTACTTCGAGTTCGCACGCCTGCGCACCACCTGGCGCACTGAGGTCCTCGCCGGCTTCACCACGTTCATCACGATGGCGTACATCATCTTCGTGAACCCGGGCATTCTCGCCGAGGCCGGCATGCCGTTCACCGGCGTTCTCGCCGCCACGTGTCTCTCAGCAGCCGTCGGCAGCATCCTCATGGGTGCCTTCGCCCGCTATCCCATCGCGCTCGCGCCTGGCATGGGCCTCAACGCCTACTTCACCTTCGCTGTGGTCAAAGGGATGGGCGTTCCCTGGCCAGTCGCCCTTGGGGCCGTGTTCCTCTCGGGCATCGCCTTTTTCGTCCTTACAGCCGTCGGCATCCGCAAGATGATCGTCACCGCGATTCCAACCGAACTCTACGCCGCGGTAGCCGCGGGAATTGGGCTCTTCATTGCGCTCATCGGGTTCCGAAACTCAGGCATCATCGCCGCAAGCCCCGTCACCACGGTGACCCTCGGCAACCTTCGAAGCCCCACCACCCTGCTCGCCATCTTCGGCCTCATCCTCACCGCGGCCCTCCTCGCCCGAGGCTTCAAAGCGGCGATCCTCATCGGCATTCTCGCCACCACCGCACTCGCGGCACTCACCGGACTCGCTGCCTGGAAGCCGCTCCCAGTCTCCTTTGCCGATCTCACCGCCACCATGGGCAAGCTCGACATCATGGGTGCAATTCACCTGGGCGGTCTCGAAATCATCTTCGTATTTCTGTTCGTCGACCTGTTTGACAACGTCGGCACGCTGGCAGGAGTCGGCAAAAAGGCCGGATTATTCAATGAAGCGCACGAAATTCCCCGCCTTAACCGCATCCTGTTCTGCGATGCCACCGCCACATTAACCGGATCGCTGGCCGGAACATCTACCGTGGTCAGCTACATCGAAAGCGCAGCTGGCGTCGTAGCCGGAGGTCGAACCGGAATTCCAGCCATTGTCACCGGAATTCTTTTCCTGCTCGCCCTGTTTATCGCGCCGCTAATCGGAGCCATCCCCGCGGCAGCCACGGCGCCCGCCCTCATCCTCGTCGGCTGCATGATGATGAGCCATGTCGCCGAAATCGACTGGACCGATATGACCGTAGCCGTGCCTGCGTTCCTCACCATCACCACCATCCCGCTCAGTTTCTCCATCGCCAACGGGCTGGCTTTCGGCTTCACCGCTTACACGCTGCTGCGGGTACTCCGCGGCGAATTCAGTAAACTCAACTGGTTCATGTATATCCTAACCGCACTATTCCTGATCCGATTCTGGTATCTGGGAGCAGGCTGAAAATTTCGGTGTCGCTAAAATAGAAGGGAACCGGTTTTAGCAAAGCATGCGCTGTATCCGATTTCTGTTCCTCTGCCTGCCCCCTGGTTTACTCGCGCCTGGCGTCGATTTCAGTGGCACCTGGCGTCTGAACGAATCTCGAAGTGAAATCCGGGCCCTGCCCATCCGACCCGCGCCCGAGCTGCGTGTCGAAGAGAAGAACGGCACGGTCGAGTGCGAAGCCATCGCACCCGGCCAGCCTGCCCATCCCTGCTCATTCGCCACCGACGGCCGTGAGATCCGCAGCAAAGGACACGACTGGACCGTCAGCACCAAAGCGAAATGGGAAGGCTCAGCCCTGCTCCTGAACTCCATCAGGATGACCGCGAAGCACCAGCACACCGAGATAGATCGCTGGAAGCTCTCGCGCGATGGCAAAACCCTCATCATCCGCCGTGTCGTTGTCAGCATCGGCGGCGGCGAAATCGAATCCACCCTGGTCTATGAGAAGCAACCATAACGATTCCTCTCACGACCCAGCCGCTGGCCATCGGAACTCGACCCCATGGCGCGACTGGAACTGCACGCTTTTCACCACCGAAAGTCCGCGTCAATTTCCGCCTGTACGAAATAACCGCTAACCTGCGGCCACCGTGACAAAAGGCTAGTTTTCAAATCCAACAGCGTCTTCTTTTTCGTTGACCTGTCAGAGGCTGAATAATCGCCTCAACAGAATGGAAAGGACCATCCGCTTGAGCAAAATAAATTCCCTAAGCAGCGAAACCAGCGACCAGTTTCGCCGAGACTTCCTGCGCGGCGTTACAGTAGCCGCCGGAGCCGCCGTGACCGCCGCAGTCGTGCGCGGCCAGACTCCCACCACACCGCCTGCACCTTCGCCCGCCAATGATATAACCATCCTGAATTACGCCCTCACTCTGGAGCTCCTCGAGGCAACCTTCTACACGCAGGGTCTCACCCGCTTCAGCTCGGCCGATTTCGCATCGTCGACTGCTTTTGCCAACCTCCGCACGGCGTCTGGCGTCAGTTCCGGCGCACCGCTCTCCGGCGCCTCGGACACTGGGCTGGTGCAGGATATCTACGCATACCTAACGCTGATCCGCAACCACGAACAACAGCACGTCCGCACCCTCACCAACACCATCCGAAGCCTCGGCGGCACTCCTGTAGCCACACCAAACTTCCGCCTGAACTTCACCACGGCCGACGCCTTCCTCTCGCTCGCGGCAACGCTGGAAAACACCGGCGTGGCAGCCTACAACGGCGCCATCGCGCAGATCTTTAACCCTGCGCTTGTCACCGCCAGTGCCACCATCGCCACGGTCGAAGCTCGTCACGCTGCGTATCTCAATCGCATCAACGGCACAAATCCATTCCCCGACGCCTTTGACGCCGGCAAAACCGTGGCCGAAATCCTCGCAATTGCGGCACCGTTCCTTGGATAATCCGACGAAATCAGCAGGAGATAAACACCAAATGCAAAACGAATCCAGTCAGAACGTCGGAACCCGCCGCATATTCGCACTCGGAGCCGGACTCGCAGGACTTGCACTCGCCGGAGCCCGAACCGCTTCCGCACAGTCCACAGCCAACCCCGACATCGCCGTCCTTAACTACGCCCTCGCCCTCGAACACCTCGAAGCCAACTACTACACCGTTGGCCTCGCCCGATTCGCGGCATCGGATTTCAACCGCGCCAACTTCCCGCAGGTGCTGGGCAGTGGGACCGTCGCCGGCGTTTACACCAACCTGACCCGCATCCGCGACCACGAAGTGGCGCACGTTAAAGCGCTGCAGGACGCGGTCACCAGCCTCGGCGGAGTCCCGGTTCTCGCCTGCACCTACAGCTTCCCGTACACGGACCCCGAGTCCTTCCTGCAGGTAGCCCTCGTGCTCGAAGAAACCGGCGTCATGGCATACGACGGGGCCATCGCCACCCTCACCGCCGCCGCGCTCAAGAGTGCCGGAGCCAGCATCGCCACGGTTGAGGCACGCCATGCAGCCTATCTCAACGTGGTCACCAGTAACATCCCCTTCCCCAGAGCGTTTGACCAGACAAAGATGATGAGCGAGATCCTCGCCATGATCGCTCCGTTCCTCGGAAACTGCCCCACCGCGCCGGCCACTCCGGCAACTGGCACAAAAGCAATGCTGCTGCCGAAGAACGCCAGTGTCGTCACCACGCCCTACGCTCTCGACGCCTCTCAGTCGGTCGCCGCCGACGGTAAGGCGCTCACGTACATGACACGCGCGACAGGCAAGCCCGCCGCAGTTACCAACGCCAACACCGCCGCACCTATAGTGCAGTTCAATGGCGTGGGTACCTACACCTTCGAACTAACGGTCACCGACTCCACCGGCGCCACTGCCACCGACACCACTGTCATCCAGTACGTCGGCCGCTAATCCCCCTGCGTGCAAAGACAGCGGCCCGAGTGACTTCGGGCCGCTGTCTTTGCGCACGCAGCCACCCCGCCTACAATCAAAGGGATGAAGATCCTGATGGTCGCCTCTGAAAGCACGCCGTACGTCAAAACCGGCGGGCTCGCCGACGTCATCGGTGCTCTCCCCCACGCCCTCGCCGCCAAAGGGCACCAGGTCGCCGTGGTCCTGCCCCTCTATCGGTCCGTCCTGCCTAAAATCACTTCGGCGAACCGGGCCCACGATCCCCTCACCGTCTGGTTCCACAAGGATCGCTCCTACCGGGCAGGCCTCCGATCCCTCACGGACAGGGGTGTCACGTTCTATTTCGTCGACATTCCTGAACTGTTCGACAGGGCCTCACTGTACGGAGAAGATGGCGGGGATTATATCGATAACGACATCCGCTTCGCCGCGCTTAGCCGAGCATCGGTCGGCATCGCCCGGAGCGTATTTCGCCCCGACATCTTTCACTGCCACGACTGGCAGACCGGCCTTGTCGGCGCGTACCTGCGGACCACGTTCCGCACCGATCCCACGTTCATCGGAATGCGAAACGTGTTCACCATCCACAACCTCGGCTACCAGGGCACCTACGGCCGGGACACGCTCCCGGAACTCGGCCTTTCCCGCGACCTGTACCATCCTGACTGGATGGAGTTCTGGGGCAACATCAGCTTCCTGAAAACTGGCATCGCCTACGCCGACGCGTTTACCACCGTCAGCCAGGCGTATGCCCGTGAAATTCAAACCCCCGAGTACGGCTTCGGAATGGACGGCTTTATCCGCGACCGCGCCTTCAAACTCACAGGCATCCTGAATGGCGCCGATTACGGCGAGTGGAGCCCAGAGGTCGATCCCTTCATCGCAGCCCATTACTCCGCCGACGACCTGACCGGCAAAGTCGCCTGCAAGCGCGACCTTCTCCGCACCTTCGGTCTGCCCGACGACAACCTCGACCAGCCCGTCATCGGGATCGTGTCCCGCTTCGCCTCCATGAAAGGGTTCGACCTGATCGAGCAGACCGCCTGGGAGTTCCTCAAAGGCGACGTGAGGCTCACGGTCCTCGGCACCGGCGAGCCGCACTACGAAGGCCTCATGCGCCGCCTCGCCGAGGCTTTCCCTGGAAAAGTCGGCGTGCGCATCGAGTTCAGCAACGAAGTCGCCCACAAAGTGGAAGCCGGCGCCGACATCTTCCTCATGCCGAGCCGTTACGAGCCCTGTGGGCTCAATCAGATCTACAGCCTTCGCTACGGTACAGTCCCCGTCGTACGGGCCACCGGCGGCCTGGATGATACGATCAATGAGAGCACAGGATTTAAGTTCGCCGAATATAACGGCGGTGCTCTGCTTCATACCCTGAACGAAGCCCTGCTCGCGTACACCGACAAGGAGCTTTGGACCGGACTCATGAAGAACGGGATGCGCCGGGATCACTCCTGGGCAACGGCTGCGGACGAGTACGTCCGCCTGTACCGGAGCCTTTTGCCTGCCGGGTGAATCCTTTTGGCGCGGCTCGACATCCATCAGGGGGAGACAAGAAATATGGCCGGTGCAAACACTCTCGAATTTTCCGATGCTTCTTTTGACCAGGACGTGATTAACTCGGACGTCCCCGTTCTGGTGGATTTCTGGGCCGAATGGTGCGGACCTTGCCGTCAGATGACGCCGACCATCGATTTGCTCGCGACGGAGTACGTGGGCAAAGCCAAGATTGGCAAGCTGAACGTCGACTTCAACAGCGGCACTGCCGCCCGCTACAACATCCGCGGCATTCCCACCATTCTCCTGTTCAAGGGTGGCCGCGTAGTGGAGCAGAAGGTCGGCGCAGCCCCCAAAGGCGACCTCATCAAGATGCTCGACGCCCACCTCAGCTAAGCTCCCAACACAAACTCGACGTCCCCTGAGCCCGTATTCATCGCGGGCTCAATGTGGATGCTCGTCCCGACTCAGCAGTGTTAGCCTGATTGCGTGAAGCTCCTCGTCACTCTTCTCCTCACAATCGCCTCGACCAGCGCTCAACTCGTCGAACTCAGGCCGGACATCCTCGACCTCCTCAACGCCACCGCTCAACCCGTCACCCACAAGGGCGCGTTCGGCCTGCGTTTGACAGAGGCCAAAAAAGCCGACTCCGCGACTGCCGCCACCGCCTTCGGTCTCGCCATGTTGCGTGGCGTCACCATGCAGAACGGCGAAATCGAACTCGAAGTGGCAGGCGAGCCCGGCCCCACGGCCTCTCCCGACGCCCGAGGCTTCGTCGGCATCGCGTTCCGCGTCAAAGACGAGCGCCACATGGAGGTCATCTACCTGCGCCCCACCAATGGCCGTGCCGACGACCAGGTGCGACGCAATCACACCGTTCAGTACGAGTACTTCCCCGACTTCCCGTGGGAACGCCTGCGCAGAGAATTCCCTAAGAAATACGAAACGTACGTCGACCTGGAGTCCGGTGCCTGGACCAGAATCCGCATCGTAATCGACGGGCTCAAAGCCCGCCTCTACGTCCACGGCGCCGCCCAGCCGACCCTCATCGTCAACGATATGAAAGGCCCCACAGAAGCCGGGGGCATCGGTCTGTGGATCGGCCCCGGAACCGTCGGCCATTTCCGGGGCCTGAAAATCACAAAGAAGTAGCCAGTCCCCTTACTTCGCCGCCAGCGCCCCAGCCACCCCAAACGTGAGCTTCGGCCTCGACGTAATCGCGCCCTCAGCCGCACTGCCAACCAGTGCCACATACTTTGCAAACACCCCGGTCGTGTACCGGGGTGCCGGCGGCGACCACCTCGACATCCGCTCCGCCACAACCTCGGCCGCAACTTCCAGATCGATCTTCTGGTTATCGATCTCGATG
>Ga0163150_10002552_pt1 | contig 27587 bp, 24 predicted proteins | sample OliLakLV19P2IB_FD_148628 | JGI IMG/M metagenome (GOLD analysis project Ga0163150, IMG submission 148628) | Freshwater microbial mat bacterial communities from Lake Vanda, McMurdo Dry Valleys, Antarctica - Oligotrophic Lake LV.19.P2.IB | ecosystem: Environmental > Aquatic > Freshwater > Lake >...
GGGGGCGGCAGAGTAACCGTCTTTTGTGAAAGCATCATGTCTGCCGGGTGGAGTTGGGGCGACGCAGCGGCTGTTGGAGTGATTTGTGGCGCGGCAGTGACGGGAGGAATGGTGGTGGCGGTAGTGCTTGCTGTGAGGGCTACTTGGCTTGAAGCAAAATTCTTCAGAGATTCCCGTATAGACAGAATAATTTCGTTGTTAATATCTGCAGCAACGGCCGAAGCTTGCTCGGGGCTTAGTTGCACCTGTGTAGCAAGACTCGACACAAAATCGTCGGGTTTTATAAATCCAAGCATAACAAGCATGGTCTCATCCCCCAGTTTTTCTATCTGGTCTATGTGAAGAGAGTGCTTCTTTCCTATTGCTTGAATTTTCTGGTCAAAGTCAGCCGAAGCGATAGCTGCCTGAACATCAGGAGGGAGTTCATCAATGCGTTTTTGAATTTGGTCTTCAATAGATTCTTCCATACGTTTATAGTAGCAGATTACCTTTTAACCATGGGTGCCTGTCTTGGGTATACTGTCGCCACTGCTATCTTCTGCCGGTGGCGGAGTGAACTCAGGTTTAGTTGGCGGTGGGGTTGAGACCCCCTTTGTTTCAGTCTGAGCTTTTCTGAAGTTGGGGAAATCGTTTATTCCAGGTTCTTTAGTAGGTGCTGCCTGCGGTATTGGCCTAGGGGCTGACGGAACTGGCTGCTGGCCAGCAGTGTGTGCCCGTGTCTCTTTAAGACTCGTTTGGATTTTCGCAGACCGTGCAGGATCTATACCATGCCCACGGGCTCTAAGGGCCTCAGCGACAGTGTGAAGCTGCTGCTCGCTTATCTTAAAGCCACGCTCAGTCTTTTCCTCAACCCTCTTTAGACCGTGCACCAGTTTGTCACCCACACTCTCCAGAGTGGTAACCACTTTATCATCATGCGCGGTAGGGCCATCTCCAGGTCCGCCACCAGTCTTATCTGAACCAGATGCGTCTGTGGGCTTGCTGTCAGAAGAGCCTGGTTTCTTGCCTCCGCCAGGTTTGTCAGGGCCGCCCCCATCGTCACCCTTTCCTTCTTCATCCGCAAAGGCTTTTGCCGCCTCAGTGAATTTTTCCTTTGCGGTTTTTTCCGCCACAAGCTTCATAGCTTTGCCAGCACCTTGCAGTTCTCCATATGAAGCCTTGCGAACAAGGCCAGTGCTACCTATACGCCGAGCAAAGCTGATGATACGCTGGCGAGCCTTCTCATCAGCCACTTTTTTTCCTTGCCCTTCAAGATCTTGAAGATTGGCTGACGCCTTTTTCATTTTGTCCTCCTCTACTTTGCGTAGTTCGATCGCTCTTTTTCGAGCAAAATCGGTATCGGCAATGGCGGCGTTGTGCGAATACTCTGCGGCCTTTGCCCTAGCTCTTTCGACTTCATCTCTAAGTCCTGCCGTTCTTCTTGCGTATGCACCGGGCCCATTTTCGGGTTCGGCATCATATCTCACTTTGAATTCTTCTTGAGCTTTACGCACCTCTTCCTCGCTAGCTTTAAGCACTTTAGCCTTTGCTTCAATTGCTTTTGCTTTATCTTCAGTTAGCTTTTCAAAATTGCGAGTAGTGCCCTTGCCAGGCGTAATTTTAGAATATCCTGCGCTACCACCCACAACTCCCATAGCTCTGTCGAGCACCGAAAGGCCCTTGTTTAGTTTTGCGCCCCCAGGAGCATTGCGCACGTCAAAGGTGGCCTTGCTAAGGCTCTTAGTGCCACGGGCACGCAGGTTGTTCCATAGTCCGCCACGCGCTTCCCAACCCGCAACTCTTCCACTTGCTATGTCCCCGTATGCAGCGCGCCCTAAGGTGTTCCTTCCTGCAAATGCTCCGCTCGCCGCCGTTGCACGCAAACCCATGCCGCCACCCCAACGTAGTGCAGCGCCTGCTCGCGAGGTTGCACTTTGTGCCAGCGAAGCGCCCATGACGCCCATTTTCTCTGATGCCTTGAGGCCAATGAAGAGCAGGGCCAGCACAAACCCCATGCGTATAAGCACCTGTGCCATGACTGAAATTATGTAGGTGTAATTGTCGCTTGCGGTGGTAGCGATGTTCGCACCATCAAATGATTGTGAAAGAATGGAATCCTTACCTCCATTGGTTAGATCCTCCATGAACAATGTCAAAATATAGAAAATAACCAAGAAAAATGCTGGATAGAATGCATGAGTTATAAGGGCACTTTGCCACTGGGTGTAATACTTTTTTCCTTCTTGGAGCGTGTTAGCTACAAAGGCAAGAGGGGAAGCGATAATAAGTAGCCACAACACAACAATACGGATAATAAATTTTATGCCTACGGTAAAAAATGCTGCCGCAAGCATAAAGAGCATCGCGCCAACGGTTATATATATAAACGAGAGTGTTAGAAATTCTGCAACACCGCCGCCAAGATCGGTGTTCTGATCCTGAAATGCCTTAAAGTTTTCATTTCCCAAAATAGTTTGAACTCCGATCCCGTTCATGATACTTGCGGTGAGGTCTTTGGTTTTTGAGCCTGCTCCAGTCCAAGTAAGCAGTTCGCTTCCTGGTAGGCTGGCATTACTGCTCCCTATTGGCCCTGCTTCTATTGCGTTATAGAACTGCACAGCAAGCAGGTTGCCGGCGTCGATAACAACACGAGTAAAGAAGAAACTAAAGTTTATAACAAGTGCAATAACGATAACCCGTGCCAACTTTTTTGCTGTGTCGTGTGTGTTGGCGCGGAACATAATAGTAAGCGCGATATACACCAAAATAAGCACAAAAAACATGTTGGCCAGGTCGCGCATAAGCGTCCACCCAGTGGTTATAAAATCAAGTGCATAGGCAGTACTACTTAAAGAAAGAGCAGTGGCAAGGCTGAAAACCCACGCAGCAAGGTATGCTACACCGCTACCTAACCCAACAGTAAACCAGTACACTACGCCCGCGATACAAGAAGCAATAGTGCTGCACTCGGTAGAGCCACTTTTGGATGGTTCTGCTGCTTGAGCTATGTGAGAAATGTCTCCTATTGGAGAAAATGCAATGAGGAAGAGGAGGCCAAAGATAACCACCCTGACTCCCCACCAGGCAATTTGTTTCTTAAGTGTGAGATTAAATAGCATTGCATTGAGCAAGTTCGGCGAGCACAGCCCTCTCTTCTGCATCCATTTCGCGCTGGAGCGCACTGCGGTCTTGTTGGGCGGTAGTTACGTCTGCTTGGCTGTAAATACGATCTCTTTCTGTACGAGTTTCTAGTTTATCTGCCACCTCCGCCACTTTCTTTTTAGTGGTGGCGGCTAGCGCTTCAGACTGGAGGGTTTGTATGCGGACAATAGATTTGTTGGCGCTAAGAATGCGCTCGTTGTAGGTGGTTACGCGTCGTTCAAGTGTGGCAATGCGGGTTGCAGTTTGGTTGGCAAGAGAGGCATTGTTGTGAGAAATATAGCAATTTTGCAGGTCGGTAAGTGCGTCTTGTACTGCTTGTATGTCACGTATGCTCCCTTGCTGTACTGCGCCATACTGCTCCGAGTAACGCACTGCAGCTCTAAGCTCCTTAAGCAGGTCCTTGGCCGCTCTTGTGGCGTCTTTCTCTTCAGGAGTTCTTCCGTCTACACCCTGCACCTCTCCTTTTAAGTTACCCAACCCTTCATAAAGCGTTTTAGTGATGAGTTGGTTAGTAAGTGCGCTAATGATGTCGTCGATACTGTCAGCAAATTGTAATGAGTCGAGGTTGGTTTTAAGGGTTGCTTCAAGGGCAGACTCAATAGTCGAGCCTGGGGTTACGATTTTGCAATTATCAGAGCCTGGCGGATCGCACTCTTCTTTGGAAAGGAAGCCGCCTACCGAGATTTTACGCTCGGCGTTTGCAGTATCAAAGAGAATCTGATTATTAAGGCGCGCTTGGGCAGTCATATATGCCCCGAACGGGTTATTTGAGGGTTCAGTGGTAAAGGATATAAGGCCGGGCCAGCCCCCTTCGTTAAAGTTGCCATCAATAAATCCTTCTACGTTGTCGACTACACTCGAGAGCGTGCAGGTTTGTGCTTGGGCAACATTGCGCTGCGCATAACTCATGGCAATAGCAACGCGCACATCAAGCTGAAATGGGCTACATAGGAATGATAGTGCAGAGCCTTGGATGAATTCCCCCGCTGCCTGGTCTGCTACCTGGGTGAAGAATTTATTAAAATTTTGCACAAAGGCAGGCTTGCCTTCGAACCCAGAGTTAATCCAGCTTACGGTCTGTGCGGTAATGGTCTGTATGGCAGCTCGCGCAAGGGCGCGCACTACACAGTCAAAAAGGTTGTCGGTTATCTGATTAGCATCGCTGGCCGCGTCATATACGTTTTCCGGTGAAGCACCCCCGATAAAGGGTATGGTGGAGAGAATGCCTTGTGCTGCTGCCAGTGCCTTAGTTCCTGCCAAGACCACCGCTCGTTCGGTTAGAAACTCCGCCGCACACGCTGCTGCCAATCCTGCAATACCGAATGCAGCATTAAATTCATCCTCAGTAACCTTTTCATCAAAATTAAAATATGCTCGGCCACGTATGGTTGCGTCGGTAACATCGTTAATATCTGTGGGGTCGAATAATACCCCCGCACCACCTCCGGTGGAGCCACTCCCGATATTCCCTATTGGGGTGGTGGGCGAAGCAGGGGCGGCGGGTGAAGGTGCTGACGGCGAAGCAGGAGCGGCGGGTGAAGGTGGAGTTACATAGCTACCATCAAGCCAGACAACCCCTGGGACATATATATAGTCGCCCGTATATGCAACCCCGGAACTGGGGGCAGAAGGACCCGAAGGGCTGCTGGGCCTTAAAGATTCGGGCGCAGGGGCAACTCCTAGGACGGAAGTCTGTACATTACTGTCCCCTGTTGATCCGCCTGTAGTATCGTTCGGTGTCCCCCCAAGAGGGTACTGAAAATTGTTGTCTCCAACCCCAGCATCTCCTCCTGTGGCATCTTGTCCGGTCCCAAAGGTGCCGGAAGTCTCGGGGTTTTCTTTTCCGCTAAAGAACCAGAACCAGAGCAAAAACATAAGGCCCAATATGGCCAGTGCGCTGGTGATAATTATGACTATTCGCCGGGTCATATACTGTCTTCAATAGTAAGCAACAAGCTCCAGACATTGCCGGGCTCGTTACTTCCAAAAATTATACCGCCTTCATTAAGTAGTCGGGCGACGTTTGTTAATATCCGCTGCGTTTCAAGTATTAGCGACTGGTAAAGCTGCAATGCCCCGATGCCCCGTATGGGGTCAGTGTTCATTGCTCGAAAATCTTCGTATAAGGATGATATTCGAGCGAAATTGTTGGTTACCTGTAAGTGTAGTGGGGTGAGTGTAAGAGGTACTGGAAGCGCCACTAATGCTGCCGTCATGGCCTTGTACTCATTTTCTATCGGAGAAATAAGAGCAGAACCCTCTTTAGCACCCTTTTCGGCTGCTTGAGTTACAGCGAGAATAGTCTCTTCCCTTGCGGTCTTGGGGTAGGCTTGAAGTATAGAGGCGAGGGCGTTCCCGTATGTTTTCAGGCTGTCAGGTGTTTCAGACACTGTTACCAAGTCTGTTGAGGTGTATATAGGATTTCCTCGGCCCACCTCCGCTTGAGTCGCCGCATTAGCTACAAGGCGCTCCTGGGTAGGGAAATCGCTCCCTAACCCCTGCGATTTAGCCTCAGCCAAGTTAAGCAGAAGGCTGCGTGCAACGGTGCCGGTGAGAGTGGTCCCCCCCGCCTCTGTTCGAAGAGTTGCAAGGGTGGTGGGATCTAGGGGTTTTGCGAGTGTTTTGTCTCCCTGTATGGCTGCCAGAGAAGCTTCCCAGTTCATAGGCTCAATTCCAGAAGGAGAATCTGCGGTAAGCACCTCCCCCTCATTCTTAGAAGGTGAAGTGAGATAATCGGCTACCAACACCAACCCGCCTGCGAGCGCTATCGACGTAACGACCACGGTAAATTGCGCACTAGGAAGATAATTACTCCAAGGCATTTGCCTTTAGTATACCCTTAATTTTTTGCGTAAGAGGCTAGTTTGAGCCACTCTGTGAGCGGCGCATCTTCGGCGCGCGCATTTTGAGGAATGTTCGCACGAGTGAAGGCTTCACTAGTATCAGTTTCCAGTATTTTTTCGAGATTTCGCCGCAATAATTTGCGCTTAGATCCAAAGCCGGCATGTAGCAAGTCAAAAAACTTTTCTTCATGAGCGGCATCGGTAAAGTTCTTTCTTGAAATATTTGCTATGAGCAAAATAGCAGAGTCTACATTTGGCGGAGGCACAAAAGCACCACTTGGAACTTTTTTTATATATGTTGGGTTGCCGTATGCTTTTACTGAAAGTGAAAGAATAGATTCTTTCTTACTGCGGGCTATGCGTTCCGCAACTTCTTTTTGAACCAAAAAGACCACGAGAGATGGCTGTGTGGTAATAGTTAAAAATTTTCTTATAAGAGCGCCGGTAATATAGTACGGGATATTTCCTACTACCTTATATGGAGTACGAACTCCAAGTGTTTCTAAGCGGACATCCAGCGCATCAGCCTCGTGCACAGTAAAGTCTTTTTCAGCAAATTTTTCTTTTAAAAGTGGAATAAGCCGGTGATCTTTTTCTAGAGCAACCACCTGCGCGCCTGCCATGAGCAGGTGTTCTGTAAGGGCTCCCTCGCCAGGCCCTATTTCAACCACGGTGTCTCCTGGTGTAATTTGCGCCGCAGTGGCCACGGCAGCGAGCGCGCTTTGCGAGCGCAAAAAATGTTGGCCAAGTGATTTCTTTTTAAACATGTTTAATCAAGATAAATAGTTTTACCAAGACGCTCAGGACTTTCAAGCTCCATCAGGTCGTCCGCGATATCGCTAAGAAATTGTGATGGCAGAGTTGCGCGCTTGGCGCCAAACACAGTGCGCACTGAGGCGGCACTTAAAAATAATTTCTTCTCCGCACGGGTGAGTGCAACATACATGAGACGCCGCTCCTCTTCTTTGTTTGCATCGTCTTCGCCCTCGCGTTCGTAGGGAAATAGTCCTTCTTCAAGACCCACAATAAATACGTACGGGAACTCAAGTCCTTTTGATGCATGCACGGTCATAAGGCGCACCGAATTTTTTTCGTCTTTTAATTCATCTTGATCACTCGCAAGTGCTGCCGACTCTAAAAAATTTTCCAAAGCCTCGGGCATAGGAAGTGCGTCGTAGCGCGCGGCAAGGCTGCCAAGCTCCCGTACGTTCTCTAAGCGCTCCGCTCCTTCAATTTTGTCTTCCTTAAGAGTACGTTCAAGACCGCTTTCTATAAGCACAAAGGTAATAAGTTCCGAGGGTTTAAGCATTGCAGCTTGTTCTTTAATACGTCTAAGTAGATTACGAAACTGCAGTACTTTTTCGCGCGTAGCGCCGGTAAGAGCACTCTCCTGCCCCGCGAGCATTTTAAGAAGCGTTACTTTGCCGATGCCACGCACGGGTACGTTAGCCACGCGCGCAATGTCAGCCGTTGTTTCGTACAGCGCGGCGCGTATATAGGACAGCAGGTCTTTTACTTCTTTGCGTTCAAAAAAACGCGTACCCAGCACTTGGTAGGGTATGTGCGAACTAAGCAGCGCTTCTTCTATGGCGCGTGACTGGAAGTTGGCGCGGTACAGTACTGCAAAATCTTTTGGCTGTGCTCCCTGGCCGCGCAGTTCAGTAATTTTCCGCGCAATAAACCCTGCCTCGTCAACTTCGTCATAGGCTTGGTAAAAGCCAATAGGTTCACCATCAGAGTTTTTAGTAAAGAGATTTTTTTCGCGGCGAAAAACATTTTTGGAGATTACTTGGTTTGCGGCGGCGAGGATTGTTTTTGTCGAGCGATAATTTTCTTCAAGCGAGATAATACGGCTCCCCGGAAATTTTTTCTCAAACGAAAGAATGTTTGCGATCTGTGCACCACGCCAGCCATAAATAGTTTGGTCGATGTCTCCCACTGCGCAAATGTTTTGCTCGCGCCCGACAAGCAGTCCTGCCATCTCTGCCTGTATCCGATTCGTGTCTTGATACTCATCAATATGTATATACGGCCAACGTTCCTGGTAGCGCGCTTGGAGTTCGGGGGTTTTGCGCAGGAGTGCCGTCGCCCGCGCAAGAAGATCGTCAAAGTCGAGCGCGCCTTGTTCGTGCAGTGTGCGATCATACGCCCGCCACACCGAGGCAATAAGCCGGTCGCGAGAGTACTCGGCATTTGTTGCAAACTCATCAGCAGTAAATCCTTCGCCTTTTTGCCGTGAGATAGCCGAAAGGATGGCTCGCGGTTCGATTTCCTCATTACCCAAAGGTTTTAGGATTTCTTTTATTATCTTCATTGAGTCGGCTCGGTCATAAATGACTGGCGTGCGCTTAAAACCGAGCGCGTGAGCATTTTCTTTTATGATGGCGAGACCAAGCGAATGAAAGGTTGAAACAAAAGGAGGCTTTGATTGTTCAAATGCCGGCCGGGTAGTTAGTTTGTCTTCCCAAAGGAGCTTGCGTGTCCGCTCCCGCATCTCCCCGGCCGCCTTGTTGGTAAAGGTAATAGCAAGAATCTGCTCCGGAGCCACACCCTCTCTTACGATCTGAAGTATTCGATGGGTAATTACCCGAGTCTTGCCCGCTCCGGCTCCTGCAAGCACCAGTAGAGGGCCCTTAGTATGCAGAACTGCCTCTTTTTGGGCTTCGTTAAGGCCTTTTAGGTGCTCCATTACTCTCACTGTAACAAATAGTCGCTATCCACACCCGCCAAACGATGAAGTTGACTCTCACTTTTGAATAGGCGATAGTGATTAATGCAGACTGCATGAATGACCGAATGGCTTGGTTAAGCCATTAAATGACAGAAATACAGCATTCCAACCCAAAATAGGCTTATAGAATCAAGTCAGAACACCCCTTCCCCCGTGGTTGAGCCACATTCCGGGGATAAGGCTAAAAAAACCTTATTTTTCAAGCTATTTGTAAGCTCTGCTCCTCTTGCTTTCCTACTTATTCCGCTCGTTGTCCAGGCGAGCGTTTTTTCTTTCCTAACGACATTTTTAGAGCGTGCCGCTAATATCACGAACGCCAGCACCTTTGCGAGCAACTCGCAGACTATGCCGCTGTTGCAGCCGGCAGTAAACTTAAACCCTAACCCGCCAAAAGGCGGCGGTAATATTACGCTAAGCGATGGGGTAGCCCTTGTTCCCGTAGAAAGTCCTTCAGGTGTCGTGAGTGATGTTGAGAGCCTGCATTCGTCACAAATTAGCGTCTATATAGTGCGCGAGGGAGACACATTGACCCAAATTGCAGAAATGTTTGATGTGACGGTAAATACGATTGTATGGGCCAACGACATTAAGGGCCGTGTTATACAACCAGGTCAGGAACTTATCGTTTTGCCGGTAACGGGCATTCGTCACACGGCTGCAAAGGGCGATACCCTTGAAACGCTCGCTAAAAAGTATAAGGGAGACGCGGCAGAGATTGGTTTGTATAACGAGATCGGAGATGGTGCAGCTTTGGCTGTAGGAGAAACCGTTATTATTCCAAGCGGTGTTCTAAGCGTATCAACGACACCAGCGCGCTCTTCAGGTTCTACTGCACGCACGGCGCCCCTTCAGGGGGCCGGAGGTCCTGCCTACGCGGGCTACTACGTTTGGCCGGTTAGTGGCGGTGTTAAAACTCAAGGCACCCACGGCTATAACGGTATCGACATCGGTGCCTCAAAGGGTACGAGCATTCTCGCGTCGGCTGGGGGTGTTGTATTGATTGCCCGCAATAATGGCGCATGGAACGGTGGCTATGGTAACTACGTAGTTATCCAGCATGACAACGGCACTCAAACGCTCTATGCCCATGCCACTGAAGTGCTCGTTACAGCTGGCGAAATAGTAGGCCAGGGTCAAACTATCGCTACTGTAGGCCGCACCGGCCAATCAACCGGTAACCACCTGCACTTTGAAGTTCGTGGTGCTAAAAATCCATTTTAACTAGCTAGTTTTTTCGCTCTCTATACTGCAGCGCTTCTAAAATGTGATGTTCTTGCACTTGGTCGGACCCATCGAGGTCGGCTATCGTGCGCGCAACTTTAATAACGCGATGAAACGCACGCGGAGAAAGGGCGAGTCGCTCCCCTGCCCTTTCAAGATTTGCACGAATAGGAGGGGTAAGTGGTACAAGCTCATCAAGTTCGCGAGGGCTAAGGTCGCTATTAGTCTTCCCCACTTTTTTATAACGTTTTTCCTGGGCATTGCGCGCCTTGCGCACGGCTTCTCGTGCGCGCACCGTTTCTGTACCCTCCTTATTTCTTTTACCCAGGTCAGAAAGTTCTACGGGCCCCATTACCATCCACAAGTCGATACGATCGACAATGGGGCCGGAGAGTTTGCGGCGGTATCTCTCAAGATTGCCCGGCGTGCACACGCATGCAATTTCCGGATGGCCCCAATTGCCGCAGGGGCACGGGTTCATCGCGGCAACAAGGGTAAAGCGTGCGGGAAATAGTGCAGTGCCTCGCGCCCTTGAAACAGAGACCATGCGGTCTTCAAGCGGTTGGCGCAAGGCTTCGATCACGCGACGTTCAAATTCCGGAAATTCGTCCAGAAAAAGTACGCCACGGTGTGCGAGTGTTGCTTCTCCGGGCCGCGGGGTCGCTCCGCCGCCAACGATAGAAACGTATGAGGCGGTGTGATGAGGGCTGCGTATGGGCGGCATGGTAATAAGTTCTCCGCGCAACAGACCTGCAACCGAGTGGATACTATTTACTTCAATTAATTCGTCGAAAGAAAGGGGCGGCAAAATTGAAGCAAGGGCACGCGCCAGCATGGTTTTGCCCGTGCCCGGCGGGCCAAATAACCCCAGGTTGTGTCCGCCTGCGGCGGCAATAATTGCGGCGCGTTTTGCAGACTCCTGGCCCCGGATATCTTCGAATGAAAACTGCGTTTCTATATCTTTCTGTTCAAGAGTAGTTTGGGGAGTAGGAGTAATTTTGTTGCGCGCTTTACCTTTTTCTTCGCGGGAAGTCTTTGTATTGAAATGATTTAACACTTCTGTGAGCGTGTGTGCGGCAAATATAGTGATATCTGGCACCAGAGCGGCTTCGCGCTCGTTTTCTTTAGGCACCACCACGGCTTTCTTACCTTTGCACTTCGCCTCGTATACGAGCGGCAGTACTCCCGGCACTCCGCGAAGGGTGCCATCAAGTGAAAGTTCTCCGATAAATACGATATCGTCTGGCTCAAACCGTATGTCGTCTGCGGCTAGCAAGTAGGAAAGCGCAATAGGTAAATCAAAAAGCGGCCCTTCTTTTTTAAGGTCCGCAGGCGCAAGTGATATGACAATTTTTTGATTGCGGCTTTTTGGCGACTCAAAGCCCGCATGTTTAATAGCTGCTGCAACCCGGTCACGCGATTCCTCTACGGCTTTATCTGGCAGTCCTACGATTGAAAAAGAATGCAGGCCGCGCGAAAGGTCCGTCTCAACCGAGACAATGTGTGGGGTGAGGAGTGAGGTTTGTGCCCCAAACACTCGTGCGTAGTGCATTGTTTACAGAAGTTCTGTTTCTTTTTCCATATGCTCTTTGCAGGTGCGGGCGGCAGGGTTTGCCTCAAGGCGGTCTTCTTCAATGGGTTCCCCAGACACTTCGCAGGCGCCGTAGGTCCCCTCCTCTATTTTAGAAAGCGCGCGTTTAATAGTGTTGTAGCGAATCTCAAGCTGGTCGGTGATTGCGCGGTTTTCAATATATTCTTCTTGTTTATCGGCTGCTTCGTTAGGGTCTGCCGCGGCGCTCAACACGTCCATTTTTGTCTCAGTGGCTTCCCAGTCCTGAGGATTTTTAGGATTTTGAATAGCCACAGAACGAAGTTCCTGTTCGACAGTCTGCAGTTCACTCTGTAATTTCTGCTTAAATTTTTCAGTATTCATAGGGTAATTGTACTGCCTCAAAGTCCGGGCGTCACGGGTGCGCTTAAACGTGCAATAATTTCGCGCAGGGTGTACTCGTTGGTTGTAATAACGAGCGTGTTGCGGTCGAGGAACGTCCACAGCAGCAATAGGTCACCTGCTTCATTAATGATTGCGCGGGTGTCCCGGTTTTCAACAATCTTGTCGATAAATACTGATGTGAGCGGCTGTGTAGTAGGCGTGACTGTGGTGGTTGCAATGCCTGGAGACTGGATCCGCGGCCGAGGCGTACGGGTAAAGAAGGGAAGAAGTTCGTTTTTCATAGAATTTTCCCAAACAAGCATAGCGGCAAACGCTTGGTCGTATGAGTCGGTATGCAAAATCATAAATGCCTGTGGGCCATCAAATACATGGATGCCAAGCAGGAGTTCTTTCGCAAGCGTGCGTACCAACTCTTCAGGAACCAGAGGAGCGACGGAGGGCAAGAATAGTCCTGCGGGAATTGCGGTCAAGGACTCCTCCCCTTCAGCGCTTGTTACTGTTGCTGCGGGAAGTATGCGTTCAATAAGACCAAGCGACACGCTGGTCCCCTGTCGCGCTTTTTCGAGTTCCTGCATAAGGAGGACGCGGGTCAGTCTGGACTGCGGCACAGCCACAACCGTAGTTTTGTCGACAAGTATAAACGGCGCGGGGGTGTCTTCAGGTATAGACACCGTAGCGGTAAATTGAATGTACACGTAGATGCCGAGCCCTATGGCAGCGCCGGTAAGTGCCAAACCTCCTATCAGCATCAGGCTTCTACTAAAAAATGCGAGGATGGGCGAGGGACCTTTTTCAACAGGAGCTTCTTCGGCACTTGCCTGCGCACGCTTCTCTGCTTCGGCGGCAGCAATAGTGACCATTGAGACGTTCTTGTCTTTGATGAGGCTCTCAATGTCTCCCTTGTATGTTTGGAGCGGTTTAACAATAGAAGGAGCTTTAGGAGGGGGTGGAGGTGCTTGCGGTACTGGGTTAGGATTTAACAGTGTTGCATTTTGTTCCTGCTGAAGTAGGGCGCCCGCGTTTATACGCTCGGTGCTTGGCGGCGGGCCTTTTTTAGGCAACAGAATTGCGTCGAGATCTATCTCGCCTGGTTTCTGTGGAGGGCTATTCCCGTCTTCCGGGGTGTTCTGGTCTGGTGGCATTGTTTTGCGAGGGCGTTAGGCCTTTACGAGACGCAAAGTCAGGATCTATTGCTTTGATAGAAAGGTTAATCCTGCCCTTTTCGTCTATCTCTTTAATCATAACCCGTACTTTGTCCCCTATCTGCAATGCGCTTGAAACCTTGTCGATACGGAAAGGCGCCACTTCAGATACGTGCACCAAGCCTTCAGCGTCCTTGCCAGGACCGATCCGTACAAAGGCGCCAAAATCCATCATACGGGTAACCTCTCCCTCATACACTTCTCCTGCTTTGTATTCTTTAACCAAGCCCTCGATCATGGCTTTTGCCTTTTGGGCAGAGCCACCCATGCCGGTAATAAAGATCGAGCCATCATCTTCTATAGTGATGTCGCTTACACCTGAAACATCTTTAATGCCGTTGATAGTTTTACCGCCACCGCCAATAACAAGACCGATTTGGTCAGGCTTTACTTTCATTGAAAGGATTTCCGGCGCTCGTGCGTTGATGTTTAGGCGAACTGTAGAAATTTCTTTTTCAATCACGTCGAGAATCTGGTGGCGCGCTTTTTTTGCACCCTCTAGTGCCTCAACCAATACAGGTACCGGAATGCCATCGAGTTTAATATCGAGCTGAATCGCGGTCACGCCATTTCGTGTGCCGGCAACTTTAAAGTCCATGCCACCGAATTCATCTTCAGGTCCTTGAATGTCAGTGAGTACACGGTTCTCACCGTTGTGAGTCATAAGACCCATGGCAATGCCCGCAACCGGAGCTTTAATCGGCACGCCGCCGTCCATAAGAGCAAGTGTCGAGGCGCATACCGAACCCATCGAGGTCGAACCGTTAGAGGCAAAACACTCCGACACGATACGAATTGTGTACGGAAATTGCTCGGCAGGAGGGATAACCGCAGAAAGTGCTTTTTCTGCCAGCGCGCCGTGGCCGGTTGCCCGGCGGTTAACACCACCCATGCGCCCCGTTTCGCCGGAAGAAAATGGCGGAAAGTTGTAGTGGTGCATGAATCGCTTCTTTACATCCTGTTCTTCCATCGTGTCGAGAACTTGGCTGTCCCCGGGCCCGCCTAGGGTGAGCGCAGAAAATACGTGTGTGCCGCCGCGGTAAAAAATACCGGAGCCATGCAAGATATTCGAAATGCCTCCCGCCTTAGCAAAAAGCGGACGGATTTGGTCAAATGGGCGATCATCAGGTCGACGGTTGTCTTCAATTGCGCCACGGTGAATTTCCGCATCAACATTGTCTTCGAGATACCGTTTTGCCATGCCACCTAGTTCTGCAAGTTCCGGAATGGCGGCAACTTTCTCTTCCCACTCATCCTGAAGAGCGTGAATAGCGTCTTTGCCAGCGACACCGCAAAAAACCGCAGTGGCAATCTTAGGAGCAATTTCTTTTTCAAACAGCGCGCTCATGGTGGCCGGAACTTCCGGTTTTTGTGCGTCACGCTTCTGTGTACCCATTTCTTTTATAATCGATTTCTGCCAGGCTAGGATTTTATCGTGAGTCTGTACAGCAAGCGTAAAGCCTTCCGCAATTTCCGCTTCGGATGTTTCCTGCGCGCCCACTTCGATCATATTAATCGTGGAGTCTTTGCCGCAGGCCAAAATGTCGAGCGTTGTTGAGGGGGACCCGCGCTCGGCGTAGGTCGGGTTAACGATAAAGCTGCCGCTTCCCTGTTTGCCAATGCGCACCGCAGCAACGGGGCCGTCCCACGGAATGTTTGAGGTCGCAATCGCAAGTGATGCGGCATTTACTGCAACCATGTCAGGATCATCTTCGTCGAGCGAGAGCACGGTAATAACTACCTGTATTTCATTGCGAATATGCGAAGGGAACAGCGGACGTATCGTGCGGTCGACCACGCGGCCGGAAAGTATTGCCTGTTCGCTTGGCCTGCCTTCGCGCTTAATAAAGCGGCTACCCAAAATTCTTCCCGCAGCATAAAAGCGCTCTTCGTAATCAACCGTAAGCGGAAAATAATCAATGTCGTCGCGCGTCTTGCTGCTCATCACTGCAGTGGCAAGAACAGCTGTGTTTCCATAGCGCAGAATTACGGAACCATTTGCCTGTTCGGCAAGGTCAGTAAACTCGGCGGTCATTTGTTTGCCGCCGATTTCGATCGAATAACTTTTGCTTTGCATGGTGGGCCTTGTGGTTAGACCCTCAGATTTTAGGGATCAAACTTCCCGTTTGAATCCTACCTATCCAAGGGCCGCTGGTAATAAAAAAAGTGTAGCAAAAAAGCCCGACAACTGCTAGGTCATCGGGCTTTTTTTATTCTTACACTTCCCCTGACATTCTTATTGCGGGGTCTTCACCGTCTGTGTTCTCTGGTGACTCGGTATTTTCTGGGCTGGTGTCTGCACTTTGGGCTCGGTCGTTGGAGCCGCTCGTAAAGCCTGGCATCCATCTGCCTCCCCCGCGGTAACCAATAAGAAAATTCTTAGGGTTGTCACACATATCGATAAAGTCATCCACGGACTCTTTAAGTTGCCCAGAGGCTGAGCGACCGAATGCAATAACTTCTACCTGTGTTCCCTGTGTGTAACGCAGATATTCAACAAGCGGCACAAAGTCACCGTCACCGGTTGCAAGCACGACAGCGTCGAGCTTTTCTGACATAGCAATGGCGTCTATAGCCATGCCGATGTCCCAGTCAGCTTTTTTGGCGCCACCTGCAAAGACACGAATATCTTTAACTTTGGTCTCGATGCCGAGCTTATTGAGGGCTTCAAAGAAGCCCTTCTCGTCTTCGCTCTCCGTGCGGATTACATAGGCTACCGAGCGGATGAGCTGGCGCCCTGCGAGCGCTTCTTTAACTACATTGCCGAAATTTACCTTTGCTTTATAAAGGTTCTTTGCGGAATGATAGAGATTTTGCGTGTCTATAAAAATGCCGACACGCTGGCTTTTATGCTTAATGATAGCCATATAACTTTGTTTTATAGCCGTCGCTCGCTCGGAATCAAAAGCTTACTTTCGTTCTCTCGCTTCGCGAGGCTATAAAAACTAACTACTTATAAAAATGAAAAACTACTTACAAAAACTAACTACCCTCTTACCCAGTATACGACGAAAAAAGAAACGAGACCTTACTTCTTGAGTTCGAGCTTTTTAACAATAGCATTGTAGCGCTTCTTGTCGTTTGCTTCGAGATACTTCAAATGTGTACGGCGGTCAGCTACCATCTGGAGAAGGCCGCGGCGGCTGTGCTTGTCTTTCAAATGTTTCTTAAGATGGCCGGCAAGCTCATCAATACGCTTAGTAAGGATGGCGATTTGCACTTCAGGAGAGCCGGTATCCTTGTCGTGGACGCCTGCTTCTTTGATTACCTTCTCTTTCTTGCGCTTCGTCAGCATAGGCAAACTGTAGCACAGGCGCGGGTGTTTTGCAAGTGGTGCTATACTATTGTGCGACGTATGGCCTCTCATGATATCAAGGGTCTCAAGGTTGAATTTCTGGAGTATTTGGAGATAGAAAAGGGTCGAAGTGTAAAGACAGTTGAGAACTACGACCGCTATATCACCCGCTTTTTCATATATGCCAAAATTACGCACCCGGGGCATATAAAAGAGACCAATGTGCGCGAGTTTCGCCTCCACCTTAACCGCCAAGAGGGGGTTTCGGGGACCATGAAGCACAAAACCCAGAATTATTACCTCATTGCCCTTAGGGCTTTTCTTAAATTCCTGCGCAAACGCAATATAGAGTCTCTAAACCCAGAGCGTATAGAGCTCGCCAAGGTGGGAGCTCGCGACCTCGACCTAATCTCTCAAGATGAGCTTGGTCGCCTTATGCAGAGTCCTAAGGGTACAACGCTCCAAGGGTTGAGAGATAAAGCTATTCTAGAGCTCCTCTTCTCTACGGGTCTCCGCGTATCGGAGCTTTGCGCACTCGACCGTGATCTAGACCTCTCTAGAGACGAATTTTCTGTGCGCGGTAAGGGCGAGAAGATCCGAGTGGTTTTTCTCTCCTCTACCGCTAAGGGCGCCATAAAAGCCTATCTCGATAAGCGGGCCGATCTAGACGAGGCGCTCTTCGTACAAATGGGCAGGGCTTCTAAGGGTGCTAAAGATCTGCGCCTCACCCCCCGCTCTGTGGAGCGTATGATCAAGCAATATGCCACTAAGGCAGGCATTACCCGTAAAGTAACACCTCACGTCATTCGCCACTCCTTTGCCACCGACCTGCTTGAAAACGGGGCCGACCTACGCTCGGTGCAAGCTCTGCTTGGTCATCAAAACATTACTACTACCCAGATATATACCCACGTTACTGACAAACACCTGCGGGAGGTCCACAAAGCCTTCCATGGCAAACGTCGCAAATAGAGTATTATTGGCCCATGAAGGCTATCTCCTGGAACGTTAATGGTATCCGCGCAGTGCATAAAAAGGGGCTTTTCGTGCCTTTTGTAGAGAAATACAAGCCAGATTTTATACTATTGCAGGAAACGAAGGCAGAGCAGCACCAGAGCGAGGTAGATTTGCCTGGCTACGAGGAGTATTGGAATTCAGCCGAAAAGAAGGGATACAGTGGCACGGCTATATTTACTAAGCATAAGCCTACCCGGGTGCTCCTAGGGCTCCCCGAAGACTTGGCGAAGCGTTACAAGCTTTCAGACGATGGCTATGGAGACCCAAATACAGAGGGACGCATAACGGCTCTTGAGATGCCCGAGTTCTTTTTGGTAAGTGTCTATACCCCGAACGCCAAAGACGACCTCTCTCGCCTTGTCCTTCGTCATAAACACTGGGACCCGGCGTTTCTTGCCTACATGAAGCGGCTTGAGGAAGAAAAGCCCGTCATTTTTGCCGGTGACCTTAATGTGGCCCATACCCCCGACGACCTCGCCAACCCCAAACCTAATGAGGGTAAGAAAGGCTTTACCAAAGAAGAGCGTGAGGGCATTGATAGTATGCTCGAGGCGGGGTTTCTAGACACTTTCCGACTCTTCACTAAAGGCAACGGTCACTACAGCTGGTGGAGCCACTTCGCTAACTCCAAGGCACGGAATGTAGGGTGGCGTATCGACTATTTTTTTGTCTCAAAATCGCTAAAAACTCGAATTATAAAAGCAGAGATTTTACCCCAAGTTATGGGCTCTGATCACTGCCCTGTTACGCTGGAATTTTGAGTAAAACAAAACCCCGCCACGGAGGTGACGGGGGGTGTGCGTTTGAATCTTCCAACACAGTTTCGAAGAACTAGGTGACAAGTACCGGGTAATCCACAATACTTATGAGTGCGGGATTTCCGTACTCACCAAAGCGAAGCTAAGTTAGAAGGTAACGCACTAACTCGAGTTTGATCTAATTAACCACCAGGGCTAAATGGTTACTAAATCTAATTTACGAAAGAACCCACTACAACCAGTGTATTCTTATAAAAGACATTGTAAAGGACAAAGTGTGGATAAAAGACAAAAGTCAGAAAAGCCTAGTCAACAAAGTACTTTTTACGGATGTCTTTTATGCTCTCCTCCTCCCTCTCATCCTTCTTCTCTTTTGCCTCAACACCAAGTGCTCTTAACTTTTCGTCTGAAAATGATGAAATTTTTAATGCCTCTTCCTCCAAATGGTCACTCGTGTTCTTGGTTGGATCATCCAGAACTTCTTCCAGAAGTGCGTGCAACATCCACCCAATGCGAGGCCCCGGGTTTTCATGTGTAACCTCCATCACGCGCTTTCCGTCGATACGCAACATGCCAACTGAAATGGGGTCGCGAAGAGCCTGTTCGATCATGGATTGATATTTACGAAGCCGAAACGGCTGCTCTTTTGGTCTCCCAGTTCCGATACGGTCACAGATGCGCAGACGAACCAAATCCTCGATGTTCTCACGGCCAACATTTTTGATGATTCTGCGGACGGCCGAAAGGGTCACTTTGTCAGGATCAGAGAAAAACATGTGCCACCGGACAAGGTTTTGGGTCTTCTCCACTATTTCACGTGAAAACCTCAAATTTTCGAGTGCCTTTTGGGTAATTTTTGCACCAACCACGTCGTGGCCATAAAAGGTCCAGTCGTGCTTGTCTTCAGACCACCTTCTAGCCCTGGGCTTCCCTATATCGTGGTACAGGGCTGCTAGGCGCACTTCAAAAGTCCAACCTTTGTCAGCCGCATGCTGCAAGGAGCGCAGGTTATGTTCAAAAACGTCAAAGGAGTGAGCCTGATTCTGTTCGACGCCTATCCCCTGCTCTATTTCAGGGGCAATAAACTCTAGCAACCCCATGCTTTGGGCTAGCACCAAGGCTTTCATGGGCTTTGATGAATTAATAATCCGCACGAACTCGTCCCGGATGCGCTCTTTAGAGATCTTTGCTAGTTGCGAGGCGTTCTTAGCCATAGCCTCCTTGGTATGGGGCTCGATCGTAAAGTTAAGTTCCGCTGCAATACGAATAGCCCTTACGAGGCGCAGAGCATCTTCTGAAAAACGAGAGGAAGGCTCCCCCACAGCTCGGACCAGATTGTCCTTTATGTCCTTTATACCTTCGTAAAGGTCAGCTAGCTTATTATGGCTAGGGCTAAAGGCCATGGCGTTTATGGTAAAGTCACGCCTCTTGAGGTCGTCTTCAAGGTTTTGGCTAAAGGTGACATCGTCTGGTCTACGGGCGTCACTGTACTTCCCTTCTAGGCGGTATGGGGTGGCTTCTATCACTTTAAGCGTTTCGTCCTCTGATTCGGTTACTATGCCCACAGTTCCAAAGGTGTTGGTATAGTAGGTGTGCTCAAAAAGGCCCTGAATTTGCTCTGGGGTGGCGTTGGTAGTTACGTCCCAATCATTCGGTTTGCGCTTTAGGATGAGGTCGCGCACACACCCCCCTACTACCCATGCCTCATGGCCTACAGTCTCAAGCTTTTCCGTAATAGCCAATACCTCCTTGGGTATTTGGCTAGAGCGTAGTTGCATGGCACAATTCTATCACGCATCATTTGCCCCCGTAGCTCAATGGATAGAGCGCCTGGCTTCGGACCAGGAGGTTCCGAGTTCAAATCTTGGCGGGGGCGCAAGTACTTACGGTATTTCAAAAAGTAAGTATAATCGGGAGTGTTCCAACAAATTGTTTACGGGCGCGTGTGTTTCTGCGGCCATAGTTTAGTGGTAGGACGGCTCCTTGCCAAGGAGCAGGCGCGAGTTCGATTCTCGCTGGCCGCACCAGGTAAAAGATTTTTCTGAAGAGAGTAAGTGGTTCGTTGTAAAATAAGGGGTTTTTTAGGACACGTGTGGATAAACTTGGGGAAATGTGCATAAAGGACGTCCTTAATGACCTTGAATATCAACGTTACATATGAAACGTTACACATGAAATAGCCTATGCCTAGCCCAAAAAGAAAGCTCGGGGATATAGGAGAAGGTGTTGTGTGTAGGTATTTGGAGCGTAGGGGATATAGGGTATTGGAGAGGAATTACTGGAAGCCTTGGGGGGAGATAGATATTGTAGCCGAAAAGGGTCCAGTCCTCTGCTTTGTAGAGGTAAAGTCCATTTCACGTGCAACGGTGGGAGCTATACGCCCTGAAGAGAACCTACATCCTGGTAAGATGAAAAGGCTTAGTCGTGCAGTTCAGACCTATCTCTTAGATAGGCGGATTCCAGAGGACAAGGTGTGGCAAATAGACCTTGCTTGTGTCGTACTCGATCTTGAAGCAAAGATAGGGAGGGTAGAGTATTTTGAGAACATCGTCCTCTAGGTGTCTTTTATTCAGTTTTCTCTGTATTATCGGGCCGCTGGGAATTGAACCCAGTCTGTCTGCTCCCAAAGCAGATGTACTACCGGTATACTACGGCCCGTATGGGCTATAGACTAGCATAGAATATACAAATGGAACGACTTATATTAACGACTGAGCCCAGTTCAGACTACGAACTGCTTGACTCAGGTGGGGAAGAGAAGCTCGAACGGTACGGGCAGTATGTGCTGTCCCGACCAGACCCACAAGCGTTGTGGGAGAAAAGAGGGAAGGATGAATGGGATTCTGCCCACGCGCGTTATACCCGCTCAGGAAAGGTGGGAGAGTGGCAGGTTGATAGGGACATGCCAAAACAATGGGACGTTGCGTTTGGGGGCCTTACAATGCGCATTAAGCCCACTTCTTTTAAACACACAGGCCTATTTCCAGAGCAGGAGCCGAATTGGGACTGGTTACGCAAAACAATCACTGAAGTTAAGCGTCCTGTCTCGGTAATCAATCTTTTTGGATACACCGGAGGCGCATCACTTGCCGCTGCTCAAGCGGGCGCCGAGGTTACGCATGTAGACGCTTCAAAGACTGCCGTTGCTTGGGCGCGGGAGAATGCAGAGCTCTCAGGATTGGCCGGAAAGCCTATTCGCTGGATAGTTGATGATGTGTTGGTATTCGTTAAGAGAGAAATAAAGCGTGGCAGTCGCTATGATCTTATTCTTATGGACCCTCCAGCCTTCGGGCATGGTCCTAAAGACGAGCTCTGGAAGATAGAGGAGCACTTTCTTGAGTTGGTGCGCCTATGTAGCGAGTTGCTGTCAGAAAAACCACTAGGAATGCTCATTAACGGCTATGCAGCAGGGTATTCGCCTCTTGCTTTCGCATATAATCTTGAGCCGCTTGTGGTCAAGTTTGGCGGTGCGCTTCAATATGGAGATCTGACTATTGCACAAAAAGACGGTAAATTGCTTCCCGCTGGCATTTTTGCCCGCTGGCAGGTAGGCTGATGAAGATAGCGGGGCTACACTAGTAGTGCAGTTGCGATAGATAAAAGCGGGATTAGTTTAGTGGTAAAACGACAGTTTTCCAAACTGTAGTTGGGAGTTCGATTCTCCCATCCCGCACCTGCAAACGAAAACCCCCTTCAAAGGGGGTTTTCGTTTCGAGAGGATCAGTATTAGCGAACGGCCTCTTTAAGGGCTTTTGCTGGCTGGAACTTTGGCACACGCATTGAAGGCACTTGCACGGTCTCACCAGTGCGAGGATTGCGGGCTGTACGGGCAGCGCGCATCTTGGTCTTAAAGATACCAAGTCCTGCGATAGAAACATCCTCGTTCTTTTTAAGCGCCGATACGACAGCCTCTATCATGGCCTCAACCGCACGCTCAGAGTCGGCTTTAGTGCCGCCGAGGACACTGTTTACCTTCTCTGCGATGTCTTGTTTATTCATATCTAATGATTAATTGACGAATAATGGCTAACTAGCCCTGTGCAGAGTAGTATATGCTCTTCAAAAAACGTTGCAATAGAGCCTTCGGGATACGAAAAGTTTGACAAAATTGTCAAAAGTTTCCGAATTAACGAGCAAACTCAATTGAGCGAGTCTCACGAATAACCATTATTTTTATTTCGCCAGGATATTTGAGTTCATTTTCGATGCGAAGGGCTATATTTCGAGCCAGATCGCGTGCGGCCAGGTCGCTCATGTCGTCTGGTTTAACGAATACGCGAACCTCGCGGCCGGCTGAGATGGCATATGACTTCTCTACACCGGTAAACGAATTGGCAATACCTTCAATATCGGAGAGGCGCTTAAGGTAATTCTCTACAGAGTCGCGGCGGGCGCCTGGACGGCCGCCTGAAATGGCGTCGGCAACCTGCACAATGACAGACTCGACAGTCTCGTACGGGTATTCCTCATGGTGGGCCTGCATAGCCTTGATGACCTCTTCTGAAACATTGAATTTCTGAAGAATGCGACGTCCTATCTCGACGTGCGTGCCCTGTACCTCATGGTCGAGCGCTTTGCCAATGTCGTGGAGGAGTGCACCGGCGCGGGCAATTTGTGGGCTTGCACCAACTTCTTCGGCGATCATCCCGGCCAAGTGTGCCATTTCAACGCTGTGCTGGAGTACTGACTGACCATAGGAGGTGCGGAAGTTGAGGCGGCCCAAGATCTGAATCAGGCGAGGGTCGAGGTTGAGCACACCGGCTTCAAATGCGGCCTGCTCACCCTTTTCTTTAATAATCTTATTAATTTCAGCCTTTGCTTTCTCTGCAGTCTCTTCAATTTTTGCGGGTTGGATACGGCCGTCGATAATCAGGTTTTCAAGCGCGACACGGGCAACTGCACGGCGGATAGGGTCGTACGAAGAAAGTACGATAGAGCCCGGTGTGTCGTCGATTATTACTTCGACGCCTGTTGCACGCTCAAAGGCTTTAATATTGCGGCCCTCTTTGCCTATGATTTTTCCTTTGATGTCGTCGTTCGGAATGGTAATTGCGGTTGCCATGGTATCGCTTGCAACTGAATTGCCGAGGCGGTGAATGGCGGTCGTGAGGATCTCGCGGGCGCGGCGCTCAAGCTTTTCGGCACCGTCGCGCTCGAGTTTATTGAGGCGCACCATAATATCCTCGCCAGACTCACGCTCGAGCTCTGCCATAAGGAGATTTTTTGCCTCGTCTTTAGTAAGGCCGGCAACCCGAGCGAGTTCGTCGGTGCGCTCACGGATAAGGCTATCTGCGCGCTCTTTTATGCCCTTTATCTCCTCAATGCGAGTCTTGACGCCCTCAATCTCACGGTCGAGTTCGCCTTGTTTTCTCTCAAGAGATTCTTCACGTTTAAAGACGCGCTCTTCGGTGCGAGTAACTTTGTCCTCTTTTTCTTTTAGCGAATCTTCAGCAAGTGCCACGAGACGCTTGCCCTCTTCCTCTGCTTCGACGGTGATGTGTTTGGCATCCTCGCGCGCGTTAAGAAGGATCTGTTTGATTTGAACCTCGACGGAACCTTTTTGAGAAAGTCCGTAGAGCCAACGAAAGATCCATCCGATACCAACGCCAAGCAGGCCGGCAAGGCCCATGAGTATTAATGCATATGTAAGCGACATAAAGGGTTATGTACCCGCGCCGCTCTAAGCCGCTACTGACGGTTGCTGTGACTAAAGCGCTTTTCGAACAAAGTGAGCTGATTTCACAGAAATAATCGTTAGTTGAGGAGAGAGCAGACCGGGGAAGAATAAAATGTAATTAAAACGTAAGTTGAAGAGCGAACGAAAACAAGCACAACCCAACAATATCAGCAAAGCGCAAGCGCCGCAAGGGTATGCGGCGCTTGGGGAAAGGTCAGAGAGGAGGATACTACTTCTTGCCTCCTTGGTGGGAGAAGATGTCGTCGATAACACCATACTTTTTAGCCTCCTCGGCACTCATAAAGTAGTCGCGCTCAACATCCTTTTCTATCTTGTCGAGGTTTTGGCCGGTTGCTTTAGACAAAATTTTGTTAAGGCGTTCGCGGGTAGCAATAATGTGCTTAGCAGTGATCTCAATATCGGTGGCCTGGCCCTGTGCGCCGCCCCATGGCTGGTGAATCATCACCTCGGCGTTGGGGAGCGCAAAGCGCTTACCCTTGGCGCCGCCTGCGAGCATAATTGCCGCGCCCGATGCCGCGATGCCTACGCACACCGTCGCCACGTCTGGTTTGATATGGTTCATAGTGTCGAGCATGGCAAGCGTTGCCGTAACGCTACCGCCAGGGGAGTTGATGTAAATTTGGATGTCTTTTTTAGGGTCCTCGCTTGCCAAAAAGAGGAGTTGGGCAATAACAAGGTTAGCCGTGTAGTCCTCGATAGGGCCGCCAAGGAAAATAATGCGCTCTTTAAGGAGGCGTGAGTAGATATCAAACGCCCGCTCGCCGTAGGGGCTTTTTTCTATCACCATGGGCACGAGTTGGTTCTTTATTTCGTTGTTTTGCATATAGTTATTTTACGATTTTTTCTCACCATTTTCAAGTAGCTGCAACACTTTTTCGTTTCTAAGCACTGTTTCAATATGTATTTTTACCAGCTCGGGGCGCGCGTCGGGGAAGTGGGAAATGGCATGCTGCATTTCATGCTCTACCGCCTCTGCCTCGGGTTCAATCTTTTCATCAGCGGCAATTTTGTTGAGGGTGAGCTGGAGCTTGGCGCGCTTCGCTGCCTGCTCGCGAAACTCTTCGCGCAATTGTTCTACCGTTTTGTTTATCTGTTTGAGGTAGTCTTCGTACGTAACCCCAAATCGCACAACGTCTTCCTGCATCTGAGAAATAATTTTGTCGAGTTCGGCCTCTACAAAAACACGCGGAGCCTCAACAACAGTCTTTTCAAGCAGGGCGTCGATTATATGGCCGCGGCGTTTGTCGCGCGCAGCGCGCACTTTTTCCTCGCCGATGCCTTTTTTCATCTGCTCTTTGAGTGCCTCCAGGCTTTCAAACGCGCCGATGCTTTTAGCAAACTCATCAGTTAGTTCGGGCACTACCTCATCTTTTTTGCGGCTTTGGCGCAGCTGTTCAAGTGTCTTGGCCACTTCTTCATCGGTTGCATCCTCGGCAGGCTCAAGCGGCACTTTTTGTGCGATGTCCTTCCAGTTTTTAGGGAGCGTTACTTCTGGGTAAAGGGCGGCTTTAAAAGTGAGCCCAACCGGGTTTCCGGGGGCGAGTTTGGTTATTGCAATATTTGGGCGGCCCACTACGTCGAGTTGATGTGCTTCTACAAGCTCAGGATAAAAATCACGTACAAAATGCTCGACAGCTTCTTCGAGTACCGCCACTTCGCCTACGCGCTTAAGTACCAGGTCGTGGGGAACATGCCCCTTCCTAAAGCCGGGCACCTCTATTTCTTTGGCAATATCTTCGAGGGCATGCTCGCGGTAGGGTGCAATAGCGTCAAAAGGTACTTCGCCAACAAGTTCGACCTCCGAGTGAGGGAGGTCTTTCTTAGTAAATGCCTTGGTTATAGCTTCAAATTTCACGAGGGCGAGTGTAACACAATTACTGCCCCGTTGTCTCCTCTTCGGCTGGGGTTAAGTCTCCTTTGTTTGTTTCCATAAGGAGGAAATAAATACCGCCAATCAGCATAATGGCAACGATAATAACTACTCCCGCTATAGGCCCAACCCCATGTTCTTGTCTTTTTTCTTCTTGGGGAGGGGTTTCCATATAGGTATTGTAACTTACTTACCGAACTTTTCTTTGTAGATTTGAATGGACTTCTTTACGGCTTCAATTGCTTCTACTTTACCCTTAACTCCGCGGATTTCTACCGGAGCAGGTTTACCTTTTAGGAGTTTATAGGTTTCAAAAAAATGCTGGAATTCTTTAAGCGTGTGCTTGTTGATGTCGGCGAGGTCCTGCACGTCTTCCCAGCGCTTATCTTCAACTGGGACCGCAATAACTTTGTAGTCAGACTCGCCAGAGTCGATCATTTCCATAACTGCAACCGGACGAACCGCAACGAGAATGCCTGGATGAAGGGCATAGGTGCTGAGCACGATAACATCAAGCGGGTCGCCGTCTTCCCATAATGTTTGCGGAGCAAATCCGTAGTCAAACGGAAACGCCGCATCAGAATAATTGGCGCGGTCGAGCTTTATCATGCCCGTGTCTTTATCTACTTCGTATTTATTATGCGAGCCCTTAGGGATCTCAACAATAACGTTGAACTCATTTGGGACATTTTCGCCGAGCGGTACTTCATGCCACAAATTCATATTAGGTTTATTCTACCTTGCTCTGTTTTAACTCGCCACCCTCGGTTGCTTCTGCCACTGTTTCGCCTTTAACAGACTGGATATCGATGCGCCAGCCGGTGAGTTTTGCGGCAAGGCGGACGTTCTGGCCGCCGCGGCCAATCGCAAGAGACTGCTGGTCCTCGGCTACTTTAATAGTTGCCTTGTGTTCTGCTTCGTCGAGCAATACTTCGGCAACGCGCGCAGGAGAAAGGGCTTCCTCGATAAAGTGTTTTATATCTTCAGACCACTCAACAATGTCGATCTTCTCGCCGCCGAGTTCGGAGGTTACGGTGGAGACGCGTACGCCGCGCTGGCCTACCAAGGAACCAACGGGGTCCACGTGTGCATCGGTCGAAGCAACCGCAACTTTAGAGCGAGAACCTGCTTCGCGGGCAATTGCCTTAAAGACAACCGTGCCGTGTGCGGCTTCGGGCGCTTCCATTTCGAACAATTTTGCGAGGAAGTTAGGGTGCGCGCGCGAGAGGCGAAGATAAATACCGCGAGGAGACTCTTCTACTTGGTAAAGGAGTGCGCGAATGCGTTCGCCTTGGCGATAGCGCTCGCCGGGGATCTGCTCTTCGTACGGGAGTATCCCCGTTGCACGGCCAAGATCAATATAAATGTTGCCGCGCTCCATGCGCTGTACCGTGCCGGAAACAATTTCGCCCTGGCGTTTGCCAAACTCGGCAACGACAGAAACTTTTTCCGCTTCGCGGATTTTTTGAATGATTACCTGTTTTGCAGTTTGTGCGGCAATGCGGCCGTAGTCGCCTTTTGCCTCAAGAGGGAAGACGAGTTCTTGCCCCACCTCGGTGTCGCGCTTGATAAGCTTGGCATCGGCAAGAAGAATGTGCTGTTCGGGGTTAAAGCGGGGGAGCTCTGTAATCGCCGAGTCATCAGCGGACAACTCAGGAAGCGGATTGCCCTTTGTTGTGCGAGCAGTGGGCTCTTTGGGAGATTCGTCGTCTTCTCCTTCTTCAACAAAACGAACAGTGCTTTCATCTACCACTTCTTTTACCTGTGAAAATTCTGGCGTGCCGGTGTCCATGTCGAGGCGTGCGCGGATAATCTGGCCCTTCTTTGCGTATTCTTTTTTGTAGGCAGTAGCAAGGG
>Ga0163150_10002553_pt1 | contig 27583 bp, 16 predicted proteins | sample OliLakLV19P2IB_FD_148628 | JGI IMG/M metagenome (GOLD analysis project Ga0163150, IMG submission 148628) | Freshwater microbial mat bacterial communities from Lake Vanda, McMurdo Dry Valleys, Antarctica - Oligotrophic Lake LV.19.P2.IB | ecosystem: Environmental > Aquatic > Freshwater > Lake >...
CGCCAGTCGAGCAGTTCGCAGATTGTGCTCGCCAACTCCGTCTGGCTCAGATTCGGATAGTCGCCGATGATCCGCCGAAGGAACGCGATGTCGTCCGCGGCGAGATCCTGGCCGCAGAAAGACAGTGAGCCGCCGATCGTGACTGGCATGAGTAAGACCTAAATACAGGCCCGCACGATCACTCTAAAGGAAATAGGCGAGAAAGTCCAGAGAAAAATAACAGCGCGTCAAGATTTCAAAATGGCCAATCTCCAGCCCACCGCCTGAAGGCGGTGGGGTTGGCTGGCTCCTCGAAGTGGCAAGGCGCGGCTAAAGCCGCCGGAAAAGCGTTCGGCGTGCAAACAGCCGCAGTGCGCACCAGAAACAAGAAAGCCCGCGCCAGCCGCTCATCAGAGATTCTGCCAGCCCCCTTTGCGTTTGGCTTCAGCAGCACCGTGGCTGAAAGCAGCCCGCCTGAAAAGGCGGGGGGATTAGAGCCGGCGCGTGGTACTAAATGCGGATCAGGCCTTGATGAGAACGATGACGATGACGGCGGTGGCCAGGGCAATGACGATGTAGGTCAGTTGCTGATTGTTGAGGGCGCCGGCGGTGATGTCGCGCTCGATCTTAACGGCGCGCTCCGACAGGCTAGCTAATTCCTCATCGGTGAGGAATGCGGCGGCCCGGCTCACCTGCTGGGGATCGAGCTTGGCGGTCTGCAGAGCGCTCCGCACTTCGTCCTTGAGGAGCAGCCGATCAAACCGGGCCAGTTTCTCCGCGCGGCTGGCGGCGGCGGCTCGCAGCCGCTGGGTCATTTCGGCTGGTGAAACTACATGCTGCTCAGCCAACATCTGGGTTGAACCAATGGAAAGGCTCAAGATCAGGGACAAGGTCCATTTCATAGTTCCTACTTTACCCCGATTCGACGCTCGCGCCGCCGGGACCGTTACAATAGGGAGTTAGCTTGTCCAACATCGCTGTTGTAGCAGAAAAACCGTCCGTGGCTCGCGACATTGCTAAAGTCGTCGGCGCCACGCAGAAGGGCGATGGGTATCTGCATGGGGGCGGGTACATCGTCACATGGGCGATTGGGCATTTGGTGGCGCTGGCGCAGCCGCATGAGATTCGGCCGGAGTGGAAACAATGGCGGCGTTATACGCTGCCAATGCTGCCGGCGGAGTGGCCGCTGGTGGTTTACGACAAAACGAAGGATCAGTTTGAGACCGTTCGTAAAATCCTGAATTCGCCGAAAGTGGACCGGATCATTTGTGCGACGGACGCGGGGCGCGAAGGGGAGTTGATCTTCCGCTATATTTACGACGCGGCGGAGTGCGATAAGCCGGTGGCGCGGCTCTGGATTTCTTCGCTGACGGCGGATGCGATTCAGGCGGGGCTGGCGTCGCTAAAGGACGCGCGGGAGTATGACGGGTTGGGAAACGCGGCGCGAGGGCGGTCGCGGGCGGATTGGCTTGTCGGGATGAACTTGTCGCGCGCTTATTCGCTGGCGTTCGATGAAGAGTTGTCGGTGGGGCGGGTGCAGACGCCGACGCTGGCGATGCTGGTGGAGCGGGAGTTGGCGGTGCGGGCGTTTGTGCCGGAGGAGTACCGGGAAGTCCTGGTTACGTTTTCACCGGTGGGCATCGCGGGGAAGCCAACGTACGTGGGGACTTGGTTTCGTTCGCCGTTGCCCAAAGGCGAGACGATGCAGCAGGCGATGCGGCTGCCCGCCGGGACCGATGAGGCCAAGGAGATTGTAGCGCGGGCGAAGTCCGGAACAGCGCGGATTTCGTCAATTGAATCGGAAGCGAAGAAGATGGCGCCGCCGCCGCTTTACGACCTGACGGAATTGCAGCGGCACGCCAACCGGCTGTATGGGTTTAGTGCGCAGAAGACATTGGACGTGGCGCAGAAGTTGTATGAAACCCATAAGTTGATTTCGTATCCGCGTACGGATTCGCGCCATCTTTCACGGACGGTGGCGGCGGGGCTGCCGGCGATTGTGCGTGTGGTGGCGCCGCAGTATCCGAACCTGGTTTCGCCGGGCAGCGGAGAGCGGTCGTTGGGGGCGCGGTATGTCGACGACACGAAGATCTCCGATCACCATGCGATTATTCCGACGGCGACTTCGCCGGCACGGATCAATTTGGATGAGGATGAGCGGCGGCTTTACGATCTGGTCTGCCGCCGGTTGCTGTCGGCTTGGCATGACGACTATTTGACCGATGTGACTACGGTGATTACCGCGATTTCGAATGGCTCCAGGGCCGATCTGTTTCATGCCGCGGGAACGCTGGTGCGGCAGATGGGCTGGAAAGTTTTGGACGTTGTGGTGGAGAAGAAGAAAGATGCGGCGGAGCAGACGCTGCCTTCGGAGCTATTGCCGGATCAGCTACAGGAAGTTTTGAAGGCGGAGGCGGCGCTCAAAAAGACGCGGCCGCCGAAGCGGTTTACGGATGCCACGCTGTTGACGGCGATGCAAACGGCCGGGAAGACGTTGGATGAAAAAGAGCTTTCCGATGCGATGAAGGAGAACGGCTTGGGGACGCCCGCAACCCGGGCGGCGATTATTGAAGTCCTACTGAAGCGGGGGTATATACAGCGGCAGGGCAAAGCGATGGAGGCGACCGATAAGGGTATTCATTTGATTGAGGTCGTGCATCCGGAGGTGAAGAGCCCGGCGATGACGGGGCAGTGGGAAGCCTATTTGAAACGGATTGAACGGGGGCAAGGGGAGTTGGCTCCGTTTATGGAAGGCATTGCGGACTATGTGCGGGAGGTGATTGGGAAGGTGGGGGTGGCGCCGGTGGTTTCCTCGGCGCCGGCTGCTCCTGTTGCCGCTCCGGTGGCGGTGACTTCCACGGACCTGCCGACACTGCTGCATGAGGCGTTTGGTTTTTCGAAGTTCCGGCCGAGCCAGGAGGCGGTCTGCCGGGCCGTGGTGGATGGGAAAGACGTACTGCTCGTAATGCCAACGGGGGCCGGGAAGTCGTTGTGCTATCAGTTGCCAGGGATCGCGCTGGGAGGGACGACGCTGGTGATCAGTCCCTTAATTGCGTTAATGGAAGACCAGGTTTTAAAGCTCCAGCAGCGGGGGTTTACGGTGGGGAGGATTCATTCGGGCCGAGACCGTTCAGACTCGCGGCAGGCGTGTCTCGATTATCTGGCGGGACGGTTGCACTTCCTGTTTATCGCTCCGGAACGGCTGCGGGTGCCGGGGTTTCCGGAGATGCTGGCCAAGCGGAAACCGGCGCTGGTGGCGGTGGATGAAGCGCATTGCATTTCGCAGTGGGGGCATGACTTTCGGCCGGACTACCGGACACTGGGACAGCACTTGCCGGCGCTGCGGCCGGCGCCGGTGATTGCGTTGACGGCGACGGCGACGCCGATTGTGCAGAACGATATTGCGCGGCAGTTGGGGCTGGGCGAGGGTGGGCGGTTTATACAGGGATTCCGGCGGGATAATATTGCGATTGAAGTCGTGGAGGCGGGACCGGGGGAGCGCTGCGATCTGGCGCGGCAGTTGTTGACGGATCCGGGGCGGCGGCCGGCGATTGTTTATGCGCCGACGCGGCGGCTTGCCGATGAGGTGGCAACCGAATTGAAGACGTATTTTCCGGCGGCGTCCTATCATGCGGGGCTGAAAGCGGATGTGCGGGCGCGAGTGCAGGCGGGATTTCTGGACGGCAAGCTGGACGTGATTGTCGCTACGATTGCGTTTGGCATGGGAATCGATAAGCCAGACGTGAGGACTGTCATTCATACGGCGTTGCCAAGTTCGGTGGAAGGGTATTACCAGGAGATTGGGCGCGCGGGGCGGGATGGGGCGCCGTCGCGGGCGGTGCTGATGCACTCCTACGCGGACCGGCATACTCACGACTATTTTCATGAGCGGGACTACCCGGCGGCGGCGGTTCTAGCGAAGATTTACGCGGTTTTGACGGAGGAGGCTCAGGCGAAGGAAGAGGTGCAGAAGCGGGTTCGGATGGACGAGGAATCGTTTGGCAAGGCGCTGGAGAAGTTGTGGATTCACGGTGGGGCGGCGGTCGATTTTGCGGAGAATGTGACCCGCGGGGCGGCGGAGTGGAAGGCTCCCTATGAGGCGCAGGTGGCGCAGAAGCTGGAGCAATTGAACTGCATGCTGCGGTATGCGGATAACAGCGAGTGCCGGATGTGCGCGCTGGTGGGGCATTTTGGGGACCGGGCGGGATCGTTAAAGCCGTGCGGGATCTGCGATTTTTGTGCGCCGGGGGATTGCGAGGCGCAGGTATTCCGGGAGGCGAGCGCGCGGGAGATGGCCTTGGCGAAGGCGGTATTGTCTTTGTTGGCGAAGAACGACGGGCGTTCGACGGGCAAGCTGTTTACGGAACTTTGCGGGGGGACGCCGTTTGACAGAGACGCGTTTGAGCAGGTGCTGAGCGCGATGGCGCGGGTGGGGCTATTGGAATTGAAGGAAGAGACGTTTACGGCGGAGGGCCGGGAGATTGTATTCCGGAAAGCGCTGCTGTTGAAGCCGGGCGGGGATTTTGCCTTATTGATAAAAGAGCGGCCGGGGAGCGCGGGAAAGTCACGAAAGCGGGCGGCTTCGAAGAAAGTTGCGAAGAAGGCGGCGACGGCGGATCTATCGACGGTCGAAGCTTTGAAGAAATGGCGGTTAGCGGTGGCGAAGAAGGAGGGCGTGCCGGCGTTCCGCGTGTTGACGGATGCGACGCTGCGGGAGATTGCGGAGTCGCGACCTGTTAGCGAGGAGGAGTTATTGGAAATTGCGGGGATTGGGCCGAGGTTGGCCGGACGGTATGGCGCGGGGATTTTGCGGGTCCTGGCTGGAGTTTAAGCCTCCGGCGATTTCAGACCAGGGCGAGCGCAGTTGGCGCGCCGCAGATGTCGTCGCGCCCTGGGTCGCGGGGAGGAGCAATTGGAAACTTCGGACTGGGCTGTTACTACTGTATTCCAGCGGTGAGTGCGCGGCGCAATCGTGTCCCCGGCCTTCCCGTTTTGCATGACGGATACGCCGCCCCCGCCGCTGGACAAGTAATCACTTGGCTTCAATGAATTGGATGAACGCGCGGATCTCCGCGTCCGTTCTCTTAATGGGTCTCACTCACGCGCGCAAGCTGGGGCAGAAGTTTGTCCCAGCGCATCAAGACAATTGACGCGCCTCGAAACAGGTGGAGAAATGGAAGTTATTCACTCAGGATCTCAACCAAACGCGGTCGAAATCACAGCGCTGCGTTTCTCCGTCGCTTCCGACATCTGTATAAGAAGCTCCTTGTGCCATGCATCCGATCCAGGCAGCCGCCCTCCCACTCCCTCGGGATGAGCTTAAGCAGCTTCTCAATTTCTGTATAAAAAGAATGAAGCATCGCGCAGGCGGCGGAACGCTCAATCACATCAGGGCGCTCGGGACGCGGCAGCGACAACAACTCGGCAATCTGCTCACGCAGCGCAGCCAACTCCGCAAGTCCCAGTTCTAGTTTCGCCGCAAGTTCAACCGACACGAACAAGATCCCCGCTGGCGCGCAAGTACAGGACAATGGCTGTCGGGTCATCCAAATCAACTAAATCAACCGGTCTGCCAAGGATGTCAGATGCCTTGCTGCCCGCTTTGACGTGTAGGTGCGCCGGCAACCCGGCGACAGCCATATCTACGTCCGAATCACGGCGAAAATCGCCTGTTGCCGCCGACCCGAAGACAAACACTTCTGTCGAGCCCATTTGCCGCAGTTAACTCCGCGGCTGCTTAAACTGCCGACTGCTCAATAGTCGCCATGCTCATTCCGTTACTCTGAATATCTCATACCAAGGCGCGTCCGCATTCAGCGTAAACTGCAAGCCGTTCTCCGAGGCGGTGACGGTTATAGCCGCCATTCGCCTCCCGGCCCCGTCCAATGGATATACCGCGATCTCCGTCATTTGCGTTCGGAGAGTGATGCGCGCGGGCGTCTTCTCCATCCATGTTGGCCCAGCGCCGCCGTTCAAATCGCCGGATGGCCGGGAGGCTTGATCCTGCTCCACCGTAAACCAATCGCGTGTCCCCGGATAGTTCAAAATTCGCTGCGGCGCGCTTGGCTGCGCCGCATTCCGGCTCCGTAACGTATGCCCCGGATTGGTCAACAGCAGCCGTCCGCTTTCCGCAATCGGTAATCCATCGAGTGAAGTTAAGAGCACCGTCCGGAACCCACGCGCTTCAACCTCCACATCCATCGGACCCACAGTTTGCTTACCTGTCCACTCGCCCAGCACTCCCGCAGCCTGCGGCGCATTTATTTGAAAGATCTTCGAACCGGTATCGAACTGTAATTCTCCTGTCTCCGCCACGTAAGGCGAAACCGGCCGCCCGGTTAAACCTTCCGGCGTGCCCGCCTCCGGATTAGGCTCAATTGCAAAGCGGTAACGGAATGCGTTATCCGTCTGAATCCCTTGCGTCTCATTCAAGAATGGCGCGAAGTTTCGATTCCGATTCTCCCGTGTATATCGCAGCCGGTCGTCAAAGGAAACCGGAATTTTGAATAGCGATGGCCCTATCGCCACGGCCTCCGTGCGGAACAGCCAAGCCGACTGCCCGAAGGAGATCCACTTCGACCAATCGCCATTCAAGTTGAACCCGTTGGGCACGTTGGCGTCCCAGCCGCGTCCGTGCGAATAGGCGAAATGCATCAGCCCGTCCCAATCCTGAAACGCCGCGAACGCGCTCATCGGCGGCAGCAGTTCATGCCCTCGCGTGCTTGGCCAGTTCTGGTTAAACTCGCTCACCGTGAACGGCTTTCCAAACGGCCTAGCGGACGCGATCGCGATCAGGTTCGACAGGTTCGCGCCCAAATGCGAACTGTCGCGAATCCGCCAGTCGCGCCCGTCCCATTGCACGTTGGGGAAGTTGTAATGGTCCACGTAAAAATGGAAGTCGTGGTGGTCCATCGCCGAATGGGTGTCGATGGTTAGCAAGCCGCCAAAGTCCATCTGCGTGCCCGCCACCGGGACCCTGCCGTGGGTCGATTCGCGAATCGTCGCAAGCAGCGTATCCAAGTAGCTTTTGTCCAACGCGGCCAGGAACTCAATGTAGTCGTGGGTGCGTGCCCGGTGGGAGCCCTCCGTACCCGGCAGCGCTATATTGGCTTGTTCCAGCGATTCACTGTCCGATAAGCCGCGCCGTCCGCGCCGGATCAGGCGCGCGTTGCGGATCTGCACGGGCACTGTCGATCCGGTCAATTGCAACCCAAAGCGGCCAATATTCTCCATCCCAAAGCCAGCCGTGTAGGGCATGGTGAATGCCTGCCAGTTCGTGCCGGCGGCAATCGTCCGGGCCGTCTGCTGCCGCCACGGGGAGACGTCCTGCTTGATGTCCCAATTAACGCTCACCGGCCGGTCCGCGCGCAGTTCAATTTCGGCGAGATACGCATCGCCGATATTGATTGAAAAGCCCACCTGTTTGGCGATGACTTCCGTATCGTTCCGCGTCAGGTTGAGTTGAATCACGCCATCGTCCATGGTGGTGATCGCGCCGGCGGTATTGGCATGAAGCTCCAATTGCCAGCGGTTCGGAAGCAGTTGTTCGCTATCCGGCTCCGTTGGCCCCCAGGCTTCGCGGAGCTTCTCCGTCGAGGGGTAACGAGCGGTCAGAAAGCCGTTCCATTGCCGTTGCAACTCCGTGCGATAGAGTCCTCCAACCAGCGATTGCAGTTGGTTCGTTTGATAGGAGTAAATCAGCGACGACTCATTGTTGATCTCCACCATCGCCAGCACCGGATCGTCGCGTAACTGCAAGGCCTCAATCAACTTCGACGTAAATTCCTGTTGCAGCGCCACCATTCGCGGCTCAAAAATATGCAGCGGTTTCGATTGCGTTGGAATCGCGCCGATCGGAACGCCATCGGCGCCCGGACGGAACACATAGCCGACCTTCAAATTCAAGTTGACGTAGATCCCCTCCGCTTTCAACGCGTCCAGAAACCCGCGGAGGCGTTCAATCGCAACGGGGTTCAACGTGGGGTACGGCCCGGTGGTCAACAGGGAACCGGCATTGGCGGGATTGGAATCGGGCTGCGTGTCCATGTGGTGCAACCGGACCAGGTTCACGCCGAGACGGCGCAACCGTTTGGCGATGCGTCCGGCGTCTTTTGCCTCCGGGAAGTTAGCGCCGAAAGCCAGGTTTACACCGAAAAAACGAACCCGGCGGCCCGCCGCGGTTACGAACCGGCCATCGGTCACGGTGACTCTATCGGGTTCGGTCAGCGGGGAATTCAAGAAACTGAAATCGGGCGCGCCGGCGAGATTATCCTGGTCCACCGCAAAGCGGTAAAAGCCGTCCTGTGCCAACGCCAGCAGCGGGATAAGGACAAAAAGGAATAGAAATCGGCGCGGAATCATTAGATGATTCAAGTAGAACATATGGAATGGAAGCAACCTGAGGGATTGCGGCGCCATTGGGTGCTGGAAGAATTGGATGCTGAATTACTGTTCCTGCCCATGCCCCTTGGGGCGGCTCAGGGACGTGTCGGTGATGACGTGTATGACCTCCGCGATGGCGGCGTGCTGCGGAAAAAGCGTACGTTATCGGCGGCGAAAACGGTCTTGGCAACCATGGAGGAGAAGGGCGCCGGCGGGACCTTGCGTTTTGCAGAGCGGGAGTACTTGTGGAAACAGGAAAACCTGTTCGGCACCCGTTGGGTGTTGAGGGACGGGGACGGCAAAGTAGTTTTCTCGTTCGCATCGAAACAAGGGCTTGGCAAAGCGGCGATAGTAGAGACGGGGGATGGCGTGGCCGAGGGCGTCGGGCCACTCCTGCTTTTGTGCTGGTATGTCACGGTTCTGTAACGCAAAGTTTTTTCAGTTCACGCTGTTGTAACTGTTCCGTTATTTGACTGTATCGGCGAGTCCCTAGACTCAAACCATGCGTTCCCTTGTTTTGGCCGCTTTGCTGGCCTGCTGTGGCGCTCTGTCAGCGCAAGTTGTGGTTCTGAATGGAGCCAGTTTTCGAGTGGGGCAACCCGTAACAGGGGGGTCGTGGGCTGCGGCGTTTGGGACTTTCCCAAGCGTGACGCAGACCACCGCCACCACGTCGCCGATTCCGAAAACGCTCGGCGGAGTGACCGTTTCGGTGAACGGCGTGGCGGCGCCAGTCTACTTTGTCTCCCCATCGCAGGTGAACTTCCTGGTGCCTTTCGCGGTAACCCCGGGGCTTCGCAATGTGGAGGTTAAAACCTCCAGCGCGACGCTAACCGGCACGGTCCGCGTCATCTCCGCCGCGCCTGGCATCTTTGCCAACCCGACCGGCGGCGCCGTCCTTAATCAAGATGGCGCGTTGAATGCCGATGCGGCCCGCGCGGGTCGCGGCCAAGTCATCTCGATCTACGCCACCGGCCCCGGCGCGCTATCGCGAGCCATTGAAGACGGCACCGGCGCGCCCAGCAGCCCTTTGGCGTTGACAACATCGACTCCCGACGTGTTCATCGCCGGTGTTCCGGCGGCGGTGCAGTTCAGCGGCATGGCCCCCGGCTTCTCCGGGTTGTGGCAGATCAACGCCGTTGTTCCGGAACGAGCCTTCATCACCGGCCGCGTTCCGCTGCAGGTGTATATGGATGGTGTTGACTCCAACGAAGTCACGATATTCGTTCAGTAGTTCGAGAGGACCTTTCTTTGTTTCGTATCGCACAGATCTTTGTATTCAGCGCGGCCATGTCGCTTGCGCAGAAGCCGACCGGCACGATCGCCGGACAGGTATTGGACAGTCAAACGGGGCGGCCGATCCCAGCCGCTTCGGTCCTATTGAATGGTCAACAGGCCGGGGGGCAGAAATCCGATACCGATGGGCGGTTTACGCTCATCGTATCGCCCGGCAAATATACGCTTACTTACCAAGCGGAGAACTATTCGGAAGTGAAGGTGGAAGAGGTCATCGTAGCCGCCGGAGAGACCACCGAAGCCAGCACCGTGATGGCCAACAAGTCCGTGGTCACCACCGTTGAAGTCAATGAGAAGGCCGATTCAGTCGGCGCGACCGCGGAAGCCATGCTCAGCGAGCGGAGGCTCTCGGCGTCGGTCTCCGACAGTATCGGCAAAGAGGAACTGAACAACAGCGCCGCTTCGAATGCGGCCGGGGCACTGGAAAAAGTGACTGGCGTTTCAGTGGTTGGCGATGGCTTCGTTTACGTCCGCGGGCTCGGCGAACGCTATAGCTCCACCATGATGAACGGCGCCATGGTCCCCACCACGGAGCCGGAAAAACGCGTCGTCTCCCTGGACCTGTTCCCCTCCGGCCTCATCGAGAACATAAAAATCCTGAAGACCTACACGCCGGACCTGCCGTCGGAGTTCGCCGGCGGCCTGGTACAAATGCAGACTATCGAGTTTCCCGCGCAGGCCATGTTCCAATTGAACACGAGGGCCGGGTTCAATACGCGCACCACCTTCAGCCCGTTCCAGACTTCCCGTGGCGGATCGACTGACTATTTTGGCTTCGACAATGGCCATCGGTCTATTCCCGCGCTGATTCCGACCGACAAGAGACTGATCCCCGGAAACTTCACGCCCGCCCAATTTCAGTCTTTCGGCCAGGCGTTCTCGAATGTCTGGCAGCCAACGACGACGTCATCCCAGCGTCCCAACACCGATTTCTCCATGGTGGGAGGCGGTACTTTCAAGCGTGTCGGCCTGGTGGCCGCGCTGAGCTTTAACAATCTTGCGCAGACGCTGAATGAACAACAGCGCTACTATCGCCAGGGCGGGTCCGGACCCATCACCTTCACCGATTATCCCCAATTCGACGACTACACCGAGACCGCGAAACTCGGCGCCGTTTTCAATGCCGCCATTCGCCTCAACTCAAACAATAAGATCGTCTTTCGCAACACGCTCACGCACGAAGCCGACAAGTCGTCCCGGCAGTTCTCGGGCTACGACGGCGGGGTGGACGGCATACTCTCCTCCGAGCGGTTGCACTACGTCGAGCGCACGCTTTTCGCCACCAGCGTCGAAGGCGACCACGCCGTTCCTTCGTGGCACGGCAGTGTTTTCAAGTGGCAGTTGACCTACTCTCGCTCGCAGAGAAACGAACCCGATTTGCGGGAAGTCTTCCGCGGCCAGTTGCCCGATGGCCGGTTCACCTTCGCCGCACTCGGTTCGTCCGGTGTTCGATTCTTCTCCGACCTGAAGGACCGCATCTACGAGCCACAGGCCGATCACACGATCCCGTTCTTCAAAGGCAAGGTTAGCGGCATTATTAAGACCGGTTTCCGCGCGACGCTCCGCCACCGCAACTTCGGCGCCCGCCGCTTCCGCTACATTCCGCAGCAGTCGACGACGCTCGATCTGTTCCTGCCGAGCGATCAACTCTTCGCCGCCTCCAACATCCGCCCCAATGGCTTCCAGCTTGTCGAGTTTACGCGCGGTACCGATAAGTATTCCGCGGACATGGATATTTACGCCGGGTACTCCATGGTGGACCTGGCCATCGGCCCCAAATGGCGAATCGTGGGTGGTGTGCGCGTCGAGAGCGCCGATCTGTTTGTGGAGACGATCGATAACCTGGTACCTAACTCCAGACCAGCCATCGCCAGGCTGAAGAACATCGACCCCACACCGGGCGTCAACGTGATTTACCAATTGACGCCGCGGCAGAACTTGCGGGCATCCTACAGCCGGACTGTTTCGCGGCCCGACTTCCGCGAGTTGTCTCCGTTTGACTTCAACGACGTCCTGGGCGGCTTCGTAGTGCAGGGCAACCCAAACCTGAAGCGGGCCATCGTCAATAACTACGACGCGCGCTGGGAGTCGTTCCCGGGCGGCAATCAGATCGTCGCCGTCAGCTTCTTCGTAAAGCAGTTCACGAATCCGATCGAGCAAACCATCCTTCCGTCAAACGATCTGCGGCAAACCTTCGTGAATGCGGCCGGGGCCAAAAACTTCGGCCTTGAACTCGAGTTCCGCAAGAATTTGGGCACGTTCCACAAACGGTTGAAGGACTTGAGCTTCACGACGAATTTCACATTCGTGGATTCGAATATCGACATCAGTCCGGAGAACCAGGGAGTTGTGACTTCGCAGTCCCGGCCATTACTGGGGCAGAGCCGCTACATCCTGAATGCCATCGGCGAATGGCGCCGCGCGGCTTGGCACAGCCAGGCGCGGTTCTACTCCAACTATGTTTCACGGCGCATTTCCGGCGTCGGAACGTTCGGCTTGCCGGACATATATCAGGAAGGCAATACATTCCTGGATTTTGTCTATCAGTACTCATTCAATGAAAACGGCAAATGGGCGCTGCGCTTTGACGCGGAGAACCTGGCCGACAACAAATACCGCTGGACGCAGGCCGATTTGCTGCAGCGGCAATACCAAACCGGGCGCACGTTTCAAGTGGGCCTGAGCTACTCGTTCTTTTAGTTCTAATTTCAGAGAGGAAATTCTGATGCGAATCTATTCGCTTGGTTTGTTGTGCCTATATGCGGCGGGGATGGCCCGCGCCGGCACGGAGTCCGCCGAGAAAGCCGCCATCGGGTACGGCGGCCCGGAACGAAAAATATCCATGTCCATCTGGAGCGATAAGTACACGTATCGCGCCGGTGAAAGACTGACCCTGAAATGGACCGTGAAGACCAACGGGGACCTGTACCCGTACACCATGTTCGCCTACCGGCAGAACAACCAGAACGGGAAGAAGTTCTATCTGCCCTCCGGGACAGAAGCGGTCCCCGAGATGCAACCCGCTCCGCTAAGGGACGCCGCCAAGGCGGAACTAGCCGCGGTCACCGTCCCCGACGAACCGGGCATGCACACGTTGGTGGTTCAACTGCGAGATTACACCGGCACGCGAGTTTTGAAGTCGGTCTATATGAAGATCGGTGTCGTGACGGAGCAGGTGACAGTCTCCGCGCCGATCACTACGAACACGACCTGGGTGAACACCAAGTCCTACCTTGTGAGCGGCGTCGTGATGGTGAAGAACGGCGCGACGCTGACGATAGAACCGGGCACGATTGTGTTTGGCGCGGCCGGTTCGCAGCCGCCGTCGGCGCTGCTCGTTACGCGTGACGGCAAGCTGTCGGCCGAAGGCACGAAGAGCCGTCCGATTGTCATGACAAGCGCCCAAATATTCGGTGAACGGAAGCGCGGCGATTGGGGCGGTCTGGTGATGTTGGGGAAAGCGCCGGTTAATGTAGGCGCGAACACAAGCGGCAACACCAACGCCGCCGGCACTTTTTTCATTGAAGGCCTGAACGCTACCGATGACGGCCTGTACGGCGGTACGGATGCCAACCATAGCTGCGGCTCGCTCGCCTATGTGCGTGTCGAGTACGCCGGGTCGATTCTGTCGCCAAACAACGAGTTGAACTCGTTCACATTTGGCGGCTGCGGCAAGGGCACGTCGGCACACCACCTGCAGGCGATTTATGGTCTGGACGATTCGTTCGAGTGGTTCGGGGGCACGATGGACGCCAAGTATCTGGTCGGCGGCCTGGGCGCCGATGACTACGTCGATTTCCAGCTTGGCTGGGTGGGCCGTATTCAGTACGGGATTTTTTACCAGAGCCCGGACTCGCGCGGCAATCGCGGCGTGGAAGGCGACAACAGCGAGTTCAATAATGCCGCCACGCCAATCTCGAACCCAACCATGTATAACCTGACCTTCATCGGCAGCGGCCAGCCGGGTTTTGACGAAGCCGCTTCGCCGGGCATCTTCCTGCGCCGCGGCGCGCGGGCGACGATGAACAACATGGTCGTTAGCAATTTTTTCAGCGGCGCGGTGGAGTTCACTGACGCCAATACGCAGGCGCAGTTGGACACGGGGAACATCGCTATGAACGGCTTCCTGGCCTGGAACAACAACATCGGCGCGACCGGCGCGAACACTGTTGCCGGTCAGATTCCGAACGCGCCGACGCAAGCGTTCGCCCTGGGAACGAGAGCGGCGGGCAAGGCGGCGAATTTCGTCATCAGCGACCCGATGCTGCTTCGTCCGTTCGACTATAGCGACCCGGACTTCCGCGGCCGCTTCGGCTCGCCGATCTTCCGGGCGGGCTGGGTGTCGGCTCCCGACGATGGCTTCTTCGACCAGTCGGCGACCTTCATCGGCGGTATTGGCGATGAAGATTGGACTGAGGAATGGACCAGCTTCGTTGTGGATACGGAGATACTTTAGTTCGCGGGTATCCGGTAACGCATGGCATCGCCCTCCCAGCCATCCGGGAGGGCGAATAGACGGGTCATATAGAGAACGACATCCTTGCTCTCCCGGTCCTCATGGGCGTAGAAGTTGGAGAGGGTAAGGATGTCGTTCTCGCCGTTTTGGCGGGTGTCGATTTGACGCGCGGACTGTTGGTTGAGAAGCCCGGTGACTTTGTCGACCTCGGCGATGACGAAGGGATAACGGGGCCGGTTGCCCTTGGGGTTTCCCGGCGTGATGTTGCCGAGCCAGTAGAGCTTGCCATTAGAGTGCGGCAGCAGGTACGAGCAGGCGCTGGGGGAGAAGAAGTTTTGGCCGGAAGTGAAAGTCCAGGGGCTGGCGGGAGGGAACGTACGGCCGCCGTCGGTGGAGACGCTGTACCACTTGTAGCCGGGGAGTTTGGTGTTCTTATCATTGGAACCGCGGAGCACCATCAGGACGCGGTTCCGGTCCAGGAAGGCGATGGTTGGTTCCACCATCCCGCGCGTGGTGACGGCGGGGTCTCCCTGGACTAGGTTGGATATGGTCCATTCCAGGTCCGCGCCCTTCCAGCGGCCGTGGATGACTGCGGCATCCGACCACGTGTAGCCGCCGCCGGGGTTGTAGAGCTTGCCGTCTTTGGCGGGGAAGATTTCCAGGGGCAGAAGGATGTCGCCATTCGGTGCGGTGACGGGCGCCGAACCATGGTCGCCAAGCATGAAGCCGTTGCGGCCGAGTTGGACGCCGGGGATGGGGTGCAGCGCGTCGAAGCCTCTGTGAATGAGATGGCGAGCCGGGCCGCCGTTGATTGAGTAGTAGACACCGTAATGGCGGAGGCCTTCGAGGGGGTCGTCGGTAGGGAGGACGGCTTCCATCCAGAATTCGAGGAGGCGTTTGGTTTTGGCGTTGACGAAGCCGGCACGAGGGTGTTTGCGCCAAGTGCCATTGGGGCGCTTCTCGCCGGTTTTGGATTCGACAGGGGTGGACCAGGTGCGGCCATTGTCTTTGGAGGTACGGCGGAAGACGGTGTCGATGGTGTCGGAGCGCGACCAGCGTTGTTCGAGGGATACCATTTCGACGCCGGCGGGCTGAGTGTAATACGCGATGCCCATGACGGCCGTGCCTTTGCCGGGCGACTTCATGAAGACTTCGGGCTGAATGGCCGGTTGGGCGGCGGCAGCAAGGGAGGCGAGGAACAGGCGGCGGCGCATCCCGCCAGTGTAAGACAACCTGTGGAAAACTGGTTCCAGGCGCCAGTTTTCCACAGGGGGAACTGGGCAACAGATTGCTCATTAGTTGAACAAGACTGGCAGAATAAAAGGAAGCCGCCGTGGCGCGGCATTGAGGTGAAGAGCTTGAGAGTAATTGCATGGATCTTATTGGCGACGCTGCCCTTGTTGGCGCAGAACGGTAGGCGTGAAAGGCCGGACCGGCGTGTAAAAGACCATTTAACTACTGGACCCAATACGCCCAATCCCGACGCCGTTGTGGCCGAAGGGCCGCGCGGAAGTGGTTCATTTCGGCGCTATGCGGTGGTTTTGGAGCAGGAGCCAGTAGCCGTTACGGTGACGACGCGAGAGTCCATAATGGGCGCGGCGGGACGGACACAGCGGCAGCGCGTCCAGGCTTCGCAATCGGCGGTTCGCGCGGAAATATCGCGGCGCGGGCTGCGTGAGCACGGCTCGGCGGAAACGCTGGTAAACGCCGTTTTCATTTCCGCCCGCCCGGAAGATGTTGACGCGCTGGCGGCGATGCCAGGGGTCCGTTATGTCCGGGAGATGCATCCGATTCGCAGGACGATGACGAAGGCCAATGAAGTGATCCGGTCCACCGCGGCGTGGAGTCAGCTTGGCGGACAAGGCAGCGCCGGTAATGGCGTTCGGATCGCGATCATCGATAGCGGCATCGATCACACGCATCCGGCGATGCAGGACGCTTCGCTGGCGATGCCGGCGGGCTTTCCGAAATGCAGCGGAGCGAATTGCGATTTCACGAATTCCAAGGTGATTGCGGCGCGAAGTTTTGTGGACCTGCTGATCTATAGCCTCCCCGCCGATACGCGGCCGGATGACGCTTCGCCGCGGGATCGGAGCGGGCATGGCACGGCGGCCGCGTCGGCCGCGGCGGGCGCCGTTGTCGATAGTCCGTTAGGCCGCTTTTCGGGCGTCGCGCCGAAGGCTTACCTGGGGAATTACAAGGTATTTGGTTCGCCCGGGGTCAATGACATCACGTTCGACGATGTGATTATTGCGGCGCTGGAGGCGGCGCTGCTGGATGGTATGGATATCGCGTCTCTTTCGCTGGGGGGGGCGTCAGTGTGGGGCCCGGACGATCGCGGGACGGTCTGCAACAGGACCAATAACGCCGCCTGCGACTTGCAGGTGGAAGTGGTGGAGAACGCGATTCGACGCGGATTGACGGTTGTGGTCAGCGCGGGAAATGAAGGCGAAAGAGGGATCGAAATTCCGACGCTGAATTCGATTACTTCGCCGGGCACCGCGCCTAACGCGATTACGGTCGGCGCTTCCGTCAACGGGCATATCCTGTATCAGTCCGTGCGGGTGGTTGGCGGACCGGCGAATCTTAGCCGAATTAACGCTTACTTTGGCGATGGTCCGCGGCCAATCGCGCCGTTGACCGCGCCGCTTCGCGACGCCGCCAAACTGGAGGCTGACGGAAAGGCCTGTACGCCACTCGGGAATGGAACCATGGCTGGCGCCATCGCGCTCATTGTTCGCGGCGATTGTACTTTTTCGGTGAAAGCTAATCATGCGCAACGCGCGGGCGCTGTCGGGGTCATTCTCTACGATCCGGCTTCCAATTCAATCTATGCGCCCCTCGGGTTGGTGCGAACGGGGATTCCCCTTGTATTTATCGGCAAGGACAATGGCGAGGCGTTGAAACAGTATTCGACGCAGAACGCGAACGCCATCGTCACGCTGGACGCGGCGGTCACGGCGGTCACGGCGCCCGCCGGCGAGGTGGCGATCTTCTCGTCACAGGGACCGTCGACGGGTTTGAATGCGATCAAACCGGAACTGATTGCCGTGGGCGTGGATCTCTACCTGGCAACACAGAAGTACGATCCGAATGGCGATATGTACGACCCGTCGGGATATACCCGCTCGAGCGCGAGTGGAACTAGCTTCTCCGCGCCATTGGCGGCGGGCGCGGCGGCGCTGGTCAAACAGCGGAATCGCAGCTTGACGCCTGCGCAAATCAAATCCGCGCTGGTGAATGCGGCGAATCCGGATATCGGCGATTATGACTACGACGGCCAGCCGATTAAGGCGTTGCAGTCGGGGATGGGGGCGGGGCAACTGGATGTGGATAAGGCCGTTCGGGCGAACGTCGCGGCGGAGCCATCGACGGTCTCGTTCGGCATTGTTAAGGAAATGCCGCTGACCAGCCAAGTGCGGCTGGTGAACACATCCGGGGCATCGGTGAATCTCCGCTTTTCGATTGCCGAAACCGTCCGCGCAATGGGCGTCAACGTTACTGTTGCGCCAACGACGGCGACCGTGGGCGCGGGACAAGTGGCCACCGTCACACTGCGCGTGGAAGGCGCACTACCGGCGGCTAACTGGTACGAAGGCGCGATGGTCGTGGAGGGCGGCGCGACGGCGCTTCGTGTCCCGTATTCGTATTTGCTGGCTAACAACGTGCCATTTAACGTCTTCCCATTGACGTCCAACGGATTCACAGCTCTTGCCAATGGACGCGTTAACCGATTAAACGTGAAATTCGTAGACAAACAGGGCGCACCGGCGGCAGGCGTTACCGTCCGCTTCCGGGCGGAGGTTGGCGGGGGACGCATCGATACCGCATCGGAAAAAACCGACATCCTGGGGATTGCCGACGCGGTTGTCTTTGCCGGTCCAACGCTTGGCGAACAGGTGTTCTCCGTTGAGGGCGGGGGTTTAAGGACGGAGTTTACGGGCCGGACGATTCAACGGCCGGCGATACAGACGGGCGGTGTGGTGAACGCAGCCAGCGGGCAAGCCGGCTCCGGCGTGGCGCCGGGATCGTATATCTCGATCTTTGGGGCGGCGCTCTCCGACGCAATGCTCATCTACTCGACGACTTATCTCCCCCTTTCGCTTGCTGGGGTTAGCGTAAGTTTTGATGTTCCGGGCCGTCGGCTGAGCTATCCGGGGCGAATTCACTTTGTCAGTCCTGGCCAGATAAACGTCCAAGTGCCGTGGGAACTGGCGGGCGAACCGTCGGCGGATTTGAAGGTGAGTCTTTTGGACTTTTCTTCTGCGACAATTCGCGTGGCGCTCAACGAGTACTCGCCAGCCGTTTTCGAATACACCGATCCGGGCAGCGGCCGGTTGTTAACGGCGGCGCTGGACCAGAATTCCGGTTTAGTAACCTCGGCGAATGCCGTTCGGCGCGGGAGCGTGGTGCAGATTTACGCCAATGGCGCCGGTCCGGTGGACAACCGGCCGCCATCGGGGGATCCAGCGGGCGCGCAACCTTTGTCTTCCTGCCGGGTTACTCCGGAGGTAACGATTGGCGGGCGCGGTGCGACGGTTCTGTTCTGCGGTCTGGCTCCAGGCTTCGTGGGGCTTTACCAAATCAATGCGACCGTTCCCGCGGATGCGCCGGCGGGCATTCAGCCGTTGGTGCTGCGGGTGGGCGGTGTAACGTCCAAGACCGCTTCGCTGCCGGTACAGTAAGAGACAATTGAAAACATGAGTTTAGGAAAATGGCTGCTTGCGTTGGGATGTTCCGTGTCCGCGCAGGTGGTGCCGGACTGGTATGTGCTGGAACTTTCGGAGACGCCAACGGAACGAACGCGCGGCGTGCGGCGCATCCGGGAAGCGCAGACCGGCGTGCGCCAGGCGATGACGGCGCGTCTGGGCGCGCGGGCGGTAGTGAAATACTCGATGGAAGTAGTGATGAACGCGCTGATCGTGCAGTCGCGCGCGGGCGAGACGGAACTGGCGGCCATACCCGGCGTCCGACGGGTATGGCCGGTTTACGAGGTACATCCGCTGTTGGACCGCGCCGTGGGATTGCTGGGGATCAGCAAGGCATGGGAAGCGGTCGGCGGCGTTGATCGCGCGGGTGCGGGAATGAAGATTGGCATTCTGGATTCCGGATTGGACCTGAAGCATCCGGGGTTCCAGACGACTACGATGCCTGTGCCGGAAGGATTTCCGCGCGGAACCAATGAAGAGATTCGAGGGCTGCTGAATGGGAAGGTGATTGCCTACCGGACCTACGACCAGATGTTGGGCTTTGCCGACAGCGCCGAGGATAATTCGGGCCACGGGACAGGGGTGGCGATGACCGCGGCGGGGCTGCGCGTAAAGAGTCCGTTGGCTGAAATCCAGGGTGCCGCGCCGGGAGCGTGGCTGGGAATCTACAAAGTATTTGTGGGACCCAACGGGTCCGCTTCGAACACCGCGATAGTTACGAAGGCGCTGGATGACGCGGCGGCGGACGGAATGGACGTCGTGAACATGAGTCTTGGTTTTTTGCCCCAGGTTCGGGTCGATTTCGATCCGATGTTGCCGGCGGTGGAGCGGGCGGCGTCGTTGGGCGTGATGATCGTCAAAGCGAATGGGAATACGGGGCCGGTGCGGCTTTCGGGGTCGTCGCCCTCAATGGGGACCGTGGGGTTGACGGTTGGCTCGACGTTCACGGATCGGGCCTTCGTGTCCGGCATACGGCTGGGTGGAGGTGAGCCGATGGTAGGAATCAGCGGCGACGGTCCGGCGCCTGCCGGACCGGTCAGCGCGCCGTTGAAAGACGTTGCGGCCATCGATTCGACGGGGTTGGCTTGCTCCCGGTTGCCGGCGGGTTCGCTGACGGGGACAGCCGCGTTTATTTTGCGCGGCGAATGCACGTTTGAAGCGAAGATAATCGCAGCGCAGACGGCGGGCGCGGTTAGCGTCATCGTCTACACACACGCGGATTCTCCGGATGCAAGCGGAATGCGGACGGGCGCGGCGACGATACCGGCGATGATGATTAGCCATCGCGATGGGCTGTTAGTGAAGGCGGCACTGAAGAAGTCGCCAGACTCAATTGTCGAGATGGTCTTTGACGCTTCATTGCCGCTGACTTTGGACGCCGACGGTATTTCGAGTTTTTCATCGCGCGGTCCGGGACCGGACGGAGGTCTCCAGCCGGATGTGCTCGCGGTAGGGGAAGATATTCTGACAGCGGCGCAGAAATCGAACAAGAACGGGGAACTCTACGGACCCGAGGGATTTACGACTACGAATGGGACGAGTTTTTCGTCTCCGCTGGTGGCCGGGGCCTACGCGGTGCTGAAGGCCGGGCGGCCGGGTCTGCGAGCGGGCCAGTACCGGTCGTTGCTGGTGAATACGGCCCAGCCATTTCCGGCGGCGGCGGCGCGTCCGGCGGCGGTGCAGGTTGGCGGAGCCGGCCGGCTGGATCTGAGCGCGGCGCTAAGCGGGCAACTGGCGATGGACCCGGTCTCGATTAGTTTTGGGATGGGCGGGCAGCGCGTGGACGTGGGGCGCAGAATTCGGATTCAGAACGTTGGGGCGGGCGTGGGAACGTGGAAGGTAGCGGTCGATTCGGGTGACGAATTGAAGGCGGCGGTGGAGCCGGCGGAGTTTTCGCTGGGCGCGTCCGACACCATCGATTTGACTGTCCGGTTCCGGGGGGATGCCCAACTGGGGGAGTACCAGGGATTTGTGCTTTTCCAGCGGGTGGATGCCGCGGAGGGGGAACGGCCACAGCGGGTTGCCTACTGGTACGGAGTGCCGACAGGAGCGCCGGCGACGGTACGGGTAGTGCCCTCAGCGCCGGCGAGCGCCGCGGGCGGGAGTGTGGTGAAGCTATTCGCCCTGATCACGGATACGATCGGCGCGGGTACGCCAGAAGTGCCGAAGGTGACCGTTTTGGAAGGATCGGGGGCTTTCCTAGAAGCGACGTCGGAGGAGAGAGTTTTTCCAGGATACTGGAGTATTTCGCTGCGAATGGGCGCCGAGGCGGAGCAAGTGAACCGGTTTCGCGTGGAAGCCGGGGCTGCGGTGCGAGAGATCACGATCCGCTCAAGATAGTTAAATATGCGCTTTGGCGCTGCTATACTTGGGTTGGAAAGCGGTCAGATCACGATGGAAGCACTGAAGAAGAAGCTGCAGGATGAGATTGTAGCTTTAGAACACGAGTTCCGGTCGGAGTTGCCGAAGGAGATTCTTCGAGCTCGGGAGCTTGGGGATCTGAGTGAAAACGCCGAGTACCATGCGGCGAAAGAGCGCCAGGGGCTGGTAAACGCCAGGCTTGGACAGCTTCGGAAGCGTTTGATGGAGCTATCGATGATCGATCTGACAAAGGTTCCCCGGGACCGCGTCGGATTCGGATCGACAGTGGTGGTTTTCGATATTCTGAAGGCGGAAGAAATGACTTACCGGCTGGTGGCGAGCGAGGAATCGGATGTTAAGAAAGGTCTGATTTCCACGAGTTCGCCGATTGGGCGCGGGTTGTTGAACAAAAAAGTCGGCGACGAAGTGCGCATTGTGGCGCCGGGCGCGACACTTCAGTTTGAAGTTGTCCGAATGACCACACTTCACGGAAACGTACTCGAATAGATACTGGACGGCGGCCGGGAGCAGTTGGATTCGTCATGACCATTACAAGCGCAATTGGGGCGGGCTGCAGCAAGATCATATTACTGATCGTTCGCGGGTTGGCGCTTTCCCGCATCCATCCGAATGTACTAACGTTGATTGGCCTGCTGATCAATGTTTTCGCGGCGGTGATGCTGGCGCGAGGGGAGTTCTTTCGGGCCGGGTTAGTGATTATTGGAGCCGGACTCTTCGATATGGTGGACGGGCGGGTGGCGCGTCATACAAATCAAGTTACCCGTTTCGGCGCTTTTTTCGATTCCGTCTTGGATCGCTACTCGGACTTGGGCCTGCTGATGGGGCTCCTGGTCTATTACGCCAATATCGACCGGTTTTTTTATGTCGTTTTGACCGCTGTGGTGATGACGGGGTCGGTGATGGTGAGCTATGCGCGAGCGCGAGCGGAGAATCTGATTCCGACCTGCAAAGTGGGTTTTGCGGAGCGTCCGGAGCGGGTGGTTTTGCTGATTATTGGCGCACTATTCGACCGTATGGCGCCGGTCCTTTGTGTGATAGCGGTGATCTCTAATCTAACCGTGATTCACCGGATGCTATATACGTTCCGGCAGGCCAAACAACTGGAAGATGCGCAGTTGCGGCCGAGCGGTGTCTCGCAGCCGGCTTCGTCGTCGAGCAAAGTGTAATCAATTCTCGCGAGATTGCTTCGCGAAGAAGTCGAACATCCCGCCGAAGTTGGGGACGGCGATATCGACATGGTTGCCGCCGGGGACTTCGACGTATTCGATCCTTGCATCAAGTTTCCTGCCGGCTTCCACCATCACGCGCGACATCGTGACGGGGACCGTCTTATCGTTGTCGCCGTGGACGATGAAGTGAGGGATATGCTTGATCTTTTCCATGCCGCGAGGATCGCCGCCGCCGGCAATTGGGCCTAACGCCGCGAATTTCCCGGGGTGCGCCATCGCAATGCTCCAGGCGCCATAACCGCCCATGGAATGGCCCATCATATAGATACGCTTAGGGTCGACTTTGTAGTCGCGCTCGACTTCGGCCAGAACGTCGAGCACGTCTTTTTCGGCGGTACCCCGGTACATCGACGCGGGCTCGCGGCCTTTGGGACTTGCCAGGATGAACCCGTGTTTTTCCGCTTCGTTCTTCAACGCCCCGGTGCCGCCGTAGCCGTCGAGCATTGAGCTTTCATCGCCGCCCATGCCGTGCAGCGCGATGACCACTGGCGCCGGTTTCTTGGCGTCGTAAGTGGACGGGATAAAGAGGCGATAAGGTTGGAGAGTTTGATCGACCGCGGATCGATAAGCCTTTTTCAAATCGCCGGTCTTGTTGGCGAAGGGATCCCTGCCATCGGTGGCGTCGTCGAGCAGTTTATTGGCATCGGCGAACGCTTTTGCGAAGTCGGTGCGGTGGGGATTGGCTTTCCCGTTCTCGGCGTTTTCGTAGAGGGTCAGCGCGTACTCGGCGGTGGGATTCGCCGATTTTGCGAGACGGGCTTTAAGCTGTGCGACGGCGGCATTTAGCTCGGCGACGCGGATGGGCACGGACCTCCGGAGTACGTTGCGGAGCGCCGGATTTTCGGCTTCGCCGAGCGTGGCGATGAGTTCGTAATTGCCATTAATGCCGGCGGGGAGTTTGACGGAAAGAGTTAGGGGAAGATCCGTGTCTTTGATTTCACGGGCTGTGGCCAGCATGATCGGCGCAGCGCCGGGAACGGCGGCGCGGAGAGCGATATCAACCTTCGCGGAGGCGGGACCGCTGGCGGGGTAGAGCGATGAGAGGGTCAGTATAAGTTGCTGGCCGGGGTTGGCGATGGCGTCGTCGACCTTGGCCTGCAGACCGGCGGCGAGTTCGATTTCCGGCGTCCAAGGGAAGCCTTGCATGACCGCGATGCCGTGATGGTAATGGCGCATGGCGTCGCCGAATTTTCCCGCTCGGCCAGCGGTTTGGGCTTGCTCGCCGAGACTGGCGGCTTGCTCCTTTTTGGCGTCGGGAAGGGGAAGGGTGGCGCGCATGGTGTTGTAGCTAACCATGGTGCGGAGAACAAGTTCAGCGTCCTGGGCCGATACGACCGCGGCGAGAAAAAAGACATAACGGCGCATAGGATGAGTATGAATCAAAACCCGATGCGGAGCCCGAAGCGGAAGAAACGCTGGTCGATACCTTCGCGCCCGGTATTCTGCATGGCGCTGACGACGCCGAAGCCGCTGGCGGAGATGTCGGCATTTGGATTGGCGAAATGGGGCGTATTCGAGAGGTTGAACGCTTCACCGCGGAACTGCACGGAGATTCGTTCATTGACCTGAAATTTGCGGAACAAGCCGAGATCGAAATTGATGAGACCGGGGCCGCGCAGGGAACCGGATCCGCAGGTGCCGAAGCGCGGTGTGCGCGGGTCGACGCGATTGGGGTCCGCCAGATTGGCGGGATTCCACCAGAGATTAGGGGATCCCAGCTTTTCAATGGGGCCGAGGCAATCGGCAAAATTACCGCTGCCGGGCGCGTTCAAGACCGTGGCCGGCGCGGTGGGAGTAACGGGGAAGCCGGTGTGGAGCGCGGCCACGGAATTCAATTGCCACCCGCCGAGAAGGGCGGAAGCGCCGCGCGATGTGGCCCATCGCTTGCCTTGGCCAAAGGGGAGTTCCATGACGGCGGTGGCGGAGAAATTGTGCCGGAGATCCGTCGGCGTGGGACCATAGTTTTTGCGCCAGTATTCGGGGATGGCGACACGCGGCGAAGCGGAAGAATTCTCAGTGGTGTAGCCGCGCGTATGGGACCAGGTATGGGACAAGGCGAGAGAATAGCCCCTCATGCGGTGCTGCACGCGAGTCTGGAGCGAGTCGTATTTCGGAACACCGACGTGGCCGACGATTTGGGTGGTGGAGACGCGATTGAAGGGCGCACGGAGCAGGCGGCCATTGACGCCTTCGTTGATGGGAGCGTAGTTGGCATCGAGGTAGGAGACTTGGCGAATGGAGCGAGTGGCCACATAGCCGGTGGAGGCGACCCACTGGCCGATTTGCCGCTCGAGGGTCAAGTTCCAGGATTGAATATAGCCACGGCGGAAATTGTCATCGGCGGAAAGTAGCGATGCGGTGAGAGGCATGGGAAGGCGCTCCCCGGCGGGCGCGGCGGGAATGGCGGGAAGGCCCTGATCGAGCGTGGTGGACCAGGCGCGGACGTCGGGGAAAGCCAGATCCTGAGCGAACTGCGTGGGGTAGTTGCCGCGCAGTTCGCGAGCCAGATTGAAGGGGTCGTACGTAAGGCCGTAGCCGGTGCGGAGAACGAGTTTATCGGTGAGGCGCCAGGCGATGCCGAGACGGGGCGCGAACATTTTCTTGCTCGCATTGTTGCCGCAATTGCGGGGAACTGAACCCACGCCGCAGACGAGCATGGTGTTGTTGGAGAAATCGTAACGTTCCAAACCGCGATCGGGGCGAACGGGGAAGGGGAAATATTCCCAACGCGTGCCATACGAAACGGTGAGGCGCGGGGAGACCTGCCAACGATCGCGAATGTATAGGCTGAAGAGATTCGTGCGGGTTTCAAAGCGGGGAATGCCGAGGACGTTGCGTCCGGCTTCGCGGGCGAAGCCAAGTAAAAAGGTACCGATACTGTTGAAATCGTTGGCGGCCGCTCCATTGCGCAGAGTGGTGGTGGCGTTGCGGAACATGAAGCCTCCGGCGGGTCCGCCGAAGCCGCCCGGCGCGTTGGCAAGTTCCTGATTCAGGGCAAAACGAAGGACGTCGCCGCCGAAGCGGACGGAGTGATTGCCCTTGGTCCAATTGCCGTTGGCGGCATATTGGAATTGATGATCGGTGAAGAAAACCGGCGAGACCTGGGCATAGCCGAGCTGGTCGAAGCCATCGATTAGCAGGCGGGACATACCGCCGGAAAACGACGTTGTGCCGTTGGTGCCGGGGATGCCGAGAAGATCGCGAGAGACATTTTGATCGAGGCCATCGGGACCGGCGTTGATGTCCTGCAGGGTGTAGCCGATGTAACCGTCGAAGACGAGCGACGGACTGGCGACATAGGTAGTGGACGCGGTGGCGGACCACGTGGGGCCGTTGCCGAAACCGGGACGGTCATTAGTGGGATGTACGCGTGGCCCGGCGAGGATGCCGAAAGCGGCGGGATTGTTCTGGTCGAACCAGAGATAGCTAAGGCGGTGGAAGGCGGTCCATTTATCGGTGATGTTGTAGTTGACTTTGCTATCGACCTGATCGCGTTTGCCGAAGTATTGAACGCCAGCGAGATAGTTGCGATTGATGTTGAAAGCGCCGGTGCCCGCGAAGTTAGGGAGAGGCCAATCGGGGAGCGCGAGAATCTTGCGGACGGGCGCGGAGAAACGCGAGGCGGGGATCTGATTGCCGGGGAACGGGGTGCGGTCGGCGGCGTAGGCGTTAGGATTCGCGGCGTTGAAAGCAGCGCCGGTGATGGGGTCATAAATAGGCGAAGGGGAGCCGGAGAGATCGCCGCGACGCATGGCGGCGGTGGGAACGTCTACGAAGGCTTGGGCGTTGGAGTTTTCCCCGGTACGTTCGTAACTGGTGAAGAAGAAAATGCGATTCTTGACAACGGGACCGCCGACGGTGCCGCCAATTTGGTTGGAGATGAATTTGGGCTTGGGTTGAGCGCGGTCGCTGAAGTAGGGGTAGGCGGCGAGGCGTTGATTGTTGTGGTACCAGAAGGCGGAGCCGTGAACCTGGTTCGAGCCGGACTTTATTTGCAGATTGACGGCGGCGCCACCGGCGAGGCCTTGTTCGGCGTCGAAGGAGTTGGTGACGACGTTGACAGCCTCCAGCGATTCGAGGGTGGGATTGATGGCGACGACGTGGGGGAGATTGGGATTGTAGCTGGAGGCGCCATCAATGCGGATGTTATTGGATTGATCGCTGGTGCCATTGACGGAAAAGCGCAGGCCGCGGGACGGGTTGGCCGGGAAGGAGTGAGCGTTCTGAGGAGGGGAGAAGCCGGGGAGAGTGCCAAGGAGCGACTGGTAGTTGCGGCCGAGCGGAATGGGCGCGCTTTCGAGGGTGGCTTTGTCGACTTCGCGGCGAACTTCGGCGCCTTCCGTTTGAAGGGTTAGCGCGCTGGCTTCGACGGTAATCTGATCGGATACGGCCCCGAGTTCCAAGGCGACATCGACGCGGGCGGTGCTGTTGGCGGCGACGATAACGCCGCGGCGCAGATAGGGGCGGAAACCGTTGGATTTAATGCCGACCGTATAGGTGCCCGGCGTTAGAGTGGCGAACTGGAAGACTCCCGTGTCGGAAGCGGAGACAGTGCGAATGGCCCCGGTCTGTTCGTTGGTAATGGTAATTTCGGCGAGGGAGACAGCTGCGTCCGATTTGTCGGTGACGTTGCCGAGGAGGCCGCCGTAGAGGATTTGGGCGGAGGCGGGCATTACTGAGCAAGCGATGGCGAGGAGGAGGAGAAGGATTAGTTGCCGCATTTGGACGTGCCACCGATTTTATCAGGAAGGCCGGTTCAGCAAATCATCCTAAGAACCTCGTTAGCTTCGAGCGGATCGTTCCGATGCTCTTGGTCTCGCATTCCCAAACGACCATGACTCGCCAACCCAGCCGTTTGAGGGTGCGTAGATGGGCACGGTCCCGCGCGTAATTCCGCTCCAGTTTCTCAACCCAATATTCCTGATTCGAGCTTGGCATTCGAGACTCACGACATCCGGGATGCCCGTGCCAGAAGCAACCATGGACCATTACAATACATCCGCGCTTGGGAAAGACAAGATCCGGCTTCCCGGGAAGGTCCTTCAGATGCAACCGGTAACGGTAGCCGAGACCGTGCAACAGCCTACGGACCGCCATTTCCGGAGAGGTGTCTCTGCTACGGATTCGGCGCATATTCTCGGATCGGCGTTCGG
>Ga0163150_10002554_pt1 | contig 27578 bp, 24 predicted proteins | sample OliLakLV19P2IB_FD_148628 | JGI IMG/M metagenome (GOLD analysis project Ga0163150, IMG submission 148628) | Freshwater microbial mat bacterial communities from Lake Vanda, McMurdo Dry Valleys, Antarctica - Oligotrophic Lake LV.19.P2.IB | ecosystem: Environmental > Aquatic > Freshwater > Lake >...
GGTACGATTCCGGATTCTATGATTCTGGCGTCAATTACGGCGGTTACGATAATAGCGGATATGATTCCGGATATTTCGACTCGAACGTAAGCTACGACGGGTACAATAACAGCGGTTACGACTCTGGCGTCGATTTCGGCTCGTATGATTTCAGTGGGTATGACTCCGGGTATTACGATTCCGGCGTCAGCTACGATTCGAATGATTACAGCGGGTACGATTCCGGATTCTATGATTCTGGCGTCAATTACGGCGGTTACGATAATAGCGGATATGATTCCGGATATTTCGACTCGAACGTAAGCTACGACGGGTACAATAACAGCGGTTACGACTCTGGTTACTTCGACTCGAACGTAAGCTACGACGGGTACAACTTCTCGCCGGATGGTTCTGATCCGTCGTGGACGAACTTCTCTCCGGATGGGTACAACAACTTCTCTCCGGACAGCTTTAGCAACTTCTCGCCTGACTGCGATTACGGATGCTCTACGGAGTACAACCAAGAGTGCGGTTGCTATGAGACCACGACGCAGAATAGCTACGGCCAGACTCAGACGAGCTACTCTTCTCGGCCACCGAGTCAGTCGAATCCGACACGACCTCCTCAGTACTCTAATCCTTCGTATCCTTCGACCCCTCAGACCCCGCACTACCCTCAGCCACAGCCCCCTCGCCCGCTTCCTCCGGCCCCGCAGCCTCAGCCGCCTCGCCCGCAGCCGGTTCCTCCGACTCCGCCGCGACCGCAGCCTCAGCCGCCGATCTACATCCCGGTTCCGCAGCCAGCTCCTGTCAACCCGACCCACATCAACAACGTGAACACAAACACCAACGTGAACACGAATGTGACGACGCTGACACCTGCAACTCCCGGACACCTCGTGCAGTATGTGTACCCGACGACCTTCGTGAATCAGCAGCCGTACTGCGTGATCACGATCGGCCAGGGTTACCAGACTGGCATGATAGGTCTCTCCTGGCAGTCTTCCTTTGCAACGAGTGCATACATCACTCCGAGCATCGGCCAGGTAGCTCCGAACGGTTCCACCTCGCTCTACGCGTACGGTAACAGCGTCTACTCGCTCACCGTGACCGGACCGGGCGGCTCGTACACCTGCCACACTCAGCCGTACATTGCACCAGTAGCTCCCGTAAGCCCGTACGTATCTCTTACCCAGATCCCGTACACCGGCTTTGACCTCGGACCTATCGGCAGCGCTATGTATTGGATGAGCTTGCTCTCCCTCGCAGTCGCCGGCGCGTACCTCCTCGTCTACTACAAGGGTGGTATGCTCGCTCTCGCGACCTCGATGGTAAGCAATCGCTCTACCAACCTGAGCGAAGAAGTAGTTGAAGTTCCTGTAGAAGAGATCGTTGAAGTTCCGGTGGAGCCTCAGGTCGTTCTCTCGAATCTTCCTACTCTGTCGAGCTCTATGACCCGCGACGCAATGACGATCGTTCGCACGAACGACGGCAGTGCTCCTCGTCTCGTCATCACTCGCAACTAATTCACTCGCCGCCGCCTACAGGCTCCGAAAAGTGAACGTACAACCGCCCCGAAAGGGGCGGTTTTGCGTTGTGCTCTGTATATCCTCATATCCTCAACACATATCCTCAATAAATCTACATCTCTCTCCTCATACATAATAATTATGCGGTCGCATAATTATTATGTATGTAGAAATATCGGAAGGCTTCTGATGGTCAGGAGCGAGCAGATATCAGTGCGCTCAGTTTCGCGATGAGATCGGGGACTGAGAGGACTTCTTTTTCTCCTGCGCGATTTTCTGAAGTGACCGTTTTCGCATCGACTTCTTGGTCGCCGACCACGAGGTATATCGGCACTTTCTGTATCTTCACCGACCGGATGCGCTTTCCGAGTGAATCGTCGGCGTCGAGCTCGGCGCGGATGCCCGCCGCCTTGAGTTCCTCCGTGACAGCGGTAGCGTACTCAGCGTGCTTCTCAGAGACGGGTAGTATTCGCACCTGTACGGGAGAGAGCCAGAGCGGAAAGGCGCCGGCGTAATGCTCTATGAGGATACCGAGGAATCGGTCGGGCGAACCTATAAGGGCTCGATGTATCATCACGGGCGTTCTCTTGCTTCCGTCCTGCGCTATGTATTCCAGCTGGAAGCGTGCAGGTTGGACGAAGTCGAGTTGCACCGTTGATATCTGCCACTGTCTACCGATGGCATCGACTGCCATGATATCTATCTTCGGACCATAAAATGCCGCTTCACCGATTGCTTCTTTATGTTCTATGCCTTTCTTATTGAGAAGCTCGCGCATTATCGTTTCCGCCCGTCTCCAAACCTCTGGGTCACCGAGATACTTCTCAGGATTTTGCGCATCGCCTAGCGAAAGCCGCATCCAGGAATTGATCTTGTAGGTAGAGAGCGCTTCCTGAATAGCCCCGAGGACGGATGATACTTCCTGCTCTATCTGGTCTTCGCGACAAAATATGTGTCCGTCATCCTGAGCGAAGGCACGCAGTCGTGTGAGCCCAGAGAGCTCTCCCGGTCTCTCGTCGCGGTAGAGATTTGCGAAGTCCGCGTATCGGATAGGCAAGTCGCGGTAGCTCCGCTGCCCTGACGCATAGATCTGAGTATGCTGAGGGCAGTTCATCGGTTTGAGGAACATTTCGTCGGTCACATATTGTGAACGTACGGACAGCATGTCCTCCTTGTACGCGTCGTAGTGTCCCGAGATCTTGAAGAGTTCGCCTTTGTTGATATTGGGCGTGTGGACTTCTCCGAAGCCTAGTTTGTCGTTCAGTGAGCGGGAGTAATTCACGATCGCATTACGGATCACATTTCCTTTCGGTGTATACATGGGCATTCCGCTTCCCACGAGATCCGAGAACACGAGAAGATCCTGCTCGCGGGCTATTTTGCGGTGGTCTCTCTTTTTTGCCTCTTCGCGCTGAAGTAAGGCGGCGTCGAGCTCTTCCTTCGATGCGTACGCGAGTCCGTAGATGCGGGTGAGCATCGGATTCTTTTCATCGCCGCGCCAATAGGCACCCGCGACCTTATCGAGCTTGAATGCATCGGTATCGATATCCGCTTTTGGATTTTCCGCATGACCACCACGGCAGAGATCGGTGAAGCCGCCGCAGGTGTAGAGGGTGATGACGCTGCCGGCTTTTTCCAGCTCGTCGATGAGCTCTGTCTTGAATTGATTTCCTGCGAACATTGCGCGAGCCGTATCGGCCGAGACCTCCTCGTGCGTGAATTCAGTCCAGCCGTTGATCAGCTTCTTCATTTTCTTCTGGAGTTCTTTGAGACTTTCCTCGCTCGGCTGCTCGCCACCGGAGAAATCGAAATCGTAGTAGAAGCCATTATCTATTGCGGGGCCGATCGTCGGCTTTGCAGAAGGGTAGAGTTCTTTGACGGCGGCAGCAAGAAGGTGGGCAAGCGTGTGCCGAATGTGCTCCAATGTATCAGTATCTTTCACCATGTGGGGCCAATGATAGCAGGCAATAGAGGTCGCGCAAAAAAGAAGTGACCGCGTCCCGTAAAGGGACGCGGTCACTGTGACTTAGCTTCGGAAGCTTACGGCACTTGCGCAAAAGACCTTGGCGCGACGGAATCCGTCGCCGGACAGTCGCCCCGTCTGCATGAGGTCGTTGCCGAGTTCCGTCAGGAGGGTTTTCAGACCCTGTTCGCTTCGGAAGCTGCGCGCGATGGCCGTCGCCGCATGCCTCAGTCGCGAATGATCCTCGGCGGTCAGCTCTTTGAAGCTGCCGTTCGCAAGGGACATGAACATCTGACCGCATGCTCGGGCGGGTCTCGCATCGACCACGGTGGTTATTTTCTGTTGGGTTCCGCTCAGGACAGCGAGCGCCGCGGACACCTTTGAAATATCGAATTGCACCTTTGCCATTTCGGCGTTCTCCCTAGCAGCCACGCCCCAATCAGCGTGCTTATGGCACGATACGCTCTGTGCTTTGTGTGTCAATTATCAAAGCCCCGGGTGAATTCCCGGGGCTTTCATTGTGTGCTGCGGAAGTACCGCGGCAGATCAATCCAGAACGAGAGCACTTGTCTTGAGCGGCCAGTGTTTCGAGAGGCTTGAGCAGAACTCCCGAATTCGAAGGCGATCCGTTGTTTCGAGCGAATCGATCCTTCGAAGAAACCTCGCGATCTCACACAGACGTTTCGTTACATCCTTATCCATCTCGCGCTCTACGATGTGACGCATGTCCGCGCGGAAGTCCGCGGGGAGGAGTTCGTAGCTACCGTTCATGGCAGCGATCCTTTCGAGTTCCTGAGCGCACCTTTCTGTATTGGGGCGCGCGTAGCCAGGAGCGATGTGGTCTATCTCGCCAGCGGCGAGAAGGAACGCATACGCATCAGGCGGAGAATATTTCTTTGCCATCGCGACCTCGTGAGAAAAGTGAACGTGACTGCAAGAACCATACTTCTTCAGACAGTCACGTCAACGTGGGGATAACCATTTTTTTATAAAATCTTACCCCGGGCTCAAAGAGCCCGGGGCATCAGTGCGATCCTCAGTCGCTGTCAGGCAACTTCCGCGACCTTGAGCAGGAATGTGCCGACTCGATCACGTCGAGCCGATTCAGCCGTCGTAGGCTTGTTTGTGGCGCCGAAGGCCTCGGACAAGAAGTTCAAAAGCATATTGTCGTTCTTGTCGAATCGAGGATTTAGTTTCGCCGCTGCGGTTCGCAGTCGCGCTTTTTCCGACGCATCGAGACGATTGAAGCCGTCTTCGGTACGCACAGTCTTCAGCACGGTCGCCACCTTACCGCAGGGCGTGAGGTCTACTTGCTCGCCGACATTCAACTTCTTCAGGGCATCGCCCGCTTTCGCGAACGCATCCTTGTCGATGACGGCAGGTGCCTCACCCTTCATCTCACATCGCTCCTTTGTTATCGCACCGACAGTGGTGCTACGCGATACCATAATCCCTCACGCTCGCATGTCAATACTTTTTTGAGGTTTTAGAGCGCTTTCGCTTTTTCAGCGACAAAGCTTGCCTGTCCGTTGCGCTCTGAGATCTTTCCCTTGAGCATGACGCAGTTGCCGGTGACCAAGATACTCTCGAATTCTTTGAGTACGCGCGGGAATGCAACGACCTCGATATTGTCGGAGAGGTCCGCAACTTTCAAAAAGAGCATGCGTTCGCCTTTTTTTGTGAGTATGGATTGCGATGTCTCCACGAAGCCCGCGATGACCGTCTCGACGCCTCTCAGATGCTCCTTGGCATGTTTGATGGAGTTCTTCACATTGGAAAGTTTCGATGCGTGTTTATCAAGCGGGTGACCTGATATGTAGAGACCGAGCAGTTCTTTTTCCCAGTCGAGTTTCGTGTCCATCGGCGCCGGAGGCGCATCCTCGAGTTGTATCTTCGCGACGGGCGCGCTCGATGCGCCGAAGAGCGAGCCTTGGTCACTCGGCGTTTTCATGTGCTCTTTGTGGAAATGGAGAAGTCTTTCGACATTGGCCAAGAGATACCCGCGTTCGCCGAATTCATCCATAGCGCCGCTTTGAATGAGCGCTTCGAGCGACTTTTTGTTGAGATTCTTATCGGGATTGCGCGTGATGAAATCCGATACGTCTGTGTACTTGCCACCTTTTTCGCGCGACGCGATCATGCTGTCGCCGACCCCCATGCCGAAGTTCTTTATCGAATAGAGGCCGAAGCGTATGGTCTTCTCGTCGATCACCGTGAATGTGCCCATGCTCTCATTGATAGATGGCGGCAAGATCGAGATACCCATGCGTTTGCACTCCGCCACCACCTCAGCGATCTTCTCCACATCGCCGGCATCGGCCGTGAGGACGGCTGCCATGTAATCGACAGGGAAGTTGGCTTTCATGTACGCAGTTTTATACGCGAGGTTTCCGTATGAGGCTGCGTGGGCCTTGTTGAAGCCATATGCGGCAAAAGTCTCTATCTGCTCCCAGAGTCTTGTCACTGCCGATGGTTTCATCCCATGCTCTAAGCAGCCCTTGGTGAAGTGCTCCTTCTGTGCAGCCATTTCAGCCGGTATCTTTTTACCCATGGCTTTACGGAACTTGTCGGCTTCTCCCCACGAATATCCCGCGAGCTGCACGGCCATCATCATTACGTCGTCTTGGTAGATAAGCACTCCGTAGGTTGGTTTCAATATTTCTTCCATGCGCGGATCGAGATACGTGACGCGCGAGGGGTCTCGCTTGCGCTGAATGTACTCCGGTATAAAAGCCATAGGTCCTGGACGGTAGAGCGCGACCATAGCGTTGAGGTCATGAATCACCGTGGGTCTGAGGTCTTTGAGGTATGCGGTCATGCCGCTGCCAGCCATTTGGAATACACCGAGTGTCTCTCCACGCGTGAGCATCGCGTAGACCTTTTTGTCATCGAGCGCGATCTTGTCGAGGTCGACATCTGCATCCAGTCGTACTTTTACGCGCGCTACTGAGTCAGCAAGTACCGAGAGGTTTGTGAGTCCGAGAAAGTCGAATTTGAGAAGGCCCACGCCGCCGTATTCGTCGGCAATGGAATACATATCGTACTGGGTGATGGTCTTTCCACCCTTCGGGTCGAGCTGTATCGGCGCGTACTCGGTGACGGATCTCGGTGCGATGACGACGCCCGCAGCATGTACGCCTACGTGTCGCGCATTGCCTTCTATCTTTTGAGCCAGGTCGAGGATCTCCCGTGCATCAGCATCGCGTTTGTAGAGTTCTGAGAGTTCGGGGGTTTCTTCGAGGGCGCCTTTGATGGTCACGGGGAAGCCTTGCTTGCCGAAGGGGATCATCTTCGCCACGGTGTCGCCAAGCGCGTAGCTGTGTCCGAGCGCTCGTGCGACGTCGCGCACCGCCGCACGCGCCATCATCGTGCCGAAGGTACCTATCTGGATCACGTGGTCGCTCCCATATTTTTCTCGTGCGTACTCGATGAGTTCATCGCGGCGATTGTCTGCGATGTCCATATCGATATCGGGTGCAGAAGGGCGCTCGGGGTTAAGGAATCGTTCGAACGGCATGTTGAATTCGATTGGGTCCACCGTCGTGATGCGGCAGAGATACGAGACGAGCGAGCCGGCCGCCGAACCTCTCGTGTTGGTGAAGATACCGACTCGACGCGCATATCCGAGTAGGTCGGCGACGATAAGGAAATACGATGCGTATCCTTTATTCGCAATGATCTCAAGTTCGTAGTCGATACGCTGCCTGAGCTCGGGCGTATCGATGAGGCCCCTTTCACGAATACCTTGTTCCGCCAATTTTCGAAGCTCTCCATCGCCGGTGGTACCCGGAGGAATAGGAAAAGAGGGGAATATTGCCTTTCCCAGAGTCAATTCCAAGTCGCAGCTTTCTGCTATTTTTATCGTATTATCGAGCGCATCAGGGAAATCCTCGAAAAGTTCGAGTGCTCTTTTCGAATCGATGAAAGAAAAGTCAGGGAGATTCTCGGTAGCATCACGATTCAAAGTACTCGCCATGCGTATCTTGTTGACCAGTTCGCGCGCCACCGCATCCTCCTGCTTCATATAGTAGGTATCGTGCGATGCGACGAGTGGTACATCCGCTTCCTTCGCGAGAGCGACCACTTTTTTCATCCGGTCTTCGTGACCGTCGATGTCCGGATGCCGCGTGATCTCGACATAGCAATCCTCCGCAAAGATCTTTTTGTGCCACTCAAGAGCTTGCCGCGCCTTATCGGTCTGCCCATCTTTCAGTGATTTTGCATGCTCACCTGAAAATGACGGCAGTATCGCGATAAGTCCTTCAGAGTATTTCTCTATCAGTTCACGGTCGATACGAGGTCGATAGTAAAAGCCCTCGAGATACGATGTCGATACGAGCTGCATCAGATTGCGGTATCCCGCCATATTCTTCGCGAGAAGTACGAGTCGAAAGGTATGATCGTCGACGCGATGCTCCTTATCGAATCGAGTACGAGGCGCGACGAAGAAATCGACGCCGAGTATCGGCTTGATGCCTTTCGCTTTCGCCTCTTTGTAGAAATCGATAGCGCCATACAAGTTGCCATTGTCAGTGAGGGCGAGGGCTCTCTGACCGTCGGCGATTGCCGCAGCGATCATATCTTCGACTTTTGGCAGCGCCTCAAGCAGGGAATAGTGCGAATGAGTGTGGAGATGGACGAAGCTGCGCGCGCTCATGAGTGCAGTATACACGCACTGGTTTTCCGCTTGATATGATGCATCCCATGAGGTATCTCATCGGTATCGATGAAGCAGGGCGCGGACCCCTCGCGGGACCCGTCTCTGTAGGCGCGGTCATGATAAGGGTAGATGCCGATATGTCTCTTCTAAGCAGTATGAGAGATTCCAAACAATTGAACTCTCAGGATCGGGAAGAATTATTCCAAGAACTAAAGAATTTGAAGAAAGAAGGAAAATTGGATTTTGCGGTGTCGTTTTCCGCTGCCTCTATGATAGACGGACGCGGCATTATGCCGTCCATACGAAGCGCTCTTGCGAAGTGTCTCAAAAAGCTTGAAGCGCGCCCCGACGAGTGCAACATACTCCTCGACGGCAGTCTCTATGCACCTGAGGAGTTTCTCGAACAGCGCACGATCATACGCGGAGACGCCTCAGAGCCGCTTATCTCAGCAGCGTCCATTGCAGCTAAAGTGATGCGCGATAGGCACATGGAGCGCCTGGCGCACCTCTACCCGGTCTACGGATTCGACGTGCATAAGGGCTATGGGACGCTTCGGCACCGTGAAGCAATACGCGCCTACGGCCTCTCGGAGCTCCATAGAGCGTCGTTCTGCAAAAGTTTGCACCTGTCGGGAAATACGGTATAGTATCGCCACATATGGTAGTACGAATGCGGGTTAACCGCTCAAAAACAGGCAAGCGCCGTTCACACCACGGTCTTTCGACCACGCGCATCTCCAATTGCTCATGCGGCGCACTCCGCCAGTCGCATCGCGCCTGCTCCAACTGCGGCAAATACAACGGCAAAGTAGCCATCGACGTGGTTGCTGCGACGAAGCGCCAACAGCGCCGCGATAAGAAAAAGCAGAGCGAGCTCCGCCAGAGCGGCCAGGCCACCAACGAAATGAAGGAGAAAGAGACCGCCTCCAAGTAGCCCAAAAAGTTTTCCACCGCGTTCACGCGGCCTTTAGAGTTTCCTGCTACACTGCTCCATACAGTTCCTTGTTCGTATGGCAAATAGACACCTTGCACGTTCAGTAGTTCTTCAAGTGCTTTTCGAGCGCGACGCTTCTCCTCATATGTCGACCGACGATTGTATCGGTCGCCTTGTCGATTACTCCAAAGAATTCGGCGCGCGTGAGTCGGACATGTCTTTTATGAAAACGCTCTTGCAAACCTGTGTCGCCAAACAGAAAGAGATCGACGAGGTCATAGTGCGCGCTGCGCCGGAGTGGCCGATAGACAGGATCGCCTCCATCGATCGCAACATTCTTCGGCTTGGTCTTACGGAGTTGCTATTTTCCGATAGAGCGCAGGTGCCGGCTAAAGTCGCGATCAACGAGGCAATCGAGCTCGCGAAGTCTTTTGGCAGTGCGTCATCAGGACGTTTTGTAAACGGAGTACTCGGTGCTGTCTATATTGAGCTCGGGGAACCTGGCAAGACTGAGGGCGCTGCGCGCAAGCCCGCAGTCCAAAAGAGCACGGGAAAAATGCCCGTCGAAGAGCTCATTGGAGGAGTGGTGTATGCGCGTGAAGGCAAAGAAGTGTATCTCGCGCTCGTGCACGACATTTTCGGTCACTGGACGCTGTCCAAAGGGAAATTAAAAGAGGGCGAAAAGCACGACGACGGCGTGAAGCGCAAGGCGAAAGAGGAGATCGGCCTTGATGTCGAAGTAGAGGACAAGCTCGGGGAGAACGAATACATCGCCAACGATAGCAACGCTGCGGGTGGCAAGAAAAAACGGCACGCGACGTATTTCCTTGCGCGCGCCGCATTCACTGACCTCACTCTCAAAAGAGAAGGTGGTCTTGATGATGCGCAATGGTTCCCCCTGGCCTCCGTGGGCGATCTCAATTTCTACGACGACATACTGCCCGTGGTCACGCGCGCTATCAATCTCCTCGCGCAGAAGGACAGAAAGTAGTACAAAGCGGCTATGGACTTCGGCCCTTTCGAGGAAAAGATCGGATATGCGTTCCGGGATAAGCGACTTATTGAGCTCGCATTTACGCACCGCTCGTTTTTGAATGAGAACCGCTCTCCAGGCAGGGAACACAATGAGCGTCTCGAATTCTTGGGCGATGCGGTACTTGAGCTTGTGGTCACGGAATTCCTTTTCGGTAAATATCCGGAAAAATCTGAGGGCGAACTCACGGCATATCGCGCAGCGCTCGTAAATACCGTTTCAATTTGCGACTGTGCCGTGAAGCTCGGCATGAATGAATACCTCCTACTCTCGCGAGGCGAATCCCGCGATGTGGGTCGAGCCCGCCAGATCATTTTGGCGAATGCTTTTGAGGCGCTTATCGGTGCGCTCTACTTAGACACCGGCTACGAGGCGGCGAAGACTTTCATTGCGAGCCAGCTTTTTCATAAGACTGATGAAGTCGTAGAAAAGCGACTCTGGCAGGATGCCAAGAGCAAGCTGCAGGAAATCGCACAAGAGCAGCTCGGATTCACGCCGACGTACGAGATGGTGAATCAAACCGGACCCGACCATGATAAGACATTCGTCGTCGCGGCGACGCTCGGAGATGAAAGGGTCGCGATGGGCGAAGGGAGGAGCAAGCAGGAGGCCGAACAAGATGCCGCACAAAAGGCCCTCCTCGCGAAGAACTGGTAACGCTTCTATTACCGAGGTTACCGAGGTTAAACCTCGGTAGAACTGTGATATTCGCGGGCATTTTCGAGCATCTCAAAAGCAGAGGGAAGCGAATCGAATAATTCAAAGATAGAAGACCCAAGAATCGCTCTTTCAGGCCGCTTTGTCGCGATAAATTCGGGCAAGCTTGAGTACGGGTACTCGGTGAGACGTTTTTCTATAGCCAAAGAACTCCCTCGTCCACGTTTCCATTTCGGATCGAACAACTCAACGCAGTTAAGATGCACGTACGGGATCAGCAACTTTAAATAGTTGTCATTGGTGATATGTTTTGATTTAAAAGTGCCCGCGAACAGGGCGCCGGTGCGCTCGTATTTCTTGTTGAAATACATCGTATACCCGGTGCATACCTTCTGCATGAATAACGAAATACCGCCTTTCGTACTTTCTTTTAGTACAAAATGGAAATGATTCGGCATGAGAGAATACGCCCCGATCTCGACAAGCAGCTGATCTCGTTTGTGCTTCTTGTCTTCGAGAACGGAATGGAGTAGCCGATCCTTAAGGTGAAATGTGTGCACAGGATGCGCGCTATTTGCTGCATACATTAGAAGCAGAAAACGCTCGTAATCGCTTTTGCTGAGAAACACTTTCCGCTTGTCGACCCCTCTGTTGTAGCAGTGATACCATCCGTCGATCTCAATCGGTGGGCGATTCATCCATCAATACTATCATCCTACCGAGGTTTAACCTCGGTATTGGGTAGCTCGGAGATGAAAGGGTCGCGATGGGCGAAGGGAGGAGCAAGCAGGCGGCCGAACAAGATGCCGCACAAAAGGCCCTCGTCGCTAAGAGTTGGCAGTAATCAAATACATACGGCTCGTCGTATGTTGAGCCTCTCATCCCGCATACATAATAATTGTGCGACCGCACAATTATTATGTATGCGGGAGGGTGCTGGACGAGACAGGCAGCCAGTGGCAGAGTGTCGCAAGTCAAAGAGGGGCCCGTCACAGAGCTGCTATTGAGAGGAACGGAATGGAGATGCAGATATGATATCTGATCAAGAGGAATGCGAGGTACGAGTACAATGGCGAGGCCAAACTGTACGCAAAAGTGAGGTACCGCTCGGACGAGAATTCATCGAGAACGAACGCATCTACCAGACGAGTGCGAGTCCGAGCACCTACGAAAAGATCGCCTCGCGGTCGCGCTTCCGCTATGGCGACACATGGTACTACAAGGATTCTGCTGGTGACGCACTACCGCTTGAGCCAAATCAGCCCTTCGGTCGACCGTACTTCGTGCGCGGCAGCAGAGCCTTTCAGGGTGGTGAGCGCATCATGGTTCTTTCCGTGGAAGAGCGTCATGAAAAGTGATGGTCATAAGAAGAGATACACCCGTGCTTCCGATAAGGAAACACGGGTGCGCTTTTTTGGTACAATTAAATACGCATGTATCTCAAGTCCATCGAGCTTTCGGGATTTAAATCCTTTGGTAAAAAGACCGAGCTTGTTTTTACATCATTCATCGCAGGTATTGTGGGGCCCAACGGCTCGGGTAAATCGAATGTCGCAGAAGCTTTCCGCTTCGTACTCGGCGAGCAGTCGATGAAGAGCATGCGCTCAAAAAAAGGCGAAGACCTCATCTGGGGTGGATCCCCGGGCCTTGCGAGGGCAAACCGAGCCGGCGTGAAAGTGACATTCGACAATGCCACGAGGCTTTTGGACATCGATTTCAAGGAAGTCGTGGTGGAGCGGGTGGTGTATCGCGATGGGCAGAATGAATACCTGCTCAACGGCTCCGTGGTGCGGCTCAAAGACGTCATTCGACTCCTCGCGGGAGCAAACATCGGCGGAAGCGGCTACCAAATAATCTCTCAAGGCGAAGCTGACCGCATACTCAATGCGTCTCCTAAGGAGCGCCGTGAAATGGTAGAGGATGCGCTCGGCCTCAAGCTCTATCAGCACAAAAAAGCTGAGAGCGAACGAAAACTCGAAGAGACCGCGATCAATATCGATAAGACAAAATCGCTCCGACGTGAGCTCGCGCCCCATCTCAATTTTCTCCGCATTCAAGTAGAGAAGATCGAGAAGGCGCGTGAGATGAAAGCGCAGCTCGCTGAAAAGCTGGGAGACTACCTCGCGCGCGAGAATGCGTGGATCACGCAAGAAGATGCACGGCTCCTCGACGATGCGCGCGAGCATGACAGCGAAGCAAAAAAACTGACCGAACGGCTGAGGGAAGCGCGAGCACTCTCCGGTAAGGACGGGGAAAGCGCGACCACGGCGCGTGCGCATGAACTCCACGAGAACTTGCAGGAGAAAGAAGCAAGGCTCGTCGAGTCTCGTCGACAGTCGAGCGAAATAGCACGTGAGCTCGGGCGTGCCGAAGGTGCGCTCGAAGCGAATACCGTCACCGTGGAGCAGATCGTCGCCGTACCGCATGTTCGACAGTTCGCGCGGGAAATAGATGCGCAGCTCGCAGAAGCAGCAGAAAGTGGCGATATCGCAGTCTTGCACCGAGTCCTCTCACAGGTGCGGGACCGCATTCGCTCCTTCATCGAAGGGCTCACGGGCGCGGCACCGGTGACCAATCACGAGGCAAAGGTCCATGTCGAGCAGCTTGCGAGCGCACTCGAGAAAAAACAGCTAGAAGAAGCCGGTATCGTGAAGCATATAGAACAGATGCGCGCAGAGATCGCCCGCATCCGCGAGGCTTCTTTTGCAGCAGAGCGCGAGACTATCGAGCTTGAAGGCCAGGTTCGCGATGCGCAAAATAAGCTTCACGCGTCAAGCGCTGCTCGAAGCATCATCTCGACCCAGAGACAGCGATTCGAGGAAGAGGTCAGGGAGGGGATAGCACTCATTGGCGCTGCGGTTCATGCATGGGAACGGTCGGAGATACCCCAAGGGGCTCTTTCAGAGGATAGGCACGAGCAGGAAAAACGCCGCCGCGATATCGAGCGCCTCAAGATCAAGATCGAGGAGTCCGGACTCGGCAACGGGGATGCCGTCGTGAAGGAATTCAAGCAGACAAAGGAGCGTGATGAATTTCTCACGCGTGAGCTCGCAGATCTGGAGGCATCCGCGGCGAAACTCCAAGAGATCATTGCTGAATTGGAAAAGACGATCGACGAACGTTTCAAAGAAGGCCTCAAGCTGATAAATGTAGCGCTGAAAAATTTCTTTGAGAAACTCTTCGGTGGAGGCATCGCGAAACTCTTCATAGAGGAGCCTCGACGTGCTCGAAAAGAAGAGATGGACGAGGACGATGATGAGGAAGTGGCAGAAGAAGCAGAGCTCTATGCCGGTCTTGCGATCGATGTTTCGCTTCCGCGGAAGAAGATCCGCGGCCTTGAAGTGCTTTCCGGTGGGGAGAGAGCGCTCACTTCTATCGCCATGATATTCGCCATGACGCAGGTGAATCCGCCTCCATTCCTCATTCTGGATGAGACGGACGCTGCGCTCGATGAGGCAAATTCCAAGCGCTACGCGGACATGATCCGCGAGCTCGGCGCAAAGTCACAACTCATCGTTATCACGCATAATCGCGCCACAATGGCCGCAGCAGGGGAACTCTATGGCGTCACTATGTCGAGCGACGGTGTGTCCAAGCTCCTCTCAGTGAGATTTGAGGAGGCAACCAAAGTTGCCAAGTAGTACTTGACAAAAGCTGGATGTTATGTATAATTATAGAGAATCTGGATTCTTAGGAGGTTACAAATGAACCAGGCTCTCGTTCTTTCCAACCTTGTCGCAGTCGCAGTATTCGCACTTTTCTTCGCGACCCTCCTCATTGGAATGTTCACGGAACTTCCCAAGGAGTCGCTGCGAGTCGTGCTGTCAGTCGGCTCGATGGTGGGCTTTGCTCTTGGTCTTGTCGAGTACAATATGCTCGCCCTGACTTTGAGCGCGCTCATCATGCACGGAATGCTCGGGTCCTTTATTCTCGGACCACTCATCGACCGCGTGTTCGCTTCTACGGCGAAAACGTAACAACTCAACGCCGGCGTGGATTACTCCACGTCGGCGCACCTTTTTATGTGGCGCCTTGTCACCAGGTGTTCCACAGTAATACGAGCGAAATCAGTGGAGGACCGCGGTCATGGCCGAGAACAGCACGTACAACTAGAACGTAACGTCAATGACGGCGTGTCCAAGCTCCTCTCAGTGAGATTTGAGGAGGCAACCAAAGTTGCGAAATAACGTCTCTTGCGCGATTGTCGAGTATCCATTAGTGTACTGCGAGGCACGGCTATTCGTGCACGGAGGAGGCGCACTCATGTTCGGTAAGTCCGAGAAACAATATATCGCGATCCTGGTCGATGACGTTGACAAAGAACAGGCGTGCCAGGACATCGAGGAGGTGGGTGCAGCGGACGCTGAGGTGGATAGTGAACGGCATGCAGTCTATTTCAGCGCCGATCCGTCCGCCTACGCTGCGATCGAAATGCTCTCGATCGTCCTGCGCATCGAAGAGACCACCGAAGGTCTCGAGGAATCAGACGATAAGCGCGGGCAGTATCTCGGGCTTAAGCGCGCGAAAGCGTGAAAGCAATTCGAGCCGGCGCGGGTAGTGCTGCGTCGGCTCAACTTTTATAGAAACCATAGCGTCAGAGCAAGGTACCAAGTACGCCACATATTGACCCTAGATGCCAACCCTGCTAGAGTGGCCCGACTTATGTTGAAAATACGAATGCAGCGGGTGGGGCGCATCAACATGCCCTCATACCGCATTATTGTGGTTGAACACACCGAAGGACCAAAGACGGGTAAGTTTACTGACATAGTCGGCACCTATGATCCGCGCCGCAAGGAGAGAAAGCTGGATGAAACGAAAATAAAGTATTGGATGTCGGTCGGCGCGAAGCCTTCGGACACCGTACACAACATGCTCATTTCTGCGGGCATTATTCAGGGTAAAAAGATCAATGTCCTCCCGAAGTTCGTAGCTCCCGCTGAAGCGGCGGTGGAGGCTAAGATAGAGGCACAGGAGAAGGCCGTAGCGCAGGAAGAGAAGGCGGAAGCAAAGGCAGCGCATGAGGCGGAAGTAGAAGCTCAGGCAGAGGAAAAGACTGAAGAAGCAGCCGCGCAGGCCACTCCAGAGGCGAAGATAGAATAAGGACGTGGGGCCTTTTACGGCCCGTGTATTCGTTGTAGAGTACTCATATAGATTAAGAGATAGCAGCACGACAGATATGGATAGCGATCAGGCATTTCTCGAATACGTAGTCAAAGCGCTCGTCGACAAACCGGAGGATGTGAAGATTACCCGCATCGTAGACGAGATGGGCGTTCTCCTTACACTTTCCGTCAACAAAGACGACATGGGTAAGGTCATTGGCCGCTCAGGTGCGACTGCAAAAGCCATCCGCACGGTACTTCGCGTCGTCGGTATGAAGAACGATGCGCGCGTGAATCTCAAGATCGAAGAGCCGGAAGGAAGCGAGCGCTCCAATGAGGATAGCGCCCCATCCGTGCCGTACGTCAGAGACACGACCGTCGACGACATCATTACCGACCTAAAAGGTCAGTAGGTTTCATCCCATCCTTTCTCAGTTCTCCATACATTCGCCACGCACCTCCGAAAAGAAGGGCGAGAATAATGGTGGGAAGTCCAAGAGTGTAAAAATTGATGGACGCCACCAGATATGCGACCCCGTCGAAAAAGACGGGCAACGAGCACACTCTCTGCTCGAGGAGGCCGCAGTCGAGCCCATTGTATGCGATCTTGAAAAGGAAAATTGCCGTGACTTGCAAGAGGAAGGCGAGTACTGCAGCGATGATGAACGAACGACGATTCTTGAGCATCCGATAGAGTATATATGATTCATTTCCACATAATTACGCTATTCGCAGAATCGATAGAGCCGTACCTATCGGCATCTATTATTGGTAAAGCGCAGGAAAAGAAAGCCATTAAGGTCAGTTTTTATGATCCGAAGAAATTTACGCGCGATAAGTACGGGCGAGTCGATCGCAGGCCGTATGGTGGGGGACCAGGAATGGTGCTTGAGCCTGACGGAATTCTGCGCGCGGTAGAGAAAGCCGTGGGAAAGAAAAAGGGAGTAGAGATCATTTTCTTCGCGACCGACGGCAAGGTCTTCGACGAGCCAGCTGCCGTGAAGCTGGCAAAAAAGAAAGATATAGTTTTTATCTGCGGCCATTACGAAGGTATCGACGCTCGCGTCCAGAAAATATTGAGGGCGAAAAAGGTTTCCGTGGGACCGTATGTGCTTACGGGAGGGGAGTTGCCGGCAGCTACTATTATTGACGCTGTGGCGCGCTTTGTGCCGGGAGTACTGGGCAAATCGGAGTCACTCGAAGCCTCTCGCGTATCGAGCCCTGAGGTCTATACGCGGCCGGAAGTCCTCGTATGGAAGGGCAAGAAGTACAAAGTCCCACCTGTCCTCAAAAGCGGGAATCATGCGCTTATAGACGCCTGGAAGGTCAAAAAACGAGGGCTTGCCAAATAAGGAGAAGCTGTTATAGTGGGAGAAGTCATAAGAAGAAACGTGAGTACAGGTGTCAAACAGAAGGAGAACGACACATGCCTGCCATGTGGTTCCCAAGTGGCTATGGTAACGATGTGTTGGTGAAGAAAGCTACGTCGAAACCAGCCGGTGGTCCATTCCATCCCGAGTCGCTCAAAGGCTTGGGCCTTTCGCGGGCTCACAAAGTGGAAAAGGTAGACGGTAAGTGGAAGGCAGTCCCCGTGACTGCTCCAAGCACTGTCGTCCCGATACGCCCAGCGCGCGAATCCGTTTCTGCCGCGCCGTCCTCACCTCGTCAGGAGAAGTCAGCGAATGACGCTCCTAAAATTGGACCTTCTTTTCGTAGGATCGCACCATAGCGATCACAGGGAGGAAGAGATGTGGCGAAACACAATACAGCGGGCGATACCAGAATAGGTATTGCCCGCTTTTTATTTTTTCCAACATTGTTATCCATTGACAATTCACCATTTTCACGCTCTACTACCTGCAGTCCAAACGAGTCCGGCAGTCGGCTCGGGGACCTCAATAATAGGAATGCGGCAATGCTGATGATTCCAAGTATTGGCAGGCGCGGAAACGAAGATCCCGCCGGAAGTCTGAAGACGATATTGATTTGCACTGAAGATGTCGTCGGCAAGAGCGGCCGTGCGATACGCTGCGGCTGTGATGTCTCCGACGGAAAGCCGTGCGTGAACCGGACCAATCACCTGGAGCGGCCGGTGCCGTTTTCGCTTCGCATGGCATACGGCCCGGCTGTCACCGCGTACTATCTGTACGGCATCAAGCACCGTACTGGCATCGCGCACTAAGCCTGGCTGAACTCGGCCGAGTTCAATGCGAGGAGGCCTGGGATCACATCCCGGGCCTCTTTTTATGCTTTTTCTTGACTCTCATAGCAGCTTCATATATATTCATCGGACATTAGTTCTAGGGGCCGATTGAGTTTTGGCTGCGCTTCAGACGAGTGAGTTCCGTTGAAAGACACGGATTTTTTCAAAGAGAGAGAAGCGGGAGAATTTAATAACGTAGACATGTGCGGCGAGGAAACCTGTCTGCCGACAGGCAGGTGCTCCGTCAAATAAACTATGGCAAAGGTAGCTAAGACACGTCCGCAGAAGTTCTTCGGGAAGCATCGCGAGCCCCTGGTGAAGCTCCCGTCGCTCGTGGAGTCGCAGATCAAGTCGTTCAGGGATTTCGTTGAAGGCGGAGCAGAGCGCGTCTTCAAGGAATTCTCTCCGATCTCGGATCACTCTGGAAAGAAATTCGAGCTCAAGCTCGTGAAGTTCACTTTTGGTGATCTCCGCTGGGATGAGCAGTATGCGAAGCGCGCCATGAAAACATTCGAGGCGCCGCTTTCGATGATAGTGAAGCTCAAGAACAAGACGACGGGCGACGAGAAAGAGCAGGAAATATTTCTCGCTGATTTCCCGTGGATGACCGCGCACGGCACGTTTATCATCAACGGCGTCGAGCGCATCGTGGTCCCGCAGCTCGCCCGTTCGTACGGTGTGTTTTTCGAGTCAGTGCCTTACAAGGGTAAGAACTATTTCGCAGCAAAGATAATCCCCGCCCGCGGCGTTTGGATAGAGATAGAGTCTGACCCCGACGGAGCTCTCTATGTAAAGATTGACAGGAAGCGTCGCTTCCCGGTCACTTCACTCCTGCGCGTCCTTGGCCTTGTGGATGAGAAAGCACTCCTTGGACGATTCGACAAGTCTCCCGCAGCCAGAGAGGCGATGGCTTTATCGATCGCCGTTGATCATGCGCATACGCAAGAAGAAGCGTTTGTGGAGATCTATCGCAGACTTCGCGACGGCGACATCGCCACGGCTGACACAGCCCGCGACCACGTCGAATCCATCCTTTCGTCAGAACGATACGACTTCTCGCGTGTCGGTCGCTTCCACTTCAACAGACGCTTCAACCTCGGCACCAAGGAGGCCGACCTCGCGAATGCAACGCTCAATCTCGAAGATGTCATCCGCATTGTGACGCACATCGCTGAGAGCAACGTCAATGCGAATGCCACTGCAGACGATATCGACCACCTCGGCTTCCGACGCGTGCGATTCGCAGGCGAACTCCTCGAGCAGCGCATGCGCGTAGGACTTTCACGCATGAAGCGCAATATCCAGGACCGTATGGCCATGGTTGATCCCGAGACGGTCACGCCTGTGCAGTTCGTGAATCCACGGCCTTTCCAGGCTGCGATCCGCGAATTCTTCACGACGGACCAACTCTCACAGCTTATGCAGCAGTACAACACGCTCGATGAGATAGAACACCTCCGCACGCTTTCTACGCTCGGTCGCGGTGGTCTTACCTCAGAGCGCGCGGGCCTCGAAGTGCGCGACGTGCACTCTTCGCACTACGGTCGCGTATGCCCCATTCACACACCAGAAGGTAAGAACATCGGACTCGTCTTGCACATGTCTCTCTACGCACGTCCCAACGAATTCGGCATCATCGAGACACCATATGCGAAAGTCGAGAAAGGTGTCATCACCAAAGAAATAAAATACCTCAATGCCCTCGAAGAGGAGCAGTATGCTATCGCGCATGCCGCGACTGCTCGCGACGACAAGGGCTCCCTCACCGTCAAATTCGCAGAAGTACGCAAGGGAGGCGAGCCAGCTCTCGTGAAGCGCGAAGATGTGGATTTCATCGAGGTCGCCACCAACCAGCCATTCTCCGTTGCGACAGCTATGATCCCGTTCGTCGAGAACGACGACGCGAACCGCGCACTCATGGGTTCGAACATGCAAAAACAGGCTGTCCCGCTCGTCGTCCCAGAAGCGCCTGTCGTGGGCACCGGCGTCGAAAGTGCCGCTGCACGCGACTCAGGTCGCCTCATCATCGCCGAGGATTCTGGAGAGGTCATCTACGCCGACGCCCAGACCATCAAGGTCAAATACGTCGAGGGTAAGACAAAGGAATACAGCCTCGTCAATTTCTCACGTACCAACGGCTTCACGACCTTCCACCAGCGTCCGCTTGTCTCGGTAGGAGACCCGGTCAAGAAAGGCACCGTTCTTGCAGACACTTCGACATCAGTCGGCGGTCAGCTCGCTATCGGCCAGAATGTGCGAGTCGCTTTCTTGCCATGGTTCGGCGCGAACTTCGAAGACGCTATCGTCATCTCTGAAAAGCTTGCCAAGGAGGCACGATTTACTTCCATACACATGGAGGAATTCGTCTGTGTCGTCCGCGATACCAAGCTTGGTCCGGAGGTCACGACCCACGACATTCCCAACGTTTCAGAATTCAAACTCCGCAATCTCGATGAGGACGGTGTGGTCCGTATCGGCGCTGAAGTGCGCCCTGGCGACATCCTTGTCGGCAAGGTCACGCCGAAAGGTGAGACACAGCTCACTCCGGAAGAGCGACTCTTGCACGCAATCTTTGGCGAAAAGGCGAAGGACGTGAAAGACACCTCTTTGCGCATGGAGGGCGGTAAGCGCGGTCGCGTTATCGGTGTGAAAGTATTTTCACGCGAGACGGGCGACCAGCTCGAAAGCGGAGTCATCAAGCGCGTGCACATCGAAGTCGCCCAGCTGCGCACCATATCTGTGGGCGACAAGCTCGCAGGTCGTCACGGCAACAAGGGTGTCATCTCCCGCATTCTTCCTGAAGAAGACATGCCGTTCGATGCCGACGGGAATCCCGTAGACATCATCCTCACTCCGCTCGGCGTGCCATCGCGTATGAACCTTGGTCAGATATTGGAACTCCACCTCGGTCTCGCCGCTGAAATGCTCGGCTACCAGGCCATCGTCCCGTCATTTGCGGGTGCTACCGAAGAGGAGATCCGCAATGAGCTCAAAGAAGCAGGCGTCGCCGAAGACGGCAAGCGCGTGCTCTTCGACGGACGTACCGGCGAAGCATTCGCACAGCCTGTCTCGGTGGGAGTCATGTACATGCTCAAGCTGCATCACATGGTGGAAGACAAGATACACATGCGCTCTATCGGTCCATACTCGCTCACGACCCAGCAGCCACTCGGAGGCAAGGCACAAAACGGCGGTCAGCGCGTGGGAGAAATGGAAGTGTGGGCGTTCCTCGGCTATGGAGCCGCCTACTCACTGCGCGAGATCCTCACCATCAAATCGGACGACATTCTCGGCCGATCCGCGGCATTCGATGCCATCGTATCGGGTAAGAGGATCGAGGAGACGAACACACCAGCTACGTTCAATGTCCTGGTCAGACACTTGCGTGGTCTTGGTATCGACATCGAATTCTTGGAGACAGCTCCAGAACTTTAAACGAATCACTCTATGAACATGCAAAAGAAAAAAGACATGATCCCGCAGGAATTTGAGGCAGTCGCAATGCGACTCGCTTCTCCCGACCGCATGATGGAGTGGTCGTACGGTGAGATAACCAAGCCTGAGACCATCAACTACCGCACACAGCGTCCTGAGAAGAACGGACTCTTTGATGAGCGCGTCTTTGGACCAGAGAAGGATTACGAATGTTACTGCGGCAAGTATCGCGGCATTCGTTTCCGCGGTATCGTCTGCGAGAAGTGCGGTGTCGAGATCACACGTGCCATCGTTCGTCGTGAACGCATGGGTCACATCGACCTCGCGACACCGGTAGCGCACATCTGGTTCCTGCGCGGGATCCCATCGCGCATCGCACTTATGCTCGGCCTCTCCGCTGCAGAAGTCGAGAAGGTCGTGTACTTCGCAGGCTACATCATCACGTCCGTCAACGAGACCGAGCGCACACGCCTCTTGAAAGACCTCGAACTCGAATATGCTACGAAGGTAAAGTCTGCCGCATCCGCAGAAGTAAAAACGACGCTCAAAGAGAAAGCGACGAAGGCCAAGAAAGAAATAGAGTCTATCCGTGAAGGGGTCGTCTTCGACGAAGCAACGTACCACTTGTTCGCGGTCAAATACGGAGCGATGTTCCGCGCGGCTATCGGTGCTGAAGCGCTCTACCAGATCTTGCGCTCGATCAACCTCGATACATTCATAAAGAGAGTCCGCGAGGAATACGAGAATTCCGGTGCCGCAGAACGCGATAAGCTCAGAAAGCGCCTCGCGCTTTCCGAAGCTCTCAAGCGCGCAGAAGTGCGTCCTGAGTGGATGTTCCTCACCCGTCTTCCTGTCGTCCCGCCGGCGCTTCGTCCGATGGTCGCACTTGAAGGAGGCCGCCACGCATCTTCGGATCTCAACGACCTCTATCGTCGTGTCATCAACCGCAACAACCGTCTCAAACGCCTCCTCGCGATCCATGCGCCAGAAGTCATTCTCCGCAATGAGAAGCGCATTCTGCAGGAAGCGGTGGACGCTCTCCTCGATAACTCTATGCGCCGCGGCGCAGGAGTACTCGGTATCCTTGGTGGACGCCGACGCGCCCTCAAATCACTCGCTGATTACCTGAAGGGTAAGCACGGTTACCTCCGCCAGAACCTCCTCGGTAAGCGCGTGGACTACTCGGGACGCTCTGTCATCGTGGTTGGTCCTGACCTTGCGCTCGATGAGTGCGGTCTGCCGAAGCACATGGTGCTCGAGCTTTTCCGACCATTCGTCATCCAAGGTCTCCTTGCTCGCGAGCTCGCTTACAACATTCGTGGCGCCGGCCGTCTCATCGAAGACGAGGCTCCGGAGGTGTGGCCGATCCTCGAAGAGGCCATAAAGGACAAGTACGTTCTTCTGAACCGCGCACCGACGCTTCACCGTCAGTCGATCCAGGCATTCCGCCCGGTCTTGATCGAAGGCAATGCGATCCAGGTACACCCGCTCGTATGCCCTGCATACAACGCAGACTTCGACGGCGACGCGATGGCTGTCCACGTACCGCTCTCTGAAGCGGCACAGATGGAAGCACGCATGATGATGTCCGCCAACAAGAACATCCTGAAGCCAGGCAGCGGCGACGTCGTTGTTGCGTCCAAGCTTCTCGACATCGTCCTCGGATGTTACTGGATGACTAAGTCGGTCGCTGGCCTCAAGGGAGAAGGGAAGGCTTTCCCGACAACGAACGCAGCGATCACTGCATACGACTTCGGCGCGATCGATCTGCGCGCGATGATCAAGGTACTTCCATCCGACAGCAAAAAGTACACGCACTTCGAGGGAAAGGTCTTCGAGACGACCGTTGGCCGACTGCTTTTCAACTCGGTGCTTCCGAGTGACTTTCCGTTCATGAACGAAGAGATCACCAACAAGCGCATGGGCGCCCTGGTGCACAATCTCGTCACGCATTACAGCCTCGACGGTATCCCGAAGATCCTCGACGCGATCAAGAAATTCGGTTTCCGCTACGCCACGTACGCAGGCATCACGTGGTCAATCTCGGACGTCGTCGTGCCATCCGTAAAGCAGGAGATGCTCGATGCAGGATTCGCAGCGGTTGCTAAGGAAGAAGAGAGCTTCGAGAACGGACTTCTGACCGAAGACGAACGTCGACGCTCGACTATCGAGATCTGGGGCAAGGTATCCGGTGACCTGCGCAAGCACGTCGTCGATGCGCTCGATAAGCAGGGACCAGTCCACGACATGATCACCTCCGGTGCTCGAGGCTCCGTCGTACAGCTCCACCAGATGGTGGGCATGAAGGGTCTCATCACGAACCCGCGCGGAGAGATCATCGAATTCCCCATCACCTCATCACTCAAAGAAGGTCTTACTCCGATCGAGTACTTCATTTCGACGCACGGTGCCCGCAAAGGTCTTGCCGACACCGCGCTCAACACGGCACGCGCCGGCTACCTCACGCGTCGTCTCTTCGACGTCGCACACGATGTGGTCATTCTCGAGAATGACTGCGGTACCAAAGATGGCGTACAGATACTGCGTCCTGGCAAGGAGAACATCGGTGGCGGATTCGCTGACCGCATCAACGGCCGCGTACTCGCGGAGGATTGCGTAGATGGAAGCACAACGGTATTCAAGCGAGGGGTCCTCCTCACGAGAGACGATGCGAAAGTCGTCGAAGACAGCGGAGCGAAAGAAGCTATCGTACGCAGCCCAATGAAGTGCAAGGTTGCGCGAGGGGTTTGCCAGAAGTGCTACGGCGTCGACCTCACCAACGGCGAAATGATAGATCTCGGCGAAGCAGTGGGCGTCATCGCCGCACAGGCTATCGGCGAGCCGGGAACTCAGCTCACCATGCGTACATTCCACACCGGAGGCGTCGCCACAGCAGGTGGAGACATCACCATGGGTCTGCCGCGCGTTGAAGAGGTGTTCGAAGGTCGTACTCCGAAGCAACCAGCTGCAATCGCACGTGTCTCAGGTGTCATTGCCGACATCGTGAAGGACGGTCGAGAAACTGTCATCACGATAGTCCCGAACGAAGCAACAACTGCCAAGACCGCCAAAGCAGTGAAGAAAGAATCCGAATATCGCATCCATCCTCTCCGTACGATCGTCGTGAAGAAAGGTGCCAATGTAGAAAAGGGTGATTTCCTCACCGACGGCTCTGCAGAACTCGATGAGCTCTTCACGCTCGCGGGCAAGGAGAGGGCGCAGGAATACATCATCAACGAGATCACACGCATCTACGAGCTCCAGGGTGTATCGACGGCACGCAAGCACCTCGAGATCATCGTGAAGCAGATGTTCTCACGCGTATCCATCATCACCGGCGGTGATACAGGTGTATCGGCAGGTGAGATCGTCACTGATTTTGAACTCGACCGACTCAACAAGGTCGCAAAGGCAGAAGGCGGCGAGCTCGCAAAAGCGCGGTCGCTCCTCCTCGGTATCACGGAAGTCTCGCTCACGCGCGCATCATTCCTCTCGGCCATATCCTTCCAGAACACCCCGCGCAAGCTCGCTGAAGCTGCTGTGGGAGGCGCTGTGGACCGTCTCATCGGTCTTAAGGAGAACGTCATCATCGGACGACTCATTCCTGCAGGTACCGGTTTCGCCGGCAGCAAGAAGTACGAGATGATAAAAGAAATGGAAGCAGGCTTCGCGTCGCAAGCGACTGAGGTCATGCCGACCACGGATCGTGATCGTGACTCAGTAGCGAGATAGTTCTCGCCCTCGCAAGAAAGGACCGCTCTTTGCGGTCCTTTCTGTTTGTGGGCGAACATGATACAAAAAGTACAGAAGCATTCACCGAAAGAGAGGCGGCCATGTCTTTGCGTTCCGAGTTGCTCTGTTCGATAGCGAATCTCTCGATGGGAGTCCTGCGAGTGCAAGGTACTGCCACGGTCCATCATTTCGGTTTCGCACCGGCGCTCTTCTCTGTGCCCGAGCTCAACGCCACCCTTGAGGATATGGCGAAGACACTCGAGCGTTACGGAGAGATCTGTATTCTCCGTTTTCGGAAAGAAGGCGGTGAGCTGTTTCTCGGTCGCATTTATGCGGCGGGGCAGGTCATCTGTCTGTATCCATCGATACTCATCGCCGACGATCTCGCGAGGAAACGTGGCGGTGTTCCACAGCTCTCTATACCCGTCGACCCCCTCTGGTCGACGTAAAGGATCAAAAGCCCTGGCTGCACATTCAGCCGGGGCTTTGCTTTGGGAAAGACAGTCGGCGTGGTATCACGAGCTGAGTCATAGAAACACTTCATCTGCGGGAGCGAGAGATGCACGATATCAAGGTCGGCTTGCGAGAGTCGACGATAAGTATTGCGGTGCCTCGACACGTGGTCGTGGTCCCCAATGGGAATCGCCGTCGTGCGCAATTGCGCGGCATCGATCTCAACGAATCGTATGTTCGCGGTGCTTTGAATGCTCTGGAGGTCATCGGATGGGCAAAAGATGCCGGTGTCACAGACGTTACGCTCTTCGGACTTTCTTGCGAGAACAAGGACAATCGGCCCGACGATCAGCTTGAGGCGCTCGCCGAAGGAGCGGACTTTTTCTGCGATCACGTGACCGAGCTGGACTGCAAAGTCCACGTCTTCGGCAAGTACGCAGAGCTTCAGGCACATGCGATCTATTCGACACTCTACGAGAAGCTGCAGGTTCTCAATGAAAAGAACGCAGCGAAGGAATTCACTGTCCATGTGGCGGTGAACTACTCCGGCATGCTGCAGCACGAAACTGATCCGCTCTTCGATGCCATTCGTCTCCACGGTATTGAGGAAGTGGAAAAGAATCGCGAAAAATACGTGCTCTCCGCGGGTGTCCCGAAGGCAGATCTTTTCATCCGCACCGGCGGCGAATACCGGACGAGCGGCCTCCTCCCTTTCCAGGTGGGGTATGCGGAGATAAAGATCTTCGATGCGTATTGGGGTGACTTCACGAGGGAGATGTTCGACGAGGCGCTTCGCTGGTACGGCATGCAGCCGCGGAATTTCGGCAAGTAGCCGATGCACATTACGTAGGCCCGAGGGAAACCTCGGGCCTTTCGCTTTTTGTCGAAGTGCATGGTAGAAAGCGGGAAGAAAGGGGACCGAAATGTCCAACTACGCACAACTCTACGAGCTCTCGCGCTCTCTCGCGCTCAAGTGTCATGCTGAGAAATTCCCTATGAAAATGCTCATCCTGGGCATTTTCTTTCACCGAATCAGTCTCGCTCGTGAGAATGTCTCGAAAGACCTCATGCGCGGCTGGAGGCCGCTGGAGCAGGAATTTTACGTCGACATGGTCAAAGATGTCGATACGCACTGCCGTCCATTTGGCACGTGCATGACACTCGACTTGTTCGCGAGCGCGGTGAAATTTCCCTCCGCATTTCGCGCCATTGATCACGACCTCGTCGTGAATGGGTACAAAGTGCTCTGTGGTGTCTTGTACGAAGTGCCGGGTGGTACGATGCTTGTGACATTCCCGCAGCCGGGCGACTGGAGCAGGCGAGTGTGCGGATACATCATGGGCGACGCTGACCGCGAGAGCTGCTGGCAAGTGGCCCGTATCCTCGCCGCTGCGTTTAAGCGGGAATGGGAGCGTACTATTCCCATCGAAGATTAAGGCCGGGCAGCAAACTGCCCGGCCTTTCGCTTTTGAAACTGTTCGGAGGCATAATGACCGCGATGGCAACCGATACGGTACAGAAGATAAAGGATAAGCTTTCCATCATCGACGTGGTTTCCCAGTATGTGAAGCTCGAGCGGGCTGGGGGCTCTATGCGCGCCCGGTGCCCCTTTCACGCGGAGCGCACCCCTTCATTCCATGTGTCTGCAGACCGTGGCACATACCACTGCTTTGGCTGCAATGTGGGCGGGGACATATTTACATTCGTACAAGAAATAGAGGGCCTCGATTTCAAAGGCGCTCTCAAAGTTCTCGCGGAGAAAGCCGGAGTCGAGCTCGTGTATGAGAAGCCCGAGAATCGTGATGCGCGCGAGCGACTCTTCGAGCTGCTCGAGGTCGCGACCATTTTTTATTCATCGAAGATCGACGATACGGCAAAGAAGTACCTTAAGG
>Ga0163150_10002555_pt1 | contig 27570 bp, 20 predicted proteins | sample OliLakLV19P2IB_FD_148628 | JGI IMG/M metagenome (GOLD analysis project Ga0163150, IMG submission 148628) | Freshwater microbial mat bacterial communities from Lake Vanda, McMurdo Dry Valleys, Antarctica - Oligotrophic Lake LV.19.P2.IB | ecosystem: Environmental > Aquatic > Freshwater > Lake >...
CGAGCATGCCAGCGCTTCCACGTTTGCGTTCACGGGAAAACGTTGAAGCATCACGCCCAAGACATCGGGCAAGGTGCCTGAGACTTTCGCCCCTGGCCAAGCCTGTCTTCAGTTCTACCCGTTCCGCCAACGACAAGTGTTTGTATGAGTCCATGCTGCAATCCTCGACGATTCGTCAAGGTGTTGCACTTCAAATCTGCGGCCGCCGTACGCCCGCAGCGGTGACCGCAAGTTCTGATCGTTGGAACCTTCCGCGCTACATGTTCAATCACGATTGGAAAAGTGTCGAAGAGTTGCTCGCGATTCTTCACTCCTGACTAGTCTTGATTACGACGTCATTTGTAGCGGCGACATGCCTGACGCTGACTTGTAGCCGGTCGCCAACCTGATTCCAGAAATGCTCCTTCTCAGTTAAAACGGACCGATAGCCTCTGCTTTGGCGATGAGCGCACGCTGCATTACGGGTAGCTGGGTCTTGTGGAAGTTGACGAGCAGATGCGGATGCTGGGTCTTACAGAATCCCGCTTGCAGGTTAACCACTTCGGCGCGCGCGTCCCCGCAATAGCCAAAAAAGGCTTCACACTGATCCGAGAAATGCTCGAAGCCATAGGTCAGGATATTAAAGTAGATTCCACCCGCCGCGGTCACCAGATCGCGTTGCTCAGGGCTCATCCGCGCGAAAACTGCACCGTCCGTGCAAACGCCGCCGACCAGGATGATGTCGCCGAACGGAAGAAAGTGGACGTAGCTCAGAACATACAATTCCGACGGTGCGCGTTCGTAGAGCGCGACAAGATGATGTCCAGAATTGGGCGGCTCGCCGCCAAATTTCCGCCGGAACAAATCCGACATGATCCGGCTGTGCGTATCTATCTCGGTAATGCAAATGAAGTCGTTCAATGGCATTGGCATTTCGTATCTTCCGAAGCGTGCTCTGCATGAGATCGCGCATGCAGTCAGCCCGAATCATACCCGTTGCGACATCCCGGCCCCAGGGCGCTTTGAGTGTCGCATTATGGGCCGGAGCGCGCCCCGCCCCCCACGTCCACTGTTCGACGTGGCGCAATTGATCGGCCCGAAGTAGCGTAGTTGAGGGGCAGCAACTCCGGATTAGGGCGGGGTCGCTTCGCCGCTATCGTACTGCCACAGTTAGTTGCAGACCGACATGCGAAGACCTACTCGTGTTGGTGCGAAGGTATACGATGCAGTTGGCAGATGAATACGTATGCATGGCCATCGGTGCCCAGGCCCTTACGGCGCTAAGCTTTCAGCCTTGCTGGCAGCGCATGTTGGTGGCTGCGGGGCACAGTTCAGGGAAGCGCAATGAGCAAGCCGACTTGGTGGCGTGGCGCCATCATCTATCAGATCTATCCGCGCAGTTTTCTCGATACCAATGGCGATGGTGTTGGCGATCTGCCGGGCATCACGCAGCGTTTGGACTATGTGGCGGGTCTGGGCGTGGACGCGATCTGGGTGTCGCCTTTTTTTACTTCGCCCATGGCGGATTTTGGCTATGACATTGCCGATTACCGCGATGTTGATCCACTGTTCGGGACACTGGCGGATTTCGATCGGCTGATCGGGAAGGCGCATGCGCTCGGTTTGAAAGTGATGATTGATCAGGTGCTCAGTCACACTTCGATTGAGCACGCTTGGTTCAAGGAAAGTCGCGAGAGCCGCGACAATGCAAAATCCGATTGGTATGTCTGGGCTGATGCCAAGCCCGATGGCTCGCCGCCGAACAACTGGTTGTCGATCTTCGGCGGTGTGGCCTGGCAATGGGAGCCGCGTCGCCGGCAGTATTTTCTGCACAATTTCCTGGCCTCGCAGCCGGACCTCAATTTCCACAATGCAGAGGTGCGCGCCGCGACGCTCGGTAATGTGAAGTTCTGGCTTGACCGTGGCGTCGATGGCCTGCGTTTGGATGCAATCAATTTCTGTTTCCACGATCGCTTGCTGCGCGACAATCCGGCCAAGCCCGAAGCGCTTCGTGTCGGCCGTGGCTTCAGTCCGGACAATCCCTATGCGTTTCAGTATCACCTGTACAACAACACGCAACCAGAAAACCTCGCGTTTCTGGCTGAACTGCGGACCTTGATGAATGCTTATCCCGACGTAGCAGCGCTTGGCGAAATTTCTTCTGAGGATTCGCTGGCGACGATGGCCGAGTACACCGGGCCACAGCGGCTGCACATGGGTTACAGCTTTGAGTTGCTGACCCCGGACATATCGGTACAGCATGTGCGCGAAACAGTGCGCAGCCTGGAAGCGCGCATGACCGAGGGCTGGCCGTGCTGGTCTATTTCCAACCACGATGTGCAGCGCGTGGTAAGTCGCTGGGGCGGCGTATCGCCTCCGGATCACATCGCCAGTCAGCTGACTGCGTTGGTGTGCGCGCTGCGCGGGTCGGTGTGTATTTATCAGGGCGAAGAACTTGGCCTCACCGAGGCCGAGCTGCCGTTCGAGATGCTGCAGGACCCCTATGGCATCGCATTCTGGCCCACCTTCAAGGGCCGCGATGGGTGTCGAACGCCGATGCCTTGGGACGCCTCGCCCAACGCAGGGTTCAGCACCGGTACGCCGTGGTTGCCGATTCCCGCCGCGCACAGTGGCCTGAGCGTCGCAGAGCAAAGTGGGCAATCCCAATCGCCATTATCGCGATTGCGCGCATTTCTGAACTGGCGCAAGCAACACCCGGCGTTGATGTGGGGCGATGTGACTGTGCATGAGAGCGATGAGCCGGTATTACTGTTGACGCGTCGACTGGGGGAATCATCGTTGCTGGCCGCGTTCAACTTGTCCGCGATCGAGCAGTGCGTGCCGGTGCCGGGCAAGACAGCAATGCACGTTGTGAATGGTCACGGCCTGGTTTCGGGTGTCATCGAGGCGCAATCGCTGCGCCTGCCGCCGCATGGTGTCTTGTTTGCCAGTAACTGATCGCGCTGAGAGAGCTGCCGCATACTGCTCCCTCAGACCATTTCCTAAGCAGCCTTCAGCTTGCTCAGGTGTGGGGCGATGGTTTTGCGCAGGTCGTCGCCCAGATGCATATTGCCAGCAACAATTTGTCCATTGTCCAGAAACCCGTTGCCGCCCTTGAAATCCGTGCACTGACCGCCCGCTTCACGAACCAGCAGCACACCGGCGGCGATGTCCCAGGGTTTGACGCCGGCCTCAAAATAGCCATCGAAGCGGCCACATGCGACATAGGCGAGATCCAACGCCGCCGAGCCGGTGCGCCGAATGTCTTCGGCCTTGCTGAGCAGATCGCGGGTCATCGCCAGATGGGTTTCGATATTGTGGCGTTCGCGCGGAGCAAAACCGGTGACCAGCAAAGCGCCGTCCAGGTCTTTGCGTTGCCCAACACGCAATCGGCGGTCGTTGAGCAGGGCGCCACGTCCTTTCTCGGCCGAAAATATCTCGTCGCGCAGCGGATCGAAGACCACGCCAAGCAGCGGTTCGCCGCGTTCAAGCAACGCGACCGACACCGAGAAATGTGGAAATCCATGGATGAAGTTGCTGGTGCCGTCGAGTGGATCGACTACCCAGACGAAGCGCGAGTCACCGGTTTTTCCGCTTTCCTCGCCGAGAAAGGCATGGTCGGGAAAGGCGCGCTTGAGGTCGCGCTGGATTTCCTGCTCGACGACGCGGTCGACTTCGGTAGCAAAATCATGCTTGGCCTTCTCCATCACCGGAATCGAGTCCCGGCGCGGCAGCTGGCGCATTATCAGTTGGCCGGCGTTGCGCGCAGCCTTGATGGCGATGTTGATGGCGCCGTTGCGCATGATTGCTCCGATGTTTGAAAGAAGTCGACTTCCGTTGCCGGAATTGCAGTCGCCGGGGTTTACAGTCGCCGGAGGATGCAATCACCCCAGACGCGGTCACCGGGGATGCAATGGTTGCGAACCCGGATCCGCCCTTTCGGCGGCGCGGGCAGGGTAGCGCAAGCGCGGCGGACACTCCACCCAACATTGCACTCAACATTGTGCGGTGCAACGGTTGCGCCCACTCCCGCCGAGCGATGCCGATCGATAAATAGTTGGCGAGGGCCCGGCCTGCGCACTGCCCCGATACAATCCGGCCATGACTTCAAACCCGTTGGAAAGACTGGACCGCGTTTACGTGGCCCTGGTCGAGACTCAGATGCCCGAGAACATCGGTTCGGCAGCACGCGCAATGAAGGCCATGGGCCTGAGCCGGTTGGTCCTGGTGGCGCCGCAGGCGTTTCCGCATGACCGTGCCAACGCTCTGGCTGCGGGGGCCGATGATGTGCTTGCCGCGGCAAAGGTGTGCGCCAGCGTCACCGAAGGCCTGGGGGAGTGTGGGTTCGTGCTGGGATGTACCGCGCGCAGCCGTTCAGTGAGTATGCCAATGCTGACGCCCCGTGAATCGGCACAGCGGCTGATCGAAGCCGCCGAGCGCGGTCCCGTGGCGATCATGTTCGGCTCTGAACGCGTGGGGCTGAGCAATGCCGACCTCAGCCGCTGCGATGCCGCGGTGCATATCCCCACGGACGCTGCATTCTCGTCATTGAACGTGGCCCAGGCGGTGCAGGTCCTGGCCTACGAGCTGCGACTCGCTGCGTTGGCTTGCACCCACTTGGAATCCAAGGGTTCCGTTCTGGCCCAGTTGCCGCAAACGGGATCGTCGCAAACGGGATCGCCGCAAACTGAAACCAGTCAATCCCAGGACATGGATACCGCAGCGACGTTGGCCGAAATGGAGGGTTATTTTGCGCATCTTGAACAAACGCTTGCAGATATCGACTTCCTGAAAGGGCGCTCGGCACGCATCATCATGCAGCGCCTGCGTCGCCTGTACCTGCGCGCCGTGCCAAGTCAGCGCGAAGTGCAAATCCTGCGCGGCATTCTCAGTGACGCCCAGCGTCAGGCCACGCTGGCGCGGCACAGTCGTTAAATCAATGTAGGCACCGCCAGGCCGCGATTCTGTAGGCAAACATTGTTGAACCTGGCGACCCTTTCGATAGCCGGGGTCGCAAGTGTGGGTGGGCGTGCTAACTTCTACCGTGATGTTCCGGCAGGGGCCGGAATCCCTTTCAAACGGTCCATGCGCCCTAGCCCGAACTCAAGCTCAGTTTCACTGTTGTGCCTAGGCAAACGATTGCTCTCGGCACTGTTGCTGTGCGTTGCAGCAAGCGCACAGGCGAGCAGCGAGCGCGCGTCCACATTGGTGATCGGGCGGATCAGCGACAACCCGCGGGCCGATGTGCAGCGCCTGCGTCCGCTGTTGGAGTACGTCGTGCCTAAACTGCGCCACGTCGGTATCGAACGCGGCGAGATCCTGTTGGCGCGCGATCCGCTGCAACTGCGAAGTTATTTGCGGCGCGGTCGCGTCGACTGGGTTACCGAAACCGCAGCGATGGCGGCAATGCTCGGTGCGGACGCAGGCGCCACGCCGGTATTGCGCGGGATGCGAGAAAACGAAGGCGCTTACCGCAGCGTGATTTTCGTTCGTCGCGACAGTGGCATCGAAACGCTCGATCAGTTGCTCGGCAAGCGCATCGCACTGCAGATGCGTTCTTCCACCAGTTCCTTCTACCTGCCGCTGTTGATGCTGCGCGATGCCGGTTTGCCGATTGTCGAACTGGCTTCGCCGGAAGACAAGCCCAATGATGCCGAGGTCGGGTTTCTGCTGGCGCGATCAGAATTCAATATCGCTACCTGGGTAGAAAAGGGCCTGACTGATGCCGGTGCCTTCAGCAATCGAGACTGGGGCAATCCGACGCATATGCCGGAATCGTTTCGTAATCACATGCGCCTGATCGCGCAAAGCCAGGACGTGCCACGTGCGGTCGAACTGATGCGGGCCGATGTTGATCCAGTGATCCGTGCTGCGCTGATTACGGTGTTGATTGGCGCCAGCGAAGATGCTGCAGCCAACGAAGCACTGCAGGAGTATTTTGGAACGACCCGATTCGTGTCGATTGAGCCGGCGTCTGCCGCAGTTCTGGAAAAACTCGGTGATCAGGTGTTGGCGTTGAGGCGGGAAGTGGAATGACATCCGATCCCTTAAGAGCACGCTATTGGACGCTGGCCATCGCGTTGATCACGAGTATCGCATCGGTCCTGTGGCTGTCGTTGTGGCTCGAACGCGGCAGTGCCGTTGCCGAAGCAGAGGCACGGACGTTTGCGATCGAGGCGCAAACACGACAAGCCGTCGAGCGGCGACTGCAGGCCAGTGCCGGGATGCTGGCCGATGCACTGATCAACCCGGTCTATTTTTATGATTTGCAGGTGATCGGACAGTTGCTCTCCGGCGTCCGCAACCAGCCGGACATCGGTTACGCCGTGGTGTTGGATCGGCATGGCCAGGTGCTGCATGACGGCACGGCCGATATCGCGAGATTTTCCGAGCGCCCTGGTGATGATTTTGCTGCGCCCGCCTTTGCGACGCGGGTTCCGATCTTGCAGCATTCGGTGCGCTGGATGGAAGTGAGTTATCCGCTGATGCTGGGCGAGGATCGCCTTGGCGTATTACGACTGGGGTTGGACCTCGATCTGGTTCAGAACGAGGTCGCGGTCGAGCCGTTGCCCGGTCGATCGGATACGCGTTGGCTGCTTCCGCTGGGGTTGCTGGTCATATCCCTGGGCTTTTTGGCGCGCTGGTTTAGTCGGCACTTTGTTGTGCCGGCTGCTAAGTGGCTGAGCGACTCTCCGCGTCGGGCCGCCACGCAGGGCGAGAGCGGAGGCGGTCCGCGCTGGACCTCGTTGAGTATTGCGCTGGAGCATGCCGATGCCGATATCGCGACGGTTGAAGCAGAGCTGCAGAGACAGATCAGTCGTGATGGGTTGACCCGGCTGCCCAATCGTCTCGCCCTGCGTCAGCAGTTGAGCGAGCGCCTGCAACTGTGTCGCGATCGTGGCCTCGAGTTCGCATTGATGTTCATCGATCTGGACGAGTTCAAACGCATCAACGACACGCTGGGACACGACGTCGGGGACGACATATTGGCTGAAACCGGAAAGCGATTTTCCGATGTGCTCAACCGCGATGCCAATGCTGACAACAACTTCATCGCACGTTTCGGCGGTGACGAGTTTGTTGTTCTTGTCGCCTGCGCAGATGCGCGCAGACGCGCGGGGATGGTCGCTGAGCATCTGCTTGCGTCGCTGCAGGCGCCGTTTCGGATGGTCGACCAGACCTTGCATCTCAGTGCCAGTATCGGCATCACTTCGTTCCCGGAAGATGCACAGGACGCGCAGCAACTGCTGAAGAATGGAGACATCGCCATGTACCTCGCCAAGGTGCATGGACGCAACTGTTACCGCTATTTCACCAACTACCTGACCAAGCTCGCAGACGATCGATTGGCGTTGGAGCAGGACTTGCGGGAGGCCATCGACAATGGCGAACTGCAAGTGTATTTCCAACCCATCGTCAAGCTGGACACCGAAAAAATACACGGCGCCGAAGCATTATTGCGCTGGGACCATCGCACACGCGGCATGGTGCCAACCAGCCTGTTTATCGGTATTGCCGAGGACGTTGGCTTGATCGATGCGCTGGGCGATTTCGTCTTGCTTGAATCTGCGCGTGAGGCAGTGGGTTGGCTCACGGCGGATGGACGCGCTCCATTTGTCGCGGTCAACGTTTCGGTAAAACAGTTCCGCGATGCCCGCTTTCCGGCCAAGGTGGCCGCAGCGCTTCGCGAAAGTGGTCTGCCCGCAAGCCGGCTGCATATGGAAATGACCGAGAGCGCATTGCTCGACAACGAGCCGCTTGCGTTCCCCGGGCTTGAAGAGCTCGACCGCCAGGGAATCCATGTCTGGCTCGATGATTTTGGTACCGGGTTCTCAGGGCTCAGTCATCTGCGCCGCGTGCCAGCGTCGGGCGTCAAGATCGATCGCAGCTTCACCGCCGACCTGCTCTCTGACCGGCACGATCTGGCGCTGACCAGCGCCATCATCGCGATGGCAAGATCATTGGAGATTACCGTCGTTGCCGAGGGTGTGGAAAAGGCGTCGCAGGTCGAAATCCTGCGTTCCTTGCATTGTGAGTACGCGCAGGGATACTGGTTCGGACATCCTATGCCGGCCAAGGAGTTTCGCGCGCTCCTGAGGCGTGAATCTGACGGTCAGGCGTTGGCTACGGGCACAGGCACAGGCACCGCCTGACGCGCGGCCCTTTAGGTCATCGGTGTCAACGATTTCGATTGGTCGTTGGACCTGGCAAGCGTCCACGTCGGCACCAAGTACCGCGCCCACTCAAAGCCGGCTCACCTCACGCGAAAAATGCGCGCAGTTGCGACACGGCCTGCTCGCCGAGAAGGCCAAATGACGCACAGATGGCGAGGGTGGCGACCCCCATTGCGACCAGCAGCCGTCCGTCGCGTTCCATCAACGCAACGCCGTAACCGATCATCACAAGCGCGATCGGAATATTGGTCAGGGGGACCGGAAGCGACAACGCGATGCCGGTGAGCAGCAAAAACCCGCCGACGACGCGTTGCCCGTCCTTTGTGAGCGCCCATGGCCAGGTGGGATGACACAGCCGTTCCAGACGGTGCAGCCATGGGTCGATTCGGCGCACAAATTTTTCGGCGGTCTCGCGCGTCATGCTTACCCGGCGCATCCATCCGGGCAGCCAGGGATGCTCGAAGCCCAGGATCATCTGCGCCGCCATCAAGCACAACATTGCGCCAAACAAAGGGCCGGTGAATCCGATCGGAAGCGGTATCAGGCAAGGCAGACTGATCAATATGAGGAGTGCGCCGAAGCCGCGCCCCTGAGTGGAGTCAACCAGCGCTCCGAAACTGATGCGTTCTTCCGGCCATGACTTCAGCGTTTCAGAAAGTAGTTCAGAGACGCGCGGCGGCTTGGGTAAATTCCGCAACTTGATCAACTTGCGCAGCTTTGAAAACCGGTGCTCGCCCACGCTAACTCGCTTGCTCTGGCCGCAGCGGACTGACCAGTACTTTGTCGATGCGTGCGCCATCGAGATCCATGATCTCGAAACTGTAGCCGCCGAAGTTAAATGACTCACCGACACCGGGTATGCGGGCAAAATGTGCCATGAGCATGCCGGCCAGCGTGCGATATTCCTGTTCCTGTTCCTGCGGCAGGCCCGACAGGCCGAGGAGCTCGCGGACATCATCGACGCCCAGGCTGCCATCAATCAGCCAGCTGCCATCCTTGCGTTGGACAACTTTCGGGTCGCCGGCCTCCAGCGACTTGGCCAATGGGCCGAATACCGCGGCCATCAGGTTGTTGAGCGTAACCATGCCCTGGATGTCGCCGTACTCGTCGACGACAAAGGCGAACTCTGCCTCGGCATCGCGAAATTCATCGAGCAATTGCATCGCTTTGGACGACTCGGGGATATACAGCGGGGCGATGATGCGCTTGAACAGCTCTGGCTTGTCGCCATCGAGCAGGGCCGATAACAGTGATTTGGTCTGCACCACACCCAATACTTCGTGATCGTTGCCCCGATAAACCGGATAGCGCGAGAACGGATTCTCGCGCAGCACATTGAGGTTCTGCTCGACGCTGGCTTCAGTATCCAGCCAGACCATTCGTGGCCGCGGTGTCATCAGGCTGTCGACCGTGCGATCACCCAGATTGAGCACGCGATTGACCATATTGCGTTCATCCAGGTCGATGACGCCTTGCTCGTGGCTCTCGGCAACCAGCATCTTGATCTCTTCTTCAGTGACGTCGCTCTCTTCGCCATGCTTGATCGGGAACAGTTTGAACAAGACCTCGGTGCACGAGGCCAGCATCACCACAATGGGCTTGGCGAGCGTGGCCAGAAAGCGCATCGGTATCGCAACTGCAGTTGCGACCAGCTCGGGACGAACGATGGCGAGGCGCTTGGGCACGAGCTCGCCGAGCACCACCGAGATGAAAAGAATCGAACCGACGCTTACGGCCACACTGATTGGCCCGGCATACTCTGCGAGCAGGTCGATACGGTGTACCTGCTGCGCCAACGCATCGGCAATAGCAGCACCGCCAAAATAGCCGGTGAGAATTCCGATCAGGGTGATCCAGACCTGCACCGAAGACAGAAATCGATCGGGCGCTTCGGCGAGGTCGAGGGCCACTTTGGCGCGACGACTGGTAAGCGCATGTTGGCGCAGTCGCGACTTGCGCGAGGTCATCACGGCCATTTCCGACAGCGCGAAGAATCCGTTGAGCAGGATCAGTGCGAAAACTATGGCGATCTCGATCGGCATACGCAGGGCTCAGACAGGCCGATGCCGGGACGGCGTCGATGCAAGGGATTGGGACGTTTCGACAGCTATTCGAATCGGATGCGTCCGCCGCAGCCGTGCTGTCGTGCAGCCCCCGACCAGCGCGGACCCAGGGTGTCGCGGAAAGCCCATCGGTAGCGAACTTCTACAGTCAGATTCCATAGCGTCCCAAAAACTTCCTGTTCCCAGCCCGTAGGGCCGGCCCTCACCGTCGATGTGCAGACTAACACAGGCAATATACCGGACCATGACCGGACGCCGCCACGCCACCAAGAGAAATCAATGGCTTGCACAGCCGCTGTGGGCTTTTAATTGACTTTTCCGCGCGCTCACCAGTTCGTGCCACGCGTCGCATGCAGTCGCAGCGCGCGGCCGATCGTGTATAGATTGTCACCAATCTGTCGTATTGTGCGCGCGTTGTTCTCCCTGACTTGGAGCGGCTCAAAATGTTCTCCCTGCAAACCATCTTCGGCAAAGGTGACAAGTTCTACGGGCTGCTGGAGCAAAGCGCCGAGGCCGCATACAGTGCCTGCAAGGCGTTGTCATCACTGCTCGGGTTGCGCGGCAAAAGCGCTTCACTGGATGATTTCAAGCTCGCGCGGCAGCAGGAAAAGGCACTGGCGGCGCGCATCAGCGAAGAACTGGTCAACACCTTCGTCACTGTGCTCGAGCGTGAAGACATTGAGGCCCTGAGCGGGGCGTTGTACAAGATTCCCAAGACCGTCGAAAAGTTTGCCGAGCGCTACACCATTACGGCCGCACGCCTTGGGGACATCGATTTTGGATCGCGCGCTGCGATGCTGGAGAAGGCCTGCGAAGTGATCGTCACCATGACGCGGCAACTGCGCAAGGGCGTGCAGCTGGACGAAATGAAGCAGCTCAATGACAAGCTGCAGTCGATCGAGAACGAGGCGGATCGCCTGATCCTGGATCTGTACCGCGATCTGTTCAACAACGAAAAAGATCCAATCGTGTTGATTCTGCGCAAGGACCTGTTCGAGATATTGGAGAAGGCCATCGATCGGTGCCGGGATGCAGGCAACGTGATCTATCACATCGTACTCAAGAATTCCTGAGTACGCCGGCATGACCCTGTCGGTAGTACTTCTGCTGCTCTTGGTTGCCTTGGTTTTTGAATACATCAACGGCTTCCACGACACCGCCAATTCAATTGCCACCGTGGTGGCCACCAAAGTGTTGACGCCGACCCAGGCAGTGATGCTGGCCGCGTCGGCCAATCTTGTCGGTGCCATGCTTGGTGACGAGGTGGCCAAGACCATTTCTTCAGGTCTGATCAATGCCGATGTCGCGGTGATCAGTTCGGAAATCCTGATCTGTGCTTTGCTCGGCGGCATCGTCTGGAATTTGCTGACCTGGTGGCTGGGATTGCCATCGAGCTCCAGTCACGCATTGGTCGGGGGCATGTGCGGTGCGGCCGTCGCTACCGTCAATCGCTGGGATGCCATCCTCTGGTCAATTCCGGCTGATCCCTGGTACACCGGCAAAGGCCTGCTGTGGAAAGTCGTGGTGCCGATGTTCACTTCGCCACTGGGTGGATTTCTGCTCGGCTTGATACTGATGGGGCTGTTGTTTTTCCTGATCTCGGCAATGAACAACGCCGACGGCTTTCTGGCGCGCATCTCCAAGCCGCGCTGGGTGAATGCCTTTTTCGGCAAGGCACAGATTCTGTCTGCCACCGGCATGGGGCTGATGCATGGTCTGAATGACGCGCAGAAAACCATGGGCATCATCACCCTTGCACTGGTCACAGCGACCAGCGCCGGCACGCTCGATTCGGCACCGTCATGGCTGGGATTTCTGCGTACCGAAGAGGGCGGCATCCCGCTCTGGATCAAGATCGTTTGCGCGATCGTCATGGCCGCCGGCACCGCGGCCGGCGGCTGGCGCATCATCAAAACACTGGGACACAAGTTGGTGAAGCTGCACCCGATTCACGGTTTTGCCGCTGAAACCGCGTCGGCAACCATGATCGGCATTGCTTCGAGCCTCGGCATTCCGGTCTCCACTACACACAATATTTCCGCTGCGATCATCGGTGTGGGTTGCGCCAAGCGTTGGAACGCAATCAAATGGACGGTTGTCGAGCGCATGATCTGGGCGTGGATACTGACCATACCGGCTACCGGTGGCATCGCCTATGCGTTGGTGCGCGTCGGCATGAATCTGGGCTGGATCGCTGCCCGTTGATTGAAGCAGCGGCTGCAAGAGCGCGTCAGCGCAGATCCTGGCCGTTGCTGATCAACTGCTCGAGGCGATCGCAGAGCACAAACCACTCGCGAATGACGGCGTCCACTTCCTTGCCGCTGAGAGCGCCGTAGGGACGGGTCTCGCACAGGTGCAAATAGGGCTCGCCATCCAGATCGTTGAGGGCAAAAACGCAGGCTGCCAAGGGGCGTCAGAGCAGATCCTGGCCGTTGCTGATCAATTGCTCGAGGCGATCAGAGAGCAAACCAATTTCGCGAATGACGGCGTCCACTTCCTTGCCGCTGAGAGAGCCGTAGGGACGGTTCTCGCACAGGTGCAGATAGGGCTCGCCATCCAGATCGTTGAGTGCAAAGTAGCCAACACGTTGCGCCCAATTGAATCGCAAGGCGCGCTCGGCATTGGATTTCGACAACGGCGCGATTGGCGAGGAAATGCGCAGATAGCGGCCACCGCTTTCGGCCTCCAGTTCGGCCAGATAAATGCCTTGGCGGCGACCATCTGAAAGTTTCAACTCCAGCGTGATCAAATAGGGATCGTCGTTTTTCAATTCCCGCGCGGCCCGCACATGGGCACGTACTTCTTCGAAATTATTCATCGCGTTCTCCATGATCCAATCCTCATCATCCAATGAGCAGTATGCTAGCCGGCGATGCCTGAAATGTCTGCCGCAGATGTAAATCGTTCGAGCCGCGATGCGGTGTTAAGCATCCTTGCCGTCGTACGCTCCATTCCGTATGGCCGCGTCGCCAACTATGGACAAGTAGCAGCGCGCGCTGGGTTAAGAGGGCGTGCGCGCTTGGTCGCCTGGGCATTGAAACAGGTCACGCAGGAAGACCCAGTGCCGTGGCACCGCGTGCTGCGTTCGGATGGGCGGATCGCCTTCCCTGCGGGCTCATCGTCGCATGCTGAGCAGTTGCACCGGTTGCAACGCGAGCAGGTAAAGCTGATGAATGGCCGCGTTCAGAAGGCTCAGTTTGCCTGGCGTGAAGCAGATCTCGATGCGCAGCTGTGGCGCCAGGATGCCTGAGTCAGGCATGCGCGTGGGATCACGCAGCAAACATCTGCGCGACGCCTCAGCCTATCGGTTGCCCAGGGAACCTCTGAACAAGTCCGCAGCCGCGATAGCCCTCTGAGTCAGGGGGCGAAAAACCGAAGGTTTTTTTGGGGGGCTGACAAGCAATAGGCAGTGTGTCGAAGACGACGTGCTGACTTATTCAGACCTTCCCCAGATTAAGAAAATCCGGGCTGACAATCAGCCGCGCTGCCTCAAGCCGAATCCGTGAAGCGGGCAGCAACTCGCGCAACTGTGCCTGCTCATCACGGGCTGCGGAAACTTCCTCTTCACGCACCGCTGGATTCACCCGCGCCAGAGCTTCGAGTCGCGCGATTTCCTGATCGAGCTGAGTGTCGGCATGACCCGCCGCGGCCTCGATTTCACGTCGCGCACGGCGCTCGCCCTCGGCGCTCGCCGTTTTCAGCATGGCCGGCACAAGCTGCGCCAGAACCTTGCGAAACTTGTCGAGATCGACCTGCAGCTCACTGGCCTTGCGCATGGCCTCGTCGGAACGTCGAAAGTTCGCGCGCTCGGATAATCGGCTGTCGATGACCACGCGAATCGGCATCGGCGGCAGAAAACGATCGACATGCAGACGTGTTGGCGCAATACATTCGAGAACAAACACGGCCTCGAGCAGGGCGCTGCGCACGGGCAGTTCCGGATCGACCAGAAATGCGGAATTTCCGGTTTCCGACGAGAGCAGCAGATCGAGCGCGCCCTGGATCATTGGGTGATCCATGCGCAAGAACAACAGGTCTTCGCGCGCCAGCGCACGGGCACGCTCAAACGTGGCCTGGCGCGGGCCGTTTTCAAAACCTGGAAACGCTTCGGTACTCAGGTATTCGGGATCGAGCAACCAGTCGTCGTCATTGAGCTCTTCAGCGTTGATCCCGAATTGCTCGAACAGGCGAATGGCAAACGCGTCATTGCCGGGACTGTTGTCGTCTTTGGCGAGCGCATGCATCAGGCGTGCATCGCCGGCGGCGCGCTGTGTTGCCAATTCCAGCAGACGATCGCGACCGTTCTGAATCGCCGCGGCCAACTGCGCATGGGTGTCGCGCGTTTCGCCAATCAAAGACTCCAGCGTCTCTTCTGCTGTCGAGTGGTGCAATGCGAAAGCGCGCGCTGCTTCGATCAACCCGTTACCGAAGCGGCGCAACAGTTCGCGGCCATCCTGTGGCGATGAGCGAAACGCATCCAGGCCCTCGTCGTACCATCGCTTCAGCGCGTGCTGGGCAGTATCTTCAAAACAGGCAAAGTGAATGTTTACGTCACCTTTTTGGCCGATACGGTCAAGGCGCCCAATGCGCTGTTCCAGCTGATCCGGATCGCGGGGCAGGTCCCACAGCACCAGGTGATGCGCGAATTGGAAGTTGCGGCCTTCCGATCCGATTTCGGCGCAGAGCAGCAGACGGGCGCCATCCGGCTGCGCAAAAAACGCGGCGTTGCGATCGCGCTGCACGATGCTCATGCCTTCATGGAAGCGTGCAATGCCCACACCAGTGCGCAGGCGCAGCGCTTCTTCCAACGCCAAAACTTTGGCCTGGGTGCGGCAGATCAGCAAGAGTTTTTCGCCGGGGAGACGTTCGAGCAGAGCGACCAGCCAGTCCAATCGCGGATCCTTGGCGAAGTTGAGCGGCAGCGCATGCGGTTCCACGTCGACGTCACTCTGGAACTCGGCCAGCAGGTGACCGTGCAGTTCTTCGTCCTCGCTAGCCAGTGGCAGCAGTTCGAAATGCGGTATGCGCTTCGGGAAGCCACCGACCACGGCACGCCGATTGCGGAACATCACCCGGCCGGTGCCATGGCGGTCGATCAGGGCATCGAGCAGTTCGGCGTGGGCGTCGCGGTCGAGCAGGTCGCCAGCATCATCGCCCAGCCATTCGCGCAGTTCTGCAGTTTGATCTTCATCCAGCGGTTGTCCATCGACGATTCTGCACGCGATGGCCGACAATTGCGCGAAGCGTGCGCTCTCACGCTGAAACGTTTCGAGATCATGATAGCGCGCAGGATCGAGCAGACGTAGACGCGCGAAATGGCCACTGCGGCCAAGCTGCTCCGGGGTGGCAGTAAGTAACACTACACCGGGCGTGCGCTTGGCGAGCGCTTCGACCAACACATACTCGGGGCTTTCGAGTTCCGGCGTCCAGGCGAGGTGATGTGCCTCATCAACCACCAGCATGTCCCAGCCTGCCTTGACCAATAGACGTGCGCGCTCTGGGTCGTGCACCAGGAAAGCGCTGTCGGTGATCACCAGCTGCTCGTCCTGAAACGGGTTGCGGCCGTCTTCGGCCTGAGCGATCGCGTCGCAACGCTCGGCATCGAAGATTGCGAATCCCAAATTGAATCGGCGCAGCAGCTCAACAAACCATTGGTACACCAAGGGCTCGGGTACCAGTACCAGGATGCGGCTAGCGCGACCGGTTGCGATCTGCCGCGCGATGATCATGCCCGCTTCGATGGTCTTGCCCATACCGACTTCATCGGCCAGCAGGATGCGCGGTGGGCGGCGTTCGGCAGCGACCTGGGCTACGCGCAACTGATGTGCGATCAGATCGATGCGGGCACTCATCAGACCGAATGCAGCACTGCGCCGGGCATCGGCTCGGCGCTGCAGTGCTTCCTGGCGAAATTCGAATTGGTCGTTGCGATCGACCCGGCCCTGCACCAAACGATCTTCCGCCTTGGAGATGCTTTGCAGATCGTCCAGTTCGGATTCACTGAGCGTGCCGGCATCGTGGCGGTAATAGATCAAGCCATCGCGGTTTTCGGCCTCGATGATCAGCACCTGCCGGCCATGTGCAGCCAGACTATCGCCAGCGCGAAACTGGGCTCGCGTCAGCGGCGCGGACTGCTGCGCGTACTGTCGCAAGGTACCGCTGCGGGCGAACAAAACCTGCAACATACGGCCTTCAACGCGCAGCACTGTGCCCAACCCGAGCTCGGGCTCGGCATTGGAAATCCAGCGCTGGCCGGGGGAAAACTCAGACATGTGGGCATCGGCAGTCCAGGGCCACCGATTATGACGACTTGCGCCCAGCAGAGATAGGACAGCGACTGACTACAGCGGTCCGTCAGGAGTCGCGTCCCGCTGCGAACAGATTTAGGACTTATCCGTAAACACGTCGCGGATGGACCCCCAAAAACACGGGCGGGCCCGAACCAGCCCGACTGTTTTCTACATTACGCGCCGAGGAACCCGAGATGGTGCTGGTTGACCGCACCGAAGCGCGAGACGTTCGGGAACACCGTGTCGCGGTCACCGGCTTGCAGGCCGTACCAACGCGCCAGCGTCCAGGCATACTGGTCGACCGAGGTTGTGGGAATCATCTGCCCCCAGCCGGCATCATCAGGATTATTGTTGGCAAGCAGGCTTGGGAAGTTGCCATAGTAGCGACGGCCTTGCACCGCGCCGCCGACGACGATCTGGTGTCCACCCCAGCCATGATCGGTGCCAACGCCGGCATTGCCCGACAGCGTGCGGCCGAATTCCGAGGCGGTAAATGCGGTGACGCTGTCCTGCAAGCCCATGTCCACGGTTGCCTGATAGAACGCGCTCAGACCGCGTGACACCGATCGCATCAGGTTGGCATGGTCGGTCAGTTGCGTTTGATGTGTGTCGAATCCGCCAATGCCAACGAAAAAAATCTGCCTGACCATACCCAGCGACGCGCGCTGATTCATCAGTCTTGCCACCATACGCAACTGTCCGCCCAGCGAGTCGATAATGTCGCCTCCGGCGTTGATTGCATAGTTGAAGCGCGCTTCCATCGGCGCGTTGAGCGGCAGCCCGAGCGCAGTGCTGAACTGACCGTAGGAGTTGATGGTGCGTTTCATCTGCGCGGCGTAGGCGCGTTCCAGCGGATTGACGAGGTTGGCATTGAGCAATGCGTTGAACACGGTTCGCCGTGCCTGCTGTCCGGGTGGCCAGGTGTCGGCGCTGTCCATCTGAATGCCTTCTACGCCATAGGGGCTGATGAAGTAGGGCACTACATTCTGGCCGGCTTCAAATACGTTCTCTCCGTCCAGCGAAACGTTCATTGAAAGGGTTGGATTTTGACCGGCGACCGTGGTCAGGTCGGCCAGTCGTCCACCCCAGCCCTGTCGGCCGATCGCGTCGGAGCTTGGCGTCTGCCAGAACACGGTTTGGTCTGAGTGCGAAAACAGTTGCGGCGGAACCGGAACGCTTTCATTCTGATACTGCGTTTTGGTAATCGGGTAAAGCAGCGGACCGGCATTGGCGATCAAGGCCACCGGGCTGTCGGCCTGATTGAACAACGCTCTCAATTCAGGCATCGATGGATGCATGCCATACAGCGCACCATCCGAAGCTGCAACGTCTGGACTGAGCGAGAGCAGTTGCGCCTGCGGGATGGCGAGCGCGCCGCGCGTGGCGTTATAGGTTGCCCAGTGCGACGCATCGCGCGGCACCAGCATATTGAAGCAGTCGTTGCCACCGTACATATAGAGGCAGACCAGGGCACGATAGTCGCCGCCGCCCAGAATCAATTGGGGAGTGGCGGCATGTGCAAGGCTCATCTTGGTAGCCAGGGAAGTGAATGCCGCGCTGGAGACGGCGGCACACAGGGACTTCTGGACAAAATCGCGACGTTTCATGGCTGGCTCACTTCTCGATCACGTATTCGGGGGATGTCACAATCAGGCTGATCGCATCGGTAGTGCGCCGATAGCCGTTGTAATCGGTGACCGGAATAGAGTTGAGGTACGTGGTTAACGCATTGCGCATGGAAGTGCTCATGGTGCCACCCATCAACAGTACGTTCAGATGGGTGAGCAGCTGATCGACGTTGCCAGCGAGCGCGACTTCCCGACCATAGTTGACCCGGGGTCCGGTGTAGTCGGACTGCACGCTGCCCGCATGCATGTCGGTAGCAAGCCACTCGACCAGATTATTGAAACGGGTAACGAAGGTGTCGGTCTCGATCTGAAACTCGGGCGAGAGCAGCCCGGCCTGAGCAACATCCGGTCCCGGCGCGGCGTAATTTGGCAGATAGAAATTGAACACCGTCGGAGACGCCATCACCGTGACCGGCGAGAAGTACGGATAGTGGATGTACCACTCTTGATAGCGACCGCGAGGGTTGGTAACGCCAAAGGCGCGCCAAAGCTGTGTCCAACGCAAGGGTTGCTCACGCAGCTTGCCGCGGGTGCTACCAGGCAATGGCTGCGCGCGCGCTTCTGTGTCCATCACGATGGCGCGGATTACGGCGCGAAGATCACCGCGCACGTTCGAGCCATTGTTGTTGAACACGGTAGCGACGCGCTGCACGTAAGCGGGGCTCGGATTGCTGGACACCAGTCGCTGGATCAGCAGCTTGCTGAGGAACGGCCCGACGTTGGGGTGATTGAAGATGTTGTTGAGCGCAGTGTCCATGTTGTCGCGGACGGTTTGCACCGTAGCGGTCGGCCGATTGCCTGCAGGCATGACGCCTCCGGGCAGCGCCACACCGCTGTAATTGAGCAGCTGCTTGGTGCCCTCGACCGCATGGAATTCGACGTTCGGCGCCATCGGTTGCAGCCAGCCTGCGTTGGTCGAGCCGGGGCCACACCATTGCCAGTTATCGGCCGGGCAGTCGAACCATTTCCAGCCAGTGAACACATGTGCAAAGCCCTGAATTGTTTCCTGGGTGTAGGTGGGCACCGGCAAGCCGCCGACCAACACCGGGGTTCCGTTGCTCGCCAGTTGTACCAATCCGACCGAGAACAGCTGCATGATTTCACGCGCATAATTCTCATCCGGGCGCAGGTTGATCGACGGGTCCGGTTTGCGGTTTCCGAACATCGACAAGTAATGCCCCATGATCGGGTGCAGGGTGACGTCCTTCAGCAGTGTGCGGTAGTTGCCAAAGGCGCCGGTGCCAAGCAGGTCGTAGTAATGCGTCAATGCGATCGGCTGGCCTTCGGTTGCGCCGGAATTTTCCGACGTAACCAGAATTTCGCTGAGCGCAAACGCCACGCGCTGGCGCAACTGATCCGGTGCCGTCATCGCGCGCTGCATCCAGGCTTCGCGGCGGATGTTGTGATAGATATCCACTGGTGGCGATTGATTAGCGAGCGTGTCCAGGTACGGCTTGTGCTGGCTCATCGGCATCGCGAACTGCTCTTCCAGCCAGGTGTTGTACCCAATCTGGCGTAGACGCTGGATTTCCGCGATGGTCGGGCCGAACGTCGTTTGCGTCAGGAACCGAGCTGCTTCCTGGTCAGTAGCGGGTCCCTCGGGGGTCTCATCGAAGCCGCTCTTGAAAATAACCTGCGCCTGGCTGTAGCTCGCTGCTGAAAGTGTGATCAGCAAAGCCAACGCTACGCCGACACGGCGCTTGAAATTCCTGTGATTCATACGACCACCCCTTTGAACGTCGCGCGCATGGTGCCATGGCAGGCGTTGGAAAAACCTGAAGTGCGGCACGGAATGAATAAACCGATAGCGCCGCAAGCAAACCGACGGTCTTGCGTCTAGCGTTTGCATCGACGATTCGTCGATCAGGCGGAACGGCGTCTCAACATGCTTCGAGATGAAGGCGGCGACCGTCACCCTGGTGTGTGCGCCGCCTCTTATCGCGGTCACTTGTTGGCCCGCCAAGAGATGTTATAGTATTGCATTGGTGTCGGGTCAATCCTGATGGTTGGCCAGCATTCCTATTTTCATACCCTTCGCAGGCTTCCCCCTCGTACGTCTCATTTTTGGATTGAATCATGCCCCCTCAGTCCTGCCGCCATCACTCGCACCCGCATGCGCACGCTCGCTGGTTGCCAAAGCTTGATGCCTTTGGATCGGCTGCGGCCATTGTCTGCGCGGTGCACTGCGCATTTTTGCCCATCGCTGCGGTGGCGTTGCCGCTGGTCGCGGTCGAGGTATTGGGCAATCATGCGTATGAGCGCTGGTTCGTCACCTTTGCGCTGATCTTTGGCGCCGCCGTGCTCAGCAGTGGTGTGTCGCGAAGCGGCCGCTATCCAGTATTCAGCCTGTTTTTGGCTGCGTTCGTGCTGCTGATTGTCGGCGTCGCCCTACACGATCGGCCGCTTGCCCACGCTGTGGTAATGGCTGCAGGCGGGCTCTGCCTCGGTGGCGCGCACGCCCTCAATCGCCATTTGGTGCGCACTTACGCTGATGCACAGGCGATTTGGAAGCTCTGGCAGGGCAATGGCGTGGTCGATTCCGCCCGTCCGGCCATTGATTGATGCACGTTTGCTGCTAGCCTTCGCAACCCAAGAATCTCCGGAGTAGTAACAAGATGGGCAAGGGTGACCGCAAGACCCGAAAGGGCAAGATTTCGATTCGTAGTTATGGCAACTCGCGACCGCATTCGGAAAAGAAAGAAGCCGTAGTGAAGCCTGCAGCGGCGACCAAGACGGTTGCCAAGCCAGCAGCTGCCAAAAAAGCGCCGGCGAAAAAGAAAGTCTGAACGCGCATCGCGCGTAAACGGTACCTGCCTTGATGGCAGCGCGGGGCCCTTCGGGGCCTCGTTGCGTTCTACGTGGTGCAAATCCCGCGCAATTCTTTTCCCATTGCCCAAACGCGGCTGGGACCGCCAGCGCCGATCCAGTAGCTCAGCTCCGCTGGACTACTGATTCGCCAAACGGCCAGATCTGCGTCATAGCCCGCTGCCAGGCGACCCTTGCGATGCGACATGCCGAGCGCGCGTGCTGCATGCAATGTCGTCCCGGCGAAAGCTTCCGCGGGCGTCAGGCGAAACAGTGTGCAGGCCTGATTCATTGCCAGGCGCAGTGAGCACACAGGCGAAGTACCTGGATTGAGATCGGTCGAAACCGCCATGGGCACAGCGTGCGCGCGCAACGCCGCGATCGGCGGCAATTGCGTTTCCCTGAGGCAGTAGAACGAGCCCGGCAGCAACACGGCGACAGTGCCACGAGCTGCCATCGCTGCTACCGCGGCTGACGTGGTGTACTCGATGTGGTCGGCCGACCAACCGCCAAATTCCGCGCTCAAGGCTGCGCCGCCAAGGTCCGACAATTGGTCCGCATGCAACTTCACTGGCAGTTCCAGTAATTTTGCTTTCTCAAACAGCCGTCGCGTTTCCGTCGGCGTGAAGCCGATGCCTTCGCAAAAGGCGTCCACCGCGTCGATCAGACCTTCTGCGTGCAGAGCGGGCAACCATTCATCGATCACCTGCGTGACATACGCGTCGCGCTGATCACGAAATTCTGGCGGAACTGCGTGCAATCCAAGAAATGTGCTGCTGACGGTGATGCCAAGCTCGGTGCCAATGCGACGAGCCACTTGCAACATGCGCCGCTCACTTTCCAGTTCCAGACCGTAACCCGACTTGATTTCGATACAGGTGACGCCATCGCGCACCAAGTCGCGCGCACGCGGCAGCGATTGCGCAAACAGTTCGCCAAACGACGCCGCGCGTGTGGCCCGCACGCTGGCAATGATGCCGCCGCCGGCGCGAGCGATTTCCTGATAGTTCGCGCCCTGCAGCCGCTGTTCAAATTCATCAGCGCGGTTGCCGGCGAACACCAGATGCGTATGACAGTCGATAAGCCCCGGTATGACCAACGCGCCGTCCAAATCCAACAAAGTTTCTGCAGCATCGACCGCCGCCACCGGCAACGCGTCCGGCGTTCCGACGAAAACGATCTGGTGACCAGCGATGCCGATCGCGCACGAATCAATCGTCGCGTAGCCGCTGCCATCGGTGAGCGCGTTGACAACGCGACAGTTCAGCAGCAATTGATCCCAACGCACGCGTCCGGTCTTCATGGTTGTATTCCCTAATTGGCCAGATTCTATCGAGGGCGCTGATGCGATGCAGGCTCAGGCTTGATGGGCGGTGAAGGATAAATTGCGACAAATCCAGGACAGCCGCGATTCCGAAAATCCTGGGCCACGTCGCGGCCTGATCTGACTGCAATCGCCGGTGCGCGGTGGCAATCTGTGCGGCATGACCTATCTGCGTTGCACACTCGTTCCCATTGCGCCGAGCGGCGTCGGAGTCCGGAATGACGAAACAAAGACTAAGTCTTGCAATCCAACGGCGTTGTATCTACGCTGCCTTGCTCACGCCGGCCTCCTCGGTTACTCACTACGGCCTGTTACGCGTGCGCCAACCTTGTGAGATTTCGCGGCGCCGCCCCGGTCTCCAAATTCGAGAGGAAATATCGATGTCCCGTGCCGGTTTATGGCTTTGCTTTGGGCTTTTGGTGGCGCCGATGGCGTTTGCGCAAGTCCCCCTTCCGAACGAGTTGCCGATGAGCGAAGCGGCGCTGAATGCTTTGCTCGAAGAGGACAGCGGCGCGACCTACGACCAGAACCATGCCAAGCTGATCCAGTCGGCTGAGGCGGTGGGTGCGTTGGGGGATGACCTGTTCGGCGAGCAGGTGAATTTCTATACCGGTGCCACTAGCTTCGAGCACACCGATCTGACCGTGCCTGGCAATGGCTCCATGGGCATTGCGGTGTCGCGTACGCTGGATGTGGCGACCGACAAGTTCGCGCCATTCAGTCATTCGATGGGTGACTGGGCACTGGACCTGCCCTATATCGGTGGCACCTTTGTTGCCGCTTTGGGATGGGTGGTGAAGGACGGCACGGTAGCGGGCAGCCGGCAACGTTGCAGCTTGCCCACTTCCGTGGCGACGGCTCAGCCCCCGGACTATGTGGGCGATTACTCGGCGGGCTTTGTGTCCTGGCAATACTGGAGCGGTTATGGCATGCATTTGCCGGGCGGCGGCGATCAGCCGGTGCTGTTCCGTGGCGATGCGCCGACTGCCGTCCCGACGACCGCACAGTCCTACAAGTGGGTGACCAAAAATTTCTGGCACCTGCGCTGCATCAACTTGCCGAATGCACTGGATGGCGAGGGCTTCGTGGCGCTGGCGCCCGATGGCACCGAATACACATTCAGCAAGATGGTGACTACGCCGAGCAGGCCCACTGGCAAGCGTTCGGAGATCACGACGCCAGAAGGCATTGTTCCCTTCGTCAAGATCAATCGGGTGGAAGTTCGCCTGTATGCGACCAAGATCAAGGATCGCTTCGGCAACGAGATCAACTACAGCTGGAACGGCGATCGGTTGGCGACTATAACCTCGTCCAGCTTGGGCTCAGCCGATACACCTTCTGTGTCGTTTGGCTACGACGCACAGACCGGGCGCGTCACGTCGGCCACTCAGGTCGGCACGACACTGCAGGTGAACTACACCTATACCGCTGGCGGCAGCCTGGACAAGGTGGTCTACGCCGATGGCAAGCAATGGGACTTCAATCTGGAGTTCATCTATCCGCGTCACTATTATGACTGCGGCGCAAACCCCCCAGGGCCGCGTCCGGAGCCGGTGGCGCCTCCGGGTGACAACAGCGCGTATCTCAACTGGCTTTTCCGATGCTGGGACCAGAACTCGCCCGAATATGGCTACAAGCGCAAGCTGTCGGGTGAATCGGCGAGCGGCACGTTGACCCATCCTTCGGGCGCGGTCGGCACGTTCACCTTCCAGGTCAAGCGCCATGTGCGTGCCAGCGTCCCGCTCGACCGGACCAATTGTCTGACCTACAACCACCCGGGTATCCCCGGCATGCCTGACTTGACGCCGTATGGCGAAGGCGAGCCCTGGGACTTTTTCTGCTGGACCCCGCTCAACTTCGATGTGCAGGCGCTGAAACAAAAGCAGATCGCGGGTACCGGCATCGCCAGCACCAGCCAATGGGTGTATGACTACGATCAATACATCGCCGCTGCGACTCATCCGCCCGGCGACTACGCACCCCACACCCGCAAGGTCGTCGTCAAGGAACCGGGCGGCGTGCGCCGCGAGTTCACCTTCGGCAACCGCTACAACATCAACGAAGGCCAGCTGCTGCAGGTGGAAACCTACAACGGGCATGAAGGCCAGAACCGGGTGCTGCGCACCATCAACACCTATGTGCTGAAGGAAGACCTGGGCCAGCCGGCATACCCGTTCCCCGACCGCGTGGGCACCAATCCGCTGAGGACCACCGACAACATATGGGGCGAGTGGATGCTGCCGATGATCGCGGAGAGCAGCCTGCAGGAGGGCGATACCTACCAGCGCCAGACGCAAGGCTTCGACATCTACGCCAACCCATTGCAGGTGAAGCGCACCGGCCCGCTCGGCATTTTCCGCACCGACATCACGACCTACGAGAACAACCCATCAAAGTGGGTGATCGGCCTGCCGCTGACCGTGGTCAATGCCGATACCAACAAGCAGGTGTCGCGAACGACCTATGACCCGGTCAAGGCACTGCCGACAGCACAGTTCAGTTTCAACCGGCTGTTCAACACGTTCGACTATCACCCCGACGGTAGTCTGTGGAAGGCGGTCGATGGCCGCGGCCTGACCACCCAGTTGACCGGCTATGTGCGCGGTATTCCGGAGCGCATCGAATTCTCCGACACCACCGCCATCACCGCGAAGGTAAATCCGCTTGGCCGCCTTGAGTGGACGCAGAATGCGTTGTCGGCGCAGACCCGCTATGGCTATGACGTGATGGGCCGCCTGACCAGCGTGACCTATCCAGGTGGTGAATCGCCGTGGACACCGCGAGCGCTGGCCTTCCTGCCCAATGCCGCTACTCCCTATCAACTACCCAGTGGCCTGTGGAAGCAGACCAGCCAGACCGGCAATGGCCTGACCAGCACTTACTACGACCAGCTGTGGCGCCCGATCCTGATCGTCAGCGAAGACACCGGCGACACGAACACGCGCAGCTTTGTCGTCAAACGCTACGACGATCGCAGCCGCGAGATTTTCTCGTCTTATCCCGTTGCCAGCCTGAGCAACTACGCCGACCCGCAAATGAAGGGTGTAAAGACCGACTACGACACCCTTGGCCGCGTGACGCGCACCACCGCCGATTCCGAACTCGGCCCACTGCACACCGACACCGAGTACCTCAGCGGTCTGCGCACCCAGGTCACCAACCCGCGCGGCAAAATCACCACCACCACCTATCAGGCCTACGACAGCCCCAGCTACGACGCCCCCATCCTGATCCAGGCGCCTCTGGGTGTCACCACCACCATCGAGCGTGATGTCTTTGGTAAGCCGCTGACGGTGACGCGCTCCGGGCCTTCGGGCTGAGCGGCGCACGGATTCGCTGATCGTTGACCGATGACGCTTGAAGCGCCTGCAGGTGAATACAGCGCAAGCGACACCGACTTTTTGCAACAAATACATTCAAGGAATGTGACATGACCTGCATCCATGGTGATGGACAAGGAATTTCGGCGACGTTGAAGCGCAGCGCCCTGCGCTTGCTGGCGCTATTGGCGTTTGGCATCGCGTTCCCCGCACTGGCGGTATCGCCAGACTTTACCCGCATTTGCTTACTACCCACCAACGGTGGCGTGACGGTTGATCCCAATAGCTTGGTGCCCCCTGGCGTCGGCCAGTTGTTGCCCGGTCGCTATTACACGCCCAAACGCAGCGGCCAGGGCTGGGATTTTTTCTGGTACGGCAATTCGTTGGAAGCAGGTTCGTCGGCATCGAACGACAAACTGTTCGTCACTTTTTACACCTACGAGAACCATGGCACTACCTCGCAGCCGGTCTGGGTGCCGGCCTGGTATGGCGCCACGTTCGATCCTGCTGCGCCTGGTGGTGCAGGCCTGGGCTTCACCACGGAGCCGGTGGGTGGCGTGCCGGTGCGTACGCAGTGGAACGGCATTTTGTATCGCTACAACCAGGTGAGTTTCGCGGGCGGTTATGGTCCCATCCGTCAGGCCAATGTCGGCAGTGGCACGACCGCGGCGCAGCAGATCGGCACGGTGACGGTGTACTTCGGTGCCGATGGCGTGAGCAATGGCCAGCGCCCGGATCAGGCCGCGGTGAAGTGGAAGTTGAATGCCTCGACGCTGCATCCGAACGCGCCCACGGCACTGATCGAAGACTGCTTGCAGAACACCCTGACCGGCAATCAAACCGGGCCATCGATCGACGCCGGTTACGTGGGTGTATGGGCAGCGGAGAACTCGGCATCGGGTTGGTTCTGGACGCCGATCTTCTGGAACTTCGAGGGTGTGGAGCATGAGCATCATCTGTTGGCGTTCTTTGATGCGTCGGGGTATCCCAGCTGGATCGTGGGCGGTGTCAACCCGGCCGTCTGTTTCACCGATGAGGCAAACCCGGTTTATCCGCCTGCCGAGCCTGCGCCCAACAAGGCGCTGTGCGCGATGCGTTCGCAGGGCTATCCGCCTTGGCACACGTTGTGCCCGTTTGGTGGCTCGCCGTGCAGCAACTGGAACGCCGCCGACTATCACTTTCGTGTCGGCAAACTGATCCGCGGCCCGTGGAGTGCCACACCTGCAGGCGTCAACCGCACACAGCTGGGCGTGACGCGCGAGGCGGGCCAGCGCCGCTTAGGCAACACCGTGCCGCTTGACGAATCGCCGCTGAGCGTGGCGATGGCGCCGCCCTCGGGGGGCTACCCAAGCGTGCCCTATCCGCCCTTTAACGGCATCGACACGGTATCGCAGCTGGTGGGCTTCACGCGGCTGCGCGTGGATGACAGGGTGAGCCCAGAGGATCTGACCAGCTGTACGGTTGCCGGGCCAGGTACCTCGCGCAAGCCTGGGCTGTGCGATCTGCGCGTGCACTTTATGACCGAGGGCGCGCACCCGAATCTGGCGATCGTCCGGCGGCGCTATACCGGGCAGAGCATACCCCTGGATATGCAGAGTACGCCGGCGGATATGCACGTGGTGACCAGCGCACAGATGCGCTCTCCGGTAGATGGCCAGCCGTTCCCGGCCATTGCGGTTGCGCCGGGTCATAGCGAGTCGCTGATCATCGGTGATCAGTTCACCTTCCAGGCCTTTGTCGATGAGGCGAGCGCACGCCAGATCCCGACTGCGGCGCCGCTGTTCAGCACTGCGGCGTTTACGGTAAAAAGGCCCAGCCAGTTATGTGCCGGCAGCGATGAGCTGGTGCAGACCCCGAGCGTGCAAGTGCAAACCGCGACCCTTGCAGGCCAGCCGTTCTTGATCTCGGCAGCGCTGGAGCTAGGGGGGCGGTATGTCTACGGTGTGCGCCTGCGCATCTATCAAACCAGCAACAATCAACTCTTTGC